>ERZ1292633.51-Hain-H41-02um-R1-51-length-162263-cov-14_pt3 | contig 40926 bp, 44 predicted proteins | sample MGYA00564406_ERZ1292633 | MGnify/ENA primary metagenome ERZ1292633 (study PRJEB36523, sample SAMEA6512639) | groundwater metagenome | collected 2019-01-08 | study: AquaDiva: Metagenomics assemblies of 32 groundwater samples | reverse complement strand
TTATTAAGTAACTTTGTTTGATATTTTCTAAAGATGATGCTCAGAGAAACAAAAAAAACAGACATTAAAGCAAGTATTTCTCCCCGTCCTAAGGAAAAATCAGAAAAATTATTTATTGAAATTACAATAACGCCAATAAAAGATAAGGTAATATAAAATATTTTTTGTAAAGTAGCTTTTTCTTTTAATATTAAAAATCCTAAGATCGCCGTCATTGGAATTGAACCAATAAAGGCAACTGTGCTTATTTTTGTTAATAAAACCGCTTTGTTAAACAGAGCCGCTCCCAATAGATAGTAAGAAACAGCTCTAAATATTAACAGTAGCCATTCATTCAAAGTAATTTTTTTAAGTTTTGAAAAGTCAAGGTTTTTTCCAAATATTATAAAACCTATTATCAATCCGGCTAAAATACGCAAATAAAGTTGCTGAAAAAACCCAAAACTAACTGACAAATATCTCGTAAAAAAACCAAAAGAAGCATAGGTAAAAGCCAGTCCGATCAAGGCTAAAATTCCTTTTTGTTTTTCTGAAAGTTTCATTTTTAAAGAAGGTTTAATAATTGATTAATTGTACCTATTTTTTCATCAAAAACCGTATAGCCAAATTTAAGAAGAGCGAGTTTTTGTTCTTTTGTCTCAATTCCTTGAACCCATTTTCCATTAGCCCGGTGTAAAACTTCCATCGTTAGATATTGGCAAAAAATATTTTCATTAATCGGTTCAATTTTTCTATAAGAGGTAATACATTCTTCAATGTATTTTCTAGCCAAATCCAAATCAATATATCCGGCTAAACAATAAATAACTATGTGAGCTAAGTGACTTGGAAGCATGAATCTCTGATCCGCCCATTGAGAATAACCAAAATCTATAAAAGTCACCTCGCCTTTTTTATTTACAAAAATATTTTTAGGATGACAGTCTGGCCATGACCAATATTTATTGTTTTTTGTATATATTTTTTCTAGTTTCAAATATTCTTTTTGACTATTGGGATAAGATAAACGAAGCTCTAGGCCTCTTTCATAAATACTCATTTGTGCTATCTGAACCACCGGAAATTCCTTCCATTTCCTTGATTCAATAACTAAATGGGCAATCGAACATCCAACGCTTTCAGCCGTTTTTACAGTTAATTTTTTATTAAATATTTGATCTTGCATTAATTCATAATCTTGGCTATAAAGATTTTCCATTACTGAAGTTGTAATGTCTGAAAAATTAAACAATAATTTAGGTACTTTTATTTTTTGATTACTTTGTAATTTTTTTAAAATATTACAATCAACGTCGTGAGATTTTTTATCCAAATAAAGCTCGGTTGGATCAAAGGGGATAGCACCGGCGGTGTGCTTGACAACAACTGATTTGCCATCAAGATCGGCTGAATATACTTGCGAAATAAATCCACCTTTTAAATTCTCCTTCAAAATAATATTCAGCCCTCTTCTTTTTAATTCTTTTTCTAAATTGTTTTTATTAACTAATAAAGAATTATTTGGGTATTTTTTTGGTTTTAATGAAGGTAATACTGGTTGAATATATTTATTTTTATTCATTATCTTTAAATTATAGTTCAAAGCCTGATCTTTCTCGAATGTTTTTGGAGCCAGAGGGAGATTTTTTCAATATTCCATTTTTTATTTTCAATACTTAAGGCCGTTTTCACCAATTCTTTTTGAGTAATAGAAAACAAATAACCGTTAATTTCAAGGAAAACTAACATCGAGGCGATTGCTGTTCTTTTATTTCCATCAACAAAAGGATGATTAAGTAATAGTGAGTGAACTAAAGCTCCGGCTTTTTCAAATATAGACGGATATAAGTCGATTCCTCCGAAAGTAGCTTGCGATCTATATATGGCAGACTCGAGAAGGGCTATATCTCGAAGGCCATGACTACCTCCATATCTGTCTACTTGATCTTCATGGATTAATAAAACTTGTTCGAGAGTTAAATATGCTATTTCTTCTTCCACATTATTTATTAGCCAGTTCTTTAAAAACAAGGCCGTATTTTTTATTAATATTTTCTACTATTCGTAGAAAGTTAGGAGTGATTGACGATGTATTTTTTTTACCATTTTGACTCAATATGATTGTTTTTCTGTTATTTGGATCTTTTTCTAGTACAATTTTGCCTCCGGGTTTAAGTCCTGTTGAATCCAATAAATTTTTAGGAATGATAACCCCGTAAGAGTTTCCTATTGAAATGATTGTTTGATTCATAGTTATAACATGTTATAACATGATTATTTAAAAGTCAAATGTATATTTAGTCTGGATTCCCGCCTCCGCGGGAATGACATGAGTGTGTGATAAAATAAAACATTATGCTTCAACATCGAATTGATAGATTAAGAAAAATTTTAATAGAAAAAAATCTTGACGGATTTTTGGTATCAAATTTTTTTAACATACTTTATCTGACAGGATTTAAGACGCTTACGGAAAATGAGAGAGAAGCATGGGGGCTGGTAACAGGGCAAAATGTTTATTTAATGACAGACTCAAGATATATAAATTCGAAATTCGAAACCCGAAATCCGAAACAAATTCAAAATTCAAATTACAAAATAAAACTAATTACACCAAAAAAAGGATTGATAAAACACTTACAGGAAATTGTTGTTGAAGAAAAAATCCAAAGATTGGGTCTTGAGGGGGATGACTTAAAACTAAATGAATTTAATAAATTTAAACAGGCACTGATAAACACCGTTCTTGTCCCAACGGAAAAATTAATCATCAAACAGCGGGAAATAAAAGATAACGATGAGATAGAAAAAATTAAAAAAGCCTGTCAGATCGCCGATGAATGTTTGACTGAAATCGTCAAAACTATTAAAGTCGGACAAACCGAAAAAGAAATCGCCTTTAAAATAGAGTTTTGGTTAAAGGAAAAAGGTTATGATCTATCATTTTACCCAATTGTTGCTATTGACCAAAATTCCGCCGTTCCTCACTACGACACAAGAGGCGGAAATAATGAAAAAGTTAAAAAAAACTCAATTGTCTTAATTGATTTTGGCGCAAAATTTCAGGACTACCATTCAGACATAACAAGAATGATTTTTGTTGGAAAACCGACCGATGAAATGATTAATACTTATAACAAACTTTTAGCCGCCCAAGAAAAAACAGTAGAACGATTAAAAACTGACAATAACCCTGTATCTGTTGATCAGTTCTGCCGCCAACTGATTACTGATAGCCGATTACTATCCTACCCGCATTCCACCGGCCATGGCGTCGGCTTGCAAATCCACGAATATCCAAAAATCTCTTTTACCTCAATTGATATTTTATTACCTGATCAAGTAGCCACGATTGAACCTGGAGTTTATTTAGATAATAAATGGGGGATGAGAATAGAGGATATGGTTTTGATAAAAGAAAACAAACAAATCAAAGTATTGACAAAATTTAGTAAACAGCGATTGATCATTGATTATTGATCATTGGGCAATTTCATTTCTTCCTTCATCTCTATTGTTTTCTCCGCTCCTTTCTTTTTAGGCTTTAAAACATCAACTGTTTCTTCTACTCCAGCTTTGAGTCTTTCTGTTACTTGTTTTTCCCTGTCTAACAAATCTTTAACTGTTCTGGCTGCTTCAATCTTAGCCTTAAGATAGGTGACCAGCTGGTCTCCGGAAAGATTGTTAACTAAAAATATCGGTAAAATAAAACCAATTTCATCAAGAGCTTGAGCCTTTAGTGCTTTATCATCAGATAATAATTTGTTTAACGTATTGGTAATCAAGACAATATCATATCCCACCCATTCACCACGGGAGCGAAGATTTTCCGTCTTTGGAATTTCTCCTTTTTCATAAGCGTTGGTCCACATTTTTTTTACCTGTTCATATTCATCCAAAGTCACAGCTGGAGAAACGGCGATTACTTCCTCAATATTTTTTTTCGTATCGGGAGTCAAAATTTCGGTCGTCTTTGGTAATGTTTTGATAATATTTTCCTTTTCAGCAATGTTAATTTTCGAGACAATAAATGATTTTATGAATCGATCGGCGATTGGATCCGATTTTGAAGCCCGGGAGGATAGTTCGCTTCTTAAATTCATATATTTTTGTCTCTCTGACGAAGTGGGGGCTTGAATTGGATTTTTTAAATAATTAATATTTTTATTGACTGTTTCGTTAACCGTCTTGTTGGTTTCAAAATGGGCCACATCCGTAATCTTTGAGGCTTTAATACTTAAGGATTGGGTTATTTCTTCCGTCCTGGCCTTTTTTATTTCTTCAATTGTTTCTATTTTTGTTCTAACTGAAGTTTCTGTTTCCCTGGGAATTTTCAAAGCCGCTCCAAGATTGGAATTCAGGTTCAGAGGCGAAAGGACCGGCGAAGGGCTTCCTCCTTTTGCCGGATTGATTGTTGATAACATCATATTTTTTATGGCATTAATCCCATCACAACAATAGTCTCTGAAATTTCGGAGCAACCACCAAGGGAAGATTGTCACCGCCCAAAGCATAATCAAAGTAATAATATATTCGACAAAAGTATCAATGTAGTTGCCGTTATTTATCGTCCCTATTTTTTGGGCCGGCCCGCCGTAAATAATATTAATGGCGGTAGGATAAATGTAACCGGCCGCAGTATTTACCCGGGAAAAATCAAAAACAAAAGGTAGTCCGAATTTCCAGATCGTTGCCATCCCTCCCAAAAACAATGCTAAAAGAGGTCCATAAAAAACCCATTGAAAAAATATCCCAATCCAAATCACTCCAACGTTTTTAATAAAGGCAAAAGACAAAATAATTGCTAAAAATGGAGAAACAAAAAGTAAAAACCACAGGATTACTTTTCGCAGTAATAACATTCCACCCATAAAATAGTAGCTCCAATTGGTCAGTTTAAGTAAAAAAATTTCCGTCTTGGCCGCTTCCTGAACCCTGATATTCAGATCACGGCAACCGATAAAATCAACATAATTTTTTTCCTGACTGATTCCGGAAAAATAGATGTTAAAAAGATCTTTTCCGCCTAAGTTTTCAATAAAAAACTTCATTATTATCTCCGATAGTTGGACTACAGTAATAACAATCGTTGCTGAAAAGGCAATATAAAAAATTGATAATAAAATTTTTGTAATTGCCGGCCAAAGTTTTATATTGGTTTCAAAATTGGTCCGTTGGCCAATAATTATTCCTAAGCCTAAAAGAGCGGCTGTTAATATCACCAAAAAATAACTTAAGTTTCTGGCCGTTGCCCAAACTTTTGTTAAAACCGGATGGGTCTCTATTGCTGAATGGGTCGTTACCCAGTAGATAAACTGTCTCGCTCGATCATTAGACTTTCCCTGGATAGTTATCTCAGGATCTTCTATCCATAAATGGTATTTGGCCGGGTCTGATTTATATACGTCATATTTAGTCGTACATTCTTCACCTTTTCCCTGTTGTTGATAAATTTGATCCAGTTCGGAAGAACATACTCCCCTTTGCCCGTCTTTATCCGGACAGAGTAAAGGGGATGTTTCTGCCGGTACAGGAGTTAATGGCTGCTGAGCAAAAGAATAATTTACTCCCACAAAAAAGGAAATTAGGAAAACGATACTAAACGATAATAAAATCTTTTTCATGTTTTTTTTAAAGCAATAAATCCTCCTGCAGCAGTAATAAAAAGGACTGTGGCTAAAATAATTCCTCTTGTTGTTGAGTTTGTTTCTCCTGATTTTGGCAATGATGTGGGAACAACCGGTGGTAAGGTTGGTCGGGGAGTCGGCGTCGAGGAAGACGGGTCAAATAATGTGCAAAGTTGAGTGGAGCCAGAGCCGGTGGCAATGATTTTATAAGTCACGTAAGCAAAAACGCCTGAACCGGAGTACGATGTTGTTGAAGATCCAGTTAGAATTAGTTTCCCGGAATTTTGGACATCGGTTGAAATTGTTGTAAAAGTATTGCCGGCTACGGCGGAAACATATTCCAAATATTGAGTTTCATATGCCATTCCAATTGATGACGATGATAAAGCCTTTCCTTCAGTATTAATGTTAACCGTAAATTTTACATCTTGACCTCTGACTAATTGGCCCGAAGGAGCGATTAAATCAAACGTCAAAGCCTGGACAGATGAAACATAAAACATAAAACATAAAACACACAATAATGATGTTAAGAAAGTTTTCATACTGTTACATTAATATAACCAAAAAAATCATCTTTTTTCAATGTTAAATAATGGCCCGACTATTTGAATATTGGCCGGCGCTCTTAGATTAAACCAGTCTTTAAACTCATTTAAAGAAAAGGAAATATTTCCAGCATCCCCGTTAAAGTTAACCGAACTTACCCGCCCGGAAGAAAAATCGGCTGAAACTGAACCACTGTTGATCGTATTAAAGGGACTCTGTCCGCGCGAATGCAGTTCTTGTTTGACCTTATCCTGATTCCAATTATCCGTCCCGGCCGGTGGATTATCCGGTTGATAAAGGTGTTCGCGGACTGAAGAATCGACTTTTGCCAAAAGAATCGTATTAACTATATCAGCTAATTCTTCCGGTTTTAACCAGGCGGTTTTATTATATTGACTTCTTGACCCCCAATCGCAGTAAAACCAAGGCGAATCCCGATCATAAGCTTTTGAATTTAAATCGGAAAAATTATTAATATTTCCGTCAAAATCATTGGCATGTTTTGTCCAGGAAGTATCCGACCAGCCGATTTCTGAAGATTTTAATATATAACCACCATGGGTTGAAGAAAACCAGGCTTTAATCGGCGATCCGTTTTGTACCATTACCCAACCGGCCGTATCATTAACCGCCCTTTCCCAGTTCCCGCCTTTTGGATCAGAATGAAATACTTGGCAACTTTCCGTTGCACAAATACTCCTTTGTCCATTTCCTGTATAGGCCAAGGCATATGAACGGGCGGCAATTGCCTGAGCTTTTAAAACTGCATAACCATCATTACCCCAGTTATCCGGTACTTCATAAATTCTTTTTACATAATCTTCGATATTAAAACCCCCATAACCATCAACATTGATATTAATGCCTCTGTCATAGTCCTTTTTTAATTCAAAGTCATTATAATAAGCTTGTAAAATTTGCTCTTCATTTTGTCCGGCCTTGGCTCTTCCATAAGCCCCAAATTGATTCATACCTACCCTATTTGGAACCCCATAAGTGAAAAAAGCAAATCCGGGGGAAAATCCCGGATCTCGTCCATTGGTCAGATCACTGTCACATCTCCCCAGACTTGAGGCGGACCGGGAAATTCCGAGACTAGATAGTTTTTGGGCGATTAACTGCTGTTGTTTTACGGTCAGTTCGGCGATTTTTGAACGGGTTTGACTAATTTGACCGGCCACAATTTGAGATTGTTTGTCAACTTCTATCTTTAACCTTGCCAAGCCCAGCTTATCCGTTTCTAATTTTTTTTTAATCTCTTCAAGATTTTTTACATAAAGGACGATTTTAATAATTGTTTTTTTATCCTCATCGACGAGTGATTTTTGATAAAAAATTTTTTTTAAGGAAGAGGAGAGGTCGTTTGAAATTAAAACGTTTAAAAAAAGCGTTGAGTTTTTATTAGCATTTTTATAATATGACTTGGCTCTTTCATTAAGAAGCCCTTTTTGATATGTTAGGGCCTGTTCTCCTTTTTTTACTTCAATCTCTTTTTGACTTATTTCTTGCTCTAAACTATTTATATTATTTTTTATTTCTTTTAATTTTGTATTTAGACTTTGATAGTCTATTTCTTTATTATCCAGGTCTCTTTTTAATGAATTTATAGCATTGTTAATGTCGTCCAACTCGTCGGCTTTAATAATTGCCAAAAACGGTAATAATAAAATCAATAAAAATAAAATAAGAAAAAACTTCTTCATAAAATCATTATAACAATGCGTTAATTGTTTTTTTGCTATACTAAAAATGTGAAAAAAGTATTTATAATTATTTTGTTTTTTTTAGCATCTGTCATTTTTACAGGTAAAGCCTTTGCGCAGACGCCAACAACTATTCCAACCGGGGGGCCGAGGTATGCCGCTTGTGACCTTTGCGGCTATTGCCCACCAAATCCCGCTCCACAAAGCTGGCCCTCTTGCCAAAAATGTCTCTATCCAGATATTAACCCTGATCCAACTGTCATGGACAGTTTGAAGGTCGACACCGAAAACAATCTTCCAATCACCTCCGCCCCTGGCCGCCAGTATACTTTTTTAGGTTGCCTGGGAAGTGGTGGTGGGTTTGGTCAAGAGGGTGCGGTTGGCGGAGTTGCCCAATCACTTCTTAATGTTGTTTTTTCTTTGGCCGGCGGTGTTGCTTTTCTTTATCTTTTATACGGTGCCTTTGTTATTACTACTTCTCAAGCCCATCCGGAAAAATTAAACTATGGAAAAAGGGTAGTTTACGGAGCAATTGCCGGTCTGATTTTCACTTTGGGATCGGTCTTTATTGTTAAGTTTATCGCTTCGGGAATTTTGAAAATACCGGGATTTGGGGAATGATATTATTTCTTTCCTGCTTTTCTTAAAAAGTTTCCCCCAATTAAACCTGATAATAGGGTGGGAATAAATAAAGTTGGTAAGCCAGTCGAAGGGATGGATTTGGGAATTTGATTTCCATTTGTATCTATAATTACAATTGAAGGTGGTTTTTTAGTCGGGGTAGGGGTTTGGGTTGGGGAAGTTTTACCAAAATTAAAAAAACTATTTGTTTTTGATGCGGTAGTGGAAGACGGTTTACCTGTTAAATTAAGCTTACCCGTAACTACGGCAAAAAACACCAAAACAACAACTAAGCCTAAAACAAAAGAAATTACCTTATTGAAACTATCCATATAGTATTTATTATAGCATATGATTGACAGGATTCAACTTTATTAGTATTCTGTATATATGAATGAAAATCCTCAGGTAATATTTTCTTGGAAAGCACCTTTACGCCCATATAAAAAACGTTCCGGTATCATTCTCCGTTTTTATTTGACGGTTGCTTTGCTTTTGTCTTTGATTATGTTTTTCTTTGGCGATAAAATTCTTTTAATTCCTATCTGGGCTTTGGTATTTATTTTTTATGTCTTGACGATTACCCCTCCCCCGGAAGTTGAGAACAAAATTACCACTTTTGGAGTTGATGCGGCTGGTGTTACTTTACGCTGGGAAGTCCTTTCCCATTTTTATTTTGGAAAAAGATTTGGTTTTTATACTTTAACGATTGTTTCTCAATCCCCTTATTTTTATCATGCCTATTTAGTCGTCCCAACCGAAGAAATGAAAAAAAAATTAATTACAATATTATCTACCCATCTTCTTTATCAAGAAACTCCCCATAAAACTATCACTGATAAAATGCTTGATTGGTTGTCCGCCCTTATCCCTGATGAAGAAGAAGTATTTAAAGAAGAAGGTCTCCAAGCCGTTTCTGAAAGACTGAGGCGGGCATCTCTTTAATCCCAAAAACTCTCCCCCAAGACAAAACCCCTTCATCACTGGTTACCAAAAAACCGTCGATCTCTTTTGACAAGACAATTAGATCCAAATCGGCAACACTATCTAAAAAGCCTGTCCGGGTCGCATTTCGATAGCGATCGCGAAAGTTTCTAATAAACTTACCAATGGTTATTTGAAAGTCTTTTTTTGACTCAAATTTTTTCCCTGAGGTCAATTCACCCGCTTTAATAATTTCCTCTTCGGCAATATTGAGCCCACGGTAACTACGATTGCGAATATCCTCAATTAGACGATAAAAAATCTTACTGGAAAAATCCGTCCCCGACGGGTTGGGTGATTTAATATTCACCCCTGATAAAAAATTTTTAATAAATTCTTGGTTTTTGTTTTCAAAAAACCCTAAAAACTCCTCAACAATACGGGGTGGCATATAAAAATCAGCCTTTTTAATTTTTTTAAGTTTTTTAATCATCTCTGTTAGTTTGATAACAATCGCCTTGGTGGTTTCCCCCATATCCAAACCAGCACCAATGTTAAAAAAAAGATTGGTATCTAAAACAAAGTTTTCCATATGATTTATTAACTTATTCTTGTATTCTAACAGGCATAATTATGTGAAAAAAATTATTAACTCCTTCTATTTTAAAAACCGCCGGCGCATCTGATCGTAATAACTCAATAATTATTTTTTTTCCTGAGGCACAGTTTAAAAAATCAATTAGATATTTATAATTAAAGGCAATTTTTTGGGGTTCCCCTTCAATTTTTGCCTCTTGGTAAACAACATCTTCTTCTTCTATTCCCGCCTTGGGAATAAATTTAACAGAATCTTTTTCCACATTCATAATAAGAATGTTGGAAAATTCCCGGGCGAAAACGGAAACAAGTTTTACGCTTCTTAAAAATTCATTGGCATCCATTGTTACGGTGGTTTTTTTCTCAATAGGAATCACTTTTTCAAAGGGTGGATATTCACCTTCAATCATCCGCACATAAATGTTATTGTCTCCTATAAAAAACGCTAAAAGTTTCTCATTATTCAGATAGCTAAATTCTATTTCTGTCTCTTTGTTAATAAATCTTTGCGCGTTTGCCAAAAAGCCGGCCGGAACAATCATTGAAGAAAAAGGTAAATCTTTTTTTAAAGTTAAAAGGGATAATCTAAAACCATCGGTTGTTACCAGTTGTAAGTTTTCGTCACTGGTAACAAAATTTATCCCGGTTAAAACCGGCCTGGTTTCATCGGTTGAGGCGGCAAAAATAAGAAAGGGGAGACTGTCCTTAAAAAAGGCTGTTTTTATTTTTTGTTTTTCATTTTTTGTTTCCGGTGGAAAGGGAAAGTCTTGATCGGAAAACAGGGGAAATTGGCCTTTTATTTTTCCTTGACTGATGATAATGGCTTTTTCTTTTATTTCCATCTCTATTTTTGTTTCCGGGAGAAGGGATAAAAACTCAATGATTTTTTTAGGTTCAATTATTAATTTAAATTTATTATTATCTTCTGTTTTAAAAACAGAGTGAAAAAAATAATTAAGATCGGTTGAGTAAAAATGAATAATATTATTTTCTCCCTTAAGACAAACTCCTTGAAGAGAGGTTGACGATGATAGGCGTGATGAAGTAAAACGAGATGCCAACTCAAGTTTTTCCAAAAAACCGTTTTTTTGTAAGGATATTTTCATGGTTATTGTTTTTAATTTATTTATAGTAGTAATAGAATGTGTGTATAAGTGTATAAAAATCAAGATAGATTTTCAAGACAAAAAGAATTAATAAAAAAGATAGTGGGCGAAGCGTGGAAACTATGTCGATTGAAAGAGAGATTGGGTGATTGTATCAATCTCTTTTTTAAAATTTAGATCACGGAGAATAAGATTACCAACTTTTTGTTTTGCGTGCAGGGCGGTGGTATGATCTTTTCTGTTTAGGGTTTCCGCGGTCTCCAAAAGAGTTAACCCAAGCTCTTTTTCAAGAAGATACATGGTTATTTGGCGGTAAAAAACAATTGATTCTGCCCTTGATGGTCCCTTAAGGTGAGACTGCTTAACATTATAAAAAGAACAAACGGTTTTAATTACTTCAGAAGGGTTAACTCTTTTTTTCCTTTCTCCATTATCCTGAGAAAAAAACATTTCAACCGCCTCCAGATCAATTTTATCTTTAACTCCTAAAACCTTAGCATAGATAGATAAAAGGGTTCCTTCGAGACCCCGGCAGTCGGAGGTTCTTTCGGCAATGATTTTGGCAGCCTCAATATCAATATTAATATTTTTTTCTTTAGCTTTAATTAATAAGATAGCCGACCTTAGTTCAAAATCGGGGGATTGGATATCAACGGTTAAGCCACCTAAAAACCGGGAAAGAAGTCGATCCTCCAGGTTTTTAATTGCTGCCGGCGGCCGGTCTGACGTAAGGATAATCTGTCCGCCGGCGGAGACGATGGAATTAAAAGTATGGAAAAATTCTTCCTGAACGGCATTTTTACCGGCAATAAACTGAATATCATCAATAATAAGGAGACTTAAATACCGATATTTTCGGCGGAATTGGGGAGTGGTTTTCCCTCTAATCGACTCAATTAGTTCATTGGTAAAATTATCACCGGGGCAAAAATAAATTTTTTTGTTTTTATCAGCTTCCAAAATTTTTTTAGCAATGGATTGGGCTAAATGAGTTTTGCCGACGCCCACTCCTCCATATAAAAATAAAGGATTATAAGCGCTACCGGGATTTTTTACCACGGCCTGAGAGGCGGCATAAGCAACCTGGTTGGTTGATGAGACAGCAAAATTTTCAAAGTTATATTTGTTATTTAATCCGGCCCGGGTAAAGATATCTTCGACGCTGGGTTCAAAAGAAAAAAGGGGAGGGCTCACCTTGTTTTTTGGAGGGGATTTAATTACAAACTCTATTTCCATTTTTTTTTGAGAGTGGCCAAAAAGAGCTGCTTCAATCTCTGCGGATCTTTTTGCTAAAAATTCCCGGGCCCCCTGACTATCAACGGAAACAATAATTTTATTTTCAGTTAATTCTACGGGGTTGGCATGCTTTAATAGGGGATACATAACCGGATTGTTTTTCTTACTTTTGCCCAGTTTTTCTATAAACTCGTTCCAAAAAGAGGATAATAAGGACATAATTTATTAATGTGGATAACTTATCCACAAATAATAAACAAGCACACAACGATTGTCAAGGAGATTTTTGTCATTAAACGAAGCGATTATAGTTCCCCAAGCCCTTCTTTTTTCTGGATCTCTTCCTTTACAACGTTTAAAAAACGTTCGGTTGAAGAAAGTCTGCGGTGGCCAACCAATCTGGCAATATATTCTACAGAAGCTCCATTTTTAAGTTGATGAGCAATAAAAGTATTTCTTAAATCATTAACGTTGGCTTTTTCAATCCCAACCTCCCGAAAACAACGAGAAATGATCTGGCGGATGTTTCTGATAAGTAAAGGGTGGCCGGTGCGAGTGATAAAAAGATGGTCGCTTTTTGCCAGGTCAGATCGGCCTTTCAAATAGTCGTCGATAGATTTTTTCACGGCTTTGTTTAAAGGAATATCACGAGTCGGCGTTTTCCCATATTGGCTGATATGAATAGTTGAATCTTTAACGTCATTGGTTTTTAATCCAGCCAGTTCGCCGATTTTCATTCCGGTCTGCAGAAGTATTTCAATTAAAGCGTAAGTACGCGGTTCTTCTTTGGCAAAGTCTCTCAAAGCCCGATACTCTAGTTTGGAAAAGATCCTTGGAGCCGATTGGACATACTTTGGGTGAGAGACATCAAGAGAGGGATTTTGTTCAATTACACCGTCATTTTTTAGATAACGGAAAAATGTCCTGATAGAATTAAGTTTTCTTGAGGCGGATTTTTTGGTGTAATTATCAGCGACCAATTTATTTATAAAACCATTAATATGGTCTTTTTTTACTTCGCGGATATCGGCGATTTCCTGGGTAGTTAAAAAACCGATAAACTGTTCAAGGTCTTTTTTATAGGCCACAATCGTAAAAGATGATTTTCCTTGTGATTCCAGATATTTAATAAATCTGTCAACCAGAGAGGGAAGTAAAATATTTTCCATAACACCCTATAATATAACATAAAGTAATTAAGATTTCAAGAACAAGCTTAATAACTAATAAAATATATTAATATTTCCCTTGCTAACGGTTCTTTTATTTGGTATATTGTTAGTCTCATTGTCATAAAAAAGGAGAGAAATCAAAGATGAAGGAAGAAAAAAAAGAAAAAGCTAAAAAAGTAAATCCAAATATCATGGATGTGCTTCTTAAGAAAACCAAACCAAGCCTGCTTAAAAAAGGAAAGGAAATTGAAGCAAAGATTGTTTCCATATCAAAAAAAGGAATAGTTTTTGATGTGGGGGGAAAAGCCCAAGCGATTTTGGGAGAACTGGAAATAAAAGAAATTTCCACCTACGTGCCGTATCTTAAAATGGGTGATAAAATCCTGGTAAGGATAATTAGCGAGGAATCAAAAAATGGTTTTCCGGTAGTTTCCTTGCGCAGATTTTTTGATAAAGGCAAATGGGATATATTAAAAGAGAAAAAAGAAAAAGAAGAAGAGATTGATGTTTTATGTGGAGAATATGGGAAAGGTGGAGTCTTTATTAACTTTATGGGAATTAGAGGGGTAATTCCAAAAATTCAATTAACCGAGCCGTTCCTGACCCAACCGGAGAAAATGCGTAATCAGAAGGTCAAGGTAAAAATTCTTGAGGTCGATAAAGAAAAAAACCGCTTGGTAGTCTCCCAAAAAGCTTCAGTTTTGAAAATTTCCCATAAAGATTTAGTCAAGAAATTTGAAGCAATCAAAGAAGGGAAAATTTATAAGGCCAAAGTATTGGGGGCATCGGAATTTGGAATCTTTTGTGAAGTCGAAGGGGTTGAAGGATTGATTCATATTTCAGAGATTTCTTGGGAAAAAGTGAATAATGCTGCTTCATTTGTGACAGTCGGCGACACGATTGACGTCTTTGTGGTGGAAAAAAATATGACTGATTTTAAACTGAATCTTTCTCTAAAAAGGTTGTTAAAAGATCCATGGGATATAATTGAAGAAAAATATCCGAAAGATAAAGAGGTTGAGGGCGAAGTGACCCGAAGAGAAAAGTATGGTTATTTTGTCAAATTGGAGCCGGGAATTGAAGGCTTAATCCATATTTCCAAACTCAAAGGCGATGAAGATTTAAAGATCGGCCAGAAAATCAAAGCCTTCATCGAAAGGGTTAGTAAAAAAGAACGCCGGATGAGTCTTATTCTTCCCCAAACAGAAAAGCCGGTAATGTATAGGTAACTCCAGTTTATAAAGAGGTTTTTACTTAATCACAGAGTTCCATAAAAGATCAAAAATCATCTGTAATGTTTTTTCTTCAATAAATTCCAAACGGTCTTCGGGATTATGATAGTGTTTTAAAATATTCAACAAAAAATTGAGTTAATTTTTAGTAAAACAGCCACTCCTGAAGCGTTATCATTAGCGCCCGGGGAACTTAAAAACGTATTATAATGAGTTGTTAATATAATTTTTTATCATAATCAATTTATATTACTTGATTGTCAAAATCTTTAATTCAAGGATTCTTTTGAAATGAGAAATATCATTGGTAATTAGAATTAAGTTGTGGGTCAAACAGGTTGCGGCAATAAGAAGATCAAAGTTATCGATCAATAAACCTTTTTGGCGAAGAGATCGCCTTATTGAGGCAAATCTCTCGATAATCGAAAGATCAATATTGATAATAGTGACGGTTTTTAATAATTCCTTAAACGAAGTTAATTTCTTCTTATTTTTTGTTTCTAATAATCCTTCAAGAATTTCTCCAACGGAGATAATACTAATATAAAGCGGCTGACTTTGTAGTTTATTAATCGTTTTAACCGCCTCCTTTTCACCTTTTAAGAAGTTGATCAGAACGTCTGAGTCAATTAAATACATATAAATTTAAAAATCAGGGAATTTTCTTTTTGATTTTTCCTTGTCCTTTCGACCCTCGTAAATAATATCAATAATTTTTTTATTATCAATATCTGACCAGATGCCGGCAAACTCAAGAATACCCCTTTTTGTTAATAAAGACTTAGGTTTGCTGATTTCAGCTACAGGAATACCTGCTTTTTTAATTAAAAAAGACTTATCTTTAAGATAAACCCAGTCTAATATTTTAAAGAAATCAACCCGAGCTTTACTGGCGTCAATAAAAGTAATATTATCCATATTTAATCATTGTACAACATTGTACATTAATATCAAGGGCGATTCATACAGTTATTCTATTAACCCTTTCTCCTCATCAGATGCGACGACCCTAAAGCCGACGTGGGAGTGGCCGGCGAAATTATTTACTGCGTAAAAATTGCAGAAAAGTTCCCGGAGACATTATTTTAATATTATATTTTTCTTTGATTCGATTAATTTCAAAATCTTTTAAATTAAAGGTAATTAAAAAATTAACTTTCGACTCAACAGCTCCAGCCACAATATGAGCGTCGTTTAGGTCTTTTACACAATTTTTGTAATTTAGTTTAATTTGTTTTAAATTCTGAGATAGTTTAACAATTTTAAGTTTTTCTTTTACAACGGCTTTTAATTTTTTTTCATCAATATTAAGTCTTTTAACAACCAATAAAAGTTCTTTATAAGAAATATTAGATATAAAACAATTAATGTTTTTATTGTTAATAAGTTGATAAGAGGCTCCAAGAATAGAAATTAAAGAGGAAATAATTACATCAGAATCAAGAAAAGCATTAATCATAAATTATAAGTTTTTTCTTACTTCTTTGATAGCCTTTTCTACTCGGTCAAGATTTTTAAAATCTTCTTTTTCTGATAAGTAAAGATCATAATCCATGCCAGTTAAAGCAAAATAGACCGAGGTAACGGGAATACGGTAAACTTTACCGATTTTTTTAGCGATAATTTCACCACGACCAATAAGGTCATAAACAGTATTTTTAGTTAACTGTAATATTGACGCGACCTGTTCTGGGGTATAAGTTTGTGGAATATTTATTTGGTTTAACATAACTAATTTATACCAAAGACTACAAAAGATGTCAATAGGTAATTAAAAACTATTCAATTAGTCCCTTTTCCTCTTCTGACGCAATCACTTTGAAGCCGACGTGGGAGTGGCCGGCAAAGAAAAGACCTTCGCCAATACCAGCTTGAAGAAGAAAATGTTTTTCCCCTCCGGTCAAAAAGAAAGTTTTTGAAATTATTTCAACGGCGGCCGTCGACTGTTTTAAAATAATTTGGAGAGAGGAATTGGTGATGATTGCTTTCCCCTCATCAGTTGACAGAAAATCTTCGACGTCTTGAGTGATTGTTGTTAACCCAAGATGATATTTTCTAGCTCTTTTAGCAAAAGAATGAAGATAAGCACCCGAATCTTTTTGTTTGATCAGATACCAGGCTTCATCTACGATCAAAACTCTTTTTTTCTTTTCCCGGCGGACCCGATTCCAGATATAGTCAAGAACAATATACATAGCTACCGGCCTCAGATTTTCTTCCAGATCGCGAATGCCAAAAACGGTAAAAGGATTTTTTATATCAAAATTTGAATGTTGATTAAAAATACCGGAAGCAGAGCCGGAGACGAATTTTTCCAACCGATCAGCCATTTCTTTGGCCTCAGGTGTTTCCATGCCGTTAAAAACTTTAAAAAGGTCTTCCAATAAAGGTGATTCAAGTGAAAATGTTTCCGGATCCTGAGTGATTCCTTTTTCCCGGTAGGTCAAGACCAAAGCCCGGTCTAAAAGAGCGTCCTGTGACGGAGTTAATTCTCCCATAATCACCCTCATCAACGAATGAAGATCTAAAATTTTGTTGGAAAGTTCATCCGGTCCGGCATTGGTTTTTTCCAGATCAAACGGATTGATTTTATAGTTGGACGAGGAAGAAAAAACCACATATTCACCGCCGACGGCCGGCACTAATTTTTCATACTCATTTTCCGGATCTATAATAATTACATCGGTCCCCATCATCAATAATCTCAAAGCCTCAAGTTTGACCATAAAACTTTTTCCGCCACCAGACTTTCCCAAAATAACCGAGTTGGCATTTTCCAAAGTGAATCGGTCAAAAATAATTAATGAACCATCATGTTCGTTTAATCCATAAAGGATTCCCTCGTTTTGCGTCAGAGAGGCGGTGGCAAACGGAAAGGTCGTTGCCAGTGAAGTCGTATCCATATTACGCCAAACACCCAGTTTATCGTAAAAAATCGGCAAAGTTGATTTAAATCCTTCTTCCATTTCCAAGGTTGCCTGGCGGGAGATAATCAAAAGAGAAGATAAGACAGAATCAACGCCTTTTGTAATGCTGTTTAACTCTTCCAAAGAATCGGCCGGAATCGTGATATAAAGTCCAAACTGAAAAAATCTTTCCGCCCCTTTAGCCAACTCAGCTTGAAGAGAAAAAGCATCATCAAGCGCTACCTGAACAATTGGATCAACAACTTTTCCCGCTTTAATATCACCTTCAATGGTCGCTTCCATCTCGGCAATCTTTCTTTTTAAATCGTCCAAAACATTTTTTGACTCGGTCGGATAGATATACATAGAAATATAAAGAGGGTGGTCAAAAGTTATTAAAGAATAAAGCCAATTAGGAGAGACATAACGCGGATAGCCAACGACATATAAAGTCCGGTAATATTTTTCATCAATTTTTAGACTGTTAAAATCAACTTCGATATAGGACGGGGCAATCAAATCTTTAGTAGAAACCGATCCGGTCGCCAAAAAATCAGCCATATTATTACCCATAGAACCAGTTTTGTTGGTTGAAGATTGATTATTTGTAGGCTTGGGAAATAGGTTAAACATAAATTATGAACTCATAATCACATCCGTATAACTTTCAATCGGCGCCAGGCGCCGGCCGGTAGCCGACGGATTATAAAGATTGTAATAAAGCTCGGTCAGTTGTTGTCTTTGTAAAACACTTCCGTTCAGGCCGATTTTTGTAATGAGTCTTAGTAAATTATCTCGTTTTGGGTAAAGGGAGGTTTTGGCTCGAGTGATGACATACTCTTTATTTAATGATCCCGGATTGGCCCCGCTAATTCCCATTTCAAGAGGTGAAAAAGGAACAACAAAAAAAAACCGTTTTTCCAAAACAGTATTTATTTTAATAATGCTTTTAATAAATTCCCGGTAGCCGATCATTCTTTTTTTTAAAATATCAATGGCCTGTTTGCTTATTTTATCTTCCAAATAATCCAAATAGGTGGAAACGTCAATTTTTTTGGAAACAATTAAGATTTGGACAGGAAAAGATAGAGAATTTAACAGTTCGGAATAAGCATAAATCATTGAAGACTGTTCTTCGGTAGACAATAACCAAAAGTTGACTGCTCCCACTTCAACCACAGTGGCGGCGGAAAAATCTTTCATCAAAACAATATCGTCTTTTATTTCTTCAATTTCAATAAAAGATTGAGTGGAAGCCTTAACCGGTGATGTTGGTTTAGTATTTATCATATTAACTCCTTAGATGAAATTTCAATTGGTCTAACATTTTCATTTTCTACCTTAACTTTGATTGTATCAAAAAAGAAGTTTCCTTTGGGATCTTTGGTTTCAAAAAAATAATCGAAAACAGGAAGAGGATTGTAGGTTGCAAAAATCCCGTGGGAATTAGTTTTTAATATTCTAATAGGTTCGCTGGCGGGATCTTTTTTTATATAAACAAGAATCCCGGCCAAAGGAATTTGTTTGTGATTTTTTATTAATCCAGTGAGGAAGGGAACTTTTATATTAGACGGTTGAGGTTTGATGGTAGAGGGTGGAGTTTTGATGTTAGAAGGTTGATGATTGATTTTTTTGCCTGATAATGTTGAAAATGAGTTAGTAAAAAGATTACTGATCTCTTCATTCTTATTTTGGTTGGCGGAAGGATCCTTGTTATTTAAATATTTTGATAATTTTTGCTGAGAGTCGATATGAGACATAACCCGGTGAGGGTCATCGGCAAAAACCAAATTTTTTAAAAAATAAATAGCCGAATTTTGTTTTTTGTATAAATATTGAGTCGGAGAGGTCAATCTTTTTATCAGATTTCTTACCCAGACTTCCATCGGCCGGTCATTGATGGGAACAAAAGCAAAAACAACACCAATTAAAGCCACGACTATACCGAGAAATATATTTAAAATTGGCACGGGGAAAATATAAAAAACGATAACACCAATGGGGATGAAAATAGTCAAATAGACAAACTGTTTTATCGTCAAAAAACCAATCAGTTTAAATTCAAAAGTTGTAATCTGTCTCGGGATCGGATGTTGGTCCATAAATTTAGTATATACTAAATACTTTATACTTCCCCATCTTCTACTTGAGGGAAGTTTTGATAGAACTGCGAAACAGCAGAAAAAGATTGATCACGGCGAAGAATAATTATTTGATCAAATTCGGAATCGTCAAAATCAACTGGTGCTACCGGAATGGCTAAAATAATTTTTTTTGGACCTTGTGATTTTAAAAATATTAAAGAAATCTTTACTGTAGCACCGGTAGCAATACCATCATCAACTAAAATTACGGTTTTGTTCTTTAATTTTTTATAACCCAATTTTTTTAAATTAAACTTTTTTAGATAGGAGGAAAATTTAATTTTGGCATTTTTTATTTGTTGGTTAATGGTTTTTTTATCAAAAAAAGAAACATATTGATTATCAAAATAGATTTTATTAAAACATAAAGAGCCGATAGCCAACTCTGGTTGATCGGGGTGGGAAATTTTTACAGCCGCTAAAAACAAATGAGGAATATTTAATTTTTTAGCAATCGCATTACCAACAATCACTCCGCCGCGAAGAAGAGAGACAACAATAGAACTGTTTTTATAATCAGTTAATCTATCAGCCAATTGGTTGCCAGCATCAAGGCGGTCTTGGAAAAGCATTAATAATATTCTATAATAATGAATAAAATTATTTGAATATTTTTTTATCGGGCCTATGGTTCATCGGTAGAACGCATCCATGGCATGGATGAGGGCGGGGTTCAATTCCCCGTAGGTCCACAATATGCATGAACCACAACGACCTACATATTGGCAAAAAAGAGGACCAATTCATAAAGAAAAAATTAGACCTGGTGCCCCAACGTCAATTGTAATAAAACCACATACTGAATTTACCCCCCCCAATAACTCTTCTTTAGAAGCAAAAGCACTACAGGTTATAGAAAATAAAACCTTTGTTATCCCACAACATTTAATAGATGATTTAGATGGATTAAAAATGAAACCAAATCAAGCGACGCAATACATTTTGGAACGTTGGCCACTTCAAGAAGAGGTGAAGATTTTAGAAGTTATTGATGAAGTAGAATTTTTATGTTTTCAGGGACTAACTACTAGATTAACTCGAGAACAAGACTCATTTTCAATACCTTTTTTTTACTTAGGCTCATTAAATCTTAATAAACAATCTATTATTAATTTTGGCTCTACAAATATTTTTTGGCAAAAAGATATAAGTGAAGAAGATTTACAATCTTCATTCGGTCATTCTTCAGAAGCAACCCAACAAAACTATTATCAAAATATTGGGTTGGATGATGTTTACAAAGAAGAAGTAGAAAAATTATTAAAGTTTCAACGTAAAATTTCTGAAGAAGATAGTTTAAATAGTCATTCTAATACTATGGTTATAGTAGCATTACCAAAAGAACAAAGAGTTCTTGTTCTTGCTGAAATAGGAGAAAGAGCCACAAATCGTAATAAAAAAGAACCAATAATTTTTCAGACAAAGAAGTACCAAAGCTAGTTAATTTTTTATCTACTTATAAACAACAAGATCTTAATGCGATTTTTTCCCTGATTCTTTCTCAAGAGTTAACGCCTCAGGCTTCTTTTCCTAGAAATTTATCCTTTTATACTAATGAAGAACCAAAAACACTAATAACAACTGATGGCCAACTTGAAGAATTTGAATTTAAAAGATATGGAAAAACATCAATAGGTAGTGCAAAAAGACTGCGACCTCTTAAAAATTAATATAACCTCAGTAATTAATTCTCATCATTCCTTAAGAATACAGTCATATAACAATTTAATTACCTACTTTTGTAGGTTATAAGCGGTGGACAAAGAAAGATAAAAGTGCAAAAATCAAATATCAAAGATTATTATGAAATCATATACTTTGCACGATCTTCCAATTGACGAACGCCCTCGGGAACGCTTAGTTAAATATGGTGTTGAATCATTGTCTTTGCAAGAATTATTATCTTTGATTTTTGGTCGGGGTGTCAAAGGTCAATCAGTCGTAAACATTTCCCAAAAACTAATCAGTACTTTTGACTCACTAGGCCGATTATCTGAAGCATCGACTGAAGAACTAAAAAAAATCAAAGGATTAGGTTTGGCCAAGGCTTGTCAATTAAAAGCGTGCTTTGAAATATCAAGAAGATTAGAAAAAGAAGAAAGTTTGATTAAACATAAAAATAAAATTATTAAACAACCAAAAAATCTTTACCCGCTATTAAAAGAAAAAATTATTAATTTTCACAAAGAATATTTTATTGTTGCATCATTAGATAATAGAAATAAGATAATTAGTATCGATATTATTTCAATTGGGACACTAAATTCCAGCTTGATTCATCCCCGGGAAACTTTTGAAGTAGCCATAAAAAATCACGCGGCAGTAATTATTATTTGTCATAATCATCCGTCCGGCGAATTAAAACCTTCTGGAGATGATTTAATTATTACGCAAAATTTAATCAAGGCAGGAAAATTGTTAGGGATTGAAGTCTCCGACCATTTAATTATTACCAAAGATGGATATTATAGTTTTAAGGAGGAGAAGATGATTATATAACATATCTAATAGTTATTTAATAGGAACGGGTTGTTTCATTGGAACTTTTGCAGGAACAGCTTCAAATAAAAAAATTTTAGCATGAGGGGCTTTAGATGGTGAATATCCCGTAGACAAATTTTTTGCAAGATCATACTGAGTTAGTGTTTTTGTATCTTTCCCTAAAATACTTCGACCTTGATACAGACCATTTACGGCACCTACTCTAATTAACATGTCCGGCAAATCAGGTGTTCTAACCATCATATATTTAGTGTCGTGAGATTTTTGGCCATCGGGAAGAGGTTCAAAAGTTCCACCATTGTTTATTCTATAATCCATTAGTATTTCAGCTTTATCTCCAATAGCTTCCAAAATTCTCGCAAGGTCTCCGAGTGGTATATTTACATCATCTGTATGAGGAAAAGGGAGCTCGTCTAATATTGAAGGATTATATCCTACTTCATTTTCGGTACGATCAGGAAATCTCGACTTAACTTTCCTTGCTTTAGCAAAAGCGGTTTTTGTTTCAGAAGATAAATCTGTTGCTTTTAAAACATTTTCAATTAACAATTCTAATTGAGGATCAAATCCTTTTGCTAATTCGGCTTTTTTTGCTAAATCTAACTCGTCTTGGTGTCGTATTTTATCAATTTGATAATTGGTTAGTTCCGACTCCGCTAATTTTTGATTTATTTTATCTATATCAGACTGTTCATTCATTTAAAAAATTTTACTACTACTACTACTACTACTTTTCAACGGTAAATTAGGAATGTTATTATAGTCTGGATTCCCGCCTTCGCGGGAATGACCTACGTATTTATTTTTTTATTTCAAAAGTGTCAAAAATCTCTTTCGGTTCCTGCCAGAAGATTTGAACGTCGGAGACATGAGAAACCGGTGGGCCTTTTTTAATCAACTCAATTATTTGTTTAACTTTTTCTTCATCTCCCTGGATTTGAGCCTCAACCCAATCACTGTCGACATTCCTTATCCAACCGGTGACACCAATAACTTTTGCCTGGATTTTGGTCCAAGCCCGAAATCCGACTCCGATGACATCGCCTTTAATGTAAAGATGAACTTGTTTTAGCATAATTTATTTTAAACTTGGGTCTACTTCCTTCGCTCTTTTCAGATAATCACTTGCTCGGTTACTGTCTCCCTCAGCAGAATATAGCTGATAAAGACCATATAGTATATCCCTTGCCTTCGGGTTTATCAGTAATTTTTGTTCAAGATTATTTATCAGTAGTTTTTTTTCATTTTCTTGTTGAAAAGCCTCCTTTTCAATAGTTTTCCCGTAAATATTTTTATTCATTTCCAGGATTTTACCAAACTCAGGAAAATCTTTTATTTTTTGCAAGAAAGTGACAGTTGAACTTTTATTACTGTTGACTAATTGAAAATAAATACGAGAGATTAACTGAGAAGAAATAATATTAATTATTACATAAAAAAATGTAAGCAAATATAAACCAATATACAGCCATTGTTTTATTGTTGAATCGTTTAAAAAAAGTCTTATTTTTTTCAAAATATGTTTCATGTTATATGTTGCATGTTAAATACCTAATGTTTTATTATATACTTTTTTAATGGATCCGATTTATTACCAAATTTTTCTTGACAGATTAATTACCATTAGTCTGGCCGGTTTGGCGGCGATTTTAGCCGCCGGACTGACTTTTATTCTTATTTATTTGGTAATTATTTATTTTCGTTTAAAAAAAAGAGAAGAGATCTCTTTGGAAATGATTACTCTTGAAGTAAAGTTATCAAAAGAAAATGAAATCAAAATTGACGCGGCCGACCAGATGTTTTCTTCGTTTTCTTCCTTGAAAAAATCCGGTTTTTTTTCATTTTTGGAAGTTGATGACGTGATTTCCTTTGAGATTATTGGAAAAAAAGCAGAAATAAGATTTTACGTTTCCGCTCCTAATCGTATTATCGATCTAATTGAAAAAACAATCTATGGTTATTATCCAATGGCCGATATAAAAAAAGTTGACGAGCCGAATATTTTTTCCGAGCGGGGTAAAGTGGTTTTTGGCGGTTTGGTCCAAAAAGAAGCCCCCTATATGCCGATTCGGATTTATCGTGATTTACCGACCGATTCACTTTCGGCGATTACATCAACTTTATCAAAATTTAATGATAATGAAGCGGGGATTATTCAAATCCTCATTCGTCCGGCCGGTTCAAAATGGAAAAAACAAGGAAAAAGCTATGTCTCCAGTACCAAAAAAAATGAAGCCAACCCGGAAAAAGCCACTTTTAAAACCGATCCAAAGGTTTTGGAAAAAATTGACGATAAATGTTCAAAACCGGGTTTTGAAACAACCATCCGTTTTGTGGTTACAGCCCCTTCCAAAGATATGGCGGAGACTCATCTAAAAAATATAAAAAATTCTTTTACTCAACTTAATTCGGACACAAATAATTTTACCGGAACAAAAATTTATTTTAAGGGAGGTTTCATGATCAATTTTATTTACAAGTTTTTCCCGATAATTGATTTTTCATTAACCAAATCAATATCAATTTTATCTACCGATGAACTGGCAACCCTTTTTCATTTTCCCAATAAAACTGTCGAGACGCCTCATATTCAATGGCTAAAAGCGAAAACCGCACCGGTTCCAATTGAAGTTCTTCAAACAGGCGGAACAGCACTGGGCGATGGTTATTATCGAGGTGTTAAGCGGCCGGTTAATATCGGCGTTGAAGACCGCAGGCGCCACATTTATATTATTGGAAAAACCGGTGTTGGAAAATCCGTCTTGCTTCACGATATGGCAATTCAGGATATCAAAGCGGGCAACGGCGTTTGCGTCATTGATCCTCACGGAGATTTGATTGATGACATTGTTAAATATATTCCACCTGAGCGAGCCGAAGACGTGATTTACTTTGACCCGTCCGATGTCGAGCGACCAATGGGACTGAATTTACTGGAAGCGAAAACCGAAGATCAAAAACATTTTATTACCACCTCGATTATTAATCTGATGTATAAGCTTTACGACCCGCAAAGAACCGGTATCATCGGGCCACGATTTGAACATGCCGTCCGCAATGCCATGTTAACGGTGATGAGTGAAAAAGGGTCGACTTTTGTAGAAGTAGTTAGGGTTTTAACTGATCCAAAATATGTTCAGGAATTATTACCGAAAGTTCAAGACCCGATTGTCAGACGTTATTGGACAGACCAAATAGCTCAAACTGCAGACTTTCACAAATCAGAAGTTCTTGACTATATCGTCTCCAAGTTCGGCCGTTTTATTACCAACAAAACCATGAGAAATATCATCGGACAATCCGATTCGGCCTTTGATTTTCGCCGGGTGATGGACGAAGGAAAAATTCTTCTGATTAATTTATCAAAAGGAAAATTGGGTGAGGAAAACTCCAGCTTTTTAGGGTTAGTTTTAATACCAAAAATTCTTATTGCCGCGATGTCCCGCCAGGAAATTCCTGAGGAAAAACGCCGTGATTTTTTTCTCTACGTTGATGAATTTCAGAATTTTGCCACCCCGGACTTTGCGACCATTTTGTCTGAAGCCCGTAAATATCATCTAAATCTTACGGTCGCCAATCAGTTTATCGGGCAGATGGATGATGAAGTTAAAAATGCTATTTTTGGAAATGTTGGGACTCTGATTTCCTTTAGAGTCGGTGTGACTGATGCTTCATATATGCAAAGGGAATACCAGCCGGTTTTTGGCGAGTCAGACTTAATTAATATTGAGCGTTTTCATGCCTATATGAAGACAATCGTTGACAATGAACCAGTCCCACCCTTTTCTGTTGATATGACCAAAGACATTAAAAAATTCAAAGCCGGTGCCAACCCAAAAATTGCCCAGGCGATTATTCAACTTTCCCGACTAAAATACGGAAGACCGAAAGAACTTGTGGAGGCGGAGATTAATCAGAGAGCACGTTTGTAATTTATGTTAAATACATATAAAACCATCCTTTCCCACAAAACCCAATTGAATTCCAATACCTATCTTTACCACTTCGACCTAATCGAGTCGAAAGAAATTATTTTCAAACCGGGTCAATATGTTATGCTCAAAGTTCCATCAATTAATGGTCTTGTTTCCCGCCTTTATTCAATCGCTTCTTCAAATGCGATTAAAAACAGTTTTGAATTAATCGTTGAAATAGTTCCCGGAGGTTTAGCGTCAAATTATTTGTTCTCGTTAAAAGAAAATACGGAAGTGATCTTTCAGGGTCCAGCCGGGATGTTTGGGTTAAAAAAAAATGAAAGGACGAAAGTATTTATGGTGACGGGGACGGGAATAGCGCCGATTATTTCAATAATAAAATCGGAATTTAGAATTAAGAATTTAGAATTAAGGATTAATTTGTTCTGGGGAATGAAGAATTACAAAGATGTTTATTTATTCAACGAACTAAAAAAATTAGCAACTATTGTCATTTCCGCGAAGGCGGGAATCCAGTTTAAGATTTGCCTTTCCCGTGAACAAACTCTTGATATGATTCCAGAACTAGAAAAAAAATATTTTGAACTCGGTTATGTTGATTCTTGTCTCGACAAACTACTAACTACCGACTACTCACTACTCACTAGTTCCGATTTCTATCTCTGTGGTGGAAGGCAGATAGTTGAATCGTTAAGACAGTTTTTGGTAGCCAAAAATGTTCCGAAAGAAAATATTATTTTTGAGAAGTTCTGAGATTAGAAAATAGTTGTTAGAAATTAGTGACTAGTTATAGAAAATAGAGAATAGAAATTAGATATTTTTAATTTCCTAATTTCAAGTTTCAAATTTCGATTACTAATTTCGATTTTCTAACAACAAATTTCTATTACTGATTGCGTTCAAAATACGCCTTCAATATTTCTTTAGCAATCGGGCCGGCGACGTCTGAACCCTGTCCGCCCTCTTCGACCAATATGGTTACAGTAATTTCTGGGTTATCGTATGGAGCAAAGGCAGTGATCCAAGCATGAGGCATTCCGGACGCCGCATGTGATTCGGCTGTTCCGGTTTTACAGGCAACCTGGGGTTTGAAATCAAAAAGCGGCCAGCCGGTGCCGCCGGTTGAACAAGCCTGCTTCATTCCTTCTCTGATCAAATCTATTGTTTTTTTTGAAATGGGCAATTTTTTGCAAGTTTGGTCCTTCGACTCACTATGTTCGCTCAGGATAAATTCGCTTGTTCGCGAATTCATTTTTAATAATTCCGGTTTGCACAAATATCCGCCGTTAGCAAACACATTTCCAACCAAAGCCATTTGCAAAAGGGTTGTCCCCACATATCCCTGACCGATAGACAAATTATAAGTATCGCCCAAATACCAGTTTTCTTTTAAAGTTTCCTTTTTCCAAAAAGAAGAGGGGATAATTCCTTCGGCTTCATTAAGATTAATCCCGGTTTTTTTCCCCAGCCCAAAAATTCCCGCCCATTTTTTGATTTTATCTTCACCGGTTTTTTCTCCGACTTTGTAAAAAAATATATCATTGGATCTTCTGATGGCCTTGACAATATCAACCATTCCTTCGGTCTTTCCGTAGGAAAGAAAGTACCAGTTGCCAAAGGTCAAAGGCCCGGCTTTTATGGTTCCGGTATCTTCAATTTGAGTTTTTTCATCAATGGTTTTTTCTTCCAATCCGGCCGTGGCCACCACCAATTTAAACAGTGATCCGGGAGGATAAATCCCTTCGGTTACCCGGTTAAATAAAGGATTGTTTTTGTCAACAAGATAATTTTGAATATTAGAATCTACTTGGTCTTCAAAATCCTGAGAATTGAATCCGGGGGTTGAAACACTGGCTAAAATTTCACCGGTTTTTGGGTTGGAAACAATAATAGCTGCTTTTTTTCCTTTAATCAGTTCATAACTTTTTTTTTGCAGATTCAAATCAAGGGAAAGTTGGATTTTTTCTCCGGCTTGGGGTTGGATGACGTCAACGGTTCTTAAATATTTGCCTCGTGCATCGACTTCCACCAATTTTTTCCCCGGGATTCCCCGTAATTGACAGTCAAAAAGCTTTTCAATCCCTTTTTTCCCGGTCCGGTCACCCAGTTTTAATTTATATTGACAGCTGTCATTTTTTAGATCGCCATTGTCAGCAATCTGCCGGTATCCGACTATTGAAGAGATGGCTTCAGGGCTTTGGTATATTCTTTGGGAAGTTATTTTTTGATCGTTTTTAAGGAAATTTTGGTCAATTTCAAGATTAACGTTGGGAAGAAGATTTTTTGCAATAATAAATCCTTTTCTGTCAACAATTTCTCCACGAGGCGCTTCAATAGTGATTTCTCTGATTCGATTCTGTTCGGAAAGACTTCTATAATATCCACCTTTAACAATAGTTAACTGAAATAGTCTTAGAAATAAAACGATCACAAATAGAAAGATAAAAGCAATAAAGACAAAAAAAATATTTTCAGCCAATTGGTTATTGGATGAAAAAAAATGGATTCCTTTTGAGTCGCCTTTTTGAAAAAATGGAAGCTTAATCATTTATATAAAATTCATTAACTAATAAAATATCCTTGGCTGAAAAATCCTAATAATAATATATGCAAAATTATAAAAACTCCAACAATTAAATATTTAATAAAATGATTTTTAATTTGGGAAAGATAAATAAAAAAGGAAAGAGAGAATAAAGAATAACGGGGGATAGAGGAGAAGGTGCCGGTTAAAGTAGGGAGAATGAGGTTGGCAAAGGAAAATAAATTGAGACCGAGCCGATCATAACTTATAACTTGTAACTTGTAACTTTTTAATTTTTTAATTTTAAGATTAATTATTTTCAACAAATCCAAAATTAATACAATAAAAACAAAATTAAACATTAAAAATTCAGTTAGCGAAATATAGTATCGGAAATCGTGGGCAGCTGTAAAAAATATTTTAAAATAACGCCAATAAACCTGGGGTAAAAATATCAAATGAGATGACCGATTAGCCCCAAAGATTGGTTGGGATGTTAAAAATAAAAATGGATCGCCGGTGGTTTTTAAGAGGTAGGAACAGTATACCAGTAAACCAAGTATAGGAGCAAGTAATGTTAAAAATAGTTTTGGTGTCATCCCCTCGAAAGAAGGGATCCAGGAAAGTCTGGATTCCCACCTACGCGGGAATGATCTGAAAATCCAATGAAGTATAATCGGAATGATTAAAAATATTCCCACAAATCTTGTCAATGAAGCCAAAAAGGCAAAAATAATCACAAAAAGATACCTTTCTTTTTTTAAAAAATATAATGTTGAGATTAATAAAAGAAAAAATAGTCCTTCAGTATAGACGGCGCCAAAAAAGAATGATGTTGGAAAAGCAAGTAAGAAAATTATGAACCAATTACTATCTTTGTACGATCGAGCAAAGATGGTAATTCCAATTAAAAACGCGATGTTAGAAATAATTAGGCCAGTTAAAAGTTGGTTATTGGAAAACAAGGGAGTCAAAAATTTTATTATCAGAGGATAGAATGGAAAGAATGCCTGCTCGAACTGCGAATAGCCGTTTTTGGCAATTAAAACATAATGTAGACCGTCAAAGTTGGCTAAAGATGAAATCCAAGTTGGCAGATTAAATCCGGGAAGCTGATCACCATAAGGAAAAAAACCTAGATAGGGAATAACTTTTTGACTAAAAAAGATAATTAAAAAGTCAAAAATCCGCCAGAGTAAAAAAAGAAATAGAATCATAGCATTATTATAAGAGATTTTGGTAAAATTAGTTTATAAATACGGGGTATAGCTTAGATGGCTAAAGCGTCAGGCTGGGGGTCTGAAGACCGTGGGTTCAAGTCCCGCTACCCCGACCATTTTTTAAAAATTATGAAATTTCTAAATATTCCAATCGAAAAACCGGCGGAAATTAATTTTATTCTCGCCCAGTCGCATTTTATCAAGACGGTCGAGGACTGTTATGAGACTTTAGTTGAGGCAGTTCCTGGTATCAAATTCGGCTTGGCTTTTTGCGAAGCCTCAGGCGATAAAAAAATCAGAAAAGCCGGGACAGATGAGGAAATGAAGAAATTGGCAATTAAAAATGCCCAAAAAGTTGGCGCCGGCCATTCGTTATTTATCTTTCTCAAGAACGCTTTTCCGATTAACGTCTTAAACAGGATAAAAAACCTCTCCGAAGTTGTCAATATTTATTGTGCGACGGCCAACCCAACTGAAGTGATTGTGGCCGAAACTGAGCAAGGCCGAGGGATAATGGGGGTTATTGACGGCGCATCTCCCGTCGGAGCTGAAAATAAATTAGATGAAAAAGAAAGAAAAAATTTTTTAAGGAAAATTGGCTATAAATCTTCATAAGCTTTGTTGTAAAATTAACCCATGACAAAAATTTCAACAGATACGGTTAAAGTTATTTCTAAATTAGCAAAGTTAAAACTAACAGAAGAGCAAATCAATAAATTTGCTCTCGACCTTTCTTCAATAGTTGGGCAGATGGAAGAAATCAAAAATCTTGATGTCAAAAATATTGCAGAAACAGCCAGGGTTATTGATGAGGAAAATATACTAAGAGAAGACATAATCACCCCATCATTTAATCAGGAACAAGCTTTGAAAAACAGCAAAAGCATCCATAATGGTTATTTTTTAGTGCCACAGATATTGAAAGATGATTAAAATTTAACCTGGTCTCGCCCAAGGCGGGAGACAAACAATCAAATTATTATGTTAATTGACAAATCTATCAAGGAATTATCTTCCCTATTAAAGAAAAAAGAAATAAGCAGTATTGATTTGGTCAGAGAATCATACTCTCAAATCGAAAAATTAGATAATAAACTTCATAGTTTTATCACCATTAGAGATAAAAAAGAAACCTTAAAAGAGGCGGAAGTAAAAGATAAAGAAAGAAAAGATGAGTCTTCTATTATTTATGGTCTACCATTTTCGATCAAAGATGCCTATTGCACAAAAAATTTCCGCACAACGGCTGGAAACAAGATTTTGGACGATTTTTATCCCCCTTACAGCGCGACCGTTTATAAAAAAATAATTAATTCCGGTTCAATTTTAATCGGCAAAAATAATATGGATGCCTGGGGGCACGGAGGATCAACCGAAAATACCGATTATCAACCGGCCCATAATCCCTGGGATCTGACAAGAATTCCCGGCGGATCATCCGGAGGACCGGCGATTGCCATATCAACCCGAATGGTGCCGTTTTCCATTGGTGAAGATACTGGAGGATCAATAAGAAATCCGTCCAGTATGTGTAATATTTCCGGTTTGAAAGTAACCTATGGCCGGGTTTCTCGATTAGGTAATATTGCTTATGCTTCGTCATTAGACTCGGTCGGACCGATGGCCAAATCCGTTGAAGATTTGAGTTTCCTTTTGGAAATAATATCCGGCAAAGATAATTATGATTCAACCAGTTCGAGAAAACAAGTTGAAAATTATAATCAAATTCTGGGGGAGCCAATAAAAGGAAAAATAATCGGCCTTCCAAAAGAATTTTTTAGGAAAGGCCTTGATCTAAAAGCAAAGGGAACGATCCTGAAAGCAACAAAAATTTTTGAAAAATTAGGTGCAAAAATTATTGAGGTAAACTTACCTCATTTTATCTACGGAGTCTCTATTTATTATCTAATTGTTTTAAGCGAAACGAGTTCTAATTTAGGTCGTTATGACAGTTTTAGGTATGGTGGAGAAAGAGAGCTATTTTCTGATGAAACCAAAAAAAGAATCATTCTCGGGACTTATGCATTATCAGCGGGTTATTCGGACAAATTATATAAAAAAGCTCAAAAATTAAGAACGGTTTTAATTGAAGAATACGAAAACGCTTTAAAAAAATGCAATGTTCTATTAGCTCCCGTCAATCCAAGTTTGCCGTCAAAAATCGGAGAGTTGATCAATGATCCGCTAAAAAATATTTTAGAAGATCTTTATACCGGAACGATCAGTTTAGTCGGAGCACCGAGTTTGTCAATTCCAGCCGGTTTTGCCGAAGGATTACCAGTCGGGATGCAAATCATTGGCAAGAAGTTTGGTGAAGCGGAATTATTTCAGTTTGGTTACCTTTATCAGCAAGAAACCGACTGGCATAAAAGATTGCCACCAATTTTGGGAAAATAATTATGGAAAATAAATATCAAGTCATCATCGGCATGGAAGTTCATGTAGAGTTAAAAACTAACTCCAAGATGTTTTGTGGCTGTAAAAACGACCCGTTTCACGCCGGGAAACCCAACATCTATACCTGCCCGGTTTGTCTTGGTTTTCCCGGCGCTTTACCTGTTGCTAACAAAAAGGCCATAGAGTGGACGGTAAAATTAGGACTGGCATTAGGTTGTAAAATAAATAAATTTTCAAAATTTGATAGAAAACATTATTTTTATCCAGATCTTCCAAAAGGCTATCAGATTTCCCAGTATGATCTGCCGTTTTGTTACGATGGTAAGGTTGAAACTTCATTTGGACCGGTCGGAATAACCCGCGTCCATCTGGAAGAAGATACTGGTAAATTAATTCACCAAAAAATTGCCGGGCGCGATGTCTCACTAATTGATTTTAACCGGTCAAGCGTCCCATTGGTTGAAATTGTTTCTGAGCCAGAAATATATTCATCAGCTCAAACCAAAGAATATGCCAAAAAATTAAGACAGATCGTCCGCTATTTGGATATTTCAGATTGTGATATGGAGAAGGGGGGGATGAGGTTGGAGGCGAATATCTCACTCAAGAAATCCGAAATCCTAAATCCTAAATCCGAAACAAATTCAAAATTCAAACTTTCAAAAGAATTACCAAACTACAAAGTGGAGTTGAAAAATATTAATTCTTTCCGATTTTTGGAAAGAGGGATAGAATATGAAATTAAGAGACAGAAAGAAATATTAGAGTCAGGAAAAACACCGATACAAGAGACGCGTGGATATAATGCCGAAAAAAATATTACCTATACTCAAAGAACAAAGGAATCGGCGGCCGACTACCGATATTTTCCCGACCCGGATTTACCGCCAATAAGAATTGACGATCAATGGATGGATGAAATAAAAAAGGATTTTCCGGAAAGTTTAGATGGTTTATTTGCCAGATGGCAGACAAAATATAATATCAAACCGGAATTGGCAGAGCTTTTATTTGAAACCAATCAAGAAGGACAATGGCTAAATAAACTTTTTAAAAAAACTTATGAACAAAAATTACCGATTGATAAGATGGTTAATCTTTTGATTCACAAAAAAATAAAGACAGTCTTGTTTAAAGACAGTCCTAATAAGGCAATCGAAGAATACAAAAAAACTACGGTCATAGACGATATAACCGATGAACAGTTAAAAGTATTTATTGATAAAGTATTATCAACTAATCAAAAAGCTGTTACCGATTATAAATCCGGAAAAACGGCCGTGATGAATTTTTTAGTCGGGATGGTGATGAGGGAGGCAAAGAAAAAAATAGAATTTAAAAGATTGGAAAAATTAATAGTTAAAGAAATATCAAAATGAAACGACCTACTTGGGATGAATATTTTATGATGATGGCTGATGTGGCAAAAAGAAGAGCTGATTGCACAAGACGGCAGGTAGGAAGCATAATTGTCCGGGATTTTAGAATTATTTCAACCGGTTATAACGGAACACCCCATAAGATAAAAAACTGTAGTGAGGGTGGATGTTTACGCTGTTTTAGGCGAGATAAAGGTGAAATCAAGGGTTATGAGTATGAAGAAAGCTGTGTCTGTATCCATGCCGAGCAAAACGCCATTATCCAAGCGGCTTATCACGGAGTCTCCACCCGCGGAACAACCCTTTATTCAACCACCAACCCCTGTTCCAGTTGTGCAAAAATATTGGCCAATGCTGGAATTATTCGGGTCGTCTGCCGGATGGAGCATCATGATAAGGGAGGGATTGAACTACTTAAAAAAGCAGGAATTAGGGTTGAGATAAAATAAAAAATTCAAAATAAAAACATATGAAACGAATATTAGCAATTTTATTTCTTTTATTATCTCTTCCTTTTTCTATTTCTGCCGCCACCCCAAATAACAAATTCGGCATTTCTCTGGCTCAACCGCATATTGAAGATTTCGAAAAAGTTCGCGAAATGGTAAATGCCAATGGCGGGGATTGGGGATACATTACTTTGATAATCCAGGAAAATGACCGAAATCGTGATAAGTGGCAGGATATCTTTAATCGTCTTCGTCAAGAACACCTGATTCCAATCATCCGCCTGGCTACTCAACCTGAAGGAGAAAATTGGCGGCGGCCGGAAGTCAAAGACGCTCAAAGTTGGGTTGATTTTCTTGATTCGCTAAACTGGGTGACAAAAAATCGCTACGTTATTTTATTTAATGAACCAAATCATGGAAGCGAATGGGGAGGAGAAGTGGACGTAAAAAGTTACGCGGAAGTTTCTCTGGAATTTGCAAAAAAATTAAAGGAAAAAAATAAGGACTTTTTTATTATGCTGGCAGGATTTGACGCTTCAGCGCCGTCATGGGCGCCTGGGATGGAGGATGAGGAAACGTTTTTAAGAAGACTGTCTTCGTACGAAGACAGTCTTCAATACATCGACGGATTGGCCTCGCATTCCTATCCCAACCCCGGTTTTGCCGGCAGTCCTTACGCAACCGGACGGGGGACAGTTAGGACTTATGAATGGGAGTTGGGGGTATTAGGGCGGTTAGGGGTGACAAAGGAATTGCCGGTGTTTATTACTGAGACAGGATGGAAACGAGGCAATGAACAAGTTGTTGCAGGAAATTTTCAAACAGCTTTTGATCAAATTTGGGGACCAGATAGTCGGGTGGTCGCGGTGACACCGTTTGTTTTTGATTATCAGGGTGAACCATTTTTAGAGTTTTCTTGGAAGAAATATCAGTCAGTGGATTTTTATCAGCAATATTTTACTGTTCAAGAAATGTCAAAAATAAAAGGTGAGCCGGAGCAAATTGAAAAAGGATGGATAAATTTCCGGCTACCGACGGATTTAGTGGTCCAGTCAACCTACAATTTTAAAGTAAAGTTGGAAAATCAAGGGCAAGCGGTGTGGGACGAGAATTCTGGTTACCAATTGCAGATTACGGATTACGGATTGAAAACACCGGAATATTTATCTGATGATTTAAAAAACATTAATCCGTTTGAGGAAAAAGATGTTTATTTTACTTTGAAAACCAATGAAGACTTAGGCAGTAAAAAAATAAAATTTATTTTACAAAAAAATGATAATAATATTTTATTGAGTGATGAATGGAAAATAAATATTTTGCCATTGCCGTCTTTAAAATTTGAAACAAAGTTTTTTCCTTTTGGAGCGGGTAGGGGAGACAACTTCGAAATCCAGATTTTTGACATTGACGACCGGTTGGTTTTTAAGAAAAAAAACCTATCAGTCCGCGATGGAGTCGGTCAGTTAAAAGATATTCAAAATATTGCCCTTGATGAACTCTACAGGGTGGTTCTTCTGAAGCCCTATCACCTACCAAGACAAGAGTTTGTTGTTTTCAAAAAAGACAATAATAAAATAAAATTTAAATCACTATTGCCTTTTGATTTTAATAATGACGGCGCTTTTAACTTCAAAGATATTATTTCAATCTTCAAAAAATAACTATTTTTTCACCTTCTCACAAAACTTCTCCATCCGCTCCAATCCTCTTTTAATATGCTCCATGCCGGTGGCAAAGCTTAAGCGGACAAAACGATCATCTCCGAAAGCAATACCCGGAACGACAGCTACAAAAGCGCTTTCCAACAACTTTTGACAAAACGTTACAGAACCTTTTATTTCATCGCTATAAAATTTTGAAACATTGGCAAAGACATAAAAAGCCCCATCCGGACGGGCCGCCATCAAACCATCAATCCGGTTAAGACGGTCGACCATAAAATCACGGCGTTTTTTAAACTCGTAAACCATTTTTGCCATATGATCTTCCGGACCGTTTAGGGCGGCTAATGCGGCTTTCTGGGCGATTGAGCAGGCATTTGAAGTCGTGTGATCCTGAAGCCGGGTGGCCGCTTTGATGATCTCTTCCTCAGCGGCCGCATAACCGATCCGCCAGCCGGTCATCGCATAAGATTTTGAAACTCCGTTGACGACGATTACTAATTTTTTTATTTTTTCATTGACGGAAGCAATGCTGACATGTTTTTTCCCATAGATTATTTTTTCATAAACTTCATCGCTCAAAACATAAATATTGTGTTTTTGACAGATTGAAGCAATCTGTTTTAACTCTTTTTCTTCATAGACGGCACCGCTTGGGTTTGAAGGTGAATTGAGAATCAGCAACTTTGTTTTTGGAGTAATAACTCTTTCCAAATCCTGAGGGTTAACTTTGAAATTATTGGTTTTCAAAAAAACACATCGGCCTTCAGCAATTTTAACCATCTCTTCATAACTGACCCAATAGGGAACAGGGAGGATTACTTCGTCTCCCGGATTGACCAGGACCATAACAATATTAAATAAAGCCTGCTTGGCACCGGTGGAAACAATGATTTGATTTGGTTCGTAATCAATCCAGTTATCCCGGCGGAGTTTGGCACAGACGGCTTCTTTTAATTCAGTGATGCCGGCGGTGGCCGTGTATCTGGTAAAACCTTCATCAATCGCCTGTTTTGCCGCCTGCTTGATATGAAACATCGTGTCAAAGTCCGGCTCGCCGGCGCTAAAAGAAACCACATCCAGGCCCTGTTTTTTCATCTCCTTGGCTTTGGCTGTAATTGATAAAGTGAGGGAGGGATTAATACTTTGAGCACGTTTTGAAAGCTTCATAGTTATTTAAGAAAAATTTATAAATTGTTAAAGCTCGTCACTAAATTTTTTGACTCCGTTGGAGCCGCCTCGTAGTCACGAGGTCCAAAGTCGCAAAAAATTAAGCGCCTCGCTTTTGCTATTCTTAACTCTTTGTCTGATTCTTAATTCCTTCAATTACTTGTTTTACTTCCTCATCCGATGCCAAATAATAATGTTTGACTGGTTTCAGGTTTTCATCAAACTCATAAACTAAAGGAATACAGTAAGGGACGTTTAGATTTACGATTTCTTTATCGGAAATATTATCAAGATATTTGATAATGGCCCGTAATGAATTATGATGACCGGAAAGAATAATTTTTTTACCTGCTTTTATTTCCGGCTCAATCATTTTTTGGAAATAGGGGACGGAGCGGTTATAAGTATCTTTGAGAGACTCGCCGTTTGGCGGCGCCACATCATAACTTCTTCGCCATAATTTTACCTGTTCTTCACCGTATTTTTTTATTGCCTCGGCTTTATTTTGTCCTTGTAAGTCGCCATAATTACGTTCATTCAGATGCCAATCTTTAACAATGGGAATATTTTCCTGACCCAAGACTTTTAAGGCAATCTCCAGAGTTTTTATGCCTCTTTTCAAGACCGAAGTAAAGCCAATGTCAAATTTATAGTCATTTTCTTTTAGACGTAGGGCGTATTTTTTGGTCATTTCCTCGCCCTCCGGCGCAATATCAATATCGGTCCAGCCGGTAAAACGGTTGGACCACTTGGTCAGGCCATGGCGAATTATTACAAGCTTTGTCATTTAATCATTATAATATTTATAAAAATTATAAAGTTTATAACTTATTCAAGTACTCAATATTTTTTTCAAGGGACTTCGTTTTCGTCAAAAAACTGCCTGGGCAGATAAAATCCGGCTGATATTTTTTTGCTAAAATAACCGGAATGGTTTTTTCATTGACCGCTCCGTCAAGAAAAATTTCCTTCCCATAGCCTATACCCCGTAGCTGTTCAATTTTATTGAGCACATCGGGGATAAAAGGGTTTCCCTGAACTCCGGGGACAACGGACATAATTTGAATAAAGGGAATTTCTTTTAAATTATATTGACGAGCTAAATCATCAACTTGGTCTTGAGGGTTGAGAGTTAAGCCTATAGGAAGGGAGTAGTTAGTAGTTAGTAGTTGGTAGTTAGGTAGCAAATCGAAGTGAATGAAGATGTAATTTATTTTAATAATCTTTTTCCCTCCTTCGCTAAAGCTTCGGAGGGCAAGTAATTTCTCAATTTCTGTTTGATAATCCTTTACCATCAAATGGAAATCGAATGTGATATGTTTTATGTTACATGTTACATGTTTCATAATTTCCTCAATCTGGACGGTTTTATTGGGAACAAGAATGCCATCAGCAATGTCAATCTGAAAGCGTTTAAAATATGGAGAGAGTTTATTTATTTGATAGAATAAGTCTTGAGGGTTTTTTTCGAGAATACTGGGAACGGTTTGCATAGTTTAAATTATATATGAAAAAAGATGAGCTTGTTTATTATTTAGGTTTTTCTTACTGTTTTGGAATTGGCCCGATGATGTTTAAGATGATAAAAAGCCACCCCAAGGGTGTCCGGGGCATTTATGAAGCTTCGCAAAAAGAGCTGTTGCCGATTTTTGGAATTAAACTAACGGAAAGATTTTTGGAATTTAGGCGAAAGTTTGATCCGGCAGATGAGTTGGAAAAATTAGAAAAAAATAAGATCACGGTTTTGGCGGTTGACGGTGAAGATTATCCGGAAAGCCTGAAAAATATTTCCGACCCGCCGATTTGTATATATGTAAAAGGAAATACAAATTTATTTAAAGCTCAGGTTTCTGTTTTTTCGTCCGCCACACCCCCACGGGGGCCCCTGGCGATTCCTCAAAAACAAAAACCTTCGCTTCCCACTTTCTTCGCTATCGTCGGCACGAGAAAACCGACCAACTACGGTATTCAAGTAGCCAGAAAGTTTGCTTACGAACTTGCCGAGGCGGGGTTTGTCATCGTCTCGGGCATGGCGATGGGAATCGATACGGTGGCGCATCAGGCGGCCTTGGACGTCGGCGGGAAGACGGTTGCCGTTCTGGGCTGTGGAGTCAATATCATCTATCCGGCAATAAATTACAAATTATACGAAAATATCATAAAAACCGGTGGGGCGGTCGTCAGTGAATTTCCGCCGGATCAGACCGTCCTTAAGGGTCTGTTTATTTCCCGAAACCGGATTATTTCCGGCCTGTCACGTGGGGTTTTGATCGCTGAAGGAGGAGAATACTCGGGAGCTTTAATAACAGCTAAATATGCCGGTATTCAGGGAAAAGATGTCTTTGCCGTGCCCTCGCCCATCAATTCGGAAATGTCGTCAGCGCCCAATCTGCTTATCAAGCAAGGGGCCAAAATGGTGACGAATGTCTCCGATATTTATGAAGAGTTTGATATAAAAATTACACCGAAGAAAAAAGAAGAAATTAGGGGGAAACTAATGGAAACTGAGAAATTAATCTTTGATATTTTACAAAAAAACCCCCAGACGGTTGATGATCTGGCAATTGAGTTGGGGAAGACGGTTTCCGAAATTCTGAACACAATTTCGGTGATGGAAATTGGGGGAATTATTGAGAAAAATCAGGAGAAAAAATATCAGATTAAACTTCATTAACCAATCTATCTGCTTCAATATTTTGCTCGCGGGGGACATAGTGATATGAAATCGGCAGTTTAATTTCCTGTTCCAGTCCTCGAATTTTCAAAATATATTCTTTAATTTTGCCATTTTTGACTTTAAACATTCCATTTACTTGATTAACCATTAGTCGGGAATCGCAATAAAACTCGATTCTTGTAACTTGTAACATGTAACTTTTAACATTTTCCAACGCCTCAATCAATGCCAGATATTCCGCGTCATTGTTAGTGGCGATTCCAATAGCTTTTTTAAATTCAAAAATTTGTTTCCCGTTTAGATACCCGACTCCGCCAATTGAGGCGGGACCGGGGTTACCTCGAGAGCCACCGTCTGTGAAGATTTTTAATATCATTTGCTAATTATACAGTATGATATCTATCGCCATTTTTATCCCGTCTCTACGCCCTATTCCTATATTTTTGTAGGTTATAAGCGGTGGACAAGATTTCTTCTAATTAGTCTAATTAGACCAATATGACCAATTTGAAAGGCGGATATAAATCCCTGATAGTTTATTGGATTGCTTTGGAAATATATGATTTAACAGTAATTTTTTGTAATCGTTTTATTGATAAAAAATCCCGGACACATGATCAAATGGTCCAAGCGGCAAGAAGTGGAAAACAAAATATTGTAGAAGGATCGCTTGAACCAAGCGTTGAAAGCAATATCAAACTTACAGGCGTGGCCAGAGCAAGTTATGGTGAATTGTTGGAAGACTATCAAGATTATCTTAGACAAAATAATTTATCGATTTGGGCTAAAGATGACGAACGAGTTATAAAAATCAGAAAAATGCGAATAAATCCTAATGAGTCGAATGAGTCCAATAAGTCTAATTTGACCAATTTGACTTATGGATCTTATTTGATCAATGGAGAGTGTTTTGCTAACCTTATGCTCACATTCTGCTTTAAAGAAGGCTATCTACTTGATCAATTGGTCAGAGCGCAGCAGGAAAAATTTATAAAAACCGGTGGTTTCCGCGAAAATCTTTTTCAAAAGAGAATCGAATATAAAAAAAGAAATTTTTATTAGAAATTTAAAACGCTGTCGTAAAAAACTCTCCCGGTATTTGCGGATAGCTTTGGAATAAGATAACTTTTTTTGAGACTCCGGTTGAAGTCACCGAGGTGGCTTGAGAAGAAACGGTTCTTCCTTGAAGTGGAAGGTTAGTACTGCGGGAAAA
>ERZ1292633.607-Hain-H41-02um-R1-607-length-40944-cov-7_pt1 | contig 40944 bp, 33 predicted proteins | sample MGYA00564406_ERZ1292633 | MGnify/ENA primary metagenome ERZ1292633 (study PRJEB36523, sample SAMEA6512639) | groundwater metagenome | collected 2019-01-08 | study: AquaDiva: Metagenomics assemblies of 32 groundwater samples | reverse complement strand
GGTGGCTTGGCTGCTTCTGACGGGGCGTGGGAGACCCCGAAGCGGGCATGGACCCGCCCTAATTTACTTATTGGCGGGGAGCGAGGGGCCTCCCCCCGAGCGCAGCCCTTTAATTTACTTTGCAGGGTTGCGTCTTGCTATAAAATTACAGGACGCAATTTTGCCACGCCGGGGCAAAACAAGCGTCCCCGGAAGAAGCAGCCAAGACAGGACCCGCTGATAAGAAGTATTAAATTTTAAAATATGGTTACCAAAAGCCTAATTTTTCTACTTGTATATGTAGAAGTATAAATTAAATTGCACAGTGATGTGCGCAAAAACTAAGGCGTTCTAGAGATAGAGCGCCTTTATTATTTTAGGTAGTTTGATGACGCAGGCGTCATTCCCTAACATTGGGGAGTGGCGCCTGTTTGTTTGACTCAGCAAGCAACACTAATAAGAGAGGAGCCAAGATGGAAGTAGCAAAAAAGGTAATGTTTCTGATGGTGAGTATTTTATTTTTATGCGGGAAAGCTTTGGCAGAACCCAATACAGAAACTCTTTCTGAAGTGCGCAACCCTTCCTTGCATAGTATTACAAAGGAAATCTACGAAGTGCCTAAGCCCATTTTTGAGGATCTGGGATTAGAAGCGTCCGCAGACCTTAATGTTAGCAATATTTACATTTGGCGTGGGATTATGCTTGACGGTGATCCGGTGATCCAGCCGGGGTTTTATCTGGCTACTAAACCTTATTCGTGGGGGAAATTAAAGGTTGGGATATGGATGAGCCACGATATGGAGAACCGCGACGCGCTTAAATCATCCGAAACCGATTATCTCTTTGACTATACCTATACTTATAACGATGTCGGGCTTTCTTTAGGCCATATCTATTACGATTTTCCCGATGCCCTTCCTGCTGACGGAGCTGCTAAAGGTTTTAGCCGTGAGGTTTACGCTGGTGTAAGTCTTTCTAAATTATTTCTATCTCCTGCTCTCTACTATTATTACGATTACGGGAAAAAGGAAGATGGTGGCGGGGAAGGTAGCTATACAATGCTCGGCGTCTCTTATAGTATTCCCCTGAAGGTGATTACCAGATATGCCTGTAGCCTGGATCTTTCAGGCCACGCCGGGCTCAACAATAAACAATATTATCGGGGTAAGGGCGGTGATGCAGCTTTGGGCGCAGGAATAACTATACCTTTGACTAAGAGCCTAACTTGTAAACCGAACATTAATTATTCAGCGCCTTGGGGGAATATTAGTGATAAGGGTAACGGTAACCAGAAGGGACGTTTTTACGGTGGCGTTTACTTTACCGTTATATTCTAGCGGAGGTATATATGAGAAGGTTTGGCGTAATTTTATTTACTCTGATCTCAGGTTTTTATTTATGTGTTCCATTACTTATGGCAGCACCGGCATCTCCTGATGCAAGCGGCTCTTTTACCGGGACAATAAGCGATGTATCCGCGGTTAAAGCAGGCGGCCCGACTTTAGAGGAGGTGGCTAATACAGCCGGACATAATCGCGTTGCGATCAATTTCGTGTGGGTATTGGTTGCGGGGTTTTTAGTTATGTTCATGCAGCCGGGTTTTGCCATGGTTGAAGCAGGCTTAACAAGAGCTAAAAACGTTGCGCATACTATGGCGATGAATTTTTTGGTTTATCCTTTGGGAATGCTTGGTTTTTATATCTGTGGCTTTGCTCTGATGTTCGGTGGTATCGGAGCTTTAGGCACGCTTGGCGGATACGCCGGTTTAAATCATGAGTTTACAATCAGTCTTTTTGGTAAATCATTTGGTTTATTTGGCACAAAAGGGTTTTTTCTTACTGGGTCATCGTATGATGTTGCCGTATATACTTTATTTTTGTTCCAGATGGTTTTTATGGATACGACCGCGACTATCCCTACCGGAGCACTCGCGGAGCGGTGGAAATTCCTTTCCTTTTGTATTTATGGCATATTTGTAGGCACAATAATTTATCCTATTTTCGGTAACTGGGTTTGGGGTGGGGGGTGGTTGGCGATGTTGGGGCAGAATTTTGGCCTTGGCCATGGGCATGTGGATTTTGCCGGTTCTTCAGTTGTGCATATGACCGGAGGCGTGCTCGCTCTTATAGGCGCTTGGATTGTTGGCCCGCGGCTTGGAAAGTTTAATAAAGACGGAAGCGCAAACCCTATCCCTGGGCATAATATCCCAATGGCTGTTATCGGGACTTTTATTCTTGCTTTTGGATGGTTTGGTTTTAACGCAGGTTCCACTCTTGCCGGGACAGATTTACGTATCGCTATCGTTGCTGTAAATACTATGTTAGCTTCTGCAACAGGAGCAATGGCAGCCACTCTCTGGATGTGGTTAGTGCGTACCAAAAAGCCTGATCCTAGCATGATGTGTAATGGGATGTTAGCCGGCCTTGTGGCGATTACTGCTCCTTGTGCGTTTGTTAATTCTGTGAGCGCCTCTATTATCGGCCTGATTGCCGGTATCTTGGTAGTAGAAGCAGTGTATTTCGTCGAGGGTAAACTAAAGCTTGATGATCCTGTTGGTGCTATTTCAGTACACGGGGTGAATGGCCTCTGGGGTTGCCTTGCTCTTGGGCTATTTGCCGATGGTTCTTACGGCGACGGATGGAATGGCGTAACAGGAACAGTAAGAGGGCTTTTTTACGGCGATGCTTCGCAATTTTTTGCGCAGTGCATAGGTGTGATTTCAAATTTTGTCTATGTGGGGTTGATTTCAATTGTTGTGTTTAAACTTATAGATCTCATTGTGGGAAGCCGCGTTACACCGCAGGCAGAAATAGACGGCTTAGATGTCCCTGAGATGGGTGTTGTCGGTTATTCCGGTATTAAATTAGATAAGCATTCTGAAACGCCTATTTCGAGATAATTATTTGGTTGTATCGGCAGGCTTGCGCCTGCCGGTATAGGTCAATAAAAAGGAGGATGTAAAATTGAAAAAGATAGAAGCGATAATCCGGCCTGAAAAAGTTGAGGTTGTTTGTAGCGTATTGGAGAGTATAGGTTATCCGGGGATAATGGTTACTGAGATTGAAGGGCACGGAAAACAAAAGGGGCTGACACAGCAGTGGCGTGGTAAAGAATACAAAGTCAATCTTTTGCCCAAAATAAAAATAGAGGTAGTTATTAAAGATGAGCATCTTGAGCGCACAATTAAAGCTATACGCGAAGCTGCCTATACGGGTGAAATCGGTAACGGTAAGATATTCGTTTTACCTGTAGAAGATGTTATAAGGATTCGTACTAATGAGCGTGGAAATACGGCCGTATAGTTACATATGATAGATAACGCTTTGGTTAATAAAATCATACATTTAAAATTAGAGAAAGGATACACCCTGCATGATTTATCTAAAATGCTTGATATCCAGGTTACTACGATTGAAAGGTGGCTTAAAACAGGCCATATAAATAAAGTTTACGCAAAGTTAGTTAAGGAAAAGCTGGGGTTAAGTTAATTTTTTTTGTTTATTTTTATACAGTTGGTTAACCAAACTGGTTAGGAAAGAAAGGCAGGATAATATGATTAATGCAGGTGATACGGCGTGGGTTTTAATTTCATCAGCACTTGTATTGTTGATGACTCCGGGGCTGGCATTTTTCTATGGAGGCATGGTCAGAAGAAAGAATATGCTTAGCATCTTAATGCAGTGTTTTATTATTATGTGTGTTTTGAGCCTGCAGTGGGTGCTTTTTGGCTACAGCCTTTCATTTGCTCCTGCTAAAGGTTTCTGGGGAGGCCTGCAGTGGTTTGGTTTAAATGGGGTGGGTTTAGAGCCTTATGCGGATTACGCAGCTACTATCCCGCATCAGGCATTTATGATCTTTCAGGCGATGTTTGCCATTATCACACCTGCTTTAATTATCGGAGCTTTTGCAGAAAGAATGAAATTTTCTGCGTTTTTACTATTCACCGTTCTTTGGGCAACTTTTGTTTACGATCCCCTTTGTCACTGGGTGTGGGGTATTGGAGGATGGATGAGGAATTTAGGCGCGCTTGATTTTGCCGGCGGTACGGTTGTGCATATCAATGCCGGTATTGCCGCGTTAGTTACAGCTTTAGTAATTGGCAGAAGAAAAAATTTAGAGCATACACCTGCGCCGCATAATCTTCCATTTGTAGTCTTAGGTACGGGCTTACTCTGGTTTGGCTGGTTTGGGTTTAATGCCGGTAGCGCTTTAGCGGCGAATGGCTTAGCAGTTAATGCGTTTGTAGTTACTAATACGGCAGCAGCTGCGGCAGGCCTATCCTGGGCTCTTATTGAATGGATCCATAATGGTAAGCCGACTATGTTTGGTACAGCAAGCGGTGCGGTAGCAGGATTGGTTGCGATTACTCCGGCTGCAGGGTTTGTAAGCGTAATACCTGCGATAATCATTGGTTTACTAGTCAGCGTATTTTGTTTTTTTGCCGTAAGTTTCATAAAGCCGAAATTGGGTTATGATGATTCTCTGGATGCTTTCGGAGTTCATTGCGTCGGAGGGATCTGGGGTGCGTTAGCAACAGGGCTTTTTGCTTCTAAAGTTGTAAATCCTGCAGGTGCTGATGGATTATTTTTTGGTAACCCAAAACAATTTTTGATTCAGATAATCGCGGTATTAGGAACCGTGGTTTATACATTTATCGTTACCTTTGTAATTTATAAAGTAGTAGATTTAATTATTGGCATGCGTGTTAATGAAAAAGAAGAGCTTATCGGGCTTGATTTAACGCAGCATCGTGAAAGGGCGTATACGATATTGGAATAATGAATACTCCTCGCCAAAGCGCTCGTAAATTTTGTCACCAGTCTGTCTTTGCCAGACGGTTCCAAAATTTACTTCGCTGGCTTCGGAGTGATTTTCATACAGAAAGCGAGGGAAAATCATGAAACTCATTATCGCAATCATTCAGCCATACAAGTTAGAAGAAGTAAAAGAAGAGCTTTATAAGGCTGAAGTAAATTTGATGACGGTAAGCGAAGTGCTTGGGCATGGCAGGCAGATGGGAGTTACGGAAGTTTATCGAGGGAATAAAGAAGCCGGGAATCTTTTGCGTAAAGTACGCCTTGAGATCGCAGTAAATGATAACTTTGTTGAGCCGACAGTTCGGGCGATTCTCAAAGGAGCTAAAACAGGCGAAACCGGAGATGGCAAGATCTTTGTTCTGGATTTAAAAGATTGTATACGTATCCGCACAGAAGAAAGAGGAACATTAGCAATAGGGTAATTAGAAAAATAAAGTTACCAAAAGAGCGATAATTTAACTTGTATATTTGGACAATGACGTTCAGGCTGGAAAGTTAATTTATCCGGCTTGGACGTTTTTTTGTTTGTCTTTATTTACACAATTGAGTAATCAAATGGGGGTGTAAAAATGATTAATGGGGCAGATACGGGATTTGTTTTATTTGCAACGACTCTTGTTATGTTGATGACTCCTGGCCTTGCTTTATTTTATGGCGGGATGGTTAGGCGTAAGAACGTGTTAAGTATTTTAATGCAATGTTTTATAATTTTATGTTTGATGAGCGTGCAATGGTTTCTTTTTGGTTACAGCCTTTCTTTTGCTCCCGGTAAAGGTTTTTGGGGAGGCCTGCAGTGGTTTGGTTTAAACGGAGTGGGTTTAGAGCCTTATGCAAATTATTCGGCAACTATCCCGCATCAGGCGTTTATGATTTTTCAGGCGATGTTTGCCATCATTACTCCGGCTTTGATTATCGGCGCATTCGCAGAAAGAATGAAATTTTCTGCATTTCTGGTTTTTAGCCTGCTTTGGGCGACTTTTGTTTATGACCCGCTTTGCCACTGGGTTTGGGGGACAGGCGGTTGGCTTAAAAATTTAGGGGTTCTTGATTTTGCAGGAGGAATAGTTGTGCATGCCAGCGCAGGTACTGCTGCCTTGGTTACGACTATATTAATAGGAAAGAGAAAGAGCCTTGATCATACGCCAGCGCCACATAATTTGCCCCTGGTTGTCCTGGGAACGGGTTTACTTTGGTTTGGATGGTTTGGGTTTAATGCCGGTAGTGCATTAGCGGCAAATGGCCTGGCAGTAAGCACTTTTGTTGTGACAAATGCCGCAGCAGCATCCGCAGGCTTAACTTGGGCGATTTTAGAATGGATACGTAACGGTAAGCCTACAGTTTTTGGGATTGTAACTGGTTCTATTGCTGGCCTTGCTACAATTACCCCTGCTTCAGGTTTTGTAAATGTTAGTTCTGCTTTAGTGATCGGCATATTTGCTAGTATATTGTGTTTTATTGCTGTCGCAGTAATAAAGCCTAAATTCGGTTATGACGATTCTCTTGATGCTTTTGGAGTCCATGGTATAGGCGGTATTTTTGGAACTTTGGCTGTTGGGCTTTTTGCTTCTAAGATAGTAAATCCGGCAGGCGCAGACGGATTATTTTTAGGTAATCCAAAGCAGTTGTTAATTCAGCTCTTTGGAGTGGCTGTAGCTGTAGTGTATACTTTTGTCGTAACTTTTATTATCTATAAATTGGTAGATATATTTTTTGTTGTAAGAGTGAAAGAAAAAGAAGAGCTTATCGGGCTTGATTTAACCCAGCATCGTGAAAGGGCGTATACTATATTGGAATAATGAATACTCCTCGCCAAAGCGCTCGTAAATTTTGTCACCAGTCTGTCTTTGCCAGACGGTTCCAAAATTTACTTCGCTGGCTTCGGAGTGATTTTCATACAGAAAGCGAGGGAAAATCATGAAACTCATTATCGCAATCATTCAGCCATACAAGTTAGAAGAAGTAAAAGAAGAGCTTTATAAGGTTGAAGTAAACCTTATGACGGTAAGCGAAGTATTGGGCCATGGCAGGCAGATGGGGGTAACGGAAGTTTATCGTGGGTATAAAGAAACTGGAAATCTCTTAAGAAAGATCAGGCTGGAAATTGCTGTTAACGATAATTTTGTCGATCCGACAATAAAAGCAATTGTTAAAGGTGCTAAGACCGGAGAAACCGGAGACGGAAAGATATTTGTTTTAGACTTAAAGGAATGTGTTCGTATCAGAACAGAAGAAAGTGGCCCTAAGGCAATTGGGTAATCTGGGTAATCAGAAAAAACTATTGACAATTTTGGCGAATATGTATAATAGTATACTAACACAGCGAAGTGTTATTAATGGGGTAGATAACATAGAGAACATAGGCGTTCAAGATAAGGCGTAATCCGCCTTAATTGACGCCATTTTTTTTGCCGCAGAAAGCGATAAAACAAATAAATAGGAGGCTGAAATATGTCTATACGTCAGAAAGTGTTATTTAAAATCAAAAGTTCGGAGTTAGAAAAAAAAGATTTACCGCAGAAAGTATCTGCGTATTTCGGGGAAAATACTTTTAATCTCGAGAGTATGCAAAAGCATATCTCAAAACAGACTTTTGATGCGTTTAAAGCTTGGATGTCAGAAGGTAAAATCATTACGATTGAACAGGCTAATGAGATTGCTGATGCGATGAAAGAATGGGCGATTTCTAAGGGCGCAACATATTACACTCATTGGTTTCAGCCGATGACCGGTTTAACTGCCGAGAAACATGACAGTTTTATTTCCATTACCGGGCCAGGTAAAGTAATCGAAAAATTTTCCGGGAATAAACTTATTCAAGGCGAGCCGGATGCAAGCAGTTTTCCTTCAGGAGGCATACGTGCTACTTTTGAAGCCCGGGGTTATACTGCCTGGGATCCTTCAAGCCCGGCGTTTATTATTGAAAGTAAACTTGGTAATACTCTGTGTATTCCGACGATATTTATCTCATATCACGGGGAAGCTCTTGACAAAAAGTTGCCGCTTCTAAGATCCGATGAAGCCTTAAATAAAGCAGCAATAACTTTGGTGCAACTTTTTGGCCATAAAGACGTAAAAAAAGTATTTTCTACTTGCGGTGCTGAACAAGAATATTTTCTTATTGATAAGAATTATTACAATCTACGTCAAGACCTTGTTATGTCCGGCCGCACCTTGGTAGGAGCACCATCTCCTAAAGGCCAGCAGCTTGAGGATCAATATTTCGGGACAATTAAGGAGCGGGTACTCAATTTCATGTTTGAGGTTGCGCAGGAAGCCTATAAATTAGGAATTCCGGTGATGACCCGGCATAATGAAGTTGCGCCGCATCAGTATGAGTTTGCGCCGATCTTTGAAGAATCAAATCTGGCAGCTGATCACAATCAGCTTTTAATGGAATTGATGAAAAAAGTTGCTTTACGACATAATTTGGTCTGTCTTTTGCATGAGAAGCCTTTTGCCGGAATAAATGGAAGCGGTAAACACTTAAACTGGTCTTTAGCAGATGACAAAGGAAATAATCTGCTTAATCCCGGAGATACTCCGGAAGATAACCTGCAATTTCTGGCTGTCCTGGTAGCAGTTTTGCGCGCAGTATATTTGCATGCTGATCTTCTAAGGGCAACTGTTGCTTTAGCCGGCAATGAGCACAGATTGGGCGCTAATGAAGCTCCTCCTGCAATCGTAAGCGTCTTTTTGGGAGAGCAGTTGACTAATATTCTGGATATGATTGAAAAAGGCGTAAAGGGAAAGGTTTCAAAAAAAGATATTATTGATCTCGGGATTGTGCGTTTGCCTAAATTCAATAAAGATTCAACCGATAGAAACAGGACTTCTCCTTTTGCTTTTACCGGAGCTAAATTTGAATTTCGCGCCGTAGGTTCATCGCAGAATATTTCTACGTCAATTGCAGTAATTAATACCATTATTGCAGAATCTCTGGATTATGTGGCGGATAAGATGCGTAAAGCTGAGGGGGTTGATTTTAATACAAAAGTTCTACAGGTAGTAGCGCAGATTATTAAAGAAACTAAGGCAATCCGTTTTGAGGGGAATAACTATTCCGAAGAGTGGATTAAAGAGGCCAAAAAAAGAGGTTTGCCTAATGTTGCCTCGACTTACGGAGCACTCGAAGCCCTTAAAAAAGAAAAAAATATCGCCTTGTTTGAAAAATATAAAGTTTTTTCAAAAGAAGAATTGGTTGCCCGTTACCATATCTGGATGCATATGTATAATCTAACCCTGGAAATTGAAGCTAATACCTTAAATGAAATGGTTAATGCTACTATTCTTCCGGCAGGTTATGAATATGAACAACTTCTCGGCGGAAACTTAGAGAAACTCGCTGCGCTTAAAAAATCTTCAGGCGTTAAGTTTGAAGCAGCTGCGCTTAATGATTTGAAAGAGCATTTAAGTGACACGGTTTCCAAAGTTTATTATGTGCGCCGTAATACTAAAGAGATGATCAAACTTTTAGAAAAAGCTAAGAAGCTCCAGCAAGAAGCACGTGCCAAACTTTATTTCGAAGAGTTGAAACCGCTTATGGATCATATCAGAAAACACGTTGATGCTTTAGAAAGTGTTGTTCCTGACGAAAATTGGGATTTACCGAAATACAGAGAAATGCTTTTTATCAAATAACTTAGGTTACCTCCTTTTAACCTACGCGGTTACCAAGATAACCGCGTAGGTTGTTTATGGAGGTTAATTTGGTTAATGTTTAAGCACAAAAAGGATAAATGATCACCTTTTTCGTAACGGATAATAAGCAGGAAGAACTTTTTAGATTTTTAAATAAGCTGCTTAACAAAGTTGGGAACAATACTTTTGTAGTGATTAAAGATGCCCAAACCATAAAAATATTAGAAAATGAGGATTTAACATCCTTAGTCAGCTTGGAAGATAAGATCCTGGAATTTGAGGAAGCAATCTTTCATGAGAACAAAGGCACTCTTTATAAGAAAATGTTAGAGGCATTTGAGAAGCCGGTCATCGAATATGTCCTGCAGCGCGTTTTCGGTAACCAGTTTAAGTCTGCGCGGATTTTAGGGATAAACCGCAATACTATGCGCGCAAAAATTAAAAAGCTGGGTATAGATTCAAAAAATTATAAAAGCTAAGTTATGGATAATAGAAAGAAATTAGAAAAATTTGGTTTATACGATCCCCGGTTTGAGCATGATGCCTGCGGTGTCGGTTTTGTTTGCGATATTAAAGGTAGAAAATCGCATTTAATAGTAGAAAACGGCCTTGAGATTTTACGCCGATTATCTCACCGCGGAGCAACCGGCGCAGATCCCAAGACTGGCGACGGCGCAGGGCTTCTTATTCAGATGCCGCATGAGTTTTTTAAACAAGTTTGTCTTTCAGAAAAAATTACGCTTCCTCCGTTAGGCGAGTATGGCAGCGGATTGATTTTTTTACCGCGCAGAGAAAAAGATAATTTACTGGCAAAAAAAATATTTTCCCAACAAATTAACAAAGAGAATCTAGCGCTTCTTGGCTGGCGTAAAGTCCCGGTAGATAGCGTTGATATCGGTAAAACCGCAAGAGAGACACAACCGGAAATTACGCAGGTTTTTATCGGAAAAGGTAAAGCCAAAGGGCTGGAAGATATACTTGCCTGGGAAAGAAAATTATATCTTGTACGAAAACGCATAGAAATAGCCGCTGCCAGTTGTGGATTAAAAGAAAAATCTTTTTATGTCACTAATCTCTCAAGCCGCACTTTTATATATAAAGGATTACTGATGCCGGAGCAGTTAGATAAATTCTTTCCGGATTTAAAAGATCCTTTGATTGCTTCCTGCTTATGTTTAGTGCATTCCCGCTACAGCACAAATACCTTCCCGACTTGGGATTTAGCGCAACCTTTCCGTTACCTTGCGCATAATGGAGAGATTAACACTCTGCGAGGCAATATTAATTGGATGTCCGCACGGCAGGGTTTATTAAAAAGCCCATTTTTTGGTAAAGCGATAAAAGAGCTGCTTCCGGTAATTGTTCCCGGAGGAAGCGACTCTGCAGCCTTAGATAATGTTTTTGAACTGTTGGTGCTTTCAGGAAGAAGCCTTGCCCAGGCCATGCTTATGCTTATTCCTGCTGCCTGGCAGCAAGATAAGGAAATGGCAGAAGAAGTGCGTAATTTTTATAAATATCATGCCTGTTTAATGGAGCCATGGGATGGCCCGGCTGCTGTTGCTTTTACTGACGGAGAAAATATCGGCGCTGTCCTTGATCGGAACGGCCTTCGTCCGGCAAGATACTTAGTAACTAAAAATGACCTTGTAATAATGGCTTCGGAAGTCGGAGTGATTGATATAAAAGATCAGGATATAGTTGTTTCCGGGAGGCTTGAGCCGGGGAAGATCTTTTTCATTGACACAAAGGCCGGTAGGATTATCCAGGATAAAGAGGTTAAGCATAATATTTCAAGCAAAAAGCCTTACGGTAATTGGCTTAGCCAGAATCAAGTAGACCTTGAATCGTTACTTAAGGAGCAAAAAAATCAAAAGGAGAAAATTCCACCCGTTAAAGAGATAGCTGCTCAGTTGAAGGCTTTTGGTTATACTCGTGAGGATATGAAAATTATCCTTTCACCTATGGCAGAAACTGCGCAAGAGCCGGTTGGTTCGATGGGCAATGACTCTCCTCTTGCAGTATTCTCTTTAAAACCGCAGTTAATTTATAACTATTTCAAACAACTTTTTGCCCAGGTTACTAATCCGGCAATTGATCCAATCCGCGAAGAGCTGGTGATGAGCCTAAAGACATATCTTGGCCCGGAAGGTAATCTCCTTGATGAAACAAACCAGCATTGTCATAGATTAGCTGTTAAAACCCCGGTGCTTAGTAATCAGGAATTACAGGTTTTAAAAAAGATCCGTAGCCAAGGTTTTAAAACTAAACTAATCCCCGCGCTTTTTGAAGTTGATGATAAAAAAGATTTTAAAAAAAGTATTAATTTAATTTGCAAAGAGGCGGAAGAGGCGATTAAAAAAGGGTATACTTTTATTCTTTTAAGCGATCGGGGAACAAACAAAAAATTTGCGGCAATACCAGCGCTACTTGCAGTAGGCGCGGTGCACCATCATTTAATACGGAAACAATTACGCACGCAAATCAGTATTTTAGTTGAAAGCGCAGAACCCAGAGAAGTGCATCACTTTGCGTTATTATTTGGTTATGGCGCAGATTGTATTAATCCTTATCTGGCTTTTGATGCGCTTAGGTATTTAATTACAGAGAAAGAGATTAATTTATCCCAAACTGATGCGGAACATAATTATGTAAAAGCGATAGTTAAGGGAATTTTAAAGATCCTTTCTAAAATGGGGATTTCTACTTTACAAAGCTATCGTGGAGCGCAGATTTTTGAGGCTTTGGGTATAGATAAAGATGTAATTGAGCGTTATTTTACCGGTACAGTCTCGCGTATAGGAGGAGTTACGCTTGAGAGTATTGCCGAAGAAACGCGTATGCGCCACCAGCAGGCTTTTGGCGAACAAGGAATAATTAATCCGGAGCTTACAAGCGGCGGAATTTATCAATGGAGGCGTGACGGTGAATTTCATCTTTGGAATCCGGAGAGCATAGCTTCGCTTCAGGAAGCAGCGAGTAATAATGATTACAAACGTTACCGGGAATTTAGCCGCCTGATTAACGATCAGTCTGGACAGCCGGTTACTTTACGCGGAGCAATGAAATTTAAAAAACTCACCCCTGTACCCTTAGAAGAAGTTGAGCCGCAAGAAGAAATCCTGAAGCGGTTTGTTACCGGAGCAATGAGTTTTGGTTCGATAAGTAAAGAAGCGCATGAGTCGTTGGCGCTTGCCATGAATCGTTTAGGCGGAAAGTCTAACACCGGAGAAGGCGGCGAGGATCCAGCGCGCTTTGCTTTGCTGCCAGATGGAAGTTCAAAACGCAGCGCGATAAAGCAAGTCGCTTCCGGAAGATTCGGGGTGACTGCTAATTATCTGGTAAATGCCGATGAGATACAAATAAAGATTTCTCAAGGCGCAAAGCCAGGAGAGGGTGGACAACTACCTGGCCATAAGGTGAGTGCCGAGATTGCGCGTATCCGTTATACGACTCCCGGAGTTACCTTGATTTCTCCGCCGCCGCATCACGATATTTATTCTATCGAAGATTTGGCGCAGCTCATTTTTGACTTGAAAAATACTAATCCTGCCGCAAGAATAAGCGTAAAACTCGTTTCTGAAATCGGCGTTGGCACAGTTGCTGCCGGAGTTGCCAAGGGGCACGCAGATATGATTCTTATTTCAGGAGGTGACGGTGGCACAGGAGCATCGCCTTTAAGTTCCATAAAACATGCTGGCCTTCCCTGGGAGTTGGGGCTTGCTGAAACCCACCAGACGCTTGTTATAAATAATTTACGGGATCGGGTGCGTCTCCAGGCAGACGGACAGATGCGTACCGGAAAAGATGTGGCAATTGCTGCATGTCTGGGTGCGGAAGAATATGGTTTTTGTACCGCAGCTTTGATCGTGCTTGGCTGTGTAATGTTGCGCCACTGCCATCTTAATAATTGTTCGGTAGGGGTGGCTACGCAGGATGAGGTTTTACGCTGCCGTTTTAAAGGCAATGCCGAGATCCTTGTAAATTATTTTCGTTTTGTTGCCGAAGAGTTAAGGGAGATCATGGCTGCTTTAGGACTCCGGAAGCTTGATGATATGATTGGCCGAGCAGATTTACTTATACTTGATAAACAGATACTGTCTTGGAAAAATAAGGGAATAGATTACAGCCGGATTTTTTATGTTCCCGAAGTTAACGGAGAAATTAAGACCCGTTATTCAAGGCCGCAGGACCATAATATCACAAATGTACTTGATCATAGCCTTATCGAATCAGTAAAAGATGCTATTTATCAGGCAAAGCCGGTATATATTGAGTCCAAAATCAGCAATTCCGACCGCAGTGTCGGAGCAATGCTTAGCGGCAAGCTGTGTAAACAAAGAAAAGAAGAGGGGCTTCCTGCTGATACTATCAGGATAAAATTTAAGGGAGTAGCAGGGCAAAGTTTTGGAGCGTTTTTAGCAAAAGGCATAACGTTTGAATTAGAAGGCCTTGCTAATGATTATGTGGGAAAAGGTATTTCCGGAGGGAAAATTATTATTTATCCGGCAAGAAATATCAATTATAACCCGGAAGAAAATATTTTAATCGGGAATACTGCCTTTTATGGAGCAATATGCGGTGAGGCCTATATTCAGGGAAAAGCAGGCGAGCGATTCTGTATTCGTAACTCAGGGCTATGCGCGGTGGTGGAAGGATTAGGAGACCATGGGTGCGAATATATGACCGGAGGAAGAGTGGTAGTTTTGGGTAATACCGGAAAGAATTTTGCCGCAGGTATGTCCGGAGGGGTTGCCTATATTTATAACCCAAAAGCTGATTTTAAGGAGCATTGTAATTTAGAGATGGTCGGATTAGAAAAACTTTCTTCGGAAGATACCGTAGAAGTAGAGCGGTTAATACGTCAACATTTTCGTTATACCCAGAGTAGGTTAGCAAAAGAATTTCTTGATAATTTTAATTTAAGGATAAATAAATTCATTAAGGTTATGCCAATTGAATATAAGCGGATATTAGAGGAACTTTCAGATGGGTGACATCAAAGGATTTCTAAAGGTTAAGCGTCAAAAAATAGTGTATCGGCCGGTGTGCCAGCGCCTTAAGGATTATAAAGAGGTAGTTTCCCCGCGCGCTTCAGAACAAACCAAAGAACAAACCTCGCGCTGTATGGATTGCGGCACGCCTTTTTGTCATTGGGGCTGCCCGGTAGGAAATTTAATTCCGGAATGGAATGACCATGTTTTTCATACCAGATGGGAAAAGGCATATCGGATGCTTTCTGTAACTAATAATTTTCCCGAAATTACCGGTAGGCTTTGTCCCGCACTTTGTGAATATTCCTGTGTTTTGGGAATTAATGATGATCCGGTAACTATCCGTGAGAATGAACTGGATGTTATTGAAGAGGCCTTTAAAAAAGGATGGGTAAAACCCGTAGTTATGCTAAAAAATAGCGGGAAAAAAATTGCCGTAGTAGGTTCCGGGCCTGCAGGCCTTGCTTGCGCTGATCAGTTAGCCAAGGCGGGCCATAAAATAACGGTTTTTGAGCGTGATAAAAAAGCAGGCGGGATTTTACGTTACGGAATTCCCGGTTTTAAGTTAGAAAAATGGATTATTGACCGGCGTATTGAGTTGATGAAAAAATCAGGGGTGAAGTTTAAGACAGGAGTTTGTATTGGTAAAGGCCATTCTTTTAAGCAACTTTTTAATGAGTTTGACGCAATTAGCCTTGCCTGCGGGTCAACCGTTCCGCGCGATTTAGATATAGAGGGCCGTGGTTTAAAAGGGATTTATTTTGCCATGGATTATCTTAAGCAGTCAAATCTTCGCCAAGAGGGGGAGCGATTTTTGCTTCATGAGCTTATTGATGCCAAAGCAAAAAAAGTCGTAGTAATAGGGGGAGGAGATACCGGAGCAGATTGCGTAGGAACAGCCATTAGGCAGGGAGCAGCTTGTGTTATACAGATTGAAATAATGCCTCAAGCGCCGGTGGATCGCCCGGTAACAACTCCTTGGCCGAAATATCCGGCATTACTTAAAGTTTCTTCAAGCCATGAAGAAGGTTGTCAGCGTAAATGGCAAATACTAACCAAAAAATTTATCGGGGAAGATAGCCGGGTTAAAAAACTCATATGCGCTGAAATAGATCTTGATAAAAAAGAGATCCCAGGCAGTGAGTTCGAATTAGAAGCGGATTTAGTAATTCTTGCTTTAGGATTCCTACATCCTGAGCATCAGGGTTTAGTTAAAGAGGCTTGCCTTAAGCAGGATAGCCGGGGGAATATAGAAACAGACAATGTTTATCTTACCTCCTGTAAAAAAGTTTTCGCATGCGGAGATATGCGCCGAGGCCAATCTTTGATTGTTTGGGCGATTGCCGAAGGCAGGCGCGCTGCTTATCATATAGACAGGTATCTGCGCGGTAAATCATCGCTTCCAGTTATATAATTACCATTTTTTTCCGAAGTTTATGGTATAATCTTAAACAAATAAGCCTCATGGCTTCCTAAATAAGCCTTTCTATAGGTAGTAGATGAAAAACCCTGCTTTTTATCTGGTAATAGTAAGTTTATTTTTTTTGGCATGTATTCATTCTACGGCATATGCCTGGGAACCTGAACAGATGAATCTTCTTTTCCGGCAGGCAGAAACACTTTTTGAGCAAGGCCAATATTCCAGGTCGGTTACTGTTTTTGAGCAGGTGCTTAGTTTAAGCCCGCAAAATCAACTCGCCCAGGAGTATATTGCGCGCGCAAAAAAAGAAATGCTTATTAGGCAGAAACAAGATGAAATCGCTTCTAAAAGAGAAAGGAAAGAGGAATTTAAGCGCAAAAAGCTCGAACGTCGATTAGAAGCAAAAGAGGTAAAAAGCCAGGTACGCTTAGATAAACTGGCTAAGAAAGGCCAAGAAGTCCAGATAACTGCTTGGCAAAATTTTGTTAAAGAAAAGAATATAGATACAAAATCTAGCGTCGAAAAAGAAATTAAAAAAAGAATGCAGGAGATTCGGCGTGAAGAAATTAAAGAGCAGGACAGGCAAAAGGTTTGGATAAGACAGCAAGAGCAGATCAGGATAAAGCAGGAATTGCTTAAACAAAAAGAAGAAGTGGCTGCTAAGCGTATTGAAATGGCTGAGCAAAAAGAAAGCCAAAAACGTAAACAGCTGGAAATAATCACGCAAGAAAAGGCGAAGGTTGTTACTAAGGTAAAAATAGAAGATTTTTCTGTTAAGCCTCAAGAGCAGCTAAAGATTAAATTAAAACTTCCTACATATTAAATAATAGAAAAGGTAAATTTATGGCCCAACGCAATGTAAAAGAAATAAAAGTTACAACGCTGCTAAAAGAAAAATACATAAATTTAAATTTAAAAGGAAAAGATAAACGCCAGATATTGGCAGAGCTTATTGAGCTTGTCGCACAAAGCCCAAAACTGGGAAATAAAAGAGCTGTTTACCGGGGGTTACTTGAGCGGGAAAAATTGGGTTCTACCGGTATCGGAAACGGCGTGGCTATCCCGCATTCAAAATCAGAGTGGGTTGAGAATTTTATTCTGGCTTTTGCGCGCAAAAACGAGGGGATTGATTTTGGCGCTTTAGATGGAGAGAAGACATATCTTTTCTTTTTTCTGGCTTCCCCAAAAGAAGAAGTAGGGCAGCATTTAAAAATACTATCTGAAATTTCACGTTTAATGAAAGATAAGTTTATTGTTGAGCTTTTAAAAAAAGCTAAGGATAGGAAAGAAGTTTTGAAGATCATAAATAACATCGGCGCAAAAATTTAAACGAGGTAATAATGGCAAAATATATTTTTGTTACCGGAGGGGTAATTTCAAGCCTTGGCAAGGGGATTGCTTCTGCTTCTATCGGTAAAATCCTTGAGAATCGCGGATTAAAAGTCAGTTTGATAAAACTTGACCCTTATATCAATGTTGATCCCGGGACAATGAACCCTTACCAGCATGGTGAAGTTTATGTTACTGAAGACGGCGCAGAAACTGATCTTGACCTTGGCCATTATGAGCGCTTTACAAATGCCCGGATGACCCGCTTTAATAACACCACTACCGGACAAGTTTATAATGCCGTTATTTCCCGGGAAAGAAAAGGAGATTACCTTGGTAAAACTATTCAGGTTATCCCGCACATAACTAATGAAATAAAAGATAGGATTAGAAAAGTTGCAGAGGTTTCAGGCGCCGATATTATAATTATAGAAATTGGCGGCACAGTCGGCGATATCGAAGGGTTACCTTTTCTTGAAGCAGCCAGGCAATTTCGCATTGACGAAGGTTTTGAAAATACCCTTTACATACATCTTACCCTTGTTCCGTATATTCGTTCCGCAGATGAAATAAAGACTAAACCTACTCAACACAGCGTAGGCACATTAAGAGAAATCGGGATACAGCCAGATATTTTGATCTGCCGGACAGAAAAACCCCTTAGCCAGGAAACAAAAGAAAAAATTTCACTTTTCTGTAATGTTTCTAAAGAAGCGGTTATTGAGTCTCCGGATGTTGAGATAATTTATGAGATACCCCTGGTATTTAAAAATCAGATCCTTGATGAGATTATTGTCAGTCATTTTAAAATCATCCGGAAAGCGCCAGATATGCTGGATTGGGAAAAGAATGTAGTAAAAAGAGCGCTTAAGCCGAAAGGAAAAGTTACCGTTGCGGTTGTCGGTAAATATATCGGGCTCCAGGATGCCTATAAATCGATCTATGAAGCGCTTATCCATGCCGGAATATATAATAACGTTAAAGTAGAGGTAAAAAAAATTGATTCCGAAGAATTTGAGAAAAAAAATCCTTCTCAGGCGCTTTTCGGAGTGCAGGGAATTTTGGTCCCGGGAGGATTTGGCGGGCGCGGAATCGAAGGAAAGATAAATGTAATAAAGTATGCGCGTGAAAACAAGATTCCTTTTCTAGGATTATGCCTTGGCATGCAGTGTGCGGCCATTGAGTTTGCCCGCAATGTCTGTAAATTAAAATCAGCAAATTCCACTGAATTCATGCCAAAATCTTCTGATCCGGTGATTGCGCTTTTAGCAGAGCAGGCGAATGTTAAAGATATGGGCGGGACAATGCGGTTAGGCGCGTATCCGTGTAAGATTAAAAATAATACGCTTGCTTTTAAAGTTTATAAAGAGTTAATGGTATCTGAACGCCATCGACACCGGTACGAATTCAATAATAAATATCGGCAAGAGTTTGAAAAAAAAGGGATAATTTTTTCAGGGACATATCCGGAAAAAAATCTGGTTGAGATTATTGAACTTAAGGGGCATCCATATTTTATCGCCGTGCAGTTTCATCCGGAATTTAAATCAAAGCCCGATAATCCGCATCCGCTTTTCCGTGAGTTTATCCGGGCAGCTGTTAAAAAAACAAAAAATAATTAAATGCAAGAAAAAGCTTTCTTAATCCTGGAGGACGGAAAAACGTTCTCGGGCTATTCCTTTGGTGCGCCCGGGTCATGTTTTGGCGAGATAGTTTTTAATACCGGTATGGCAGGGTACCAGGAGATAATTACCGATCCTTCTTATAAAGGCCAAATTGTTACCTTGACTTATCCGCTTATCGGTAATTACGGAGTTAATCCGGAAGATACGGAGTCACGAAAAGTTTTTACCGAAGGGCTTGTAGTAAAAGAATATAGTAAAATCAGAAGTAATTGGCGTAGCAGTGAGTCTTTGGGGGATTATCTTAAACGTTATAATATCTGTGCTATCGAGGGAGTTGATACGCGCGCTGTAACTTTACATATCCGCCAGGCAGGAGCAATGATGGCAGGTTTATTTTGCGCCGAGGATGCCCTCCTTTCTAAAGAAGAGATGCTTCAGAAAATAAAATCCGCTCCGGGTTTAGTAGGCCGTGATCTGGTAAAAGTTGTAAGTATTACTAAAAAATATACCTGGTCGCCGAAGAAAAAGGCGAAGTGGCGCGCGGTAGTGCTTGATTGCGGAGTAAAATACAATACATTACGCCATCTGTTAAATTGCGGATGTGAAGTAATAGTTGTGCCGGTTAATACAAGTTATGAAGAGATACTTTCTTATAAGCCGCATGGTTTATTACTTTCTAACGGCCCGGGGGATCCGGCAGCTGTGGCAAATGTTGTTGAAACAACCCGTATGCTTATCGGAAGATTGCCGATTTTTGGAATTTGCCTTGGGCATCAGATGCTTGGAAGGGCTTTTGGCGGCAAGACTTTCAAATTAAAATTCGGCCATCACGGAGTGAACCATCCAGTCAAAGATTTGAAGTCGGGGAAGATCGCGATTACCTCGCAGAACCACGGTTTTTGTGTGGATATAGATTCTTTGAATAAAAAAGAGATAGAGTTAACCCACGTTAATCTGAATGACCAAACTTTGGAAGGCATGCGCCATAAAAAGCTTCCGATATTTTCCGTACAGTTTCATCCGGAGGCAGGCCCCGGCCCAAATGACGCGGCGTATTTGTTTGATGAATTTGTAGGGTTGATGAAAAAACATAAATAAGCTGGATACACCCGGCGCAATCGGCGCCCGACGCAATAGGAATATGCGTCGGCATACGCTTGCTGCGTAAATGTGCGCCGGTGTGTCCTTACTGGACAATGCCCAAACGCAAAGACATTAAAAAAATCATGATCATCGGCTCTGGCCCGATTGTTATCGGCCAGGCTTGCGAATTTGATTATTCCGGAACCCAGGCATGCAAGGTGCTTAGGCAGGAAGGGTTTAAAGTGATTTTAGTTAATTCTAATCCTGCCACTATTATGACTGACCCGGCGATGGCGGATCGCACTTATATTGAGCCGATTACTCCGGAAATTGTCGCAAAAATTATTGCACGCGAGAAACCCGATGCGCTTCTCCCGACCCTCGGAGGCCAAACCGCGCTTAATACTACAGTAGCGCTTGCCGAAATGGGGGTATTAAAGAAATATAAAGTAGAAACTATCGGCGCAGATATTAAAGCGATCAAAAAGGCAGAAGACCGCCAGCTTTTTAAAGAAGCAATGCAGCGTATCGGACTCGACTTGCCTAAAAGCGGCAGGGCGTATAATCTTAAGGAAGCGATTCAGGCGGTTAAAAAAATAGGGTTTCCTGTGATTGTGCGCTCAAGTTTCACTTTAGCCGGAACCGGCGGAGGCATGGCCTATAATATTGACGAATTTAAAGAAGTCGCCAAGCATGGCCTTGAATGCAGTATGATTAGCGAGATCCTGATTGAAGAGTCAGTAGCCGGATGGAAAGAGTTTGAGCTTGAAGTGATGCGCGATCTAAAAGATAACGTAGTTATTGTTTGCTCAATTGAAAATTTTGATCCGATGGGAGTGCATACCGGAGATAGTATTACAGTTGCTCCTATTCAGACTCTCACGGATAAAGAATATCAGAAGATGCGCGATGCGGCAATTGCCTGCATACGCGAAATTGGAGTTTCTACCGGTGGTTCTAATATACAGTTTGCCCTGCATCCGGAAACCGGCAGAATGGTAGTAATCGAAATGAATCCGCGTGTTTCAAGAAGTTCTGCCCTGGCATCTAAAGCCACGGGTTTTCCTATCGCAAAGATTGCTGCTAAGCTCGCGGTAGGATATACTCTTGATGAGATTCCTAATGATATTACAAGGGAAACCCCGGCTTGTTTTGAGCCCGCCATAGATTATTGTGTTGTAAAAATCCCGCGTTTTACCTTTGAGAAATTTCCTTCTGCCAGCCCCGTGTTGGGAGTATCTATGAAATCCGTCGGAGAAGCAATGGCAATCGGCAGGACTTTTAAAGAAGCAATGCAGAAAGCCTTGCGTTCGATGGAGATCGGTAAATGGGGGCTTGAAAGTATCATGTTTAAAAATCCCAAGGATGCTTATCTTGATAACGATACTCAGGAAAAAATTTTGGCACATTTACGCGTTCCTTGCGCAGAGCGGATTTTTTATTTAGGGGATGCTTTTCGTGTAGGGATTGATTTAGAAAAAATCCACGAAGTTACTAAGATTGACCGCTGGTTTTTACATAATATAAATGAGATTATAATTTTAGAGCGGGAACTTTTATCTTCAAGTTTTCCGCCAGATAAAGAATTATTTAAGCGGGCCAAAGAGTATGGATTTTCCGACCGGCAGCTATCCAGGCTTTGGGATAAAAAAGAAATCCAGATACGCCAACTGCGCTTATCTTTAGAATTGGCTCCGGAATATAAGTTAGTCGATACCTGTGCCGGAGAATTCAAGGCGCATACCCCGTATTATTATTCTACTTACGATCATTAAAAATATGGCAATACATGTAAAATTTCTAGGCGGTGCAGGAACAGTTACCGGCTCAAGCCATTTGATCAGGACTGAAAAATCCGAGATTCTTCTTGATGCCGGGCTTTTCCATGGGCATCGGGAAGAATTTTATGCTGTAAATACAAATTTTAACTATAATCCCCGTAAACTTGATGCTGTAATTTTATCTCATGCGCATATTGATCACTGTGGTAATCTTCCTAGTATTATTAAGCGCGGCCTGCGTTGTAAAATTTATACCACTTCTGCGACTAAAGATTTAGCGCGCCTGATGCTTGAAGATTCCGGTAAGATTCAGGAAGAAGATGTTCGTTACTTAAATAAAATCAACCGGCGTTTTGATCAAGCGCTGCGTAAACCCCTTTATACCAAGAAAGAGGCTTCGAAGGCTACCAGGCTTTTCCGTTCGCTAGCCTATAACCAGAAGTTTTGTGTGGCAGGAGATGTTTTTGTTACTTTATATAATGCCGGGCATATCCTTGGTTCAAGTACGATAGTTTTAGATATCAAAGACGGCAAAAAAAATATCCGATTAGGTTATGCCGTAGATCTTGGCAGGAAAAACCTTCCGCTGCTTGATGATCCGGTGGTTCCGAAAGACCTAGATTACCTTATTATAGAAAGTACTTACGGGGGGAAACTTCACGCACCGATTGAAGAGGCGAAAGGTAAGCTCCAGGATGCAATCTGTCGGACTATTGAACGTAAGGGGAAAGTTATTATTCCGTCATTTTCTCTTGAACGCACGCAAGAAGTGCTTTATTTTTTAAATGAGCTATTAAAAGATAAGGCGATTCCGGAAGTCCCGATTTATGTGGATAGCCCGTTAGCCTCGGATATCACCGATGTTTTTAAGTACCATATGGATTATTTTAATGGCAAGACTCGTAAAGCATTCCATGACGGGGATGATCCGTTCACATTTTTGAATCTTAAATTTATCCGTAAGCAGGAAGAGTCAAAGGCCCTTAATAATGATCCGCGATCTATGATAATTGTTTCAAGTTCAGGTATGTGCGAAGCAGGGCGTGTATTGCATCATCTTAAGAATAATATTGAGGATTCCCGTAATATGGTCCTGGTTGTCGGGTATATGGCTAAAAATACTCTGGGCAGAAGAATCGTAGAAAGACAGAAGTTTTTGCGGATTTATGGGATGGAATATGAACTTAACGCGGAAGTGCGCGTGATTAACTCTTTTTCAGGCCACGCCGATCAGGAAGGCCTGCTTGAGTTTATACAAGAGGCTCTCCCTTTAAAACGGACATTCCTTGTGCATGGTGATCCGGAACAATCAGAGATCTTACTTGATATTTTACGCAAAAAAAATCTCAATGCTTATATTCCCAAAAAAGATGAAGAAGCTGAGTTGAATAATATATAGCCAAGGGTAAATTAGAAAGAGATTGACGCATGGGGATATTTTGATAGAATTTGGGGTACATAATAGGTATAAACAATAGCGGATTCTAACAGAAAGAGAGAGAAAATCATGGCTGGCGGTAAAGCATCAGCGAAGAAAGACAGATCGATGAAAGTATCCGGAGGAAAATTTGTTAAAACCGGAACAATGATTACGCGAGGAGTAAATAAGTATAAAGCCGGTAAAAACGTGCAGGGCCAAGAAATTATGCACGCGCTTTGTGACGGAAAAATTATTTTTACCCGTAAAAAAACCCCGCACGGCAGGATGCGTACGTTTATTAGTGTTGAGCCGGTAAAGGAATAGAAGCTAAGAAATAATGTCGCAGGTAGTGAATCGGCCTAAAGAATATTGGGCGATAAAATATCGGTTGGCAATTCTTGAAACGCTTTATTTTGTAGTGTTAATTATAGGCGCAGGTGTTTTTAAAATCACACCTGCGTTTTTTTCTTGGGCTCAACATGCGTTTAGAGCTTACCCAATAGCATTTATTTTTTATTTTTCCTCCCTGATTATTACCTATAATTTTTTAAATTTTCCGTTTAGTTTTTATCACTCTTATCGGTTGGAACATAATTTTGGGCTTTCAAATCAGAATTTCAGAAGTTGGCTCCTAGATTATTTTAAACAAACGGCACTCTCATCTATAATTTCCTTGATTCTGCTGTCTGTGTTTTATGCTGCGGTTAGTTATTTTCAGTATACCTGGTGGATATGGGTGGCTGTATTCTGGATATTGTTTTCCCTGTTTTTAGCAAAATTAGTGCCGATAATTATCATTCCGTTATTTTATAAGACCAGCCCGATAAGTGATGAGCCGTTAAAAAAACGTATAGTTTTATTGGCTGAAAAATTAAATATTAAATTGATCGATGTTTTTGAAATAGAGTTAAGTAAGAAAACGCTTAAAGCTAACGCTGCTTTTACGGGGCTTGGCAAGACCCGGAGGGTGTTACTCGGTGATACGCTAAAAGATAAATATACGCAAAATGAAATTGAATTAATCGTGGCGCATGAACTGGCACATTTTCATTACCGTCATATCTGGAAACTCATCAGTATTAATGCCTGTTTTATCACCGGATCACTTTATTTAATTTTTCGCACCGCAGCTGCGGTTACAGACTATTTACAGATGGAAAGCATTGCTTCGCCTGGTTCGTTCTTAGTTTTGGTAGGATATTTGACAGGTTTAGAAATTATTTTTACTCCGTTAAAAAATTTTTGTTCTTGTTATTTTGAACGCCAGGCCGATAATTTGGCGCTTAAATTAACGCAAAACAAAGAGTCTTTTATTACAATGATGGAGAAACTTTCGCAGCAAAACCTATCGGACCCTTCGCCAAGTTTTCTAGCAAAAATTTTTTTCTACGATCACCCGCCAGTTAATGAGCGCATCGAAGCTGCAAGAAATTTCAAAAACAGGGACATTTCTTAAAATATTATCTACATGTTAAGAAATGTCCCTAAAGTTACTATTTTATTAAATCTACGATTATTCTTGCTGCACGTTGACTTGCGCCATTTTTACCTAGCAATGAAGGAATTTCTGAAAGCTCTGTTCTTATCGCGGAGATTTTTTCCGGAGAAGATAATATTTCTTTTACGTAGCTAGCAACTAAGGAAGGTTTTGCGTTGTGTTGGATGAATTCTTCAACACATTTTTTTCTTTTTACAACATTGACCAGCCCTATATAAGGGATCTTAACTGCATGTGATAAATAAAACCAGGTAAGCCAGGAGATTTTATATAATATTGCCATAGGCGTGCCGATGATCCCGGTTTCAAGAGTAGCGGTTCCTGAAGCTACTAAAGCAAAATCTGCAACGGATAAACAATCGTAATTCTTTCCGGTTATAATTTTAGCCCTTACTTCAGGGTATTTTTTTAAGATATGGAAGAATATTTTTTCTTTTACCGTAGGGGAGCGCAAAATTAATACCTGCAATCCGGGGAAATCCTTATTTAAGATACAGCAGCTTTTAAGCATCACTCCTAGCAAGCTTTTTACTTCGCGTTTCCGCGAGCCAGGAAGCAGGGTAAGGATAGGCGTATTTTTATTTAGTTTCAGTTCTGATAGAATATTTTCTTTTAGTTTTGTTGGTTTAACGCTGTCTAAAAGCGGATGCCCGACAAAACTGACAGGAACATTAAAGCTCTCATAAAGCTCTTTTTCAAAATCAAAAACTACAAGCATATGCTTGACTAAATTTTTTATGGAATAAATACGCTCTTTTCCCCATGCCCAAATCTGTGGGCTGATATAATAAATTACCGGGATTCCGCGTTTTTTTAACTCTTTTGCCAGCCGCAGGTTAAAACCAGGATAATCAACCAGGATTGCGGCTTGAGGTTTTAGGCGTTCTGTTTCTTTAAGGATTCCGTCAAATACGCGTTTAAAAGTAAGGAAATGGCGCAGGACTTCAAATAATCCGACAACCGCGATTTTAGTCAGGTCAAAATATAAATTTACTTCTTCCCGCCGTAAATTCTCTCCGCCTAATCCGAAAAATTCAATTTTAGATGGGGAATTTTTTTTTATTTCTCTGACTAGAGACGCAGCATGTATATCACCGGAAGCTTCTCCGGCCACAATTAGGATACGTTTGGCTTCTGCCATATCTTTTTTTGGATGGCTAGGGCTAATAGAAGGGCTTGACGCGCAACCGGGCCGCTGACCAAAGGATTTTTTTTCTCTCGTATACATTCAAGGAAGGAAGAGAGTTCTTTTTTTAGAGGTTCTTCTTTTTCAATGGGCAATATCTCTTTTGAGATTTCAGCGCCTTTTTTATGGTAGATAAAAGCTTCTTCATTGCGATAATCAAGAGAGATATAAGCGTTTGTCAAAAATATCCTGATTTTACGCATCCATTCATCGGATACTCGGCTGGCAGTAAGATTAGCGACGCAGCCGTTTAGAAATGTTACTCGCGCATTGGCAATATCTTCGAAATGCGTAAGCACAGATACTCCCACAGCGTCTATTTTTTTAACCGGAGAGTTTACGAGGCCTAGCACGATATCAATATCGTGGATCATCAGGTCAAGCACAACACCAACATCTAAAGAACGGCGGGGAAAGGGGCTTAAACGGTGGCATTCGATAAAGCGGGGGCCTTTAAGCAGTTTTTGCGTGGCAGCGAATGCGCTGTTAAATCGTTCAACATGGCCAACTTGAAGAGTAAGCTTATTTTTTTCTGCTGCCTTGATCAATGCATCAGCTTCTTTAAGATTAGAAGTAAAAGGTTTTTCAACTAAAGTGTGTATTTTTTGGTTTAGAAATAATTTAGCTACTTCATAATGCGTGACTGTGGGTGTGGCGATGCTTACTGCCTCAATACGGCCAAAGAGTTTACGAAAATCACTAACCGGCTCAACTTTTAATTCCTGGGCAACTTGATTTAATTGCGATTGGTTAGTATCGCAAACTGCCACAAGTTCAGCATTAGGCAATTCCTTATAAATGCGCGCATGCCTGCTTCCCAGGTGCCCGACTCCGATTACCGCTACTTTGATACGTTCGGCGGCGTTCAAACCCTGCTTTTTAGGACGGAGGGAGGATATGCCGCTCTCAGTATCAATCCTGAGCAAGTTACGATTTTTAGACTTGAGTGGCGAAGGATTGATTTTTGACATAAAAGCACTATAACAAACCCGCAGAATTAGTGCAATAGATATTTGACAAATGATGATTAATAGTGTATTATAAAAACATTATAAGAATTTAAGGTGAGTGGTGAAGTTAGAAGGGGCAAATCCTCCACTATAAAATAAGAAAAACCTTCGCTGGCCTTTTTTGGGCTGGCGAAGGTTTTTTTGTCGCCGCAGATGGCTAAAAAAGTTAGTTAGATTTTGCAATGTTGTACGTCTATTATAGGAAAGGGCAAATATTAAATGAGATTTTATGCGCATAGTTTACCGGGAAAACCGAAAGAAGAATGGTAGTTGCTCGAAACGTATTTAAAAAACACCGCGGAATTGGCGGGGGAGTTTGCGGATTGTTTTGGGGAAAGAGGGATTCTTAAGTTAGATTATTGGATAAGAAATAAACTTTGATGAAAGGGTTTTAAATATGTTTCGAAATAGTGATTATATTGCTCATCGCAGAGAAAAAGATGGGGAAATACACTGGTTATCACAACATCTTGAGGAAGTTTCAAAAAAAACTGGTGAATTTTCTTCAAAGGTTGGGCTAAAAGATCAGGGTGAATTATTAGGGTTTTTGCATGATATAGGAAAAGCAAGCCAAGAGTTCCAAGAATATATTAAATCGGCGGTTGGTCTTATTGCTATCGATGAAGATGATTATGTTGATGCTGTTGAGAAAAAAGGTAAAATCGATCATTCTACAGCAGGCGCGCAATTAATTTATCGAAATCTTTCTACCCAAAATGACGAAGATTTATTTGCCGCACAAGTTTTATCTCTTTGTATTACAGCGCATCATGGTGGATTGATGGATTGTATTTCGCCCGAAGGAATAGACAAATATTCCAAACGCATGATTAAAATAGAAGAAAAAACACATATTAATGAGGTGATTGGTAAAATTAACGACGAGACGAAATTGAAAATAATGGCTTTACTGCCAGAATTATTGCGAAATATTATAAATCAATTTAAAACGTTAAAAACTCCACTCGATTCTAAAGAAACCCTGTTGTTTAAATATGGCTTAATGTTGAGATTTCTTTATAGCTGCCTTATCGATGCTGATCGGTTGAGTACTGCTGATTTTGAAGAGCCTGCTTTAGTCAAATTACGGCATTATGGCGACTATGAGGATTGGAAAGTTTTGATAGGCAGGTTAAATAAAAAGTTGGAAGAGTTTGACTCAAAAGGGATTAATGCCATACGTCAGAAAATATCACAAGCGTGTTATAATTTCGCGGATAGACCGAAAGGTTTGTATCAGTTGACTGTCCCGACTGGTGGTGGAAAAACGTTTTCCAGCCTTCGATTTGCTTTGCATCATGCTGATAAACACAAAATGGGCAGAATTATTTACGTTTTGCCATATACTACTATTATTGACCAAAATGCTGAAGAAATACGTAAAGTTTTAGAAAAAAAGGGGGGAAACGGTAAATATTTGGACCGTGTGGTATTGGAACATCATTCCAATCTAATGCCTGATAAGGAAACTACAAGACAAAAGTTGCTTGCTGAAAATTGGGACGCGCCTATTGTGTTGACGACCAATGTCCAGGTTTTGGAGGCGTTATTTGGTTTTGGAACAAGAGGTGCGCGAAGAATGCATCAACTTGCAAACGCAGTGATTATTTTTGATGAAATCCAAATCTTACCGGTAAAGTGTGTGCAGTTATTCAATACGGCTGTAAACTTTCTGGTAAATAATTGCGGTTCGACAGTTGTGCTTTGTACTGCAACTCAGCCGCTCTTGGATAAAATCGAGCCGAAGTCAAGGTCATTATCCATTACCGCACAACAACAAATGATTCCTGATACGAGACAATTATTCGATGATCTGAAACGCGTTGAGGTTAAAGACAAAACAAAAGTTGGCGGCTGGAAAAATGATGAAATAAAAGAATTCGCAGGCCAAAAAGTTGTTGAATTAGGCAGCGTTCTGGTGGTCGTGAATACAAAAGCATCGGCGCATGATATTTATTTGAAATGCAAGGAGATTAACAATGTCGAAATATACCATTTAAGTACTTCCATGTGTCCGGCACATAGGCTTGATGTATTAAATCAAGTTAAGAAATGCCTTGATCCCAAAAATCCCAAGCTGGTTATTTGTATTAGCACCCAACTCATTGAGGCTGGTGTTGATATTTCCTTTGGATCAGTTATTCGCTTCATGGCGGGTCTTGATTCAATTGCACAGGCTGCCGGAAGATGTAATCGGCATAACGAAAGGTATCCGCATACGGGAGAAGTTTTTATAATTAATCCGGAGGAAGAAAATATTAACCAACTTGAGGATATAAAGATTGGTAAGGAGAAGACTGAAAGAATACTTGGTGAATTTAAAGACCATCCGGAAAAATTTGGAAATAGTATAATAAGTCCTGAAGCAATGGAACAATATTATCAGTATTATTTCTATCAAAGAGCAAAAGAGATGAATTATCCTGTTACCGTAAATTCTCCTGTTGGCAGGGAAGATAGTTTATTTAATCTTCTTTCAGTGAATTCATTGTCAGTGGCGGAACATAGAAGAATTAACAATGATAAATATCCTGCAATTCCTTTGAAACAGGCTTTTATGACTTCTGCCAAATCTTTTCAGGCGATTGAATCCATAACACGCGGAATTGTTGTGCAATATGGAAAAGAGGGTAAAAATCTTATTAATGAACTTTGCTCTGCTTATGGATTAGAAAAACAATATAAATTGATCCGGCGAGCTCGGCGTTATTCGGTAAATGTCTTCCCGGACGTGTTGAAAAGATTGCAGGAGCGGGGAGCCGTTAACGAAGTTCAGAAGGGAGTAGGGGTTTTGCATCTTGATGAACATTACTATAGTGGTGAATTTGGTTTAAGCGAGCAGCCGGTAAAAGACATGGAGTTTATAAATGGTTAATAAAGGAGGTGTTCATGGAAAAAGAAAACATAGTAGACTTTAAGGTTTCCGGGAAATACGCCCTCTTCACTGATCCGCTGACAAAAATCGGTGGGGAGAAATGTTCTTATCATATTCCGACCTACGAGGCGCTTAAGGGCGTATTGAGTTCAGTCTATTGGAAGCCAACGATTGTTTGGGTTATAGATAAGGTCAGGGTTATGAATCGTATCAGAACACAGACACGAAGCGCAAAGCCTATTGAATATGGCGGAGGCAATTCCCTTGCGATTTATACTTATCTTGCCGATGTTGAGTATCAAGTTCAGTCGCACTTTGATTGGAATTATCACCGTGAAGATATGGCTAAGGATAGGAATGAAAACAAACATTTTTTTGTTGCCAAGCGGATGATAGAAAAAGGAGGAAGACGGGATATATTTTTAGGCGCGCGGGAATGTCAGGGGTACGTTGAACCTTGCAGGTTTGGAGAAGGCAAGAGCGATTATGATGATTATGGTGAAATATCGTTTGACCTGATGTTCCACGGGTTCGATTATCCTGACGAGCTTGGTAAAGATGAGCTTCATGCCCGGTTCTGGCGGCCTAAGATGGTTGATGGCAAAATTGATTTCATTCGGCCTGAAGCATGCACGATACGGAAAATCGTTAGGTCTATGAAAGCTAATCCGCCGGAATCTGTCGGTTTAGAAGAGGATGGGTTGCTGGAAGGTTTTGAAGAACGGGAGGGATAAAAATGAGCTGGATACAAAAACTATATGAGACTTATGGGAATTGCCAATTGATGATTGGTAACATTACTAATAATAAAGAAGTGCCGCTTCTTCCTATTTGTCATACAACGCAAAAGGCGCAGATAGAGATTGTAATTGATAGCATAGGAAATTTTAAACGTGCACGAATAATTCCAAAAGAACAGTCGCGGACAATAATTCCCTGCACAGAAGAATCTGGTGGTCGCACAAGCGGAGAAGCACCTCATCCCTTGTGCGATAAGTTGCAGTATGTGGCAGAAGATTATGTTAAATATGGTGGAAATAAGGATTCATATTTTGCGGAATATAGGTCAGGGCTTGAGAAATGGCGCACGTTACATTTAAAAGCACATGCGGTATTTGAGTACATAAAAAAAGGACGTGTGATTGAAGATCTAATTGCTTATAAGACGCTAATTGTAGAAGATGATATAAATTTACTTAAGCAACGGAATAGGGAAAAATTAGATAAAAATGCACTTGATATTTTTGATGTGTTGCCTGGGAGGTTTAATAAGAAAAAGGGGGAATGGGTAAATTGGCAGGCTGAAGCGCTTATCCGATGGGAAGTCGAAATCCCTGATGACCAATGTTCGAAAGCGTGGGAAGATAAAACACTTTGGGAGAGCTGGATCAAGTATTATTCAAATACGAAACAAGAGAAATCTCTTTGCTATGTTACGGGTAAAGAACTTTTCAGTGCAGAACAGCATCCTGCAAAATTACGGAATGATGGTGATAAGGCGAAGTTGATCTCATCAAACGATGCCTCAGGATTTACCTTTCGAGGCCGCTTTGAAGATGCGAATCAAGCGTGTTCGGTCGGTTTTGAAATAACTCAGAAAGCACACAGCGCGCTTCGCTGGCTTATAAGCCGACAGGGAAAAGTCTTCTTTGTCAAAGGAGATGGCGGGAGAAAAGAGCCGGGGCTGACTGTAGTTGCATGGGCAACATCAGGGAAACCAGTTCCGAGAGTGACAGATGATTCTTTGTCTATCTTAGGATTCGACAATCTGCCGGAAGATAAGCCTTTAATTGTTTCAACGGCACAGGATGTGGCAAACAGATTCAAGAATCGAATGCTCGGGTATGCATCTGAATTGGGTAATACAGATAACATTACAGTTATAGGATTGGATTCTGCTTCTAAAGGGCGTTTAGCAATCACATATTATCGAGAAGACCTAACTGCATCAGATTTTTTAAAACGGATTGAAGGCTGGCATAAAACCTGTGAATGGATTCATGAATATCGATACAAGGATATCCAAGATAAAGTAACAGAAAAGACTAATCGAATATATCAGCCATTTGTAGGTGCACCAGCGCCAATCAATATTGCCGAAGCAGCCTATGGCAGCAAGGTAAATGATAGATTAAAGAATTCAACAATTGAACGTCTTTTGCCCTGCATTATTGATGGGCAGAAGCTTCCGGGAGATATCGTTGATTCGGTAGTTCGTCGTGCGTGTAATCGGGCTGGCATGGATGGAAGGGAATGGATTAAAACTCTAACCATAGCCTGCGCACTTTATAAAAAATTTAACGAAAAGGAGGGATATAGCATGGCATTAGATGAGAATAGGAAAACAAGAGATTATCTTTACGGCAGGTTGTTAGCCGCCGCAGATTGTTTGGAGAGGTTTGCATTGTTTGTATCAGAAAAAAAGAGAGATACCAATGCGGCGCGTATGATGCAGCGGTTTTCCGATCGGCCGTGCAACACTTGGAAGAATATAGAACTTTCGCTTATTCCTTATAAAGCTCGGCTTGGCGGAAGAGCGAAAAAGTATCAAGATGTAATTGATGAGGCTATGAATTTATTTGAGCCAGTTGAAGATTTTACAAGCGACAAGCCATTGAGCGGTGAATTTTTGTTAGGTTATCATTGCCAGCGAGAAGCGTTAAAGCCAAAAGAGAATGAACCAAAAAGTATTGATGAAAATAATTTAACAGAAGAATAATTTCAAAAAAATAAAAAGGGGGTTTTTATGGAAACGTCAAAGAAAGAAGAAAAAACGTTACAAAACAAAATTGATTTTGCGGTTATTTTTAGCGTAAATGGCGCTAATCCTAATGGCGACCCATTAAATGGCAATCGACCGAGGACGAATTATGATGACATGGGAGAGGTGTCAGATGTTTGTATTAAAAGGAAAATCAGGAATCGTTTAATGGAAGCAGGGCAGAATATTTTTGTCCAATCCGATGACAATCGTAAGGATGATTATCGGAGTTTACGTTCAAGGGCGGAAGGCGAGTTAAAGGATGTCGGCATGGACGATGACAAAAAATTCAGGGAAGCGGTTTGTGAAAAATGGCTTGATGTGCGGGCTTTCGGACAGGTATTTGCCTATAAAGCTAAAGGGAATAAAAAGAATAAAAAAGCGAAAGAGGAAGACGAACAGGAAAAAGATAATGATTCAGGTGTTTCTATTGGAATCAGGGGGCCCGTTTCAATTCATTCAGCATTTAGCGTCGCAACCGTTAGCAGTCGCGTTAGCAGCATACAGATTACAAAAAGTGTTAGCGGTGAAGGAGATGGCGCGAAAAAAGCATCGGATACTATGGGAATGAAGCATCGCGTTGATCATGGATTGTATGTATCCTACGGTGCCATTAACCCGCAACTTGCTTCAAAAACATGGTTTAATGATGAGGACGCAAAGGCGATACATGAGGCACTCAAAAAACTTTTTGACAATGATGAATCATCTGCTCGTCCGGCTGGAAGCATGGAAGTTGTTATTGTTATCTGGTGGAAACATAATTATAACAATGGCCAGTATTCTTCTGCGGTAGTTCATCGGGCGTTAGACATTACACTTAAACAAGGAGTAACTGATCCTAGGAAGATTGAGGATTATTCAATCAAGCTTAAAAATCTTGCGGGATTGGAGCCGGAAATATTTAATCCGAATAAAGTTCATATTGAAAAAATTTAAGAAGGAGTAAAAGCTTATGCACCCCGAAACAAAAATCGCAATTTTCCAAGGAAGGAACATTAGAAAAACACTTCATAATAACGAATGGTGGTTTTCGGTGGTAGATGTTGTTGAGGCGCTTACAAGTAGCGCGAATCCACGCGATTACTGGTACAAAATGAAAATTCGCGAAAAAGATGAAAGCGGAATTCAGTTATCGACAATTTGTCGACAACTGAAATTAGAGGCTTCTGATGGTAAACAATATGAAACCGACTGTGCGGAAACCGAAGGGATTTTCCGTATTATTCAGTCTATTCCCTCGCCAAAAGCCGAACCGTTTAAGCGTTGGTTGGCTAAAGTAGGATACGAGCGCATTAAAGAGATTGAAAATCCGGAATTAGCTACTAAGCGGACAAGAATGCTTTATAAGCTCAAAGGCTATAGTGATGATTGGATTGAGAAACGGATGCGTGGTATCGCTATTCGCGAAGAATTAACAGATGAATGGCAAAAACGCGGAGCACAAGAACAGAGAGATTACGAAATCCTGACCGGGGAAATATCTAAAGCTACTTTTGGCGTGACTCCCGAAGAGTATAAAAAATTAAAGGGCCTTAAGCGCCAGAACTTGCGCGACCATATGGATGACCTTGAGTTGATTTTTACTATGTTAGGAGAGCGTTCTACTACTGAGATTCACCGAAATGAAGATTCGCGCGGGATGAAGAAACTGAAATCTGATGCCGATGCCGGTGGGACTATTGCCGGTAATGCCAGAAAAGCACTGGAAAAACGGCTCAAAAGGCCGGTTGTCTCCAGGCATAATTATTTAAAAGAAAGAGAATCTCAAAAAAGGCTTGGTAGATAATGTATTCCGAAGACGATTTTCTGCAATTATCCGCGCTTCAGCATTTTATTTTTTGTCCACGGCAATGCGCGCTTTCTTATATCGAACAGGTATGGGAAGAAAATTTACTTACCGCCGAAGGAGGCATCATGCATGAGCGCGTTCATGAAGAGCGGTCTGAAATTCATGATGGCATGCGTATTGTGCGAGGGATGTCGTTAAAATCTGAGAAGTTGGGGTTAAGCGGAAAAGCTGATGCGGTAGAATTTCATAAATCGATACCATTCCCGGTTGAATACAAACACGGTAAGCCTAAAGATAATGATTGTGATAAGGTTCAGCTATGTGCACAGGCGATATGTCTTGAGGAAATGCTTGAGGCAAACATAACGTCTGGAGCGATTTTTTACGGTAAAACCCGGCGTAGGTTTAGTGTAGATTTTACAAAAGAGTTACGGCAAAAAACCGAAGACACCGCGCGCCTGCTGCATGAGTTTATTAAGGCAGGCAAAACTCCGCCTGCAGAATATAGTAAGCGTTGTGAAAGTTGCTCGTTAAACAGTATATGTATGCCTAAGCTTATTAATAAAAAGCAATCTGTGGAAGATTACTTGAGAGATAGCATAAGAAATGAAGAAGCTGCTTAATACTTTATTCATAACTACACAAGGTGCATACCTTTCTAAAGAAGGCGAAACAATAGTAGTTTTTGTTGAAAAAGAAAACCGCTTACAGGTGCCGATTCATACGATAGGAGGTATTGTTTGTTTTGGGCAAATTTCCATAACCCCGTATCTTATGGGATTTTGCGCCGAAAATAATGTTGCCATAAGCTTTTTAACCGAATATGGAAAATTTTTAGCCAGCGTCCAGGGAATGGTTTCAGGAAACGTTTTGCTTAGGCGTGAGCAATACAGGCGCGCCGATGATGAAAAGTCTTCCGTACAAATAGCCAAATCTGTCCTTACAGGAAAAATTGCTAATTGCCGGACAGTCTTACAAAGAGCAAAAAGAGATCATTATGGTAAGGTGGATGGAAGTGTAATTTCTGAAGTATCCGGGCGACTTTCTTATTCGCTGGAGCAGGTTCAAAGAGTCGTATCTCTTGATACGCTTCGGGGTGTTGAAGGAGAATCGGCGAATAATTATTTTGGTGTATTCGACCATTTGATAGTCGCCCAAAAAGACAGCTTTAAGTTTATCGGAAGAAGCCGTAGGCCGCCTTTAGATAATGTAAATTGTTTGCTTTCATTTTTGTATTCGCTCCTGGCACATGATGTAAGAGCAGCTTTGGAATGCGTAGGATTGGATTCTTGCGTGGGGTTTTTGCATCGCGATAGGCCTGGCAGGCCAGGGTTGGCACTTGATTTGATGGAAGAGTTTCGGCCATTTTTGGCTGATCGTTTAGCATTGTCATTAATTAACAGAGAACAAGTGCAGCCTAAGGGATTTAAAAAGACAGAGGCTGGCGGGGTTTTAATGGATGATGAAACGCGCAAAACCGTATTAGTGGCATATCAAAAAAGGAAGCAAGAAGAGATTGTGCATCCTTATTTAAAGGAGAATGTTCAGATCGGCATTCTATTTTATATTCAGGCGCTTTTATTAGCTCGGCACCTACGCGGAGATTTAGACGGCTATCCGGTTTTTATTTGGAGATAAACTAAAATGATGGTATTGATAAGTTATGATGTGCAAACTTCAACGCCCAAAGGTAGAAAGCGCCTGCGTCAAGTTGCCAAAACTTGTTTGAATTCCGGGCAGAGAGTACAATATTCGGTATTTGAATGCATTATTGATCCTGCGCAATGGGCAGTTCTTAAGAGCAAATTGGTTGAAATAATAGACAAGGAGAAGGATAGCTTGCGGTTTTATTTTTTGGGCGCAAACTGGCAGAGGCGTGTTGAACATATCGGCGCAAAAGAAGTGGCGGATCTTGAAAAAGACGCCTTAATTATTTAAATTTATAAATGCGAAAGTTAAGCAGTAAATGATTATGGAAGATATTCGCGCGTATCGCAATGGATTATTAGTAAATGAGTTGTTATCAATATGCGTAATTCAATAAAGTTTAAAACGCTTCAAAAATTTGTTATTCGCGAAATTACGTTAGTAACTTTTGATAAATATATAGTTACACCGTAACAGTCGCGCCCCGCGTGGGCGCGTGGATTGAAACCGCATGGGTATGGCGACAGCAGAGAAACAGATGCGTCGCGCCCCGCGTGGGCGCGTGGATTGAAACATGGGTGAGATTGAAATTCAAGAGGCAGGTTTTCGTCGCGCCCCGCGTGGGCGCGTGGATTGAAACAAGATTGGCTATTTTTGCAAATGCCGCTTTAGAGTCGCGCCCCGCGTGGGCGCGAAAAAGGGGCCAGGCACCTTTTATGCGGGAGGCAAAATGTAACTGAGCCAGCAGAATTATATGCAGGAGAATGTAATCGACAATCCCAGGTAGTTATGGTAGAATAAAAAACTTCTAGAAAGGAACAAAAGATGCGGGAATACTTGAAGTTACTGAAATTTATCCGGCCTTATTCTACCAGATTCATACAAGCTTCTTTATTGATGCTGGTTTCTGCTTTTTTTGACGGGGTTTCTCTTGCGATGATGGTGCCTTTAGCGGATAAAGTGTTGACTAATAAGGCAATCATTGTGCCTACCAAGCTTCCTCAATTTTTAATGAACATTGTTGACAGGTTAAATGCCACGGCCCCGATAGTATTACTTAAATATATGGTAGTTGCTATACCACTGCTTTTTCTTCTTAAGGGATTGGTGGGTTATATGCAGAGTTATCTCATGTCTGATATCGGCCAAAAGGTGGTGCGTGATATTCGCGCTAAGCTTTATGCTAAGATGCAGGCGCTGTCGCTTGATTATTTTACCCTAAAACGCGGCGGAGAGCTAGTTTCCCGCATTACTAATGATGTAAAGTTGGTAGAAAATGCGGTTTCCTACGGTTCAACTGATCTTATTTATCAGACCCTGCAGATAATTATTTTTGCTTTTTTTGTTTTTTTAATTCATCCGCGTTTTGCCCTTGTTTCGATTATTTTGCTTCCTTTAATTAGCTTCCCGATTGTGAAGGTAGGCCGCGTGCTGCGTAAACTTTCACATAAAGGGCAAGAGAAAATGGCGGATATCAATTCTTTTCTTTATGAGACGATTTCCGGGGCGCGCATCGTTAAAGCCTTTAATATGGAAGAAGCAGAGATTGCCAAGTTTAATCGTGTTAATCACGATTATTACCGGCTTTCGATGAAGACAATTAAGCGTACCTTATTTTTGAGCCCGCTAACTGAATTGCTAGGTTGTGTTGCAGGAGTATTTGTTTTTTATTGGGGAGGAAAAGAGGTCATTGCCGGTAAGACTTCATTCGGAATTTTCGTCCTTTTTCTGGGTGCCTTGCTTTCTATGCTCCGGCCTTTTAAAAAACTTAGCCAGGTGAATTCTCTAAACCAGCAGGCGGTTGCCGCGGGCACGCGAATTTATGAGGTTATTGATACCTTGCCTACAGTTAAAGAGCGCCCGGATGTCGTAAAGCTTGATAGTTTTAAGGAAAAAATCGTTTTTGAAAATGTTTATTTTAATTATGGCGACCAGCCAGTACTTAAAGGGATTAACCTAAGGGTGAAAAAAGGCGAGATAATTGCCATAGTAGGTTCAAGCGGCTCAGGAAAAACTACTTTGGCAGATTTAATTCCAAGATTTTATGATCCTCTAAATGGAAGAATTTCAATTGATGATGTAGATATTCGTGATTGCAGTCTGGTGGCTTTGCGTAAGCTTATCGGAATTGTTACTCAGGAAACCATTCTTTTTAATGATACGATCCGGGCCAATATTTCTTATGGTAAATCAGTAACTTCTCAGGAAGATGTGGAGCAGGCAGCCAGGCAAGCCCATGCCCATGATTTTATCCAGAATTTTCCGGATGGCTATGATACTATAATCGGAGACCGTGGCTTAAAACTTTCCGGAGGGGAAAGGCAGCGCCTTGCAATTGCCAGGGCTTTATTAAAAAATCCTCCTATACTTATTCTTGATGAAGCGACTTCGCAGCTTGATACAGAGTCGGAGCGGATTGTTCAGGAAGCGCTTAATAAATTAATTCAAGGCCGTACCGTATTTATGATTGCCCATCGTCTTTCTACTGTAAAAGGCGCGAATCGCATTATTTCCCTGGATAAAGGGGTAATCGCAGAGGAAGGGACTCATCAGGAATTGCTTGGCCGTGATGGTATATACCGGCGTCTTTCTCAACTCCAGGAATTAGAGAAATAATTGCAAAAATAAGTTGCATTTTTTACAAATTATGCTATATTTACTCTTTACTTTGGTTATTTTACCGCTTCTTTTGCAGAAAAAAACGCTTTATTCACCAAATTAGGCGTTTATTACGGTAAAATTGTATTGTGGTTATGTTAAAAAAGCAAAAAAGGAGCAAGATCTGTGCCTAGTGAATTAATTAAGCAATTGTTAGAAGCAGGGGTGCATTTTGGGCATAAAACTAGCCGTTGGAATCCCAAAATGAAAAAATTTATCTTCGGTGAAAGAAGTGATATTTATATCATGGATTTGGAAAAAACCGAAGAATGCCTGAATAATGTTAAGGATTTTCTTCTTGGCATCATTTCAAAAGGCGATTCCGTGCTTTTAGTTGGAACGAAAAAGCAAGCGCGGCAAGTAATTAAGGAAGAAGCGCTGCGTTGCGGTATGTTCTATGTTACGGAACGCTGGCCCGGAGGATTATTAACTAATTTTCCGACTATTAAAAAAAGCGTAAACCGTTTTAAAGAAATACAACAGATGAGGGAAGATGGGACTTTCCAAAAGCTTACTAAGAAAGAAGTCGCTCATCTTGAGAAGGAATCAGCCAAGCTAAATAAGAATTTTTCCGGAATTATACAGATGGATAAGCTGCCCAGAGCAGTTTTTATCGTTGATACTAAAAAAGAAGAAACTGCGGTAAAAGAGGCTAAAATCCTTGAAATTCCCATTATCGGGCTTGTGGATAGTAATTGCAATCCTGACTTTATTGCTTACCCTGTTCCTGGTAACGATGACGCTACTAAATCCATACGCTTGATCACTTCTTTTATTGCCGATGCCGTAATAGAGGGCCGCAAAAAATTCCTTTCTTACCTTTCAGAAAGCCAGGTAGCAGTAAAAGATGAGGAAAAGGAAATAGGAGTTTTGCCGGAAGAAGAGGCAAAGATCAAGGAAATAGAGGAGATTGTAGAAACAGAAACTCCTGACATAACTAAGACTAAGCCGGCAAAAAAAATTAACCTGAAAGGTAAATCCACCAAGTAAGATTAATTTATTAACAAAAGGATATTTAAAATGAAAGTATCGGTTGAAACAGTAAAAGAATTAAGGCGTTTGACTTCATCAAGTATTGCAAATTGCCGCCAGGCTCTTGATGAATCAGGTGGTGATTTACAGAAAGCCAAAGATTGGCTACGTAAAAAAGGGCTTGAGATTGCAGCTAAGAAGCAGCAAGATGAAGTAAAAGAAGGAAGAATTGAGGCATATGTGCATACCGGTAATAAAATCGGAGTACTTGTCGAGATAAATTGCGAAACAGATTTTGTCGCCAGGAATAACGATTTTTGCCAATTTTGCCGTGATATTGCCATGCAGATTGCAGCGGCAAGCCCAATATATATAAGGAAGGAAGACGTTCCTCCGGAAGTAGTTACTCAGGAAAAAGACGCGGAGCTTTTTTTCAAGGCGCATTGCCTGCTTGAACAAGTTTATATTAAGGATACTTCTATAACAGTAAAAGATTACCTTGGTAATCTCATAGGAAAAATTAGTGAGAATATTCAAATTAAACGGTTTTCCCGTTTTGCTTTAGGAGGATAGAAAACGTGCAATCGCCAGCTTATAAGCGGATTGTCCTTAAATTAAGCGGAGAGGCTTTGCAGGGAAAGCAAAACCACGGGATTGATAATTCTGTTTTAAAGGTGATTGCGGCGCAAATTAAGCAGCTGCGCGATTTAAAAGTTGATGTGGCGATAGTTTTAGGCGGAGGAAATATTTTTCGGGGCCAGGAAAATGTGAATGCGCAGGGCCTTGATATGGACCGTTCGGTGGCTGATTATATGGGGATGCTTGCTACGATAATCAACGGCTTGGCCTTGCAGAATGTTTTGGAAAAAGCCGGGATGCCTACACGGGTTATGACTGCTATTGAGATGCAGAAGATTGCTGAGCCCTATATCCGGCGGCGTGCCATGCGCCATCTTGAAAAAGGCAGAGTGGTGATTTTTGTCGCAGGTACAGGTAACCCTTATTTTACTACTGATACAGCTGCAGCGCTTCGGGCAATGGAGATTAAAGCCGGCGCAATTCTAAAGGCAACAAAAGTTGACGGCGTGTATTCTGCTGATCCAATGAAAGAGAAAAACGCGCGTAAATTTGACAGTTTAAAATACCTCGATGTGCTTAAAAAGAATTTAAGAGTTATGGATTCTACTGCTGTAACCCTTTGCATGGAAAATAGTTTGCCTATTATAGTTTTCAATCTGAATAAAGAAGGTAATATCAGGCGTGCAGTGATGGGGGAAAAGGTTGGCACTGTAGTAAAATAAATTTTCCTAAAGAGAGGTGTATTATGAGCGTAAAAGACATCTTGCATTCTACCGATGAAAAGATGAAAAAGACAATTGAGTCGGTTACAAGAGAGTTCGGCGAAATCCGTACCGGACGCGCAAGCCCGACACTTGTTGAAGGTATGCATATAGATTATTAC
>ERZ1292633.605-Hain-H41-02um-R1-605-length-40979-cov-67_pt1 | contig 40979 bp, 45 predicted proteins | sample MGYA00564406_ERZ1292633 | MGnify/ENA primary metagenome ERZ1292633 (study PRJEB36523, sample SAMEA6512639) | groundwater metagenome | collected 2019-01-08 | study: AquaDiva: Metagenomics assemblies of 32 groundwater samples | reverse complement strand
TGGACGCAGAGAGCAAGTTAGCCTCGGCGTCGAGCATGCAGGCCATGATGGGCCGCGTCGGCATGGGCGATTGGCAGATGCGTGGCGCATACGAAGGCAAGATGGAAGGCATGCAAGAGATGGGAAACATGCCGGGCATGGGGAGCATGAAGGAGCCTGTGGTTGCTGAGATCCGCCAGACGGGCGGTTTCTCTCTCTCCTTGACGACGGTGCCGGAAAAACTCAAGGCCGGTGACGTGCTGCTCAAGCTCAAGCTCACAGACCAGGCCGGCAAGCCGGTGACGAATGCGCAGGCCGTGTTCGTCTATACGATGCCGATGCCGGGCATGACCGATTCCAAGGCGCCGGCGCGTCATACCAAAGACGGGCTCTACGAAGGCACGGTGCGGTTCGGCATGGGCGGCGCCTGGGTGGTGACCGTCAACGTGACGATTCCGGGGCGACCATCGATCGCCGAAACGTTTCAGTTCTCGGTTGTCGGGGGAGGGATGTAGTCCCATGATTGCACGACTCATTGAAGGAAGCGCCCGCAATCCCGTCCTGGTCATCCTCTGTGTGTTGATGCTAGGAGCCTGGGGAGTCTGGGCGGTCTTGCAGGTGCCGCTGGATGCGATCCCTGATCTATCCGATGTCCAGGTGATCATCTACACCGAATGGTCGGGCAGAAGCCCCACGCTCATTGAGGATCAGATCACATACCCAGTCGTGACCTCTCTGCTCGCTGGGCCGAGAGTCAAACGAGTGCGGGGGGTCTCGGAGTATGGGGTCTCGTACGTGTACGTGATCTTCGAAGACCGGACAGACTTGTATTGGGCGCGGAGTCGCGTCCTGGAATATCTACAGAAACTCACCGGCAAGCTTCCGTCCGGCGTCACGCCGACGTTGGGCCCCGATGCGACCGGTGTCGGGTGGGTCTATCAGTACGCCTTGGTGGACGAGTCTGGGACGCATGACTTGGCGCAACTCCGCAGTCTCCAAGATTGGTACCTGCGTTACCAACTGGAAAGTGTGTCCGGTGTGGCAGAAGTGTCCGCGATCGGCGGGTTCGTCAAACAATATCAAATCGAGGTGGACCCGAACACGTTGGCCGCCTATCGATTACCGATCAAGACGATCATCGAGGCGGTGCGGAACAGCAATACGGAGGTGAGCGGCCGTGTCTTGGAAATGGCCGGCACGGAATACGTGATTCGAGGGCGCGGCTACCTACGCTCGGTTGAGGATATTGAGCTGATTCCCGTCGGGACAGATGGACGCGGCACGCCCATCTTGATTCGGGATATCGCCCATGTCCACATCGGACCGGATCAGCGGCGAGGCATCGCCGAGTTAGACGGCAAGGGCCAGACGGTGGGCGGCATCGTCATCATGCGGACCGGCGAGCACACGCTCGCCGTGATCGAGCGGATCAAAACTCGTCTGGAAGAGATCAGGCAGGCCCTGCCGAAGGGCGTCCACATTGTTTCCGTCTATGACCGGTCTGATCTCATTCACCGGGCCATTGCCGTGCTCCGCGAGAAGCTACTGGAGGAGAGCGCCATCGTCAGCCTGGTCGCGGTGGTCTTTCTGTTTCACCTGCGCAGCGCCCTGGTGGCGATTCTCATCCTCCCCGTGGCAGTGCTGCTCGCCTTCATCCCGATGGCCTACGTGAAGATCACATCCAACATCATGTCGCTCGGCGGCATCGCCATTGCCATCGGAGCCATGGTCGATGCCGCTATTGTGATGGTGGAGAACGCGCACAAGCGCCTAGAGCAAGCGCCGACTGCGGATCGGATTGACACGATCATCGCGGCAGCCAAAGAAGTCGGCCGTCCCTTGTTCTTCTCGCTGCTGGTGATCGCCGCGTCGTTCCTGCCGATCTTCGCACTGGAAGCTCAGGAGGGTCGATTATTTACGCCGTTGGCGTATACCAAGACGTTTGCGATGCTCTCCGCCACCGCGCTGTCGGTGACGTTAGCTCCTGTGCTGATGGTCCTCCTCATCCGGGGGCGCATCCGGGCGGAAACCAAGAATCCGTTGAACCGGCTGCTGATCGCGCTGTATCGGCCCATCCTCTCGGGCGCGCTGCGCGTTCGATGGCTGACATTGGCGCTGGCAGTGGCGGCAGTCGGGCTTACGGTGCCGGTGTTCATGCGCCTGGGGGCGGAGTTCATGCCGCCGCTGAACGAGGGAACGATCCTCTACATGCCGACCACCGTCCCTGGCCTTTCGATCCCCGAAGCGGCCAAGGTGTTGCAGGTCCAGGATCAATTGCTCATGACCTTCCCGGAAGTGGAACGGGTGTTCGGCAAGATGGGGAAGGCCCCGACGGCCACCGATCCGGCCTTCGTGGGAATGGCCGAGATCACGGTCACCCTCAAACCGGAAGGGCAATGGCGAACCGGCATGACCTGGGACCGTTTGCTGGATGAGATGGATGCCAAGCTGCGCATTCCCGGCTTTCCGAACATCTGGTGGATGCCGATCCAGACCCGCACTGAAATGATCACGACCGGCATCCGGAGTCCCGTCGGCATCAAGGTCTTGGGGCCTGACTTGAAGGCGATTGAGAAAATCGGCTTGGAAATCGAACAGGCCTTGGCGACGGTGCCGGGCACGAAAAGCGCGTTTGCCGAACGGTTGAACGAAGGCTATTACCTCGACCTGATCGTCAACCGGCGCGAGGCGGCCCGCTACGGTCTAGCCGTGGGAGATGTGCAAGCGGTGATCACCTCGGCCATCGGGGGAGAAACCGTGACGACCACGGTTGAAGGGCGGGAGCGCTATCCGGTCAATGTCCGTTACAAGCGCGAGCTGCGCGATGATCCGGACCGACTGAAGCGCGTGCTGATTCCCACGCCGACCGGTGCGCAGATCCCACTTGGACAAATCGCGGAGATATTGATCACGCAGGGGCCGCCGTCGATCGCAGATGAGGCGGGGGCGCTGGCCGGTCTGGTGTCGGTCGCGGTCAGTGGGCGCGACCTGCGCGGCTATGTCCAAGACGCCCAACGAGCGGTCCAAGACCGTGTCACGCTACCCCCTGGGTACCGGCTGATCTGGACCGGTCAATACGAGCATCTGGTGCGGGCCGAAGAACGATTGAAGCTGATTATCCCCGTGACCCTAGCCTTGATCCTCTTGCTTCTGTACCTCAATTTCCGATCGCTCGCTAAATCGCTGATCGTGTTGCTGTCCGTCCCCTTCTCTGCAATCGGGGCCATCTGGTATCTCGACTATCTGGGCTACAACCTCAGCGTGGCCGTCTGGGTGGGGGGCATCGCGCTGGCCGGCGTGGCGGCGGAGACGGGGGTCGTGATGCTGGTCTATCTCGACGAAGCCTATGAGCGGCGCATGCGTGAAGGCCGAATGGCGACAGCTCAAGACCTGCGGGAGGCCGTTATGGAAGGCGCGGTCCAGCGGGTGCGGCCCAAGATGATGACGGTTGCCGCGATTATGGGGGGGTTGCTCCCCATCATGTGGACCGCTGGCACCGGCGCGGATGTGATGAAACGGATTGCAGCCCCCATGATCGGCGGCATGGTCAGCTCGACCGTACTTACGCTACTGGTGATCCCCGTTCTCTATGCTTTGTGGCGAGGGCACCGGTAAAATTCTGATACTCTTATGACGATTCAAGAACACCTTGCTGCGGCGACCGATATTCTCGCCCAGTCCGGCTCATCTCCTCAGTCGTGTGGTGAAGTATGTCCAGACATCAATCGTATCGAGCACCAGGGAGATGGCCATGGAGACCGACAAGACCAGCAAATAGCGTTTGAACGACGCTTCAGCGGCAGGGATCTGCGTCACGACATAGGCCAGCAGCGGGATCCAGGGGAAGTGGCCGAGCCCGAGAATCTTGGTGAATCCAAATCGCGCATAGAGCCCCATCATGAGCATCGCGCTCGCGAGAAAGTTCATGAGGATGAGCCGGGCGATTGCTTCCTGCCAGAAGGCGAGACTCGCCATGTTGACGAGCATGAGAAACAGCACCCACAGGGAGACCCAGAGGGGCTGCTCCATCAATTCGATGAAAAATCGTAACGGGTTTCTCATGGACGGGGTTTCTTTTCGACGTGAGCGATCAGCCCTGTGCAGACGATCAGTGAAAGGGACGGACATCCGGCCGTGGTGGTAGCGCCGGCCGGATGCCAGAAGGTTCACGACATTAGAACGTGATGACCTGATACCCCTGGGATACGAGTTTCTTGAAGCTCGGATGCCCGTCATACTCTCCGGCCAGCTTCACTCCGCAGGCGACGACCTTGTCCTTCACGCCGAACGCGCCCGCGCAAAAGTCGCAGGCCCCGCTGATGCGATCTTTCACCGCCACGTAGAGCCCGTGGGCCATGTGCTCGGGTTTCTCCAGTTCAGGAATCCACTTAGGCCCGGCGCCGTCGAAGATAAGCTGGACGTCGTCATGACCGTCTTTGAACTCTTTGACGGCTTCCATTGCGTTCACTACACGACCCAACCCTTCATGCGTGTCTGTGTCGGCTAACACCACGATTGCAACTTTGGACATAGGGCACTCCTTTCATAACGAACAGGTGAAGAGTGAGAGATTTTCTCCGTCTCTTCGGCGGTACGGCCACGGCGCGATGCCGCAACAGTTTACGTACTCTACTGCGCGGGACGCGGAAGTTCTGTGGGCTGGATTACAAGTGCGCGACGAAAGGCACGAAGAAAGAATGGGGAACACGTGAGGTGCCTTACAGATCGTTATCGAGACACCCGCTAGGATTGTGCACAGGATAACCACCTGTTTCCCATCCACAAGGAGGTGAACCGTGACCTGTGAACGATGCAACGGACTCATGGTCCGTGAACAGATTTTCGATCTTCAGGGGCGGAGCAGGAACCTGTGCGTAGACGGCTACCGCTGCCTGCTTTGTGGTGATGTGGTCGATACACTGATTCTTGAACACCGAAAAGGATCTATGGCTTCAGCCGAGCCCGTTCCAGTCAGCAGTCCATGATGCCGCAGTTGAACGGGTACGACGCACGCGCGCACATGTTCTCGCGAACATCGGCCCGAGTGAACCGTTAGTTCCGACCGGCCATGACACCGCCATCGACATCCCAAATAGCCCCCGTCACCCATTGAGCGTCATCGCTCAGCAGAAAGTTAATGGTCTGAGCTACATCTTCCACGGTGCCGATCCGGCCAATCGGATGAAAGCTATTGAACGTGGCGAGTGTCTCGTCCATGTCCTGCGGATCAATGAAGGCCTGATAAATAGGCGTCTTGACCACTGCCGGCGACACGGCGTTGACCCGAATGTTGTGGCCGGCCAGCTCCATCGCCATATGCTGCGTGAGGGCATGCAGCCCGGCCTTCGCCATGGAATACGCAGAGGAAGGGGTCGCTTTGATGGCCTGTTTCGCCCACATCGATCCAATATGCACGATGGAGCCGCCACCGTTTGCGGCCATGTTCTTTGCGACGGCCTGTGAAATGAAGAAGAGAGCTCGGTTGAGATCCAGATAGGTGTCATAGTTTTGGAGCGTATGGTCAAGAAATGGCGTGGGCTTAAAATAGCCCGCGGCATTCACCAAGTACGTGATGTGGCGGCTATGGTCCTCGGCAAACGCAATGATGCGTTGGATGTCATTCGGTTCGTACAAGTTGGCTTGCAGCGTTTCAACTTTGCCAAACGAAGACAGTTCGCGTTGTGCCGTCTCCAGCTTTCCCAGTGAGTTGCCCGCAATCACCGTTGTGACGTCCCGAGCGAGCAAGAGCCTTGCGGTGGCGAGGCCCATTCCGCTGGAGCCGCCGACAATCAGAGCGAGTGGCTGATTAGCGCGTTGCATGAGATCACCTCCTTACGTTAAAAGAGCGAGCACAATGTGTGAGGGCAGTCTATGACGCACTCAGACCGAGTCCAAGCAGGTACCAGGCGGTTCAGTAGGCACTAAGCGGTACATCTTGATGGGAAGACAGGCAAAAATATTTTCCCGGCGATCCGCGCCGGAACAGGGCGCTCGAATGGTGGAGACCATTTATGGGTGCAAATGGTCACTGACGGTCTATCAGCTCCTGGCCAACGGTATTAAACGGCCGGGGGAGATGGTTCGCAGCGTGGAGGGCCTGACGACCAAAGTGCTCAACGAATGTCTTCGCAAGAACGTGGCGTTTGGCATCATCGAACGCATCGCGTACAGCGAAATCCCTCCTCGCGTGGAGTATGTCGTCACGCCGTTCGGCAGGAAATTCATCCGTATCCTGGATGACCTGGACAAGCTGCAGAAGGAAATAGAAATCGACCGCTGACGGACGCCTCAGTGAATGAGACGTCTGCGCATGCCAGGACGCGCTGGCGAGCGGCGATGGGATTGCGCGATTAAGAATCCACCTTGCTCTTCTTGATCCGCAGCGCCTTGATCCGTGACGCAAGCGTGGTCGGTTTCATGCCCAACAAGACGGCCGCACCGTCCGAGCCAAAGATCTTGCCTTTTGTGAGCCGCAAGGCCTGTAAAATGTTCTCCCGCTCTTGGCGTTTCAGTTCTTCTCGGGTGGTTAGCCGCACTGCCGAAGAGATCGACGGTAATAGGGCACTGCTCTCGCGCGACGGCGTGGGTTGAAGGTGAATACGCAGGGAACTGCCTTGAGAGAGGATGACCGCGCGCTCCACGACGTTTTGCAGTTCACGCACATTGCCTGGCCAGTCGTGGGCGGCCAGCTGGTTCAGCACCGCCTGAGTAATGCGTGGCACTCGGCGATTCATTCGCCGGGCGCTCTGAGTGATGAAATGTAATGCAAGCTTGGGAATATCCTCGCGGCGTTCACGGAGCGGCGGAATGTGGACCGGGAACACGCTCAGACGGTAGTAGAGGTCTTCGCGAAAACGACCGGCTTCGACCTCGCGTTTAAGGTCGCGATTGGTCGCCGCGACGATCCGGACATCCACTGTCCGTGTGCGCGTATCGCCGACGCGCTCGAATTCACCCTCCTGAAGTACACGCAGTAGCTTCGCCTGCATCGCCAGCGGCACTTCCCCGATTTCGTCGAGAAAGAGCGTCCCGCGATCAGCCACTTCGAAACGGCCCGGTCGATCCGCGAGCGCGCCGGTGAAGGCCCCTTTCACATGGCCGAAGAACTCACTCTCGAACAAAGCATCAGGCACGGCACTGCAATTCACCTTGATCAACGCCCGGCTTTGGCGCGGGCTCCGGTCATGGATCGCACGGGCCACGAGCTCTTTGCCCGTGCCACTCTCGCCGGTAATCAACACCGCGGCATCGGTCGGCGCGACCAGATGGACTTGACGTAAGACGTGCTGGAGCGCCTGGCTCTCTCCGATGAATTCTCCCATCCCAAGGGCAGCAGTGACCTCCTCGCGCAGATAAAGGTTCTCCTCTTCCAGACGGGTGCGCAGCAGGCTGATCTCATCGAACGCTCGAGCGTTCGCGATGCTGACCGCCGCGTAATCGGCGAATATGCGAAGCCACTCGAAGGCTTCCTCGTCGAGCAAGCCGCGGTCGAAGAGCGCCAGCACTCCGAGGACATCATCCCGGAAAATCAAGGGCTGCGCCGCGAAGGTCCGGACTCCCTCGTGCGCGAACCAGGCAGAATCAGCGATCCACTCCTCATCACCGCGAAGCCCAGCCAGCCGGAGCGGCTCGCCCGTCGCAGCCACACGCCCAATTTTTCGCTCTCCCAGGGGAAACCGATGAAAGGCGCCGTCCAGGCGGCCGTAGTCGGCCCGCGGATCACGCGGCACTCCAGCGCTGGCGACGAGGTGCAACCACCGGCTGTGGTCGGAAGCATCGTCCCGGCCGCGACACACTTCGCAGAGGTGGTTGGAGGTCGCGAGCCAAATCCGCGTCAGCACCGTGTTCGGACATTGGGCAATGCCGTCGGTAATCGTGCGCAGCACCGCATCAAGCCCGCGTTGTTGAGCAGTGGAGACCATCACTTGTGGGAGCTTGCGGGGGTCCATTGATGCGTACAGGCTACGAGATTTCATGCTCACATGCAACGACTATTCGTAGATTACGATTAATCGTATCCGTTGTCGGCCGAGCAAAATCAATTTACTCCATGTCTTTTCAACATCTTATTACGCATCTCCGATCAGGCACGCCATCTGCTTTAGCGATGGCTATTGAACGCGGCTGCAACAAATCAGATCCACTCACAAAGGAGGAACGTATGAATCGCATCGCACATCTCGATCCCCAGACCACCACCGGGCCGGCCAAGGCGCTCTTTGAAGGCGTGCACGGGAAATTGGGTGTAGTGCCCAACCTGATTCGAGTGTTGGGCAACGCCCCAGCTGCGCTCAAGGGCTACCTCAATCTCAGTGCGGCCCTTGCGGACGGAAGCTTGAGCCCGAAGGTCCGCGAACTGATCGCCCTCGCGGTTGCCGAGACCAATCAATGCGCCTACTGCCTCAGCGCCCACACATTCATCGGCGGCAAGCTGGGGCTGACCCAGCAGGACCTCGCCGATGCCCGGCAAGCCAACGCGGCTGATCCACGAACCGATGCCATTCTCAAACTGGCGCGCAATATCGTCGTGCAGCGCGGGGAGCTCGGGGCAACAGGACTTGAACAGGCGCGTGCTGCCGGGCTGACCGACGGCGAGATCATCGAGACGGTGGCCCATGTCGCGCTGAACATCTTCAGCAACTACGTCAACCATATCGCCGGCACCGTCATCGACTTTCCTGAGATCACACTCACGCATGGATGCGCCGCCTCTTCTTGCGCCTGCGGCTAAAGACAGAAGGCCAGTGGAGTCTCAAGCAATGCACCGTCATCAACGCCGAAGAAAGGATGCCGTCATGACCATGTTCATTCGATCAATTGTCGTGTCACTCACGGCTGTTGTCGTGAGCCTTCCCCTGACATCAGCCGTGTACGCACAGGACCCGAAACCGACCGTATCGCACTATGCCGGACCACGGGAGGATGCGCCGGTTCCTCGTCCCGGCCTGACAATCAAGAAGGGCCGGGTGGCCGTGGTGGTCACCGATCCCCAAAACGATTTCCTCAGCCCGAAGGGAGTGGCCTGGGGCGTGGTCGGTCAGAGTGTGCAGGAGAACCACACGGTCGAGAACATTGAGAGTCTCTTCAAAGCAGCCAGAGCGAGCGGCGTGCCGGTCTTCGTCAGCCCGCACTATTACTATCCGCATGACCACCAGTGGAAGTTCGGCGGCGCCCTGGAAATGCTCATGCACAACATCGGGATGTTCGATCGTAAGGGGGCGTTGACGCAGGAGGGGTTTGCCGGATCAGGCGCCGACTGGCTGGACCGCTACAAGCCCTATATCGAAGACGGCCGTGGGAAGCCGGGGTCAGTTCTTGACTTTGCACCGCTCGAATAGCACCGTCTGCTCGGGTGAGAGAGGCCGACTGTCGATCCCCTGTTGAATCTTCGAGATGCGTGAGGGAGAGATCCGAAAGCGAATCGCCACCGTCTGCAAAGGTTCATTCGCGGCGCGCCGCAGCAGGTAGACGGCAGTCTGGTACGCATCGCGATGCGATCGATCCAGGAGCTCCCCCACTCGGAGGCGATACGTGGCGGCAACCTGTCGCAAGACGTCATCGGCGGACAGGCGGGTGGGGCGTGTCTGAGCAATCGGGACATTAGCCAACGGTTTCCCCTGCAGCAATGACTCGATTCGCTCACGGAAATCCGGACTGCCCAGATAAATCTGACTGGTCACCTCCGCCCAGGGTGAGGGTGCGCTCGTTCCCTCCGCAACAAAGTGGCGGTACGCGGCGCGTGCGGTCGCAACCGAGATATCGAAGAGGGATAAGACCATTGGCACATCCAGCCAGGTCGGCGTCTCCTGCACGCCTGCCGTCGCCCGATAGCTACTCCATTCCCAGTCGCCGGCATCCGTAACCATGCCGGCTCGCACGGGATTCAAGACGACATAGCGGCACAGCTCAAGCAAGTACCGCTCTTTCTCCACCAGCAGACTCTTGAAACGGCCCTGCAGGACATGACCGACCCGTCGATGGCGCCGATTGAACCATTGCGTGTAGGTGCCGTGCAGCCGTCGCAGTCCACGGCTGAGATTCGGCTCTGGGGTTTCAATCACCAGATGGTAATGATTGCCCATCAAGCAGTACACGTAACAGCGCCACTGCTGTTGCTGAATTTCCCGGCTCAGTAACCGCAAAAACTGCTGGCGGTCCGTGTCGTCGAGAAAGATCGGTTGGCGGGCATTGCCTCGCGCCGTGAGGTGGTAGAGCGCACCAGGAAATTCTAAGCGAAGTGGACGGGCCATGAGGCAGAACGATAGAGCGAACGAAGTGCAAAGTCAAGAACTGACCCCGTATTCGAGAACTGACCCCGTATTCGCCACCTGGACTATTTTGAGTACATACTATGTACTCAGAGCTACTGGCGTTCCAGTTCCAAGCCCTTGATCGTGCATAAAGCAGGCAGGTGCTAACATAGCGCTCAAGCGGGATGGTCGCTATCGCACCCGCCCCTTAGCTTTACGTTTGGCGCCTGATCAACCGCTCTTCTTGGCGTTGGCGCTCGCAAAGTACGATGCCGTTGCAGCCTCGAGAATCTGCGCGGCGACCTGCATGGGGCTCACTTGGCGGTCGTCATCGCTCAGCAAACGCGCGAGATCGGCAAGTTGCTTCTCGGTCTGGTCGCTCATTGGCACCTTGGGGCGCTTCTCCCAGGCTGGGTTGCTCGGGCGCCCAGGTCGCTTTCCTCTTCCGGGCTCAAGTCGCGATCTCAGTTCTTCCGCAAGAGCCGCCACCCCGAACGCTCCCGCGGAGTACTCGGGAACCCTGCCGACGACGGTGGCACCAAGCTTCTTCGCCAGACGGTCTAAGTTCCTAGCCATACACCACCTCCTACAGCCGAATCTCCAGGTAGTCGCGGTCGATGATTAGACCGATCGCTCCCTGGCGTGTTTCTGCTCCCATCCGCATCAGGAACTGTCGCAGATCCTCGACGCCGGCCTCCAACGCCGCCTCGTTCGTGTAGCACTGAATCACGACCGGTGCGTCGAAGACGAGCCGTCCGCCACATGCGTCATCTCTCCAGACGCCGCGTCCCTGGGGAAACGCGGTAGCCCCGCCGAAGACCTGCCCGAGAAGCCGAAGCGCCTCCCGTACCCAGTGGTCCTGGTCAATCGCGCTTCCTTCTCGGTCAACGCTCGGCACGAAGAGCACGAGAACATTCGATTCCGCCTTCGCTGCGCCCAGTTTCAGTGCCCAATCCATGTCGCAAGTATTGCACTTATTGTCCCAAAAGTCGAGCGCCGCCGCTGATGTTGAGAGTTAGATTGCGCTCAAGGCCACGTATCTGGGATATACCAGCACCGTGGTGCGTCGGGACCTGCGCCCATGAGGCGGGGTGGGAGCGGGCTGCGGTAGAATCCGCCTAGTTTTTCTTGATCCCCAGCGCTTTGATGCGCGAAGCCAGCGTCGTCGGTTTCATGCCCAACAAGACGGCGGCACCGTCTGGTCCAAAAATCTTCCCCTTGGCGAGCCGCAAGGCTTGCGTGATGTTGTCCCGCTCTTGACGTCTCCACTCTTGTCGGGTCGCTACCTGCGATGCTGGGGGAGTCGGTGCCGATGGCACCTCGGGGGCACGGGAGGGAGCGGATTGGAGATGAATATCCAGGGTGCGGCCTTGGGAAAGGATGACGGCGCGCTCAACGACGTTCTGGAGCTCGCGAACATTCCCCGGCCAGTTGTGGGCGGCCAGTTGACTTAGTACCGCTTGAGTCAGGCGCGGGGCACGACGGTTCATTCGTTTGGCGCTCTGCGCGACGAAATGGATCGCCAGCTTGGGAATGTCTTCTCGGCGTTCGCGAAGCGGGGGAATGTGAAGTGGGAAGACGCTCAATCGATAGTAGAGATCCTGACGAAAGCGACCGGCTTCGACCTCCTGTTTCAGGTCTCGATTGGTCGCGGCGACAACCCGAACGTTCACGTTCCGCGTGCGGGTATCTCCGACACGCTCGAATTCGCGCTCTTGGATCACGCGGAGGAGCTTCGCCTGCATCGGGAGCGGCACCTCTCCGATTTCGTCGAGAAAGAGAGTGCCATGATCGGCCATTTCAAAACGGCCCGGGCGATCGGCCAGCGCTCCGGTAAACGCGCCTTTCACATGACCGAAAAATTCGCTCTCGAATAGGGCGTCCGGTACGGCGCTGCAGTTCACCTTGATCAGAGCCCGATCTTTGCGTGGACTGCGGTCATGAATCGCGCGGGCAACGAGTTCCTTGCCCGTCCCGCTCTCACCAGTAATCAAGACCGCTGCATCAGTTGGAGCGACCAACTCCACTTGGCGCAGGACGTGCTGCAGTGCCCCGCTCTCGCCCACGAACTCCCCCATCCCAAGGGCCGCGGTGACTTCTTCGCGCAGGTAGAGGTTCTCTTCCTCCAAGCGAGCACGGAGCATCTCGATCTTTTCGTACGCCCTGGCATTGGCAATACTGACCGCCGCGTAGTCGGCGAAGATGCGTAGCCACTCGAAGGCTTCCTCGTTGAGCAAGCCGCGGTCGAAGAGCCCGAGTACTCCGAGAATCTCGTCCCGGAAGATCAAGGGCTGCGCGGCGAAGGTCCTGACTCCCTCTCGCGTAAACCAAGCCGGGTGAGCCATCCACTCTTCGTTGCCCTGCAGTTCGGCCAGCCAGAGGGGTTCCCCGGTCGCAGCCACACGCCCGATTTTGCGCTCTCCCATTGGAAACCGGTGAAAAGAGCCGTCGAGACGGCCGTAGTCGGCTTGCGGATCACGGGGGATGCCGGCGCTGGCGACGAGGTGCAATGACCGCTCGTTCTCGGAGGCATCCTCCCGACTTCGGCACAGGTCGCACAGGGCGTCAGGTTCGACAAGCCAGATGCGAGTCAGAACCGTGTTTGGACACTGGGCAATACCGTGAGTGATGGTCCGGAGCACCTCTTGGAGGCCGCGCTGCTGAGCTGTTGCAACCATCAACTGGGGAAGTTGGTCGGGGTTCACAGACCCCACACTACGAAATCTCAATCGAAGAAGCAACGAACATTCGTAGATTACGAATACTCGTACCGACTCAATGTCGGCATGAAACTGTACTGATCCTAGTTTGTCAATGACTTACAAGCATAGATCATCATGGCATCCTATCTGCTCAAGTCGATGTTAACCGCGACAATCGAATCGCGGACGAACTCATCAACTATCCAAGGAGGCATCATGAACCGCATCGCACAACTTGATCCCCAGACTACAACCGGTCCAGCGAAGACGCTTTTCGACGGCGTGCAGGGCAAGCTCGGCGTGGTCCCCAACCTCATTCGGGTCCTGGGCAACGCGCCGGCGGCCCTCAAGGGGTACCTCAATTTCAGCGGGGCCCTTGCGGATGGGAGCTTGACGCCGAAAGTCCGTGAGCAGATTGCGCTCGCCGTTGCTGAGGCAAATCAATGCGCCTATTGCCTCAGCGCCCACTCGTTCATTGGGGGCAAGCTCGGACTGACCCAACAGGACCTCGCGGATGCCAGGATGGCTGCGGCAGTGGACCCTCGCACCGATGCCATTCTGAAACTCGCGCACAGCATCGTCGTGCAACGTGGAGAGCTTGGGGATACAGGGCTCAAACAAGCGCGCCAGGCCGGACTGACAGACGGCGAGATCGTCGAGACGGTGGCCCATGTCGCGCTGAACATCTTCAGCAATTACATCAATCATGTCGCTGGGACCGTCATCGACTTTCCGGAGGTCACGCTCACAAGCGGGTGCGCTGCCTCGTCCTGCGCTTGCGGCTAGGGACGGAGGGATCGAGGAGTTTTAATGAGTACGTTCTTTTATTCACTCATGATCAGATGAGACAGGAGGAACCATGAAAACAGCAATCGTCATACTCTCTGACCCAAAGAGCGGTGCGGAAGAGGCGCTGGGGCGTGTGTTCAATGCGCTCGCTCTGGCTGCTGAATCGAAGCAGAAAGGCGACGAGGTTGCCGTGGTGTTCAACGGCGCCGGCACGCGGTGGCCGGCTGAGTTGACCAAGCTTTCGTACCCGGCCAACGGCCTCTATAACTCCGTACGCGACGTGGTACAGGGCGCTTCCTGCGGGTGCGCGGATGTCTTTGGAGCCAAGGACGGCGTGGAATCGTGCGGCGTGCCGCTGAAGAAAGATAACGCCCTGGCCGGAACGTCCGGCCTCTTGAGCCTGCGCCGGTATGTGGCGGACGGGTGGCAGACGATCGTATTTTGAGCCTCGCTCATTGAGGCGGCCAGGAGCGGACTTCTGGCCGCCAGGGGGCTGACGGCACGCGAAGGGGAACACGATGGCGACGAAATATCTCGATCTGACGTTTACGGATTCGGTGTGCCGCGCGCAGAAGCAGTATTACGGAAGCACGGGCGCGATCACCGGCGTACCCGAACGGGACCCGCTCGGCCAGGCCGAGGCCGAGTTCATTGCGGCGCGAGACAGCTTCTACCTGGGGTCCATCAGCGAAAGCGGATGGCCCTACATCCAGCATCGCGGGGGACCTCAGGGATTTTTGCGAGTCATCGACGAAACGACCCTGGCGTTCGCCGATTACAAGGGGAATCGGCAATTGCTCACGACCGGCAACGTCTCCATGAACGACCGCGTCGCGCTGTTTCTCATGGACTACAAGAACCGCGAGCGGCTGAAAATCCTTGGTCATGCCCGCGTCGAGGACGCCCGTGTCCATTCGGAACTCGTCGCGGAGATCACCGATTCGAAGATGCGGTCGAGCGTGGAGCGCCTGGTCTTTATCGATGTCGTCTCGTTCGACTGGAACTGCCCGAAATACATCACGCCCCGCTACTCGATTGGCGAGGTCGAAGAGCTGGCAGAACCGCTGCGAAAGCAGATTGCCGAACTCGAGGCGCAACTGCGCGCCCATAACCAATGATCGGCTCCGGCGCGACCGCCCGCTTGTCATCCGGGCGGGCTTGGCATACTCAGGTTCCGGCATGCGCACACAATCGCGCATCCCAACAGGAGAGGTGAACCATGGATACGATTTCTCGCAGACGTTTTTTGCAACTGGCGGCGGCGACCGGCGGCACACTGGCGTTCGGCGATCTGGCCGCGCAGATGTTGAGACTGTCACCAGGAACATGCGTCGCTTACGCGGGCGAACCGATCAAGATCGGCATCCTCGACCCGCTGTCCAGCCCCTATAAAACGTCTTCGATCCACGATGTGCACGGCGCGACCGTGGCGGTGGATCGCTTCAACAAGGATGGCGGGGTGCTGGGACGTCCGGTCACGATCATTGAGGCCGATGATGCGTCCAATGTAGCCACCGCCGTCCAGGCGGCCCGCAAACTGATCAAGGACGACCATGTACATTTCCTCATGGGCACCTTCAACGGCGACGTGGCGCTGGCCGTCGCGGCGGTGGCCAAGCAGGAGAACCGGCTCTTCATGGTGACCGGGGCGCATGTCCCGGAGTTGACGGGTTCCGGGTGCAACTCGCACACGTTCGTCTTCATGCCGAGTGCCCGGACGTTGGCCAGAGCCGTCACGCCCCATCTCGTGAAGACCTATGGGAACCGCTGGTTCATGATCACGGCCGAGACGATGGACGGCCGAGCAGCGGAGCAGGCCATGGCCGAAGCCTTCCTGGCCGAGGGTGGCGACGTGCTCGGCTCGGTCAGCACACCCTTTGGGACAACCGACTTCACAGCAGCGCTGGCTCAAGCCAAAACGGCAAAACCCGGCGCCGTCATCCTGAATCTTTACGGCTGGGACCTCGTTCATGCGCTGAGGGCCTACACGGCGGCAGGGCTGGCCCAAGCGCACATGGGAGTGGGTGGGATGATCGGCGGCGAACAGATCGGTCGCCCGCTTGGCTATGCCAACAACGCGGGGATCTGGGGGTTGATCTGGGACCCGAAAGTCCAGAGCGAAAGCTCTCGACGATTCATTCAGGGCGTGATCGACAAGTACCATCACACCCCCACCTCGCGCTGCTACCACGGCTATGCGGCCATGACGCAGATTTTGGAGGCGGTCCAACGGGCCGGCACGACCGACACGCAGGCGGTCATCAAGGCACTGGAGGGCCACGAATTCGACGGCTTGAAGGAGGGGCGCTCCTACTTCCGCGGTTCGGATCACCAGCATGTGCAAGACGTGCTGGTGGGGAAAGCCTACGGCAAGGAGTTGGGCCTGGGCCACTACCAACTCCTGGCCACGGTCTCAGGTGATGCTGTCGTCCGCCGTCATGACGAGAAGACTTGCACGCTATAGGAGCACATCATGTCACCATACCAGAACAGGCGTCCTCCTGTTCCACCCTTTACCGAAGAGACCGCGATCCGGAAAGTGCGCATGGCCGAGGACGCCTGGAATAGCCGCAATCCTGACATGGTCGCGCTCGCCTACAGCATTGACAGTCTATGGCGGAACCGCGACGAGTTCCTGTCCGGCCGTGAAGCTATCGTGGCATTTCTGCAACGCAAATGGGCCAAGGAGTTGGACTACCGGCTGATCAAGGAACTGTGGGCGTTCCATGAGGCGCGCATCGCCGTGCGTTTTGCCTATGAGTGGCACGACGATTCCGGAAATTGGTTCCGGTCCTACGGGAACGAGAACTGGGAGTTCGACCGAAACGGCCTCATGCACCGCGCCTCGCAAGCATCAACGACCTTCCCATTACAGAGGAGGAACGCCAATACCGCTGGCCGCTGGGCCTTCGTCCCGAGGGCCACCCTTCTCTATCCGACTTCGGCCTGTGAAGAACAGTGTGAGTGAGGCAAGCAATGGCCTGCGGACGTCTGCCCTGGCAGTCAATCGAGGTGCGATCAAGGAAGCGCAACTATCCCGCAATCCGGCAAGCAAGGAATGTAAGAGGGCCGGCCCCCTGATCCCATTTCCCATCCCCACCTTCGGCTCATAAAAGGCACATCCTGCTAGGCTTGCTCGACGACCCCAGCCGATCATTCCTCCATCATCTCTCGATCCGCTTTTTCAACTGTAAGGCAGCTCACAGACCTTTCATGTGGCTGATGGCAAGGTATGCACTAACATATCTACCAATCTAGATGTGCCCACGCGCTTTCGATGGACGCAGGCGCATCAATCGATCTACCACTATCACAAAGGAGGGGCAGCCCATGTCGATGATGTGCAGCATGCAGGGATGCACGCAGAAACACGGAATGTGCGGTCACGAAAAGATGATGATCGTCATGATGGTGATGGCGATGGTCGGTGGAGCAGCCTACTGGCTTCTCGGGTAAACGGCGAGCGGCTTCTCCGTGCCACTCGCAGCGAGGCCTGGGCGGCGCCTGGATGTGGATTGCCAACTGTAAGCTGCCTCACAGCGGCCACGGCCGCATCGGTAGTAGTCTGTCGAAACCATGAGTAGATCTCGATCCATCTCTCGCCGCACTGAAAGGAGGATTGTATGTAGCCGAACTGAATCCGTCCCCGAGCTGCGCATGTTCGGTGTCGAGCATCATTCCCTATAGCATTGAAACTAACAAAGGAGAATCCTATGAACGCAACGACGAAGAAGCATGCCATGATCCATTCCGCCTTGTTGGTCGCGTTGAGCTTTGCCGGAGCCCAGGCGGCGAGCGCCGCACCGAAGATGGCCGAGATGCCAGCGGGATGGGAGGCCTGCGGAGGCGTGGCCAAGGCGGGGATGAACGATTGCGCGGTGAAGACCAGCCTCCATTCCTGCGTGGGTATGTCGAAGACCGACAATGAGGCCGATTCGTATGTGTTTCTGCCGAAAGGCTTGTGCGCCAAAGTCGCCAAAGGAACGGTTCTGCCTATCACGAAGGACGACTTGGCGAAGATGAAAGAAATGATGATGAAGAAGATGTAGGACGACGAGCGATGTCTGTTCAGCATCCCGCCCCGATCCCGGCACAAGCCGGGATCGGACTGCGGTCACACCATTTTCAGGACATTCTGGACGCGCCGCCGCCGGTCGCCTGGATGGAGACCCATCCGGAGAATTATTTCGGGGAAGGCGGTGCACCGCTTCGTATCCTGGAGCGGATCAGGAGCCGGTACCCCTTGAGCTTTCACGGGGTCGGCCTCTCCCTAGGCTCCACCGATCCGATCGACCATGCCCATCTCCACAAACTGAAAGGCTTGATCGATCGCTTCGAGCCGGCATTGGTATCAGAGCACCTGTCCTGGAGTTCCGTCGGCGGTCGCTTTTTTAACGATCTCTTGCCGCTTCCCTCTACCGCAGAGAGTCTTGACCATATTTGCGCCAGGATTGATGAAATCCAGACGATCTTGCAGCGTCCTCTGCTGATCGAGAATATTACCCGGTATCTGACCTGGCGGGACTCTCCGATTCCGGAAGGTTCCTTCATGGCTGAGGCGGTCAACAGGACCGGTTGCGGAATTCTGCTCGATCTCAACAACGTCTATGTCAACGCGGTCAACTTTCACCTGGATCCATTTGAGTTTTTGGATGCGATTCCGCCTGAAGCCGTGCAGGAAATTCATTTGGCAGGATTCGATCGATACGGGCGCATGCTGATCGATACCCATGGCCAGCCTGTGTATCCGGAAGTCTGGGGCTTGTATGAGTGGGCGATCCGCCATATCGGACCCCGCCCCACGTTGATTGAATGGGATACCAACATGCCGCCGCTGGCGGTGTTAGTGGAACAAGCCACGCAGGCTGATGCCATTCTTGGAGGTTGCCATGCTGCGGCTCTGTGACCTGCAACAGGCCTTTGCCGAAGCTATCGTCGAAGGGACATACCAGACGGCCACGGCAGCGATGGCAACGGATGGAATGGCTCTGCGAAGCGTCGCGCTCTACCGCGGGTTGATCCGGAATAACTTTGTGCAGGTGCTGAGGATTACCTATCCGGGGCTGCATCGGTTTGTCGGTGCCTGCTATTTCAGCGTGCTCGCGCGCGGGTACATCAAGCACTATCCCTCGACCAGCGGCGATTTGTTTTTGTATGGACGCCATCTCCCGGCCTGGCTGCAACGCATCGAGGCGCCCCCGCTCCTTGTTGAACTGGCCAGGCTCGAATGGGCCTGTCACGAGGTCTATCAGGCGGCGGATTCGGTGCCGTTTCCGCCGGACCGGTTTCAGGCCATGGCCTCGGCGGATCCCTCGCGCGTCACCATCCAATTCCATCAGACGGTGCGGTTTCTGGCCTGTTCTCTCCCGGTCCATCGCGTCTGGCAGGCGCTCCAGCCGGACGCCTCTCCGGACGTGGCCATCGGTCCCTCGCTCCCGGAGGAACAGACCGGCCTCCTCGTGGTCCGAAGCGGCGGCGCAGTGCGGGTCATACCGCTGGGTTGGTTGGAATACCGGTTGATGGAAGCTCTCTCCGGGGGAGCGACCGTCGCATCGATCGAGCAACAGGCACGAGAAGCTGAATCCGGTGTCGATTTCACCCGGTTGATGACGACCCTGCTGCAGGCGCAGGTCATAGCCGGAATGTCCCTGAAGGAGGGCGTATGACGCAGCCAGCTGGTCTTCTGACACGTGCCGTTGATCGCGCCGTGCCTGTGTATCTCTGGCTGGTCCATGGGCTGGAAGCGCTGACGCCCTTGTTCGATCTCTCCGTGCGCCTGTACCTCGCGAACATCTTTTGGAAAGGCGGGATGGTCAAGCTCTCAAGCTGGATGTCCACGGTGATGCTGTTCACCATGGTCTACGATGTGCCGGTCCTGCCGCCGGAGATCGCGGCCTATCTGTCGACGGCTGTTGAACTCGGCGGCTCATTTCTGTTGGCGATCGGCCTGGCCGGGCGCTGGGCAGCCCTCTCGCTTTTTGGTCTGAACATCGTTGCGGTCCTCTCGTATGGCCAGTTGTCCGAAGCCGCGATCCAAGAGGCATTTTATTGGGGCGTGCTGTTTCTCTATTTTGTTCTGCACGGACCGGGGTTGATCTCGGTGGACGCCTTGTTGGATCGCGTCTATCGGCGAAGGCAGGCCATGAGCAGTGCCAATGAGGCTGTTTACAAACAGCCAGTTCCTCACCGTGCGTGATGGGGAAATGCCGGCACTCACAACATTTCGACTTTCAGATTTGTGCTTCATTACAGCCAAAGAGGTCAGACTGATTGATGCGAGAACCGTGACCGAACCGGTGGACACATGAGCTTACCCGATCAAGAGAAGTCCGTTCCTGCGAATCGAGAAACACCAGAAGAGGAACACGTTGGCCGGCGGACATGGCTGACGAGTGCGGTCTCAACGATGACCGCAACGGTTTCTGGTTTGATCGCCCCATCGATTCTTCGAGCCGAAGAACAGGACCAGGCCGATCCCACGCGAGTCCCAGGCCGCATTCCCAGTCCCTATGGCTCGCGCGCATCGACAGAAACCGCCCAGCGCCTGGCAACCGCGACCCATTCACTGACGCCTCATCAAGTCCTGCACGGTATCATCACGCCGTCGGCCTTGCACTTCGAACGCCACCACAATGGTGTGCCGGTGATCGATTCGGATCGTCATCGGCTGTTGATTCATGGTCTAGTGGATCGGTCCCTGATTTTTTCCATGAACGATCTGATGCGATTTCCTTCCGTGACGCGCACGCTGTTCATCGAATGCTCCGGCAATTCGGGGGAAGAATGGAAAGGCCCGACGGGAAAAACCGTTCAAGAGACGCACGGGCTCATGAGCACAAGCGAATGGACCGGCGTGCCGCTCGCGACGGTCTTGGCGGAGGCAGGCATCAGAAGTGAGACTGCTTGGGTATTGGCCGAGGGCAGCGATGCCGCGGCCATGACACGTAGCCTGCCGTTTAAGGATGTCATCAAGGACGCGCTGCTGTGTTATGCCCAGAGCGGCGAGATGCTCAGACCCGAACAGGGCCATCCGCTCCGGCTGGTGATCCCCGGCTGGGAGGGCAACACCAGCATCAAATGGCTGCGGCGGTTGAAGCTCGGCACGGCGCCGTTCATGACACGCGAAGAAACGTCGCGCTATACCGACCTGATGCCGGACGGCAAGGCCAGACAGTTTACCTTCGTCATGGAGGCCAAGTCGGTGATTACGAGTCCCTCCGGCGGCCAGCGGATCGAGCCGGGCTTCATCGAAATTCGTGGGCTCGCCTGGAGCGGACGCGGACGAGTGAACAAGGTCGAAGTCAGTACGGACGGTGGAGTGACATGGCAACCGGCACAGTTACAAGAACCCGTGTTTTCACACTGTCATACGCGCTTCCGGCTTGGATGGCGTTGGAACGGGAAAGAAGCAATCCTTCAAAGTCGCTGTGTCGATGAGACCGGCTATGTCCAGCCGACAAGAGCCGCGTTGGTTGCAGCAAGGGGTATTCATTCGTCGTACCACTACAATGCGATCCAGAGTTGGAAAGTCGGTCGAGACGGACAGGTGACGAATGTCCAGGTGTAACGTGGTCTCTCGCTGGGTGCTCGCGCTTGGCTCGGCCCTGTTTTTTGCTGGAGTGGCGACCGCTGAGGAGCCGCTGCGGTATGGATTTGGAAGTGCGGCTACTGAGGTAGAGATCAAGGCGTGGGAGATCGATGTCAGTCCGACCGGTGAAAGGCTGCCGCTTGGCCAAGGGACGGTTCAGCAAGGAGCAGCAATTTATGCGGACAAGTGCGCCGCCTGCCACGGACCAACAGGAACGGAAGGGCCAAAGGATCGGCTGGTAGGCGGCCAAGGCTCACTGGCCACGGCACACCCGGTCAAAACCATCGGCAGCTTCTGGCCCTACGCAACAACTCTCTATGACTACATCCATCGCGCCATGCCCTTGAACGCGCCGCAATCGCTGACGCCCGATGAGGTCTATGCTGTCATTGCCTGGCTGTTGCATCAGAACGGCATCATTCCTGCCGACATGATTATCAATGCGCAGACGCTTCCAGCCGTGAAGATGCCGAATCGAGGAGGATTTGTCTCAGACCCGCGGCCGGATGTGGTGTCTCGCTGAAGGCGCCGGCGCGGAGTCTCCCTCTCCGGAGGCTTGTGTATGATTGCAAGACCTGCCCCTGGGTTTTGGACGCGCGTCAAAAATTCAAACAGGGCAGCCGGATACTCGGTGAGCTTCAGCTTGATGACCGATTCCTGCGCAATCAGCTTCTTCGGGGACAGCCGTAATACTTTCTTGCCTTTCCTTCTTGGTAAATGTGCTAATTCGCCGAGCCCTCTACTGACCATATACCCAGCGTTCCGCGAACTCTTTACTGTTGGGAGGTATGAGAGCCGACGGTATAGGCGGTTCCCATGAGATGGGCTATACTTGCCGAGCCCAAAAGCAGCAGGGAAAGCCGGCGGATCGTTAAGGGCCGCGATGCAGGACCACCTGAAAGAGCTATTAGAAAGCAAAGAGAGCGAGCACTTGGAATTCAAGGAGGCGAAGAACTCCTATGAATTCGAAGACCTCGTCAAATACTGCGTGGCCCTCGCCAACGAAAAGGGCGGCAGGTTCGTGCTCGGGGTTTCTGACAAACTACCTCGCAAGGTTGTGGGTAGTCACGCTTTTCCGAATGTCGATCAGACCAAGGCCAATGTCAGCGAGCGGCTGCATCTTCGTGTCGATGCCCAGGTCATTCAGCATCCTGACGGCCGTGTCGTAGTCTTTGAGGTGCCGTCCCGCCCGATCGGCATGCCCATTCAGTACAAGGGAGCGTACTGGATGCGAAGCGGCCAGAATTTGGTGCCGATGACACCGGATCAACTCAAGAGGATCTTGGATGAGGCCGGGCCGGACTATTCTGCCGAAATTGCCAAGAACGCCACGTTTGCCGACCTGGATGCCGCTGCCATCAACCGATTTCGGGAGATGTGGAAGAAGAAATCCGGGAATCATGCGCTGGATAGACTCACGGATAGCCAGCTCTTAACGGATGCCGAACTGCTGGTCGATGGTACGGTCACATACGGGGCGCTGATTCTCTTTGGCTCAGCAAAAGCGTTAAGCCGTCACCTTGCACAAGCGGAAGTGGTGTTTGAATATCGGTCAAGCGAGGCGTCCGTTCAGTTTCAACAGCGGAAAGAGTTCAGAGAAGGATTCTTTTTGTTCGACGACGAACTCTGGAAAACCATCAACCTTCGCAACGAAGTCCAACACTACCAGGAGGGGCTCTTCGTCTGGGACATCCAGACCTTTAACGAAAAGGTCGTTCGCGAAGCCATTCTCAACGCGGTGAGCCATCGTGACTATCGTCTCCATGGATCGGTCTTTGTTCGCCAGTACCCGACGAAGATCGAAATTGTCAGCCCTGGTGGGTTCCCTCCCGGCATCACGCCGGAGAACATCCTCTCTCGGCAATCTCCGCGCAATCGCCGCATTGCCGAGGCGTTTGCCCGGTGCGGATTGGTCGAGCGCTCGGGGCAGGGAGCCGACCGGATGTTTGAAGAGTGCATCAAGGAAAGCAAACCCCGACCGGACTTTGCAGGGACAGACGATTATCAGGTAAGCCTCACCCTGAAAGGCGAAGTCCAGAATCCTCGCTTCCTCATGTTCCTTCAGCAGGTGACAGCCGAAGGGTTCGGTCCGTTTACTACGCAAGACCTCTTGGTTCTCGACGCTGTGCAGCGGGACGAACCGGTTCCACCAAGCCTCAAAGATCGCCTGAGTTACTTAAAGGATCGGGCTATTGTTGAGGTGACAGGACGAGGTCGTGCCGCCAAACCGATTCTCTCTAGGCGGTTTTATGCCTTCTTGGGAAAGAAGGGCATCTACACTCGCAAGCGCGGTCTCAACCGTGAGACAAACAAAGCGTTGCTCTTGCAGCATATTGACAATTTCAGGCAAGAAGGAAGCAGACTTCAGGATTTGCTCCAGGTCCTCCCCGATCTCACTCGGGATCAGGTTCAGAAGCTGTTACGAGAGTTAAAGGAAGATGGGAAAGTGTCGGTCGTAGGCAAGACAAAGTCGTCCAGGTGGTTTCCAGGCCAGCCCACAACATAATTGCGCCGGATTAGGGCGCAAAAACGATCAATCTGGCGCAATTCGGCGCAATAAATTGCAGAAGTCAGCAGTTTCATGGAAGTTTTATACATCTTTTAGACGCAATACGGCGCAATCATGAGCCGGAGGGGACGCCAGCAATGACGCGATCAGCATGGCGTTGAGCATGGGGAAACCTGATCCGCGCTCTTTAAGGCTCATCGCTCCTCCGCCCGTCATGTACATCGGGGCGCTTCTGCTTGGTGTGGCGATTCACGCGCTTTCACCGATAGCGATTTTTCCAGCGACACATGCTCATGCGATTCTTGGTGGCGTTCTATTGCTCATCAGCGGAGCATTCGCCCGCTGGGCATTTCTGACAATGCGACGATTTGGTACGACCGCGAACCCGAAGAAGCCGTCGGAAGCGTTAGCAACAGACGGGCCTTTTCGTATCTCGCGCAACCCGATTTACGTTGCCATGACAGGGCTATACATTGGCTTGTCATTCTTGGTCAATTCCGTGTGGCTGTTGATATTGCTTGCTCCGCTGCTTATGCTCATGCAATGGGGTGTCGTCCTGAGAGAGGAGCGATACCTCTCCGGGAAATTCGGTAACGAATACACGGCCTACAGTTCGAGGGTTCGGCGGTGGTTATAACGCGCCCGCTCACCCATCATTCCACCGGACCTGCGCGAAAAGCCGCGCAGGCCGGTGAATTCAAACGTTGAGCCTCACAGAGACGGCAGTGGAGCCGGGCAAAACTCCAAGGATAGATCGCACGAATGAACCCGCTCGCCCGCCGCGTGCTTAAGGCCATGGCGGGAGGTGCAACCTTGGCCGAGGTCGAGCGGATGGCGATCGAGGCTCATCCCGAGTTTGACTTCCAGCGGTTTCAGACCACCCATTCAGAGTCGTTTTAGCCAGTCGTGCAAGGGCTTGCCTCTCGCAAACTGCTTCAGGCACACTTGCACACATTCTGGACCACAGATCTGCTGTGTCACGGGCAGGCTGCTCTCGATATACAGGCCTTTGAACCGCAAGAGATCGGCTCTGGCGTGATCGGCGGGATATCCTCGCGGCACCTTCTGCAACTGTTCTCCTTGAAGACCGGCACCGGTGTGTCGCATTTTATTCACCAGAGTCTCTAACGCTCGGCCAGTTTCAGCATCCAGTACTGCCGCACGGTAACCATCGAGTGCATCGCCTTCAAACTCCTTTTGTCCAGTGACGAACAGAAGTCTCTCTGCCTCGAGCTGAACATAGAAAAATGGCGCCGCGCAGTTCTTCGAAGCATCTTCGCTGAATCGAATACCAACATGTGTCTTGTATGGCGTCTTATCCTTGCTGAAGCGAATATCTCGATGGATTCTGAACACCTTGCCTTCCAGATGCTCGATGTCCTTGAACGCGTGACTCAAGCGAGTGCACATAGCAGCGACAAAGTTCTGCACCGATTGCTCGACGACGCGCCGGAACCGGCCCTTGTTGGCATCGAACCAGGCTTTGCGATTATTCGACGACAAGTCGGAAAGAAACGAGAAGGTCTCCTTTGGGAAGCCCTGAAATTGTGTCGAGTGTATCGGCATCTCGTCCTCACGTTCTAAGACTCGGCGCATGTCGATTGCGCACCGATTGGAGGGAGCCAGAAGAGACTCCCTCCAATTAAATCACGCCACTTTCTCGCTCGGTTCGGCCATCGCCACAAACTCGACGCTGAACCGAAGGCGTGATAGCCGATTGCGGATTGTGAGAACATTCCCGCTAACCATGTCGAGCCATCGGGTGTTCATCGAGCCAATATCGCGGACACTTCGCGTGACAAACAGGCTCACGTCAATTTCGGCAGTAGTGTTCGAGTCCCTTGATGAGTCCAGGTAACATGCCTCGCAGCATCTGGCGGAACCCTTCGGCTATTTCTTCAGACGCCGCATAGGCCGAGTACCACGTGATCTCCGAATGCGCATTCCCCGCGGCGCGTATCTCGATAGTTCCTTGGTAGCTCTCAACGGGCAGCCCTCTCACAATTCGATACCGGAAGCGCATGGTCCCATGATCCACTTCCTCCACGACCTCTTCGAGATCGGTCCCATCCGCCATGGTGCAAAATCGCTTCGCACCGGGGCCTCCCCCTTCTACTCTGCACGACGTAATCATGGACGCCCACTTATCGACTCCTCCGATCGCAGCGATCACCTCCCACACCTTGGGCGCTGGGACGGCAATCGTATCAATGACACCTACGATCTCCTTCATACAAGCCTCCTTGTTCTCGGATTCAGCCTCGCTTCTTAATTTCTTGGGCTCGCCTCTCGGTCTCCTGCCAATCCAGGCTCATAGACGGTCATTCGTTACTTGATCTTCCCCCGACCAGCGAGCATGAGTTTGAGTGACCTAGGGCTACGGCTACGATGCTTCAAAATCGTGTCTTCCTCTCGCCAAACTCGTTCGTGATCGAGGCCGGCGCGCTCGCCTGCGCCTCACGGGGAAGGTCACCGCCGAACGCGACGGACTCAATGCGCAGATCGTGCAGCACGACATTCTTTTCGGCATCTTTGTAGGAGGTGATTCGGGACGGGACCTTGAGCCCATCAATCGTCCGCCAGCCGCTGAACCCCATCATGCCGGCAGCGCCCTTCATCAACTCGCGATCGGTCAATTGGAGGTAGGCGAGCTCATGCGTCACGGGATCGACCCAGAGGACATACTGATTTGTGTCCTTCTGCGGCTCCGCCGTATGCCAGGTGGTGTAGATCAGGTCATATTGTTTGCCTCGAAGCGAACCTTGTCCGCCGTAGCGGACGACCTCAGCGTTAGCGCTCCGGAACGGCAACTGCAGCGCATAATTCATCGTGGCGACATAGAAATGAATCTTCTTCCCTGCTCCATAGTCAGGCTGGTCGCCGAGTGAGGCTCGATAGAGGGGCCAGTCCTGCATCACCCATTTCTCTCCCTTGTTGGGACCCTCCTGCTTTCGATAGACACCTGGTCTCCCCCAAGGCTGGTCTGCCAGCGCATCAACTGTCCGCTTTCTTTTTGCGGCATGAACATGAGCCGTCCCATCCAATGCTCCCAATGGTCCCGCGCCGTCACTTCCACCGTTTTGGCCTGCTTCCAGTGATCGAGGCCTCCATGCGCGGTGATCACTTCCGCTAGAAGTTGTCGTCCGCGTGCGTCTGCGTCCGGTCGAATCGATGTCCTAAGAGAATCGGGCCTGATGTCGGCCAGACAACCAGACAGAACGCCAACAGCCAGGATGAGCAGTGTCGAAATGCCCCTATTCATAGAGCCTCCTACGGTTAGTGATGTGGAATTCCTGAATGAAGAATGAACGTTTTACAATGTGGCGAAAAAATTATGTCACAAGCGTCTGCTTGACGGTCCTAATGACCGCTTCAATATGGCGCTTGTGATCCTCCACCCGTCCATACAGCACCATGCCTTGGATCAGACAGAGGAGATAATGCGCCAGGGCCACAGGATCCTTCTTTGCCGGGATCTCGCCCGATTTCTGCGCTCCGCGAATGGCCCCTTCTAGGATCGTTTCCAACCTAGTACAAAACTTCTCCACACGCCTGATGGCTCCCGCGCTGACCACCTCCTGCTCCGCGAGGGTGTTCATCATTAAACAGCCTTTAAAATCAGGGTTCGTGGCATTCTTAATCACGCCTTGCAAGAAGGTCTCGATGCCGTTCATGTTCGGCTCGTCGATCAGCGGTCTGATGAAGGGCTCCAGCTCCCGTTCCCGATAATCCTCCAGGGCCGTTTCGTATAACCCTTCCTTGTTGCCGAACTCTTTGTACAGGCTGGCGCTATTCAGCCCGGTCGTCTTGATGAGCTCGCTCATCGACGTGGCTTCATACCCCTTCTTCCAGAACACGGAGATAGCCTTGTTCAGCACGCCACGCCGATCATATTCTTTGGTCCGTCCCATGAGGCCACATATACAACGAGCATTCTAGTATTGCAAGCCTGTTCTTCCTGGAATGATTGTTTCAGCCGCGGCAAGGATTGGAAATTGAGGCCTGGCATGAATGAGTGACGTTGGTGCGAGTGCCGGCCTCAATGTAGGCTAGGTTACAGCCACGCGACGAAGAGTATGCTGTGATGAGACAGAGCATGATACCCTATCGGCGATACGCAACGAAGCGCTAGGGGGCGCACCGTGAGCAAGACACTCTCTGAGTCAGACGGCAAGATCGGACGTGATCAAGACGTTGGGAAGTTCGCCCTCGTCCATCTGTCGGGCAGCTGGCGGGGGCTGACGCAGGAGTTCACGGTAAACAGGGTGAGGATCGGCACAGATCCTGCGAACGACCTTGCCTTCGACCCGCTCCGTGACTCGGCAGTGTCTCAGTTTCATGCCGAGATTACAGTCGAGAACTGTGAAATCGTGCTCCGGCATAAGGGGAATCAAAGCAGTACCTTCGTCAACCACCAGTGTGTCACCGAGATCATTTTGCAGGACAACGACCTGCTGAGGTTCGGGGTCGGCGGGCCTCAGACCCGCATCCGGATCAGGCCCGAAGCCTATGCGAGTTGCAAACCGGTCTGGGATATCTTCTGCGACTGCCGGGATATTGCTGGAGCCGCCCAGCGCGGATGGGTGGTCGGCGCCGCCCTCTTCTTCCGACATCTCCTGAGCGATCTCGTCTTCCACGCAACCGTGCCCATCAGGCTGCTTGCAGGAACGCTTGTGCTGCTGCCGTTCGCACTGGTCCTCGGCCTGTTCTTCTACCAGTACCAGGCGCGACAGGCCGATGAGCGGCAGATCCGCGGCCTTCTGGAGCAGATCGAGACCAGCCGGGTTTCCCAACGGGAGTTAGAGAAAAGAGTGCAGGAGGAGCGGCAGCGGGCGACTGAATTGCTCGACGAGCAGAAGAAACAGGCCGATACCCTGACTGCCTTTGTACGCCGCAAGGAAAAAGAAATGGGGACAGAGGCCGAGGTCTCGGCACTCAAGCAGCAACTCCGGGCGGTCGAGAGCGGTCATGTGGCGGCAGAGCGAATCATCCGAGCGTACGGAGGCAGCGTGGCGTTTCTCCAAGGCACGTTTGGCTTTGTTGAAAAAAGTTCCAGCCGCCCCCTCCGTTTTCAGGGAGTGCATCCCAACGGTGAGCCTTTCCGGGATGCTGATGGCCGCCCACTCTTCACATTCGGCGGCGAGACCCCGCCAGCGACGGTCAGTTTCACCGGAACGGGGTTCTTGGTCCATGCACGAGGAATGCTGATGACCAACCGCCACCTGGCTCATCCCTGGGAGATGGATCCAGCCACCCGGCAGCTGATCGGACCGGACCTTGAACCAAGGCTTCTGAGGTTCCGAGCCTTCTTCCCCGGTGTGCCCGCTCCGTTTGACCTCACCGTCGTGTCGGTCTCGGAACAAGCCGATCTGGCGCTGCTGCGATTCGATCCTGGCGGACTGAAGCTCCCGGCGCTCCGATTGGCCCCACAGGCCACCGGCGTCACGGTTGGAGAGTCGATTCTCGTACTAGGGTATCCGACAGGATTCGATGCGCTCCTGGCCCGAGCAGATCCAGCAACTAGTTCAGACATCATGCAACGTGCCGGCACGGACGCCGATCGCCTGGCACAAGACCTGGCAGAACACAAACTGATTCGCCCACTGGCAACGCAAGGGCATGTGGGAGACCTGCTCCCAGATCGGCTGCTGTACGATGCCCAAACTACACAAGGTGGCAGTGGAGGACCGGTATTCAATCTGCGAGGCGAAGTCATTGCCGTCAACAGCATGATCCTCCGGCGATTCGGGGGCGCGAACATCGGGGTGCCGGTCCAATTTGGGATTGAGCTGCTGAAAAGGAATCAACGGTCCAATTGACTGGCGATCTGATGTGTCATCGAGTTGAGTCATGCTCGCGCCATGGACAGATGTCCGGCGGACAGGTGATGACGAAGTGGTTCAACAGCGCGTGGCGCTCATAGCTGAGCAGGTAGAGATGAAGCACCGAGGGGTTGTCGGCATCCCAATGGAGCAGCGGCCCATCCACACCGATCGCATGGTGATCGAGCCAGCGGTCGGTCGCATCCAAAAGAAACCCGTAGAACGAACGTCGGAACGGAGGCTTCGCCGGCAATTCCTCATACGACTCGAAGAAGCTGGGATTGCCAATCCCGAAAGGGACTTGCCAGCCGCGTTCGTACTCCTCTGGAGATCCAGCCGGCACCGCCGCGAGATCGAGCCCGCCCAAGATGAGACGCGTTGGCTCTCCGGTCTTACTGCTCCTGAACGTCAGCTCGATCTCAAACAAAGGGCGAGGATCGCCCGGGGTCTTGATTCGCTGGATGACTGAGCCGGTCAACTCAGCCAGATAGTGCAGCTGGGTCTCGCACGGATGCGCGCGAGAGTATCGCCCAGGCGGGATGAAGCTAGAGAAATGCACTGGCTGGTTGTACCAATCGCGATAGGTAGGGGCCGGCGGAGTCAGGATGTTTCGCGGTTTGGGAAGCTGTTCACCCCGTACTGCAGGCGGTTCGTCCCACTGGGCGCTGACACTGACCGTTCGTTCGCGCTCGACGGTTCTGAGCCGGTCGAGGCGGATCGGCGTTCCTGAGGGATCGACCCAATGCTCCAGTCTCCACCAGTAGGACCAATAAGATAGTCCGTTCACCTGTTCAAATAGCTGTTTGTACAATCCGAGGGGGAACGTAAACCACACATGTTCATAGATGCGCTCTTCGCCGTCTTCCGTCGTGAAGAGTAATAGCTCCCACAAGCCTGCGTTCAAATAGTTGCGGGCAAGATCGACGCGGCTCAGCGCCCGCTGTTCGAAGCCATCGCCACTCTCGCGCACTTGCACATGGGGCGAGATACGGGGAAATCGCACTTGTTGCCGATTCCATTGCCTGTCGATCAATCCCACTTTCGTGAGATCGGGATCAGCTTTGACCCATGAAGGGACTGCCGCTACGAAATACGCGAGATCCACATCAGTGAGTTCAATCGCCGTCGCTTGTGGTGAGGCAGGTTCCAGAAGAAAGCGAAACTGCGTGTCCCCGATTCGTTCGATGATCAGTTGCCGGTGAGGATAGGCGCCGAAGACGTGGCTTGTGTTCTCAGGATTCTCGGGGTAGTCCTCGTTGGTGAAGGCCTTGAGGGTCACGGTTTGCAGAGGTCGGTCATTGTAACGATCGGTAAACCAGACGCAGCTCGCTAGAACGAGGATCCCAAGACACACAAGGGACGCGAAACCCAATCGTCTTTTCAACGATGAGAAATTCGTGCGCACAGTTTTCGCGCTCCAAGTCTGAGGGGGCCGAATCAGCCCGCGGTTAACCATGCCGACTATATCGGAAATGATACCTCCCTTGCGCTGTTCGATCATTGGGGCCGATCGGCGACCGTCACGGCCCACTCCCGCAACCAGGCGTTCAAGGCCTCCCACGGGCCGAAGCGGCGGCCGGCCAGGGCATTGCGCTGTACCTATTTCACACTGTGTTCGACGTTGCCCTTCGCCTGCGCCCGATACGGTTGGCAGGTTTGCGGAGTGAAGCCATCGCGGCGCGCACAACCCTCCCAGACCGGATGCCAGATCACACGGACGGGTGCTCACCGCCGACTCCATTGAGGCGGGGAGGCCAGATCCCATTGTCTTCCTCAACTCTCGCCTGAAAAGCCAGGGTACAGTTCCAGCACATTAAACATGAGGCTGAAGCCGAAGGTGGGACCGTTGTCGGTTGCCCCTACCCAATCATTCCATGTTTCGAGCGTGCCGTAGGGAAAATGCAGCGCCACGGATCCAAATCGACGAATAATCGAGCGCCCATTGGGGGAGGTAAACAAGCCCGAGTCATAGGTGAGTGCGATTTCCACCTCCCATCGTGGCCGTTTGCCATCGGCGGTTTCATAGTCCGCGAACGACACCGAGGCTTGGCCCAAATAGGACTGATCGGCGATCACATCCTCCGAATAGGCCGCTCCTCCATAAAGGCGGCTGTACCGGCCCAGGGCCGAAAACCGGACAAACCGGGAGAAGACATTTAAAAATTCATGATCCGAATGAGGGAAAAGCCAGGCCGCGAGTTCCGCGAGTGACAGCTGGCGAATTCCGATCCGTCCGTAGATCTCTTGATAGAGCGATCCCCCGGCGATTCCCAGGCCGGCAAATCCGGTATCCTGTTTCGAAAACAGGGGACTCCACCTCGTCACTGATCCGCCGGCCATCACATCTCCCCCATCACGAGCCCGATCAACAGGGACCGGATTCTGGCCGGTCGTACGATGGAGAAATCCATTTTGCAGATAGTGCGACGGCGTCTCCGCTGTCGGTCCGGCTCCGAGCGTCAGATTGCCGGACCAGCCGGGAAGGGCTGTAATTCGATCCGTCCAACTGACGGTGGCGAAATTGAACCCGGCGGTTTGGTTGATGGAATTGAAGCGCTCTCGCTTTGCATCGAATTCCGTAAACCGATTGACGGTGTAACCCATCGCCAGGGTATGGTCCCGATCCGGAAATTCGATGGCGCCCCAGTGCGCGCCGGGCGCGACGTTCTCTCCCCGCGCAGCCGCAAAGGGGAACAGCAGCAACATGAGCGCCAGGAGTGTCTGGAAAGTCTGAGGGGAGACCCACCGGGCCGGCGTGTCCGTGGCCAAGGTTCGTTGGCCACAACACACATGATCAGCTGGATCGGCGCCCACTGACTTCATGTGACGACCTTGCAGAATGGCAGCTATTGCTGCACGGCAGTTAGCAGAGATTTGTCTGTTTCGTGCAGAAATTGGGGAACATGGCACGAAACGACTCAAGGGTGTTTCTTAAACGCAATATCTCCGTAATACGCCTCGACCGATTCGCCCGTGTTGTCCGTGTCCGTCATGATCGCCACGCCGGAAATCATGGGCGGCTCTTGGCCGAAGGCCCGCTTGTAGTCTTCATAGACATTGCGTGTTTCCGTGATCCAGGTGTCGCGTTTGGCCGACCCGCTTTCCACCACGATCATCTGCACCTGGTCGGTAAAGGGATTCGGCACGACGGTGCCTACCGGCGCCCGGCTTTCCCAGATATAGTTGATGGCGCCCAGCGGCGGATATTGGCCATAGATCAGTTTGGCGGCTTCGTACTTCGCCTTTCCGAAGAGGCCGACTTTCCGACTGTCGTATTGAAACGTGACATAAATACGGGCTGGATAGTCGTCTCCCTCTTTCTTGGCCACATCCCCGGCCTTCAAGATATTCGAGACCTTCCACTGCCATTGAATGATCGGATAGTCCTTCGGATCGATCAGGACTTCTTTTGTCAATCCTGAAGAGGCGGCCTGGCTGGTTGCTTTGACGGCGACGCGGTCGCCGTCCTTCACGAGGCGATACGTCGTGTGCTGGGGAATCTTCGGGAAGGTGAGCGGTTTCCAGCCGTCCGGCCAGGGGCCATCCGGGGTTTTCGAAGAAAACGAACCGATCTCGATGGCGATCGGAGGTTCGGCCTGTAACCGGGGCGGCTGGCCGAGGTCGAGTCCGAGGAGCGCGAACAATGCGATGCTGACGATCACGGGTATACTCTGTCGTGTCATGCGCCACGTCCTTTAGTCACGGTGTGAGATGTTTTGATACGGCGGCAGCTCCTACGTCCTCATCCACGAAAACCACTTACCCAAGATGTGCTTCTGGCCTGCGGTGAAGGTGGTTTTCCGCCAGGCATTGGCCACTTTCTTCACGACTTCGCCTTGCGTGGGATACGGGTGGATGGTGGACGCCAACGTCTTCAGGCCCAGCCCCGCTTTCATGGCGAGCGTGAACTCATTGATCAAATCGCCGGCATGGGCCGCGACGATCGTGGCCCCCAAAATGCGATCCGTCCCTGCCTCCACATGGACCTTTGCAAAGCCCTCTGCTTCCCCGTCGAGCACGGCCCGGTCCACCTCGTCCAACCGATGCGTGAACGTCTCCACCTTGAGTCGCTTCTCCTTCGCCTCGGTTTCGTACAGGCCCACATGGGCGATCTCCGGATCGGTGTAGGTCGCCCATGGGATGACCAGCGAACTGACCCTGACGGTACCGAGACCGAAAGGATGGGGAAAGAGCGCGTTCTGAATGACGATCTGGGCCATGGCGTCCGCCGCATGCGTAAACTTGTAGCGTGAGCAAATATCTCCGGCCGCATAGATATTCGGATTGGTCGTGCGGAGGTGGTCGTCGACCGTGACGCCGGTCTTGTCGTAGTCGACCCCGGCCGCCTCCAAGCCGAGACTCTCCACATTCGGGGTGCGACCGGCGCCCACGAGAATGTGGTCGACCGTGATATCGTACGCCCGGCCATGCGAGCCCCCGGTCAGCCGCCTGCCGGTCTCCGTCTTCTGGATGGTCAACTCCTTGCCGCAACAGAAGAGGGTCACGCCGTCGCGAACCAGGGCTTTCTCGACAATCTCTGCCGCATCGCGGTCTTCGTTCGGCATGATCCCGTGCAACGCCTCAATCAGGTACACCTGACTGCCGAACCGGGCGAAGGCCTGGGCCAGCTCACAGCCGATTGGTCCCGCGCCGATGATGGCCAACTTCGCCGGCAACTCGGTCAACGAAAAGATGGTTTCGTTGGTCAGATAGCCCGCCTCCTGTAATCCTGGGATAGGCGGAGCCGAGGCGCGCGCGCCGGTGCAGATGACGGCTTTGGCGAATTCTAACGTCGTGGTGCCGACCTGAACCGTTCGCGGGCCGGTGAATTGGGCCTGGCCCAGGTACACATCGACGCCCAGGCCGGTAAACCTCTGGGCCGAATCGGTCCGGCTGAGTTGGGCGCGCAGCCTTCGCATGCGCGCCATGACGGCGGAAAAATCCTCCTTCGCCTCGCCGGAGAAGTGGAGGCCGAACTCCTGACCGTTTCGCACATCAGCCCAGGCCCGCGAGGCCCGGATCAAGGCTTTGGAGGGCACGCAGCCGACGTTCAAGCAATCGCCGCCCATCAGATGCCGTTCGATCAGCGCGACTTTTGCGCCTAGGCCGGCCGCGATGGCTGCCGTCACGAGTCCGGCCGTGCCGGCCCCGATTACCACCAGGTTATAGCGACCGCCGGGCGTCGGGTTCACCCAGGTCGGTGGATGGACGTAGTTGAGCAAACGTTGATTATGTTCATCGTCGGGGAGCATTACGTTGGAAACAACAGTCGTTTCAGGCGCGCTCATGGGCGAGGTCCTTTCGGGTTGATGAGGGGGCATCGAATCTCGTTCATGGGTGAGAGGGAACCTCAGTACGATTCACCGGTTCAACCGGCTTGCCGGTGAATCGCCGGTACAGGATCGGCACCAGGGCGAGTAGTCCCAGCAAGGTGAACGCGAGGATCACGTTGGGCGACGCAATCTCTTTGAGCGAATTGATCGTGCTCAGCTGTCGCCCGGCGTAGGCATAGACAAAACTGCCGGGAATGATGCCCAAGGCGGTCGCGAACGCATAGGTACCGAGACGGACTCGGGTCAAGCCCGACACCAGATTGACCAGGAAGAACGGGAATAGGGGAACGAGCCGGAGCGTCACGAGGTAGCTGAAGGCGTTCTTTGCAAACCCCTCTTGAATCGGGCCGAGCTTCCGGCCGAACCTCTGCTCCACCCATCCGCGTAAGAGATAGCGGGCCGTCAAGAACGCGAGCGTGGCCCCGCCGGTCGCCCCGAGATTCACGAAGGCTGTGCCCCACAGGCTCCCGAAGAGAAAGCCTCCGACGAGGGTCAATATCGTGGCACCGGGAAGAGACAAGCCGGTCACCACCGCATAGGTCGCGATGAAGCTCGTCACGGCAGCGGCCTGATGCTCGTCAGTGAAGATCAGGAGCCGGTCACGGTTCGCCTTCACAGTATCCAGCGTGAGATACATATCCAGGTCAAACCAGAAGAATGCGCCGATGGCAAGCCCGATCGCTGCGGCGATGATGAATTGTCCGGAACGTGGCCCGCTTGCTGATTCGGAGGGCAACGAGGCTGGATGAGATAGTTGCGTCGGACGGGCCGTCTCGCACGCGCCCGGGTGTTCTCCTGCACCGGATCGTTCCTTCATGAGGCTCCCTTCGATAGCAGATTGATGCCGGGCATCTGGTCCGTTTTCGATCGCTCGGATCGGTTGGAATGTTCTCTCGTCATGCCTTTACGGTAACCCAGTTCCTAACCTGAATCTGTGAGCCAATTCACATTGTGTCGCGAGAAAGAGCGGGGAAAACCGGCGCCTACGTGCCGAGTCGTTCGCACAACCGTGATGGGCGCTCATGAGCGACGGGGGATTGCGATGATGATGTGGTTCAATAGGGTGTGGCGCTCGTAGCTGAGGAAATAGAGGTGCAAGAGGGACGGATCGGCGGCATCCCAGTGAAGCAAAGGACCGTCGACGCCGATGGCGTGGTGATCGAGCCAGCGGTCCTGGGCGTCGAGATGGAAGCCGTAGAACGTGCGCTGGATCGAGGGATGGGCCTCGACCTGTTCATAAGATTCGAAGAAGCTGGGATTTCCGATGCCGAGAGGAACCTGCCAGCCATGGTCGTAGCGCTCTGACGGCGCTACCGGAATGGACGCCAGATCAAGCCCGCCGAGAATGAGGCGGGTGGCCTCTCCGGTCCTGCTGCTGCGAAAAACGAGTTCGATTTCGAACAATGACAGAGAGCCTCCGATGAGTTTGACCTGCCGCAGGATTGCACCGGTCAGCTCAGCCAGATAGTGCAACCGACGAGTTAGGGCAAGGCATGGACATTGACTTATTGGCGAGTGGCGCGTAGCTTCTGCGCCATGGCTCGGCAGCCTCGCGTCGCATTCGCTGGAGCGTGCTCTCATGTCCTCGCCCGCGACAGCCGGGACGCGCCCCGTGTTCATGATGACGCGGAGCACACCGCCTCCCTCGACCACCTGGAACGCTACAGATCAATACTGATGCCTGCCCTCAACTCTTGTGACTCCAACTCTTGACCCCGGAGAACGACATGCGCCACATCATTTTGGGCCTTGCCGCTGTGAGCGTGCTGGTGTCGTCGCCGGCCGTTGCGGCCGAGGTGAAACACCACCCGGCCGTCACGCCGTATGAGGGGAGCGTCGCCACACGGCGCGACGACGACGGGTTCAAATCCTATTCGCTTGTCACCGCGGTCAACAAGAATGGCAAGACGGATGAGGAGATTCTGCAAACGCTGACGGTCGAGGGCAACGTCATCCGGTTCGCGTACGAGAACCCAAAGGACCGATCCGCGCACGAGATCTACACCAACTATCGTGAAGGATTCGAGAAGGGCGGCTTCAAGATTCTGTTCGCGTGCGCGGCGAGTGAGTGTGGTCCGAGCCATGCGACGAGCCGATGGAGCCGCGTGACGGGCTTGCGCTACGCCTCGCCGGAGATGCGCTATCTCGCCGCGAAAGGCTCGAAGAACGGGCACGAGATCTACGTCGCGGTGCTGGTGGCCAAACTGCGCCACCAAGTCGAGATCGTGGAAATCGGCGGGATGGAGAAAGGCCTCGTCACGGCCAAGGCGATCGGAGAAGGTCTGATGGTGGAGGGGCGTGTCGTCCTCGACGGCATCTTGTTCGACACCGACCTGGCGACGCTCAAGGCCGAGTCGAAGCCCGCGCTTGATGCGATCGCGACGTTTCTCACCGGCCATGCGGCGCTGAAGGCCTACATCGTCGGACACACCGATAGCACCGGAGAATTCGGGCACAACATGCAACTGGCCAAGGACCGTGCCGCAGCGGTTGTCGCGGCCCTCGTCAACGACTACAAGATCGCGCCGGAGCGTCTTGCCGCGCACGGAGTCGGTCCCCTCTCTCCTGCCCGTACGAACAAGACCGATGACGGGAGGACGAAAAACCGCCGAGTCGAGTTGGTGGAGTGGTAACCGGCCGGCGACTGACGCGCTGAGGGGATCATGGCAGCCCGCACCGCCGCGACACATCTCACCGCCGGGGCCAGTTGGAAGTGCTCAAGTGCGAGGACAAATGTCAGTACTCATGCCTGCCCCTGCCTCTTTCAGACCCTACCTCTTTCATGGGCGCCGGTCGTGATGAATCACTCCGACGGGGGGCGCGGCAAGAATCGGCGAGTCGAACTGGTGGCGCGGTAGGCGCCGGGACTGCGCCGGCACAGAGAGGTGACCGTCGATGGTGCAGGTGAGACGGCATCGGGTCATGCTGAGCGCGTTCGGCTTGCTGTTGATCGTCATGTCCTGCTCGGGCAAGAACCCCGGCGAACCCTGTACCTGGCGAGACTCCGGCTTTACGGCCAAGCACGATTGTCGGATGGGCAGCTTTTGCCTTCGATCCGTCTCTTGTCCCGACGGCAAGCCAGTGGACTACGGACGGTGTGTGAGCGGCCAATGCAGCCCCGATCGCCCTTGTCCTCCCGGTCAAGTCTGTGTCCGCTATAGCGAGAACGCCTCGTACTGTATTCCTGAGCCGGTGTGCGCAGAGAAGAAACCGAGTTCATGAGATTGAATCGGGCAGGATGTGACGCGGTGATGAGAAGCCCGTCTGAGTCACATGGGATCGGCCTGGACGTTGAGAGGCGGGTAAAAACCGGCAAGATGGGAGGTTGATGATGACGTATCGGGTGCGAAACCCTTTCACATGGTTTTTTCTGATGGTCGTTGCCTTGATTGTGGGTGCTGCCGATGTGTCTGCGATGAAGATCTGCAAATTCTACAACGTAAAGGAAGGGCAGATCGAGTACCGACTCTCCGGACTGCAGAAGGGCACGGTGAAGTTGTACTTCACGGAGTACGGCAATAAGACGAGGCGTGAAACTGATACCAAGATGGAGATGGGAGGTATTACGCAGGAGACTAAGACGGTTGTGCTGACGGATGGCCCCTGGATCTATACGCTCGATCCTACAACGAATGAGTGGACCAAACGGAAGAATCCGATGTTTGAGTCCTTTGCAGGTGATGGGATCAATTCTGGTAAAAATTTTATGGAGGCCATGGGGGGGACGGAGACGGGCAAGGATGAGGTGCTCGGCCATCGCTGCAAGATTTGGAAAGCGAAGCAGCTCATGACTGAGACCTGTGTCACCAGCGACTGGTTTGCGTTGTGGACGAAATCCGGCATGCCGGGCATGGAGATAGTGGAAACTGCTATCGACATCAAGATCGGGCCGGTTCCGGCCGGGATCACCTCGCTGCCGGCCGGCACTCAGGTCGTCGAGGGAGCCGATCCGATGCAAGCACTCCGGCAGTTTCAGCAGCAAGGCGCTGACCGGTCGTCAACACGGAAGAAGAAAGGCAAGCCCTTGACGCAGGAAGAGATGAGGGAGGCGGAAAAGATGCGGGAGCAGTTTCAGGGAAAAGATTTCAACCAGATGATGGAGTCGATGAAGAAGCTGCAGGAACAGTTCAAACCAAAGAGCGACTCACCGACTCAATAGGACAAAGCGGATGATCGTTTCACGCTGAAGGGAGGGACGTCTATGAGGCGATATATGGTCTTGTGTAGCCTGTTCGGCTTGGGAGTGTTGTCTGTGTCGATATCCGGCTGTTCCGATAAGTACGTGGATAAGCTCATCGATCGAACCTCCCGGAGCGCCGAGCGGAAGGTCGAACAGCGCATCAACCAGCGGATCGACCAGAGCATCAACAAGTCCATCAATAAGGCGGAAGATTCGGTCGTGTGCGCGGCCACCGATCCGGAGTGCATGAACAAAGCCAAAGAGGCGGGGAAGAAGGTCGTATTCACAGGATCTGAGGACTCGCCCGATGTCATGAAGTGCGCCGCGTCCGACAAGGCCTGTTTGGATGAAGCCAAGCAATCGGGCAAGAAGGTGAAAATTATCGATGACGGCGTGCTTCGGTGCAAAGCCACGGATGCCGCGTGTCTCCGTCGCGCACAAGCGTCGGGACAACCGGTGGAGATCATCGACTGATGCCGAGTCATGCCCGCCGGTCCGACGAGGGCTGAGGGGTCGAATCAAAGGGAGTCTTGTTCAAGTCCGCGTGGGTCTGGCCTGCGCACGCAGAAGCACAGGAATTTGCCGTCGGCGTTCATGTGCGGAATGAAGTACTGGCCAGACTCGGCGAACTGCTGGTCCCGCCGACGGGGTTCCAGCCAACCGAACCAGAGCCATCCCATGGCGACGATTGCGAGGAGGAACAGTATGATCTCAGTCATATGCGTCTCCTCTGAGCCTAGGCTGCCGTTCGTTTGACCCGTACTTGGACGCGATGACCAGTGGCGGTGAGCACTCGGATGAGCATATCGGTCGACACACCCTGGGTATTGCCATTCGCGATGGCGGTGACCCGCGTTCTGACGTGCCTGCGCGCTTCGCGATGTCGGCATGGGTGAGCCGTCCGGATTGGATGATCTTGGCGAGCGAAACGGTAAGTTCCGAGCGAAATTCCATTTCAGCCGTGTCGCTGACAGATAGGCCGAGTGCACGGCCCAGTTCATCGGCTGTGGAACCTTTACCAATTTGCGAGCCCTTAGAAGTTGTCATGTAACACTCGTTCAGTCGTTGTCGGTCGGTGACCGGCTGTGTTCGATCAGGCAGCTCGGTGTCGGTTAGAGCCAGAAGTGAGGCTGATGGCTATTCGCCCTCCGCAGGCACGGACGATTCTCTGGAGCGTGCGCAGCTCATACCTGTCGCACTCCGCATTTTCATAACGACTAATCGCAGAGGCGGTTGTTTTCACTCGCTGGGCGACCTGGGCCTGTGTGAGCCCTGCCTCTCGGCGCAGTCTGGTTAATTGCTCTCCGATCGCCAACTTCTGCAATTCTTCTTCGGGATCCGGAGGGGGCAGGAACCATTTGCGCGCAGCGCCCTTCGGGTCGTTCCGACAAATGGTTCCTGCCCCCTTGAACCCACGCCTGTCAAGCCATCTGAAAACCTTACCGTGGCCTCAGGCGCCCCGGGCTGCCGGGTTCCCCCGTGCCGCTCCCTTGGCTGACCTGGCGATCGTCGCTCCTGAGCCAACTGTGCGCGCCGGGTTTTTGACCGTGGGCTGCGCCGAGGCCGGGGGAGGCCGCAGGGCCTGGCGACTGAACGTCCAGCCGTGCCAGGGCGAACGCCGAGGACGGTTGGGTGCCGCGCGGGGTTCGGGGCCCGACCGGCGAGCCACGCGATACAGCTGCTCGAGTTGCTGGTCGATCCGCTGCGAGAGCGCAAACGGATCGGTCTGCGCCAGCACCCGGCGCAGAGCCGCGATTTTCTTCGGATCGGCCTCCGGGCACGCACACACCCGCGCAAACGGCGTCTGCGGTCGGTCATAGCGGCGGA
>ERZ1292633.604-Hain-H41-02um-R1-604-length-41055-cov-188_pt1 | contig 41055 bp, 36 predicted proteins | sample MGYA00564406_ERZ1292633 | MGnify/ENA primary metagenome ERZ1292633 (study PRJEB36523, sample SAMEA6512639) | groundwater metagenome | collected 2019-01-08 | study: AquaDiva: Metagenomics assemblies of 32 groundwater samples | reverse complement strand
ACTCCTTCGCGAAGAACGCCGCCGCACGTCGTAAAAAATCCCGCTCCTGTTTCAATGTCGCGTTTTCTCGTCTCAGCCGCGCAAGCTCTTCCTGTTCCGCATGCATCGACTGGCGTGTGTGGCCCTGGCTCTCCGCCTGTTGCTGCTCGGCCCGCCAGCGGTAGAGCAGGTGGTCGGCAATGCCCAGCTCTCTGGCCACTTGCGCGACCGGTCGTGCTGAGTCTCGGACCAATCGAACTGCTTCCGCCTTAAACTCGTCTGTGTACTGCCGTCTGGTCTTGGTGTTCATACCGTCCTCCAATTTCATCAAACTCCTCCTTATACAGGTGTCTGTGAAATCGGGGGAAGGTCAACACGTGATTGTTTTGGTCATTGCTGCATCGTCACCATCAAGAACAAAGAAGGCATCACACTCGTCTTCAAGCAGATACGGGATACCCTCCCCCACATTCTTTCGCATAACGCGCAAACCAGCGGCCACGGCTTCAAGGACGATCACCGATGTATTGATTACTCGATACGATTCAGAAGATATCTCTTTCATGGAACAATTGCTGAATTTTGTCATTCGTGACAGGACCCATAAGCGTCAACCTATCTGCAACACCAAGTTTCATTGTTAACTTCTTCGTCGCTCTAAAACTCACATCACCCCTATCGGGCCCTCTCACAATTAGCCGAACGTCTGGGAAATCCCGTACTAGATGAAGGTCCACCTGGAGGGGGAGCGAAGGATTATACATCTCATAAAAAGACCTGAGCCATGACGTTGGTCCCGCAACAAGACAGTCCTTAACCATAACAAACAGTATCTTCGGTAGCCGGCTGGCCTGACATTGTCCAACAAAATTACTCGGAGTCAAGTGCCCGAGTGCGCGATGCGAGTGGTAGTAATTATGATTCATCCGCCAGAGTTCGATGATGGTGTGGGCCTCGGCGAGTGAAGCAAACTGATGCATATTCACATACTCATCACGCAGGCACTCATTAATGAAGGAGTTAATAAAGAAAACATTTCCCATGAGTTTATCAGGCCGAATACAGTTGAGCGGACAGGCCCATCCGTTCCAGGCGCGTGATTAAAATTCAGTGGCATACTCGACGGTGAGGGACCGAGGGCTCCGGCCTTGGCTCGAGATACAATTAAGCACCTGACTCACCGTCTCTTCCGTTATTCGAAATCTCGCTCTAGCACTGGACGACAACGACTCAATTATCGACAACCGCCAAGATCCGAAATAGCCGCCCATCGGTAGCGTATCCTGCACGAAATCCATGCTCAAGCATTCAGTGGGACCAGTTGAAATAGAGGCTGGTCCACAATGCCAACCCCTGTGTTGCTAGCGCCAGACTCGCATGTGCAGATACACCCCATCCAGACAGCGAACGCGTATGCGATTCACCAACCAACCCTCTCGCCACAGCAACACCCAGATCAGATGATAGCCAAACCGCAGTCGAGCATAGGTCAGATCCCAAATACGGAGCCGGATGGCCGAGCGATCCTTGGCGCGACTTGTTCGATACCAGGAGGCTCGCCCACACTGCGCCAATCAACAGACTTACACACAATACACCTGAATTGCCCCTCCGAAACCACTGGGCCAGCTCCTGGCGGCGGGCAGGCCTTAAACTATTTTTTCGCACGCCGAAGCCCTCAATTTATTCCTCTTTTGAGCTGCTGTCGTTTTCCAGGGAGACGCCACCGTTCATCACACCAAGTAGAAGCCGGTGCAACCGCTTAGCAATTTCTTTTCGATTGTACAGTTTCTCTGCGACACAGCGACCAGCTCGGCCCAGCTCCTGCCGCAATTCAGGGGAGGAAACTAGCCGACGGACAGCCTCTTCGAGACCTCGAACATCTTCATAGGGAACTACTAAACCAGCCCGTGCATCAAGCACGCGGCGAGCCCCCTCTCCTCCGCCGGCAAAGAGGATGGGCAACCCGCTGGCCATCGCTTCATAGATCTTGCTCGGCACGGCACCAGGAATTGCAAATTTAAGCACGTGAAACCCCACCTGGGATGCAGCCAGCAAAGCTGGAATTCTTTCCTTCGGCTGTGCCTGTAGTAGTCGCACATTGTGCAAATTCTCAACCTCGACCCGGCACCGCAAAGACTCACGGTCCGCTCCATCACCGACCAACACGAACTGAACGAGATCTAAATCGCGAACGGCCGCAGCAACATCAAGAACCACACCTAAGCCCTGTGCCATCCCCATGACGCCCGCATACGTAAAGGTGATACGATCCTGATCCCCTAGTAGAAATCGAGCCTCATCATCCGCGAATTGGGGACCGAACCTCTCAACGTCAACACCGTTGGTAATTACTTCTGCATCTGTCGTGGGACATCGACATCGCACTGATTCAACAATTTCATTCGATGTACCGGTCACCAAAGCAGCTCGCCGGTAATACGACAGTTCGAGGGCTTCGGCTCCTGCAAGTACCAGCCGATTCTTGACTACTCCCATGTATTTCGCCGATTCCGGCCAGAGATCGGAAACATTGAAGACTATCGGCACGCCCCAATGTTTGGACAGAGACAGACCTGCATGACCGAGAAACAAGGGAGGTGATTCCACAAACAATATATCCGGTTTCGCACACAGTTTTGGTCCCCAACGGACGACGGATCGAACAAACGAGAAGTAACACATCAGCCGATTAACGAAACCGCTTTGGGCCGGGCGCAGTGGTACTCTCACCACTGAAAGCCGACCCAATACTTCCTTCACGGGATTTCTAGGATCGTACCCTTCAAAGATGCGTCCTGTGGGGTAATTAGGCAGCGCCGTGAGAATTTCCACCTCCCACCCTAGAGTGGAGAGTTCCTGCCCCAGCTCAAAAAGACGTGTCTGAGCAGCCCCGATTTCAGGGGGGAAATATTGAGTTAATAGAAGGACACGTGGCATAGTCTACTGTTGGGATAGTTTCTGCGAGTTCATAAGAGTCGGTTCACGGTTGTAAACCTACGAATTCTGATTCCATCCACTAAGGAAGGTCTGATTAATTCACGTTTCCATTCGGAAATTTTTTCTGGGCTGGCCACCAGGCCAATTCGGTGGGCATCTGCTGATCTGAGAGCCTGTTTGTGGGGCGCACCCACCGTCCGATGGTCCGCTACCCGCCTCCAGACACACGTCTCCTACGTCCCTGCCAAGAGCCGCCGCCGCGCCACGTATAGATTCACTAACCCGCAGCTGATCTGGAGCCAGTGGGTATTCTTCGCCAGCCCCCGATACCGCGCTTTGGCCCACCAAAAGATTCGCTTGATCACCAAGAACGCATGTTGAACCTTTGCCCGGATCTTCGAATTCGTGCGGTGGCGGGCTCGCTCCTCCTCTGTCAGTGGCCGATGCCGATGCGCTTTCGTCTGGATGAAACTCTTGGCGTTAGGCGCATGTTGCCGGATGACGTCGCGTTGCCCGCTATACGCCGCATCGCCTCACACCCGCGTCTCCTGTCCATGCAGCAGCTCCGGTAGCACCTGACTGTCATGCACATTGGCGGCCGTCGCCGCCACGGAATGAATCAGTTTCGTCTGGCTGTCGACGCCAATATGCGCCTTCATGCCAAAGTACCACTGGTTCCCCTTCTTGGTCTGATGCATCTCCGGATCCCGCTCCTTTGTCCGATTCTTTGTGGAACTGGGGGCACTGACGATGGTGGCATCCACGATGGTCCCGTGGTTCACCTGTAACCCGTGCTGCGCCAGATGCGCCCCGACCCAGGCAAAGAGCTGTTCGCCTATCTTGTGGGCTCCCAAGCGATGCCGAAACTTGCAGATCGTCGTTTCATCGGGCACGGGCTCGCGGCCCAGATCAATCCCCACAAACTGCCGCATGGCGCGAGAGTCGTACAGCGCTTCTTCCACGGCCGGATCCGACAGATTGAACCACTGTTGCAGACAATGCAGGCGCAGCATGCGTTCAATACCTACCGGCGGACGCCCCGGGCCGTCGGCCTTGGGATAGATCGGCTCGATCGTGGCCACCAGCTCCGCCCACGGCACCACGCGACTCATCTCATCGAGAAACCGCTCTCGGCGGGTGACCTTGCGATACTGTTCGAACGTGACCTCGGCAAACGTCTGTTGCTGCATGGGCGCGCCTCCTCATCAGTGCTGCGCTACCCCTACCATACTGAGCAAAGAGAATAAATCAGACCTTCCCTAAGATATTCTTGGGATCGGATCGCGGGCAAACCATGATCGCTCTTTATAGCCACATCCCTGGTTGTCCTATCGACATCATGTGACTTAATGAGCGACCTCCACCTGAAGAGCCTGGCATCTAATCTTTTGCTAATGATCAAGATTTTTGTACACCATTACTTGTGTCTTGCTATGATCCCCTTGTACAGCTGTCCGATCTTTTCGCTCCACAGATCAAGCGAGTAATTTTCCATGACGTGCTGTCTATTTGCAAGGCCAAGAGATTGCCTCTCGTCCGATGGCAACCTCACGGTTTTCTCCATCAATTCAGCAAGCATCGTCCAGTTCTCAGAAGGATATAAATAAACTCCTTTCGAACGGCCGTAGGTCTGACGAACGGGCTCTATATCCGAGCACAGAATTAGCTTTTCCGATGCCATGGCCTCAATCACAGCATAACCAAACCCCTCACGCCGACTTGCTGAAACCAATACGTCAACACCATTAAGCAACCTGGGAAAGTCTTCGACAGGATCAATCACAAGAAGCGCCTCACCAAGCTTGGAGTCACAAGACAACTGCGACACAAACGCCCTCGTTTGATCTCCGCCCACGACAAGGAACTTGCAATGCTTATATTTTCGGCTCAACTCCTCTGCCGCCCTGAAGAAAATATCGAGGCCCTTTACGAGCGGATTCCGACCCAATAGCAGGAAGATCATGTCCTCCCCTGAGATTCCTAGATCCTTGCGCACTTCAAACGAAACTCCCTGTTTGTTCAGGAAACGGCCAGTGTTGATACCATTATAGATTAATATGGATTTCCCTGGTGCTATGCCCGCGTCTCTGATGTCTTTGTATACCCCATCTCCAACAGCAATGCAGTAGTCCCCCAAGAGGTTGAACAGCAATCTATTCTTCAAGACATCCTTGAAACGCTGCTTAACACTGCGTCCAGACCGGGAGTGGTAATGCCAGACAATCGCGGTGTTCTTGAATGCCGCGTACTTGAGAAGAACAGCCGTCAGATCAAACTTATAAAAGTGACTATGCAGGATGACCGGTTCACAACCCGACAGAAGACTACGGACTCGTCCCACAACATTTCTCTTGCGTGGAACGAAGCCATATCCTATCCCCTCCTCATCCAGTTTCGACAACCAACTCCTGTTCTTGGCTCCGTCAATAAATACACAGAACGTGGCTATCCCTAGCTCATGGCGACAGTATCGGCTTAAAAATATGAGTGATTCGATAAATGCCCCACCATATACCGACCCAAATTCACAAAGGTGGCAAACAGTTGGGGTTCTCATGCTAAACCTCTCATATCAAATTTGAGGTTTTCCGGCTGAGCCCTCCACGAGGAGTGACTAGTGTGAAGGAACCTATACACTTCACCATCCGAGGAGGCTCAACTATAAGCGACGTATGTAACATCTTCAGCTAGCTGCTGCAATTATTCTCTCGCATTGAGTTCGAATGCCTCGCCTTGGAGACCCACGCAAGACTCCAAACTCTAGCTACAGCTATTCCCGCCCAACACCATATGTCGGTTGCGAACAAAAAAAAGGGAGGACCTCATGCAATTCTATTCAGGTCGTCATGTCATAAGGCTGCTCTTCGTTGTTACACCTTCTCAACTGATCTTCAGTTCGATGTGGGCGTCACAGTGGTGGGAGTTTCTGTCCAGCAGGACCAATTCAGACCAACCGCAACCCAATTAGCTAGAGCCTGGCGGTGTCTATTTATTCCTACACTCATTACAGCCATAAATATTTTCGAGACCAGATCTCTTCCAATTTTTTAATTACTTGGCGAATGGTCAATCTGGCATGAGGTTTGCTTATCATTCCACCATTTGTGGGGCGGCTATTGGTTCATGAAAGGACTGCTTAACGCATTGCCTCAGCCTGTTGCGGGGCCATGCTATTTTATAAGGATATTTCCATATGCTTCTACTCAAGTTAGCCATCATTTCCTGCATACTTGTTGTCGCTCCCTCGGTAGCCACTACGACCCACGCGGCAACGTACTACGTCGCTATAGCCGGGAACAATAGCAATCCTGGCACAAACGCCAGCCCGTGGCGGACGGTGGCCTATGCCGTGTCCAGAATGGGCGCAGGGGATACCACCTATGTGAACGGCGGGGTGTACAACGAGGGAGTGATTGCCTTCAGGACATCCGGCACCCAGTCGGCTCCTATCAAGCTCCTTAGAGCTCCTGGCCAGTTCCCAATCATCTCTTGCAGGTCTCCTGCGAGCGGTGTTTATCCTATGATTGTTCTTCAGAACAGGTCTGGTTCTAGGTATCCGATCGGTTGGATCACAATTGAGGGGTTTGAGATACGGAATTGCCATGATGGAATTAAGTTCTACAGTCTTCGTGATAGCACCATACGAGGCAATTGGATTCACCACTCTAGAGGAAACGGGATTTTCGGATATGGCACCCGGATCCTGATTGATCGGAATAAAATTAACAACAACGGGAGTCCGACTACGGGGAGTCATGGGCTCTACGCGAGCGGGTCATATTTCACCATCACTAACAATCTCATCTATGGCAATGAGAAATATGGGATTCAGCTCAATGGGTCCAGTACTTCATTCTACGATCCTAGTAAACATGCAGGACCAGAGTACGCACATTCTTATAACTGGACCATTGCTAATAACACTTTTGCGTACGAAAGGATTGCATCTGGGATAGTTATATGGGGGTCTACATGCAGTAACGCCAGGATTGAAAATAACATTTTCTATGAGAACGGCGTCTCAAGCTCTTCCTCCGGTGCGCAAGGGATTAATTTTATATCAACGTCCTGTAGGGGGATCGTCATCAGGAACAATCTTGCCTACGCCAGCGGGTCTGGCGCTACAAGGTTTCTCGGCTCTGGAGCAACCGCAGGGGTCCATTACACGCAATCTGGCAACATCGTAAATACGGTTGCTCCGAGATTCATCAACGCCCCGGCCACAGCTCCATCCTCGCCGAATTTTGCTCTGGCCTCAGGAAGTCCTGCCATCAACATGGGCTTGTCGCTCTCTGCGACCAGTACGTCGTACCTCAATATACCTCGACCACAACAGTCCTACTATGATATAGGTGCCTATGAATACAGGCTTAGCAGTGCACAACTCGCTGCACCAACCTCACTCCAAAATGCTAACTGAAGTGATTGGGAGTGGCCCACTTCCACTGCCGTGCCGCGCTACACTAGTGGACTGTACCGTTAGAAATGGTAGTATCATGACGTCTAGGGAGGACGTGATGACACTGACCAATCGTGAGCGCATGGAACTTCAACGCCAAGCGAGAGCCAGCAATGGTCGAGCCGATTCCGCTCGGCGTGCCCGTCTGATTCTGCTGCTGGCTGATGGCCTGACGTGGGCCACGATTCGCGCCAAGTTGGACTGCAATGACAGTTACATCAGTCGGTGGAGCCAGCGCTTTGCCGTGGATCGGCTGGCCGGGTTGTTCGCTCGTTACGCCGGGCGGGCCCGCTACAAGGTGACCGATCGACTCGAGGCCCGTGTCCTGGCCTGGACGACGAAACACACCCCGCGTGATGGATCGACGCACTGGTCTTCGCGCAAGCTGGCGGCGCAGTTGGGGGACATCTCGCATATGACGATCACGCGGATCTGGGCCAAGCACGCCCTCAAGCCGCACCGTCTGGAAGGGGATCTGGCCTCCCTCGATCCGGACTTCGAGGCCAAGGCGGCCGATGTGATCGGCCTGTATCTGCACCCGCCGCAGCACGCCGCCGTGTTCTGCGTAGACGAGAAAACCGCGATTCAGGCGCTTGATCGCACAGACCCGGTCTTGCCCCTGTCGCCGGGGCGTGCTGAACGCCATGGCTTTGAGTACGTCCGTCACGGCACGCTCTCCCTCTACGCCGCGTTCAATACCAAGACGGGTGAGGTGTTGGGCAAGACCGCCCCGCGCCACACCTCGGCCGAGTTCGTCGCCTTCCTGACCGACCTTGTGACGAACCAGCCTACTGGCCGAGAGATTCATGTGATTGCGGATAATCTCTCGGCGCATAAGACGGCGCGGGTCGAGGCGTTCCTCGCCCAGTATCCCAGGGTGCATCTGCACTTCACCCCGACGTACTCCTCCTGGCTCAACCAGGTTGAGCTCTGGTTCGCCAAGATCGAACGCGACGTGATCGCCCGTGGCGTCTTTAGCTCGGTGCCGGACCTCAAACGAAAGCTCATGCGCTATATCCGGCAGTACAATACGCAGCCTAAACCCGTGAAGTGGAAGTACTTCGATGCGTCACGTCGAATTACTCCCGAATCAATCGTTACAGTCCACTAGCAGCGCAGTGACTTCTGTAGGTTCCCCACCATTTGAGATGGCCTGATGGCAGAACCTTCGGGCACAATAACCGTCGCTAGAAGCCTGTCCAACATTGCTGAAATGGCCTAATTTTATGGATATCTGTGGACCCTTCATCACGTGGCGATCGTTGATCCTGAGCCAAATGTGTGCGTCTGATTTTTCGCGATTCCTAATATCAGACAGGCTCCTAGCCATGAGGTTCTTATATGGTAGTCGAACGTCACCAAAACTCAAATCGTGTCGATTCTGAAGGGGGCTGACACCGGTCGGCCCGTCAACGAGATTTGGCAGCACTACGGCGACGATCGAGAATCTCCCCGGACAAATCCTCGACCGACCGACGCACCTCAAATAGCTGCGTCCACAGGAATTGGTTAAGGAGGCACCACAACACCATCGAGGCGCCGCCCTCCTCTCGCTGCAATGACTCTAGAACACCTACGTCGTGTACTTGCGTAGCCATATCTACGATTGGCTGGAAAAGGGCACCCTTGAGAGCCCAAAATCGCGCAGGGAAGCCGAAGCTCAGCTTCCGGCGTACGATAAGAGCATCAGGGACGCCAAGTTGCCGCAACGCAGCGCGAACGAGGTACTTCTTCTCTCGCAGTTTCACATCCCATTTTATAGCCATCCCCGCAGCAAGAACTGAAGGACTCGTATACGGGCATGCGAGGTAGACACCAGACGCCTCTGCGAGTTTCCCCCAAATCGTTATCGTGGCATGCACATTGAGTAAGAGACCTAGAGCGGTGACCTGGTCAAGCAATGGCTTGTCGCAATAGGCCTCCAAGAGCGACGGGCGCTCCCCGAGAAGCGCTGCCTCGTCGCACGAGAAGAGCGACTGGACAATGCGGCGATCACCATATCGGCCAAAAAGCCAAAGAAAATGGTGTACTGACGACAATTGGCGATCGTACCGCCGTGTCAGGAGCGTGCCCCACTGACTATGCCAGCCTAGAGCATCCGCGAGTGGCGCCAATCCAGAGCTAACACGCATAGTTCGAAGGAACGCAATTGCACTCCCGTAGCGGTAGAGGAACTCATGGGAGGCATTTCCAAAGACGTTGTCGCCTCCATCGCCGCAAAAGATCGCGCCGTGGCCTACTGCGGCACGATCCTGGAACAAGAGGTGAAGCAGCACGGATTGTAGGTGCTGGACAGGCGCCTCAGCAGCGGAGATACTCTCGACCAACCCCGTCAAGTACCGTTCAGGGGTCGTATCGTAGACCTGATGGGCGACGCCCAGATGACGGGCCATCGACAAGGCGTACTGACCCTCCCCATCGTCCGAGTTTGCGAATGAGAAGTTTGTGGAGAAGGTGTGTATATCCGGGTATGTGACTCGCGCAATCGCTGCGAGTAGTGAGGAATCGAGTCCCCCGCTTAATAGGATCCCTGCGCTCGGGAAGGACTGTAACCATTCCTCAATGCGGGCACCCAGGACATTAGTGATCTCTTCTTTGGGATCGTCTTCTCGTCCATCCGGCCAGCGCCAGCGCCGATCTTCACAGACCTGCCCTTCTTCAAGATCAACGACGAGAAGTTGTCCGCCCACAAGCATTCGAACGCCACGCAGCATCGATCGTGGGGGGGCAATAAACCGGTACATCAGATACTCCGGCGTGCATGCGGGATTCCACACCACTTCGTGCCCGGCCTCTCTCAATCCACATACGGACGTAGAAAAAGTAAAGGAGCCAGGTTTCGCGGAAAAATAACAGGGTCTCCCACTTGCAAGGCTCTGGGCGATCGTCACGACTCGCTTTAAAGGATCAATTACCACGAGCACTAGTATGCGATCGCCGAGAAGCACGTCATGTGGCACACCATCCAGGACCCCTTGCTCAAGGGAACGAGCATCACTTTCCTTAAATGGGAAACATGACTCGCCAGCGACGATCAGGTCACCTATCTTATGTCGGAAGCCAAAGAGAGGCCCAGTCTGGATGCTGACGCGAAGATCACCACAGCTAAAATCACGCGCTGACTCGTCGTAGCTCTCTAAAACCGGCCCAGCTGGTACTGAACGCGACCGTACCATCACAAGTAACATATATTGACCTCCTTAATAACGACCTTAGAACGCACACAGAGGTTGACCGGGCCAGGCTCTATGAACCCAAGACCCATCAGTCTTCGGTGACGTGACGGCCAAGAAGTTCACCTTCGAGTGTGTCTCGTTGACGGGGGAGTTTACAAGAGCTGGAGAACAGATCCTTCTGCAATCCCGAGATCACTGGCAATCTGGTTCATGTTTGAATACTCTACTGTCGGATCGATCAACGTCATTGAGCAAATCAAGAAGGATCGCCTCCTGTGGCCACATGGCACCTTCTTGCCAATTAAGATTGCGATCCCAGTAGCCCGAGCAAGTATGAATGGGTTTAGCGTCGTAGGAGTAGCTAACTTCGATAATCATGGGGTGTTTGTAGCCAGCTAATACAAAATCAAAGGCCATACTTTGTGACCCGACCTTCCGCGTCACATCGAAAGCGATTTCCACACACTTTTGGTTGATTCTACTGGTGTCATACACGATCTCACCGCTCCCAGAAGCCCGAAAATCGCCGGGTCGTACGTTTCTAGTGAAGCCAAAGGCCCGGTCCCCAATGACGGTCACACGTGTATCAAAATCGTTACCAGGAATGAAGTCTTGGAAATATACATACCCTTTCTCACGCTCCATCATTCTTTTGTTGTTCTGGATAGTTGCCAAGACTCGCGGAATACGCCTCACGACATTCAATAGATCGCCTCCTCTCTTCGCAGCTCGGTAGCGCTTTAGCGCATCCTGTCCGTAATGCGCGACCGGCGAGAACCCAGAAGAAAACGCGCGCGCTGCCAGAGCACGAGCTTCAGCGGCACTGTGAGCCAGCTTGACGTTACTCGAGCCAGCACCCTTGCGCAACTTGAATACCTTCGGGAACGAAGCTCGGTCAATCCAGCCTAAGGCTTCCTTTAGGTCATAAAACACGTAGGTGGGAACCAACGGTGCACCAATCGCTTCCAGCAGATATTTCTGAGCAATTTTATTGTCGAAATGCCAGCAGGTGGAGATGCTTGGAAAAACTTTGACGCCCATCATCTCAGCCGCTCTGATGACATGACGTGCTATTAACTGTTCCCGTGGATCTAAGTGGACCCAATGCCATAGTAATGCATCTGAAGAACTCAGCTGCTTAATAATGTCTGAATCCAAGCAGTTCACGACCTTGCACGGGATACCTTGTTGTTCACAATACGCTATCCATTGATCAGAAAAACTGCCCTTTCGATGATGAATGGCCACTTGTCCCTTCATGCCAATTCCCCAACAATTTCAGCACCCTTTAAGAACATTGAGAATCTTGGTTCCATTCAGAGATGGGAGACGGAACGAATGTCAGTATCAAGTGATAATCTTGCTATATTTCACAGGTAGACCATCTGTACTTTAAATCCTGGCCAGCTCAAGATTTTTCCAAACGCACTTTTCAAAAGCTACTGCTCTCGTAATGAAAAACCTAATTGTCAGGAACATCCTTGTGTACAACAGCATGTGCTCCTATTTTCGCGAGGCTTTGAGGTGCCCCATCTTTGGCGACATCTGCCGAGCATCCGATTGGCAAAATGCCCTATTCATCTCAATTACTTCTCCTTCCATGAGATTCGACTGAATAGAATACCAGTGAGGGTCTTACGGCCAGGCGATGCGTGCAATGGGTAGGTCTCCGCCCTGACTTTCCCAGTGATACACGGTTCGGGACTGGAGGGAAATGCCGATAACCTTTGACCGCCTGAAAGCGCGATTCGATCTCTAGGAGGACGTTCGTCACTCAGCGGTATTTCTGCTCCTGCCTGCGCCAATGATCCACCTCATCCGTCAGTTGTTCACGTTTGGCGTTCATGGATTCCAAGCAGTTGGTCGTCTTGAGGTTGTGGCCCAAGGCACCGAAGACCTCGAGCCGATGTAGCATCAAGGTTTCCTCCAGCCCTTCCTCCCGACTCTCGGCTGCCGAGCGGTTGACGAGCTCCAGCTCACTCTGAGTCCAGCGCAGCACGTTCTCCCATTTATGTCAGTGGCAACTTTGCACGACCATCACATCCCCACGGTGTCAGCGTAGGTAGGACCTGCCCCACATCTTAACGCGATCCTGGTTTCCTGAGTTGAGGTGAAAGAGTAGGGTCGTGTTCGGATACTTCTTCAAGCCTTGAATCCCCTTGTCGGGTTGGCCTAGCATACAACTGCTGACACAGTTGGCGTATTGATCGAGCCGCCACAATTGGGAACACGCACCGCTTGCGTGCCTGTGAACAGCTTTGGACAATTATGAACGAGTCTTCTTGCAATTTCATCTTTATTTTGAGCCCCATAGCCAACGGCTTTCCTCGCATGATTATTGCTCTATAACACCTCATCTCATTCAGAGGAACTGCACAGGATTTGCCTCGGACTTAACCTGCTGGGACCACAAGGAGACCCCACATGCTTCAACTCAAGCTAGCACTCGGTGCCTACATGCTGGCCACTGCCCTCTTGTCAGGCGTTGCGGGGTGTCAGCACTATTTGGGTGCGGCCCACGCCGCGACGTACTATGTCGCCGTAGCCGGGAACAATAGCAATCCTGGGACAGAAGAACAGCCGTGGCGAAGCGTGGCCTATGCTGCGTCACACATATTCGCTGGAGATACAATCTATGTGAAGAACGGCACCTATATTGAGGAGGGGATTTGGATTAAACGAACTGGCACTGCATCATCCCCTGTTAAACTCCTTGCCTATCCGGGACATTCTCCTGTCATTTCATTCAATGATAGTGTCAGTTTGAGAAAGAATTTAAGGCTTTTAATACAAGACCCTACTGGGCATAAAAAGGCAATGGCATGGATCACGATTGAAGGTTTTGTTCTGAAAAATGGTGTAAACGGAATTCGGTGGTACAACTGCCAGAGCTGTACGGTCCGACGGAACTTGATTCAAGACCCCTATGGCAGCGGAATTCTTGGGACCGGCGGTATCGATAACGTGATCGATAGGAATGTCGTTGATAGAGCAGGCAGCCCAGAGTTCGGTGATCACGGCCTGTACCTTACTGGATCACGGTATATCATCACGAACAACCTCATTTATGGCAGTGACAAATACGGCATTCAGTTGAAGGGGAACGCAGACCCGAATGATACGGTCAATTATGCAGGGCCAGAATTTGCCAAGTCGGAGAACGCCATCATCAGCAATAACGTTATTGCCTACAACAGGCTTGCGGCAGGGATAGTCCTTTGGGGTACATGGGCTAATGGAGCCAGGATCGAAAACAACATATTCTACCAAAACGGCCAGGACGCCGGCACAAATAACGGCATCACCTGGATAACATGTTGCAGCACGGGGGTGCTGATTAGAAACAATATCTCTTATGCAACAGACCCAAGACCAACGAATTTTATTGGGACGAATGCCACGGAAGGCGTTCACTACACGCAATCAGGCAATATTATAAACACCCTCAACCCTTGGTTTACGAACGCTCCAGCGACTCTTCCCGCATTGCCGGACTTCAGACTGAACGAACGAAGCCCGGCCATCGATAAGGGCTTACGACCAGAACAAAGCCAGGGCATCCCCCTCACTACGACCAGAATAGACCTCAACGGCACTCCACGCCCTCAAGGACGTGCCTATGATATCGGCGCTTATGAATACAGCGCTGGCGGCGATTCTCAATCACCCGCTGCGCCAGCGGCACTCCACGTTCTCGATTCCCAATAGATTCCCTCGCCCTTTGCAGGTTGGGGGCTTCCCGCTGAAGTAGAAGCCTGTCTTGGTGTATACTACTGCCATCATTATGATGGGATAGGAACATTTATAACACTTGATTTCTTCCCACAACAATATCCTCACATATGTTTAAGTTTTCTCTTGAGCTTGGGGCTGGTTTTCTCGCACTCGTCGCCGGAATCTTGGCTGCGAAGAACGGTGTAACCATTGAGTGGTTAGGCCGTGGAGTTCTAACCGTTGTGGGAGCACATGCAACGAAGAGCGAAACTATAGCGTGGGTATGCGTCGGACTTGCATCCGTGTTGCTGAGTCTCGCGCTTCGAGGATGGATGAAGGTTAATGGTCATCACAAATGGAAACCGATCCTCTGGCCAGTTGTTCTTACTGTCGTTCTCTTGCTTGGCTCTTGTGCCATAATAGGACGGTCTAGTTCCGCTAGAGTTGAGCCACTACAATCCGAAGACATCAAAGGGCAAATGCTTGCCGCCGTGCGCCTTAGAAAAGCTAAGCTCAACGGCGCAAATTTTCATATGGCTATGTTAGCCGGCGCTGATCTGCGCGGATCTGATCTCGAGTCTGCAGACCTACGCCATTCGATGCTCCTGGGCGCAAATCTGAGCGGTGCTAACTTGGTAAATGCGACCTTTGAAGGCGCCATGCTTTGGGGGGCTCAAATGGAGGGAGCGCGGATTGACGGTGCCGACTTCACAAACGCAGCATTCCTTACACAGGATCAAGTGGATGAGGCCTGTGGGAAGCCTAAAGTTCTACCTGAAGGACTTAGAACGCCGAAGCGGTGTTAGCTTATGAAGAATGCTAGTGCCCAGTCAAGCATTCGCAATGGCACCCAAATCATGGGCCGAAATCAATCAGGTAGCGGGTGCCTGTACCGCTCCTGATTTCTTGTACACGGTTGTCGCTATAGTAGACCAGATTTGCCTGCCAGGCGCGTCACTGTCTTGACTCCAACCTTCGCCACCGATCGTTTCTTGAGCCAAACATTTGGTCTCGGGCCCATATCACCAGGATCGGAGATAGAGCCCACGCGTGCTAGTCGCAATCGACCGTAGTGATACCGGCAAGGTATGGTAAACTTTAAGCCGTGCAGATGTCATACCGTGCGCTTTTCGGCAATATCCCTAAATAGCTGCTCCCATCGGGGAAGGACAGTGGACCAATCAAATTGCTCAACTTTTAGACGGCCGTTACGAGACAACCGCCCGGCCACTCCTTCTTCCCCCATGAGACGTCGAACTGCCGTCGCCATTGCTACCTCATCGCTGTCAGGGACAAGGAGCCCATCGCACTCATCTTCGATCAAGTACGGAATGCCGCCCACTTTGGTACTGACAATGCACACACCGCAGGCCATCGCTTCAAGTACGCTCACTGGCGTATTATCTATCTTCGGCGTATTGAGCAGAATATCACCTCGATTGATCCACACAGGAGTAGTAGCTTTAGGGACAGGCCCGACGAACGTTATCCTGTCAAGGACTCCGAGCTTTGCAGCCAAATTCGTGGTCAAACCGAGACTTCCATCTTTCATATCGGGACCAATCATCATGAGGTTCACGGAGGGACAGTCGCTGGCAAGCAGAGCGACAACTTTTACCGCCAGTGAGGGGTTATAGATATCGTGAAAGGCTCGCAGCCACACCAAGTTTGGCTCAGGACGATTTCGATGCCTGAACGGATACTTACCTATTTCCAGCAAATTCGGCAAACGCACTATGTCTTCTCGATAAACCTGCATCTGCTCAAAGAGGTAGGCAGAAGGAGTGGTGACGGCACCTGCATTTCGCAAGAGACGCCGAACTCTATTGGCATGTCTTTGCGCGAATGCAGGAAGATTTCCTCCGTGCAGTGTTAGAATGTACGGCTTCCTGACCATCCTCAATGTTCGACACACCAACTCAGCCCACAGAAATGACGGTCCGCTGTACACATCGACCTGGGCAACTCGATACTGGGTTCGCTCTCGCCATACCGTCAGTAGAAAGTCAGCTAGACGAGCAACTCGAGCAGGACGTGAAGAGGTCGTCATGATTTTCCAGCCAGCAGCCTTGAGTCCAACTGCCAGATCTTCGCATACACCCCGAGTCCCTCTAGTAGCAGACAGGAAATTGCCGATCAACAGCACTGGTGGCCGATTCTGATTATTCACTGTCAGCATTTACGCAGCTCACAAAACAACAAGCCCCTCAGTCTTCTTCCTGTTCGAATGGCTCGAAGAAAGTGTTCTGACTCCCTAGGTGTCTAGGCCTCTACGCTGTAGCGTTCTCGCGTATGTCCAGCAACATTATCACCGCCATGTTGATGACCAATTGCACCCACCGATTCCGAACATGCTAACTATCCTTCCAACCTTCAGCCTGATAGGCTGCAAAAGTCGCTGACCTCAAGCGATCGAGTCCAAATACTTGTTCGGCTTTGGTCCGACCGGCATCACCCATCCTACGACACAACTCTCTGTTGTTGAGAAGGGTTGCGATACGATCGGCGAGCGCGGCTTCATCCTCTTTAGGCACCACGAACCCCGTCTTGCCGTCATCAATCAAATAGGGAACATCACCTGCGTCGGTGGCAACAACGGCACGTCCACAGGCCATAGCCTCCATGATGGCGTTCGGACAGCCCTCATGCTCAGCGCTATGCACCAGAAATGCCGCACCAGCAAGCAGGTCTGGAATATCATGTCGATTACCCAAGAACCGAAACATGTGTTCCACATGCAGCTCTGCTACCATGGCCTCTAGTTCTTCTCGCAATGGGCCTGAGCCAGCATGGCGCACCTCAAGCTCTAAGCCCTTCCCGGCAAGATACACAACGGCTCGAAGAAGACGGTCCCAACGTTTTACTCGGAACAGGCTTCCCACCGCTAGGATATATCCTCGATCAGGATACGGTCTAGGAGAGAAGCGATCGAGATCGATTCCGTTTGTGACGACGTAGATGCGGCGAGGCCTAAAGATCGTAGTGGAGTGCTTTGCCTCCTGCTCGGCCCTGAAGCTGTTGTAAATTTGGCCCGGTGGCCATCGCCCACACAGTCGCTCCATCATCTTCCCCACGTCCCAGTTACCTCGCACTGATCCTATAGGTATGGCTACAGTAGCTCGCGCGGCCCACCAGGCAAGGATGTTTGTATAGAACGAGTACGAATGGATCACCTCCGGTCGCAGATCAGACACCAAACTGCGCAGGTCCCGCAATTTAGCTAATCGTGTTGGTCTAGTGCCCAGGAGGACCACGGGAACTTCTAGCGCACGAATTAATGGTGCGTACTGATCGTCGGAAGAATTCCCCCATACTACCACAACTGGTTTATACCGCCTTCGGTCCATAGATCGTATCAGGTAGAATAGTTGTCGTTCTAATCCCCCTAAACCTAGTTGCCCGACAAGATAGAGAAGGCGGCAGTTCACGTGGATGAATCCGATGCAGAAGGAAGATTTCTAGTTGTAGAGGCCTGTCTGTGATGGAAACAAATATTGCCCTGCACGTTATGATAATAGGGAATTCGGTTTCCCCTAGGTGAGAGCAAGACTGCCAAGACTCCAAAAGACTGTTGTTTTTCGACCATCCCTTGCCGTTGGCTGCTAATAGTTCCAGCTCAATCGAATCAACCTTTTGAACGACTTAGAGTGGATGCCTGAGATCATACTTTTATTGGTTCCGACGAATACCTGTTTCCTTCAACTGCTGACACTATACCCGTAGGCCAAATCCATTGCCGAGCACCCACCAACATGCCTACACCAATGGCAAATGTTTTGTCAGAAAAATCGTTTCCGTAAAGCAATAGTGCACCGAGCGAGACCATAACCCCTAGCAACGCAAGCGAAAGCCCATCTCGACCGCATCGTAATGGAATCGAACGATAGACACACCATGCGATCAACAGATACACCAAGAGAGCAAGAATTCCCCAGAAAATTGTAAGCAGTATAAGTGCGTTGTGCGGAAGATGCAGCGACCTGGTGGTTGACTTCCCGTCGGGTGCACTTTTCTCCGAGTAGAAACCATTCTGGAATGCCCATTTGTTCACAAAATTTCCCGCACCAACACCAGCCACGATGTATTCTGGTAAGCGCCTGAACGCGTTGGTATATAACTTCGCACGGCTTTCCATTTTGCCACTCCCTTTCACCTCAGTCGAGAACTCCATCCGAGACCAAGTAGCCTCGGGAACTACCGTATAAACACCCATACCTAAAATGGAAACAAGGATTAATGCTTTCCCCTGTCTGAATCCTCCAGCATAGAGAATCACCAGCGACCCCACAAACATCACCACGGCAGCACCTCTAGACATTGCCAAGAACGAGCCGACAATGCAGACCGCGACTACTCCCAGCAATGGGACCCTGAGACGCTTCCACTTGTCCGACAAGCACAGAGCAAATGCAACCAATGCTCCCTGCGCACACACATGGGCCAATCGATTTAAGTTGGCTCCCATGGGTTTTTCCCCGTACGCTCCAAGGCGAACCTTTTCGGCCTGGTGGAAATTATCAGCCGGCGCTCCCTGTAAAGCTTCATAGCCGGTAAAATAGAGGACAGCTGACACCCCTAAGGCTGTTGCAATGTATCCGAACAGGCCGACGGTCAAGATTGACCGATCTCTGCATATGGTTGCCACGCATATCATGCCTCCGATCATTTCTGCAAATCGCTTGCATTGATAATACTCGGGGAGCGGACTTGAAAACTCCAGAAGGACACTAATGAAGAAGAACGCATAGGCTGCGATGAAAACGGGGTGACACCAAATCTTATCCAAGCTGCGAAGACGACACACAATGACGTATGCGGCGAGCGCGACGAAGAGCAGAAAAGAAGAGCTCATCCCGACCACTGTGGGAAAATAATTTTGCAGCGGTAACGCGGCTATGGAAACAAAAAGCAAGGATCGCTCAACCGGGGTAGTACGGGCCTCAGTTGGGATGTATCGAGATGCAGCCGGTTCCCCACTGGCGGGCGACGCTCGCTGATCCAATCTGATTGATCGATCGATCACGGAGGCACCTTAGGCTTTCTTCTGCCGCATGTCATTGAATGATCAATACCTAGCGAGAAGTGACACAAGATGGCCAGAGAGGGTACTCAACACTGAGGCTGAGGTGAACAAATCCACCACGTACATAGCCATGTACACCTGACTTAGGTTAAGGAGATCCCCACCCCTTTTGCATTTCTACTTTGCCGCATTCGCACCATTCCAACCTCTGTCTCTTACATGTGAGTTACTTCTACCACGTGCCACTAACTTCTCGTAGGAGGGCATCGAGATCTTTTGAGATGACCGCCCATGAACAGTTCTCGATATTCTGAGGCTGAGGAGCCTGACCACGAACTACATCCTCCAAAAAGGATACCATACTCTGAATTTCAATTCCTGTAAAACTCTTGACCAAACCGGTGGGCTCGGTGATCACCCTCGCATCACTGCCTTCAGGAGCGATCAACAGTACAGGGGTTGCCAGCCCGATAGCTTCAAATATTTTCCCCGTGACGATTCCCTTATCTTCCAGTGTTTGTTCTTCAGCCACTGATGTGATGACCAGGGCGAGGCGCGCCCCTTTGACCGCCGATAAGGCCTCCCCTCTTGGTACCCTTCCATGGAACACTATACGATCACTCAGGTCGAACCGATCTGCCTCTTGACGAATGTGGTTCTCATCAACGCCATAGTAGTGAAAGTACCAATCATTCCCATTTCCATTCAGAGACTCCCTGAGGAGTTTGAGCGCGGCTAGAAATGGCGAGATGGTGCGCTTTGGCGGATAGAAGATCCCTGTATAGACAAATGCGCAATGTCCGAAATCGTATGGTTTAACAGCCGCCATCTCGCCTGAGTCAAAACCATTGGTCACAACGTGCAGTTTCGGCCCAATACCAAAACGTTGATCTAACGCACGCCCCCAAGAAGGTGACACGATCGTAACTGCCGCGCTCCCCTCAAGCACCCTCGCCTCCTCTTGGATAGTCGATGGTAAGTGGAGACGAGCACCATGGGGATTTCCAGTCCAAGGATCGCGATAATCCAGGACATAGGGCCTCCCAAGCCTTTCGGAGAGGCGCTTGGCTAAACCGAACGCGGAGAATGGCGACCCCGTTGCAAAAATCACATCCACATCATTCGTAGTCAAGGCAGAACTGGCTTGTTCCGCCGCTTTGATCCAACCGATATGTGTATCAATCCCGAGACGTCCTGCAATCGGTCGGCAAACTCTTCCAACCAGCTTACAAATGTACTGACTCCAGCATTTCAGATTGTTTGGCGCCAGACATCGCCATCCGTGCCCGGTCAGAATGCGCTTGATGCCCACATGGCCTACTTCCCTAGAGGCATTCTCGATGTCTTCGATGTTCCGCAGTATCGACGGATCAGGAGTGACCACCGTCACATCCCACCCGAGTCTGGTCAAGTACATCGCCATGTTCCAGGTCCTGACACAGCCCGGTGCCTTAGCCGGTGGAAATGGGTAGGCTAGAAAGAGCAGCTTCGGTCGCCCTCGCAGCTGCGTGACATCGCCGGCAAGCTTCTCGGACATACTCGCTGGACTACCTCTCTCCATGCCACTCACTTCCACTTCTCCTCTACGCGACCGACTCTCTCCATGATATAGATCCATTAGGGTCCATCGAACCGATTATACCAGGTCCCTATAACGTTTCGAGTTGAATCGCGGCGAACCGCTCCGTATGAGATGAACCAAGACGGTCGCATATCGAGCCCGCGATACCGTGCACTAAGGTTCCCCAATCAACCTGCTTGGCGATGTTGCGACGCATGTGGATTTGGTCACTCGACATTCCATTACGCGCGAGGGATTCGCTGATTGCTCGCGACCATTCCTCTGGTGTATTTGCCAGCTTAATGACATGGGAAAAATCCAACAGCGATCGGATAGGAGTCCCCACAATCGGCTTCCCGCCGGCTAAATATTCATGCAGCTTGAGCGGATATATGTATTTCGTATAGTCGTTCGTCTTATACGGCAGCAAGCAAACGTCCATATGCTGTGGATAGGCGCAGGCACGCTCTATGGGCTTGTGCCCAAGAAAATGCACGTTCGGCAACTTAGATAATTCCTCCACTAACAGCGCATCCTTTCCCAGACTGTTGTGGGGCCCGACAAAGATAAAGGACCATTCCACATGGCGCGTCGCCAACCCGAGCAAAAGCCTCAAGTCCAGCTGGGACTTGATGACACCAATATAGCCGATTCTCGGATGGGATATCGATTTTAAGTCAGCCGGCTCTTCCTGGTGACTCGCAAATGCCTGATAGTTCACGCCATTAGGAACAAAGAGCGTATGGGGATTGAAATGTCCTTTACGCTCCAGCAAGGCCGGAGAATGGATGAAGACTTGGTCTACTCGCTTGATCAGCTGGATCTCTCGATCCGTTAGCGGGAGCTCGGTTGGGGAGAATGAATATTCATCAACGATGTGATAACAACTGAGGTCATAGGAACCGCTCTCCAATACATGGTCGAAATAGGGACGCCAAAGATAGAAGACGATGGTCCTGCACCCACGCCGACGAAGCAAGGCCGCAGCTCTACGAGCTCTCTCCACCGCGGTCCAGGAGGATAGCCATGTTGGTCGGTCAAACTGTGGAAGCCATCTTTCCGGCTGATACAGAGAAAACCCTTCCGGAAATGTTTCCGAGCGAGGAGAGCGATTGACCGGCTTCCCGCCGCCAAATACAAGCTCTCTCCAGCTTCTGGCAGGTTCGGCCCAGACAATATGAAAATACTTCGCCAGGCGGGTCAGCACCTGGTGCCGCGACAGCCAAGGGCCGCCCCATTCCTCCGGCACAAAGGCAACCACGCCAACCTCAGGAAAGAGCGGTCTGGCTAAACCGATTGGCTTCAGGCCAGTTCCTGGATTCTTCATAGCGGTGTCACTTCTCATTCAGTTGCCACCTGACTTCGCATCACGCTCACATATAATTCTTCCAACTCCTTATTCAAGCGGCGTGTATCAAATTTTTGTTCCACCTGCCTCCTGCCGGCGAGACCCATCTCACTACAAATCTCCGGGTGCCTTATCAGATATTCAAGCGAACCGGCAAGCGAACCGGCATCCCTTTCCGGCACCAGGAGACCCGTGACGCCATCGGTCACCAACTCCGGTATCCCACTGTGAAACGTACTGATGACGGGTAATCCGCAGGCCATCGCCTCTTTTATGACATTCGGTATCCCTTCTTGATCACCCCCGTCAGAGGTTAAACTCGGAGCAACCAACACATGCGATTCCTCTAAGAGCCGCTTCACTTCTTCGTGGGTTTTCCAGCCGAGTAGTTTGACCTGTCGCTCGATACCCATCCGCCCTATCATCTGCTCCAGATGCCCACGCAGCAGACCATCGCCGACGATCGTATATTCTAGCTTTTCACCTTTTGCCAGAAGGGCCGCCACGGCCTCGATGGCGAAGGCCACTCCTTTTTTTTCCATCAATCTCGCAACCGTCAGAACCTTCGTCAGTTCTCCGGATTCTCGCCGCCTTTGAAGATATTCGAATTTAGAACAGTCGATACCGGAGTAATGAACCACGATTTTCTTTTCCGCACAGCCCTCCTGGATTAGTCGCTCTTTAAGAAACTCACATACCGGCAAAAATAAATGCCCCTCCCTGAACAACTCATGATAGATGCCAGGATGTTTTTTCAGAACAGCGGTGACATCAGCACCCCGTATAGATGTCACGATTTTGTGATTCCGAGTACGGGTTGGCAGTAACGATACTACTCTCCGTCCGAGGGTAGCAAACTGACAATGGATAATATCAAAAGGCCTCTCCCTTTCTAACAACGGAATGCTCCTAAAAAGAAGGCTAAGGTCCCATGCCTGCTTCCCATATCGAAACCCATTTAATGATCTGAAAATGACGTCATAATTACGTGGCGCATGTTGAAGAATGAAGGCCATAGCCTTTACTATTCTGGCCAGCCAGTTCGTGGGGATCCGGTAGTAGTGAGTATGTTTTGACAGATCATACTTTTCATAATTGCCATGAGTGGTGGCCGTATTGCCTGATTTGTCCGCAAAGATATGGACATCATGTCCCAAATCTATTAATCCCACAATCTGATTTAGAACAAATGTCTGGGATACAGAGGGAAACTCGCTGACAAGAAATGCGATCTTCATGCTGATAGTTCGTCAGAAAAGGCTAAGACTCCCACGACACCGGATCGATAACACGCGAGTTTTTCAAGACTCCGATTGGAGTTGATACAAAAGCAACCACCGACAGGCTTACTCACCATAGGATCGGTCTTCCATACGACCCCTCAACAATTCGGCACCACTTTCATACACCTGACCCGATGATTCAACCACATCGGCCCCCTAAGCGGAGCAGGCGAGCGCAGACGATCTACCAGCCCATGATTTATATAGCCTCATTGACCTATTTCGTGTATCGAGAGCTGAGAATCGAAATTTTCATGAACGACAAGCACAGATCCGCACTATGACTTTCAGATCTTTCCCTTCATGAAGCTGACGATACGAGAGAGTTTTCTCCCAAACATGAACTTCCATGGGGAATAACTGTAGTCAAACATCCTGTACACGGTAAGATACGCACTTAGACGCCCCAACGGAGACTTTATTCCCGCAGCATGCCTATAATTCCTCAGGCAAAAATAGGACATCCCTCTCTTTCTAATTACATCAGCATGTTGAGGCACGGCATTGCACATGACATCCAGAAGATAGCAACTATCTTCGCACCATTCATAATAATGGGTAGCGCTTCCCATATTACTGTCATGTCTGCGAAAGCTGGCTTTTATATCAAAGATGTCGACTCTTCCATATTTCGCAGCCAGCTGAACATATGCCACAACATCCTCATATCTATGAGTTTTTGAATGGAATCCTCCCTGTTGCTTCAGCCTCTGGGTATTAAATAGGGTACTGCATAGATACAGCGGCACTTTTCCGTCAAACCAGCCCAAAATAAAATCTGTTGTAGAGCATCCATTAGCCCTGTTATGGGAAGCAGATAGAATATTCCCAGCGGAATCGATTTGCCGTGCTCCGGTTAAAATTACGCCGGGTTCTCCGTATGACGCAGCGGCATCCAAACATGTTGATATGAAATCATCATCGACCACGTCATCATCAAAGAGCATCAGGAAGTATTTCCCCTGAGATTGATCCAAGCAAAAATTACAATTTTTATTTGCACCTATATTTTGCGTCTGCCTGAAGTACCGTATTCGGGAATCACCGAATTCTTTGACGGTCGATTCGGTATTGTCCGAGGAACAGTTGTCGGAAACAATGATCTCTATATTCTTATATGTTTGATTTACCGCACTTCGCAGCGCCACTTTCAGGTAACTGCTTGCTCTGTTGTAAGTCGGTATACCAATTGAAACAAGGGGGGTTGTATGATTTGTCATCTGATGAGCGCCTATTTCAGACAGTCGATATCAGGTATTCCACCGAGTCAGCATATTGTTGTTACTCATCGGTGAACGTGAGCGATACTTTCTTGTCCATAATGCCAAACTCAGCAATGGCCAAAGCCCCTTTGCATAGTTACGTTTTCCATGAACATGCTGGTCAAAAACCCCACGAACCGCCTTTCGATTGATTTCAAGGCCAAGGAGATCAGTTTGGTTCAAGACGTACTCCTCGAACATTTCCTTCATGGATGTTCTGAGCCATGTCGCCATCGGAGCCTCAAACCCTCGTTTCGCATGAGTCTGATACGTGACCAATTTCGCCAAGGCCCGTCTCAAGGGGATTTTCCCGATTTGAGGACCGACCTGTAAGCAGTCTTTCCAGTCGACCTTCGACGCCACGTCAATCACCTCTCGATCAAGGAACGGAACACGAACCTCGAGGGAATTGTACATGCTTGCCCTGTCCACCTTCAGCAATACCATCGTCAAGTGGTACACAAACTCATTCCATCGTGAAACCTGGGCGATTTGATCGGGGTCACGGCCATCGTACGCATATACATTGCATCCTGACGGCCAGACCGGCAATGAGGGAAATATTTCTTCCAGTAGCGCTTCAGGAAAACGGGTATGCATCGCACGGTGGGCGTTGCCCACTGAGTCCATGAGCAGGTATCTATCATTACCCCTCAAGAAGGCTCGTTTTGCTCCCCATCGTACCCTTCTCAGCCAGAGCGGCATCCTGAAGTCCACCGCAAGCCTGATCAGCGTGGCGAAACGACTGGGATACCCCCAAAACAATTCATCACCACCATCCCCAGAAAGTACGACTTTATGATCGCGACTAGCCAATCTTGCAGCCAACAAGGTGGGAAATATCGAGTAGTCGCCAAACGGCTCCCCACAAGCGTCGATAACTTCTGCTACAAGGTCCAGAACCTGGTCCGTCCGGACATATTCGATCTTATGCTCGACCCCAATTTCCTTTGCGTAGGCTTGCGCATCCAGAGATTCATCGGTTTGTTTCTCACCGGTACCGATCGTAAATGTCTGGATAGGGTTTGCACTGACAGACCGCATCTTCGCCACTACTAAGGGCGAGTCGATGCCACCCGATAAAAATGCTCCCACGGGAACATCACTGATTAAATGCCGTCTCACAGCTCGTGTGATCGCTTCATCCACCGCCTCTAGAGCTTCCTCCCCTCTCAATGAAGGCTCGGCATACTGAGACAACATAAAAAAGCGGCCCTGCTGGCTTTGTCCATTCGCTGTAATTTCCATCCACGTACCCGGCTCCAGCATGTGCGTGTTCTCTATCATGGCAAAAGGAGCCGGAATATACGCCAACCGCAGATACAGCCCGAGTGCTTCGCTTGACACCCCGAGGTCATTACTCCAGGGATGTGCCAGTAATTGATCATACTGTGAAGCGAATACAACCCCGCGATCGGACGTCAAATAATACAGCGGTTTCATACCGGCATGGTCGCGCGCCAAAAGTAGCTTCTTCTCAGTGCTGTCATAGAAGGCCAATGCAAACATCCCGTTAAACTTAGCCAGTGCTGCAGCACCCCATTCTATTAATGCATGCAATACGACCTCGCTATCGCTGGTTGACCGGAATGTCACCCCGCGCTGCTGCAATTGCTCCCTGATCTCTACAAAGTTATAGACCTCGCCGTTAAACACTAAGACATACCGGCCCTTACCGGCAGTCATGGGCTGATGCCCTCCGGAGCTCAAATCAATAATCGACAGCCTGCGAAACGCCAATGTGCAAGATCCATCCTCAGACCAGAATCCGCTATCATCCGGTCCCCGCCGGGACATCATGGAACTAATTCTGTCCCAATCAGCACCTGCAGGCTCTTGCTCCCTGAATCTTAATTCTCCGGCTATTCCGCACATATTCCTATTCCATGCTTCCTACGGTCACTCATCTTCAACTAATCGTCAGAACTTCGTCTTGAATAACCCGAAGAAGATTGAAGCCTACAAGACGCAATTCGAGAGCCCGTTACAATGGACGAGGTGTTTGTAGTGGCGACACCGCTAGTCATCACCGCCTGAATCACTTTTACCATCCTAGATAAAGGTATCTCGAAACAGCTTCACACGATCGCCAAGTCCACTGAGGCCACCAACCGGTTCTTGGTAGATCAGCGTGGGAGCGTCAATGAATAGGCCTAAACCATACTTTGATTATGGAACCCTGAAGCAGTGCGCTGGGGGGAAACAACTCTTCTTGTAGTCAGCCCTTCGAAAACACACTGCCTAAAGAATGGCGGCACCCCTTACGAGCAAAATAGGTCGTAACTCGATCGACTAATTGAATGCCTGGCAGCTCCAACTCCAAACGCTGCCGATCTTTCCGATGCTTCTTCATCAGCATCGAGAGAAGACAAACGCTCAAGTGGCGCCGCTCACCGACTGCCTGTCTTGAGTATTACTGAGATCTTGCTCATTAGTCCACTTCAGCAACGGCCTTACGACGCCTGGAAATGACCCTGCATAGTTGCCACGTGCCGAGTCACCGTCAGTCGTATCCACCACATGAAAGGCGACCGCCTGGCGTACTTTAAAGAGGTAGTCGAGCGGCTCTACCGTATCAAGGCTCACATTGACAATCATGGTTCCTTCGGCCAGGTAATTCCCTGGAATCCAGGCGATACTCCGGTAGCGGCCGGGCGGTCGAATACGTCCTCTCCACTCGGGATCCGCTTCAAGCGCCACAAACAGCAACACCGCTTCCTCATTACAGACATCTATCGCTCCCCTGAACTTACGACCAGGCTGGAGGACCTCATACTCGATCTCAATTCCGACTGGTTTTCGAATATCGATCTGATCGGTGTACTGGCCTTCCTCATTCCGCACGCGCACCGCCCATAACCGAGCGGCTCGACTACTGGGCGCCTTCACCGGGTCCAGCCATTCTCGCACCGCCATCGTGCCCAGGCCTGAATGCAGGTATGTTTTCACGACGTCATGCGGGGATCCGTCATGACGCAGTTGCCCATCCTCTAAGTAGATCACCCGTTTGCACAGCCGTGTAATGGCCTGCATGTTATGGCTGACAAAGAAGATCGTCCGTCCTTGATCGGCCACCCCTTCCATTTTGCCTAAGCACTTCTTTTGAAAATCCGCATCGCCGACCGCCAGCACCTCATCGACAATCAAGATTTCCGGTTGCAAGTGGGCCGCGACGGCAAACGCCAACCGCAGATACATCCCGCTGGAATACCGTTTGACAGGCGTATCGATGAACTGTTCCACCCCAGCAAACGCCACGATCTCATCGAACTTTTCGGTGACCTCGGCGCGCTTCATCCCCAGTATCGTTCCATTGAGATATACATTCTCGCGCCCAGTCAGTTCCGCGTGAAAGCCTGTCCCTACTTCCAACAGCGAGGAGACACGGCCTGTGATCTCAATACGACCATGAGTGGGTGCGGTGATCCTCGACAGCAGCTTGAGGAGCGTGCTTTTCCCGGCACCGTTGCGGCCGATAATCCCCACCACCTCACCCTGCTTGACACTAAAGGAGACATCCTTCAAGGCCCACATGGCATTGGTGGCATCTGCTTCCGGCCCTGTGCCGCGACCGAACAAGCGACTCGCACCTGACACAAGGCGATCGCGCAACGTGGCATACTTCTCCCGCCGCGCGCCGATGGTGTAGCGTTTGGAGAGGTTATCTACTTGCACGGCAATTTCACTCATATCAAGTATCCCCAAACGTTTTCTGAAAGTCTACCCAGCGTGGGTTGGAGAGTAGCAGGCAACACAATCGTCGGAACAGACGTAAAACCGCGGGCCATTAAATGATATCGGCAAATTCTCGTTCCATCTGCCGAAAGTACACTATTCCCCCGATCAGCACGACAAGAACCATAATAAGGCTCAGCCCCATCATGAATGGATCCGGGGCGCTTTTCCCCAACAATGCCCAACGAAACCCATCGATGACCCCGACCATCGGATTGAGACTATAGAGCAACTTCCAGCGCTCCGGCACAAGGCTGACGGGATAGACGATCGGTGAGACAAACATCCAGATTTGAACTACAAATGGAATGGCATGACCCACATCTCGATACTTGACGTTGGTTGCTGAGACAAACAGGCCGACCCCCGTGGCCGTCAGCATGGCGATCAGGATGAATGCCGGCAGCGTGATCACTTTCCAGGTGAGAGGAATTCCTGCGTACATGAGCAGGCCAAACAACAGCCCCATCGACAACAGAGAGTCGATCAACGGGGAGACAATCGCTGAAAGCGGCAGCAGCATCCTCGGGAAATAGACTTTTGTGACCAAATTAGCGCTACTGACAAGGCTCGTCCCCGAGCGTGTAATGGCCTGGGAAAAGTATCCCCATGGGAGCAAAGCGGTCAATATGAACGCAGGATACCAGATGCCATCGGACGGCATCTTAGCCATCCGCCCAAATATCGCGGTAAAAATCAGCATCGCAATTAAGGGCTGCAGGAGAACCCAACTCACCCCGATGGCCGTTTGCTTATACCGGACTTTGATCTCCCGCTCGACCAACGTATACAGCAACTCCCGGTACTCCCAGAGTTCAGCCCAATCGACCCTCAATAGTCCGCTTCGCTTCTCGATAATTATCTTCTGCGCGGGTGAATTTATGATCGATTCTGATTGAGCCATATGCATCCGTGGCGTAACTCCCATCACCTAGTCGAATCCGAGCGATTCTCCTAACGATTCCAAGAATACCGACAGCATAAATCCTACTTGATGGCGTGATACCTGGTACTCAAGTCCCGTTCCCTCGGTGGAAGTGTGGTTGAATATATAAAAGAGCTCTCCGCTGATGTTTCTCGTCAACTTATACTCAAGCCTCGATGCTCCAGTGACAAACTGAAATTGAGCCTCTGTATTGGGGAAAAATTGACTCAAGGAATACCCACCAGTCCCGCTGACGCTGAGTCGCTCATAAATTCGATGTCTGATGCTCGCCTGCGCACGATTATTGATCCGCGCCCCACCCTGTAAAAAGGATGATGGTTTGGCGTCCCGTGCAAGCGTCAGCTCGAGGACCGTGTCCCGCTCCGGTTTGGTTGTGACGTGGAGAGAACCGGACGGGAACGTCCGCCCAACTGGTTCGACAAACGTGAGACCTCCACGGACAGAGAACGTCCACTCCGGGAACACCTTCGTATAGTCACCTTCGAGCGTGATGATATTGCCAGCAACGGTCCTGCCACCTTCGGACCGCTCTTGGGTAAAAAAGGTCTGTCGATACACGGCGGCGATGCTGTCGTTTCGCGTTAGATTATATCGAGGTCCTCCGAACCAGGTGTGAGTCATCGTATTGAAGAAGGTGGCGGAGTCTACTTCCACGCCGTCGATGGCACGGGTCACCCTCCGAAGGCCGAACTTGTACCCACCTTCCAAAGAAACATCTCGGGACAGAGGGTAGCTCCCATTGAAGCTGGTTGTGTTCACAAGCCTGCTTCGCCGAAATGTTATGAGGCCGTCCTCGAGGTCATCAGCCGATGTCGCTCTCCCTGCAGATTGCTCGGGCGAATATATCAATTTTTGAGTGACACCCAACCTCGCTCCTCTGACATACTGATCAATCCATCGATCCAAGCCAACAGTGCCGTTGAGATTCGCGCCAAAAAAGTCCAAGTCCGTATTGGTCACATACTTGTTATAGTTTCCCCCCACCTGCAGGTCAGCTTCAATGTCACGACTGTCGTGCCGCAGGGCTAGCCCACCGTTCACAGTCGTCACAAAATCATGGAGCTGCGGGGCATTCCCCTGTGCGTCCCTTAGGAGGTCCTTCGGCCTACGCCATACATTGCTATCATATCGTTCCCTCACCGAACCCCAGGGAACGAGCTTCGTCTCCGCATAAACTGACACTGAGGGCAACGCCCCCCAGATAAGCACAGCCGCAACTGCGAGCCTAAGCAATGGTCTGATCTTGAGTGGTCTATAACACCACAATAGAATCACCACACTCCTTTTCAGAAGTAGCTACAAACGGATACCGATCAGCCGATAACCGATCCGCCCGCCTTATGCCACATGCATAGATTTAAAAAAACAGAGCCAATAGTGCGTCGGACACCCTGCATGATTCCGTCACGGTACGACAACCGTATCACCGGAGGTCAACACGATGTTACCTGGTTCACCACGTCCGCTGACGAGATCATCATACCGCAGAGGAATATGGACTTCCTGGCGTTTGTGACCAGGGCTTTCAATGACCCGCACTACTTGCAACCTATTCTTACTCGCATAGTTTGTAAAGCCGCCGGCCATCGAAATCGCTTGCAGCACGGTCACGTAGGACTTGAGCTGGTACTTTCCCGGCTTGGCGACCTCACCCAACACAAACACGGCATAACTGTTGAGCTCCTTGACGTTCACCGAGACCGAAGGGTTCTGGATATAGCCTTTGAGACGCTCGGTAATCTGCGCGGACAGTGCCTCTGCTGTGAGGCCGGCTGCTTGCACGTCACCGATGATCGGCATGGAGACATATCCATCTGGCCGTATCAAGGTGACTCTGGACAAATCCGGATTCTTCCACACATTGATCTCAATCTGGTCTTCAGAACCTAAAAGGAATTCCGTGGGGACGTCGGATGCCTTGTATTCCCTCGACGTCACCGGTCCTCGACAACTAGCTTGGACAAGCACAGAGCACAACAAGAGCCCAATCGCCGATGCTCTCATCACAGACAGATACCACCTAGACACCCTTGTCCATCGTGCGCAATTGTCCACAGCAATCCTTTCCAGTATTCCCTACCGACCAGGGAAGACCACCATTGACTCGCTCGGCACCACAAGTGTATCACCCGGCTTCAGTTCAAAATTATCCGTGATTCCGCTGCGAAGCACAATGTCATCGTAGCTCGCCGTGAACCGCTTCAAACCTGGGGCTGTATCCGTAAACCGAAAAATGACGATCTGGTTCCTTGCCGCCGTATCTTTGAATCCGCCTGCAATGGTAATCGCTTGCAGCAGTGTCGTTTTACTCTTCAGCGGATACTTGCCAGGATGAGCTACTTCGCCGAGCAGGAAGATGTTGGAACTATTGACTTCCTTCAGGGTCACAGCCACAACGGGGTTCTGGACATATTCCTTGAGTTTGTTCGTCATTTCTTCCGCTAATTTGTTGGGCGTTTTCCCGACGGCCATCACGTCGCGAATGATCGGCATTGAAAATCGCCCATCGGGACGTACTTGCACTTGTCGTGACAGATCAGGATTCCTCCAGACGGTAATGTCCAGTACATCTTCGGCACCGATCACATATTCGCTGCTGACCGCATTCGATAGCTTATCCATCATCGCCTGACTGATTGCTTTCTCGGTCTGCGTTGTCGTGGAAGGTACTATGGGGATATCTGTCGGCAATTTACCGGCGTCTGGCTTAGCCAAACTCGAATCACAGAATCCAGAGCCTGGACTTACCACCAGCACCAGTGAGATGATCAGAAACTGCAAGATGTATGGCATGACCTTGATTCCTTTCTCGAGAAGCCAGTCACGACTCCTACTCCTATAGCCTAGGCATAGCGTCTGAACACCGGCTTCACGGAACGACCGATGAGATACTTTTCTATACCTTCGTTCAAGGCTTGGCGATACACATGTAATGCATCATGAACCGCGTCGACTGTTCTGTCGATATCCGCATCTGTATGACAATAGCTCACGACGAATGATGGCGCAAGTATCCCCCGTTTGATCGTCTCCTGGAGAAAGAGAGTTCTGAAGGATTGGGATGATCTTTTTTCAGCATCCAGGGTTGCGTACACGAGCGCACATGGTTTCCCCGCAACCTTGAAGTATTCGCCCAGATGGTGCTCATTGATGGACTTTTGAATTCCTTGCTCCAGACGCCTGCCCGCACTCCACATTCTTTCAATGACGGGTTCCCGTTTATAGATCTGAATGACTTCCTTCGCAGCTGCTAGCGCAAAAGTCTCCGCCCCATGCGTGAACGACAATAAGAAGACTCGTTCTGCCTCGTGGTCCAGCCCTCCTCGCTTCATGAGCTCTCGTTTGCCAACAAGCGCTGAAACCGAAAAACCGTTCCCCAAAGCCTTGCCGAACGTCGATAAGTCCGGAACGATCCGATGATAGCGTTGCCCGCCACCAAGGTGCCACCGAAACCCGCAAATCATTTCGTCAAGGATGAAAACCGTGCCGTTGTCTCTACAGAGATCCTGAGCTGTATGCAGAAAGTCATTGACCGGTGCCATCTCTTTTTCAGGTTCCATGATGAGACATGCAATTTGGCCCGGATACTGCCGAAACAACGCCTGAATGCTTTCTATGGAATTATAATTAAACTTGAGCGTTAACCCTTGGACAACCTTGGGGATGCCCGCAGACATCGGCGTGGATCCAATAAACCAATCATCTACGGAAAAGAATGGATGGTCCGCACACACCGCGACGAGGTCTCGCCCCGTGTAGGCACGGGAAAGTCGTATTGCCGCGCTCGTCACGTCGGAACCATTTTTTCCGAATTTCACCATTTCAGCGCCCTCAATGACGCTGAGCATTTCCTCCGCACACTCAACTTCAATCGGCGAAGGCCTGGTGAAATGATTGCCCTCCAGCATATGTTTGTAAGCGACATTGAGTACCCGTTCATCCGCATAGCCCAGGGTCACGGAACGAAGCCCCATATTGTATTCAATGAACTCATTTCCATCGATGTCCCAGACGTGGCATCCACGCCCTTTAACAAGGAACCCAGGGGCTTGGTCCGGGTATTGGTCGTCACCTCTACCATAGGTATGGCAACCGCCTGGGATAAGGGCATGCGCGCGCGGCTGCAATACCTTTGACTTCTTAAAATTCACCGTTTCACCTTCATGCGCTTCGTCCTCGCCAGAGTCATGAGTGGTATTTCACGGCTCTGATCAGATGCTGAGGAAGCCCGACATCGATATATGATCCCGATGGGAACATCACACCTTCAACCTTGAGTTTGGCCTGCACCGCTTTCTTCAATACGGCTCCAACAGGAATATCTCCCTGAGGATCGATCTTGCGATTCCCGATGAGTCCCGCACCAGACCCTCCCTTCACTCCAGACAGAAACTGGTGCAAAAATTCCGTAAACACCGGCGTCCATGCGGCACATAACCAGGCATACCTCAGTCGTGTTGTCTTTGGTTTGAGATGAATCGCGCAGACGCGGAGATCTTCATCAATGTCGATCATATCCATTGCCTTGGGGTCGTGCGCCGGGAACAGCGCTAATACGACATCAACCCCAGGTCGATCGAGTCGGGCCAGCAGTTTGGAAAATATATCGTGTGGACGGAAAATAATGTCTGGAAACCCAAACGCCACAACCTTATCCTTGATAAAGGGGTACGCCCGATCGATCGTATCCGGGGGGCCACTAGACCCTTCAATTACCACATAGGCAAGGTCCATCCCAAGCATTCTCCCATCTCCCCAGTATGCCGGAATATCCCATTTCCCTTGCCGAATGACGACATAACCCTTCCGAACCCCTGCCTTTCTGAGACATTCCAACAGATAGTGACTCACCACCTTAGGACGGGTCCCCTGGATCCCAGGGATAGGACCAAAGCCGACAGGAAGAACCTCCTTGCTGCAGGGAAGCGGAGCCAGCCGAAGAGATCTGCCAGCTGCTGGAAGTACCGCCACCACTTCTCTTTGCTGAGCGAGCCTACCCCTCATCTACCCATCTGCAATCACACGTCACAGACATCATGCGCCGTGTTCCGCTTTATGTTGATAGGTCAACACACCAGCATCGACTGTTTCGTCATCATAGAGTGCAACCAGCTCATCGGAGATGTGCGCCAGATCGGTGGCACGAAGATAATCCCTCATGGTCGTTCCAGTGCACTCTTCATCTACCCGAGGAGCGCCTTTCTTGCCGGCCACATCATCTAGATTCACGACACGAAAGTCTATGCTGAACCGAGTTTTCCCCGACGTATTAGGCACACTCGAGTGCATCTGGGCTCCCGAGAACAAGATGATGCCGCCCGCGGGCACGATGAGACGGATCTGGGGATCGAGCGCAAGCGATTCGGTCGGCTTCGGTAGAGGCCTGGGATCTTCTTTCAGGAACTTGGCGACATGTGTTCCGCGATTTTGTTGATTCCACGTGTAGTAATTATACCCCTTGGAGCTATTCTTTACCGGAGCGTTCCAATACTGCGGGTGGAAAGCCATGGCATTATTCGACTGAATATCATAGATCGGAATCCACCAATTAATCTGGCAAGCAGGCGCGGAATACCACGTATCCCGATGTGGATGCCAGGCATACGCAATGCCTGCTGTGAGATAGTTGTCGCTGGTAGAACTTCGCATCTTCGGCACATCAAAATATGTCTTCTCTAGATTACAGCCCATCTCGTCAAAAATGTCACGCATGAGCGATTTTGATTCGGAATGATGGATGAAATTTGGCTTCAGCTTCCCGAGGAGATCGGCATACTGCTCAACAGGAAGATGTCGTTGAGCGGTCTCCGGATCATGAGGGGCAAAGGCCTCCTTGATCAATTTTCTGGCAAACTCGATAAACGCGAGCGTACTCTTCCTCGGAGAATAGACGAGCAGCTGCCCTTGAAATAACTCTTCGCGGCGTCGTTCGTCCGAGAATGGAGGGTCATAATACACAGTGTTCATGATCGCTTCTCCATTAAGTGTTATCCCGGCCTCTGACATTCTTTCAATAGCCCAACCTCTAGGAGCGCTTCGGCTGCGGATACAATCTTGCCGAACGAAAGGTCGGCGCGCTCGGCGATATCAAGCAGGGTATGGCGTCCATCGGATGCATTCAACACCCAGAAGAGAGCAAATTCAGTCCATTGTTTTTCTTGATGACCAGCAACAGCACGATACAGCCCTCGTCGACCTAACTGGGGTTCACATTTTGGATTTTGATTTAGATATGTTCGATTTCCTTCCAAGAGATCGAACACTCCTAGACATCTGGCATACGACCGTACAAGAGAGTCCGGCTTCACAAAGCCCAGATCATCTGCCGAGGAGTGATACTCCGGATATTGGCCATGAAGGGCCCTCATAAAACATCCGACGGGCAGATCAAACCCAGGAGAACAATACTGCCGTTCATCATACCCATAGGGAGAAAAGTCGATGATGGTATGGGCCTCTCCTGAATGCCTCAGCACATGTGCCATCGCCCGATCGATCTCCGCATTGCCCTGACGACTCTTCTTGTAGGTGATGTTCCCCGCATCACCTACCCCGGTCAAAACGAGCCCGTGCTTAATGCGAGACACCGTCTGTTCATTCTGAGCCAACCAGGTAATCGACCCAATTGTTCCTGGAATAAAGAGAAACCGGTATGAATACCGTCTTGGACGCATCGCCATCGTTTCCGCCAGCTTCACGGCCACCGTAATACCCGACAAATTATCGTTGCACATAGCCGGATGGCATACATGACATGAGATGAGAACCTCATCCAACGTTTCACCTGGCAAATAGACCTCGCCATAGGTGAGTGAACCGGCTTGAAGACTCGAGTCGATGACAACCTCATATTCGTCATCGGACAGTCGTTCAAGATCCGCGTGCCGAAGGCAAAAGCCCCAGTTCTCCTTGTAATAGGACGTTCGGTAAGGAATCCACTCAGGATGATCCGGCAGCGTGAATAAATGGGGCCTGAGGTCCGCCAATGGCATCTTCTTCCGGACGGGCGAACTGTAGCTCATCAGATGTAAATTGTGTGCTTTGAAATCGATGACTCGCTTCCCCTCCCGGTTCATGACATAGGCATCGGCTACGTTCCATTCCAACGGAACCGTCCAATCAAATACTTTTGTTCCGCTAGGAACTTCATGCATCTCAAGCGCAAGACGCTTCTGGATCGCCCGAAGAGTTTCCCTGACCCCTCCACCAGTAATACTTCGACATATTGGATAAAGCTCCACCATGAAGCTATGCAACTCTTTGCCTAACTCTTCACCTCTCAATGCTTCTTCGGGGCCAGAAAATGTCATAATGGCAGTGCGCCGTCCCTGAAAAATGCTGGCCATGTTCGATCTTTCTCCGACATGACCAGAATGGGTTCAGGCCACTTGATCTTGAACGCTGAGTCGTCCCACCGGAACCCCCGAGCACTGGCAGGCACATGGAACTCCGATATATGGTACGACACTTCGCTATTGTGTTCGAGCGTGAGAAACCCATGGGCACAACACTTCGGAATATAGACAGCTCGGCGATTATCTGCCGAGAGCGTTATTCCGACATGCTGACAGTACGTCGGTGACGCAGGTCGTAAGTCGACGATGACATCATAGATGGCGCCAGCCGTGCAACGAACCAACTTCACTTCCTCATTGGGAGCGGATTGATAATGAAGCCCGCGCATAGTGCCTTTCTGGCGGTTCACCGAAACACTTGACTGCACCCACCTGGTCGAAATCCCGTGCGCCTCAAACTCCCGTTGGCACCAGGTTCTCGCGAACATTCCCCGCTCATCTCGTACCGGCTCAGGATCGATCAAGAAGACATCTTTGAGGGCGGTTTCTGTGAAAATCATGAATACACTTGTACCTCAGGAATCGGAACGACAAACTTTCCTCCCCACTCCCGAACGTAGCTCATCTGCTGCATGACTTCCTCTCGAATATTCCAGGGCAGAATCAGGAGATAGTCAGGGCGTGTGTCGCGCACTCGTTCCGGCCCATAAATTGGAATATGCACGCCAGGGAGAAAATGCCCTTGCTTATGTGGACTCCGATCTACCGTGTAACCAATGAGGTCCGTCCGAATTCCGCAATAGTTGAGCAAGGTGTTCCCCTTTGCGGGAGCCCCATAACCTACAACGTGCTTGCCCTCCTGTTTCGCAGAGATGAGAAAGGACAGTACCTTCCGCTTCGTCGCCTCAACGCGCGGACCAAACGATAGATAATGATTCAGCCGGCCAAATCCGGCGGTTTCTTCTCGTGATTTCAGTTCCTTTGCTCGTGCCTGTACAGGCTTGGAAGTATCGTCATTGTGGCACGCATAGATTCGCAGAGAGCCACCATGAGTCGACAGTTCCTCAACATCGAATAGTTTCATTCCATGACGAGCAAACACCTGCTCGACCGCCAAGAACGAAAAATAGGAAAAATGTTCGTGATAGATAGTGTCAAACTGGTTCTGCTGCATCAGCTGCAACAGATGAGGGAATTCCATAGTAATCAGGCCCGTTGGTTTCAGCAGCACTTTAAGCCCCTTCACGAAATCATTCAGATCCGGGACATGGGCCAGCACATTGTTCCCAATGATCAAATCGGCAGCCCATCCGTCAGCAGCTACATCCCGGGCCGTGTTCTCTCCGAAGAAGGCCACTTTCGTCTGAATCCCCTTCTTCTTCGCCACTTCAGCGATATTGGAAGCAGGCTCGACTCCCAACGCAGAGATGCCGCGTGACACGAAGTTCTGCAAAAGATATCCGTCGTTACTGGCAATCTCCACAACCTTGGAACTGCGATCCAATCCGAATCGACCCACGATCATATCAACATAGGCTTTTGCGTGCGCCAGCCAGGAATCTGAAAATGACGAAAAATACGCGTAGTCGGAAAAAATATCGTGCGGCGCTGCGAATTGCTTTAGCTGAACCAGCAAGCACTTCTCGCACACATAAACATGCAATGGATAAAAGGGCTCCATACGATTCAACTGGTCTGGCTTAATGTAGGAATTGGCCAATGGAGACATCCCAAGATCGATGAACGTACGCTCAAGCGTCGCACCACAAGACCGACACCCTGATTGCCCCATACTGATATTCCCTCCTACTAGCAAAGGATGTTTCGCAACGCCCAATACCCAATGCGACACCCGACCACATCCTCAAGCATTGCTTCGCTCTTTCCACACTAGGTCGTCTGTCAATTGCCCACTCTCCCGCAGTCGTTTTAATGTGACGAGTCGTATCAACTCGCCCGTCCGGAACTCATGGTCGCGAAACTGCATGGCCATGAGCCCATCACGGAGATCCTTCACCGCACTCTGAAGGTCAACCATAGGGAGAAATCCTTGCGCCAGCTTCGAGAACTTGTCAAAGTTCACTCGATATGAGCGCTTATCTGGTTGTGCATCTTTATTGATCAAAACCTCGACGTTCGGCACAAGATTGGCTACAGCTGCCGCCAAATCCTTGACTTGATAATTCCATGCGTCGCTTCCCGCGTTGACGGTCAGAAAGGAACCGCCATCTCGAGAATCTCGCTGCACAGCCCAATCGATTGCTCTCGCCATATCTTTGACGTGAATCAAGGGGCGCCATGGTGTCCCATCACTCAGGATACTGATGCGTTTTGACGCAAGCGCACCAGCTACAAAATCATTCAACACAAGATCCAAGCGCAGCCGATCACTCATGCCGCACGCTGTTGCAAACCGAAGGCAGGTCGCTGTAAAACTTTCCGACGCAAGCGATTCCAGGTCCTGCTCCGTCTGAACTTTTGATTTAGCATAGGCCGTAAGAGGATTCAGAGCATCCTCTTCCCGGCGAGGGCCACCTTCGGCAAATCCGTACACACTGCAGCTCGATGCAAATACAAACTTCTTCACGCCTGCTCGCTTTGCTTTTCGCGCAAGATCGATACTCGCTCGATGGTTTATATCAAGGGTAACCTTTTCAAACGTGGCGCCCATAGGATCGTTTGAGATGGCACAGAGATGCACGATAGCGTCGACCCCTTGCAGGATCTGCTCAGGAACCTGTCGGATATCCCCAAAATGTTGCTGATCAGCCCGACTTTCAGGAAGTCGCGACGCACCCGTTAAACAATGCGCGAAGTACCCCATATCGTAACCGACGAGCGTTGCTTGCGGATGAGACTCTCGCAAACGACGCAGTACTAATGGGCCGACATAGCCCATGTTGCCTGTCACTAGAATCTTCATACTCTACCCCCTGATTTAAGCGCCCTGTTTTTGCAACAGACACAGCGTAAGCACCGAGGCCATTACTGGAATGACCGAGTGAGACAGCATTTGCCAAATGAGTCGAATGCTAGGCTCTCTCAAGACTCAATCTACTCCAAACTTTCTCTTCCTGGAATAACTGCTGCGCCTCTAGACTTTCTCAGCCCTTTTCAACAGTGACTTTATGGATGATAAGGGTATGTAATGATCTAAAAAATAATCGCTTTACCATACCTTCCAAGGAGCCTTTGACGATTGCCATAGCTCCTCCAAATAATTCTTCTCTTTCAGCGTATCCATACAGGACCAGAAACGATCATGCCGATAGCCCATCAATTGATTATCTTTCGTGAGCTGCTGGATGGGATCCCTCTCCCACACAGTCTCATCATCTTTAATGTAATCAATGGCTTTATGATCGAGGACATAGAAGCCGCCATTGATCCAGCCTTCCTCACCATGAGGTTTCTCACTAAAGTCGACAATGTGATCATGGTCGAACACAAGCCGACCGAATCGTGCAGGAGGCAGGACGGACGTTACTGTGGCCAGCTTTCCGTGAGCCTTATGGAACTTAATGGTAGCTTGGATGTCGACATCTGAAACCCCATCTCCATACGTAAACAGAAACGTTTCATTCTCGCCTATCCATTGTTTGAGCTGTTTAAGCCGACCTCCCGTCTGAGTGTGCAGACCGGTATCGACGAGATGCACCTTCCAGTCTTCGTGCCGTTTTCCGTCATGAATCGTCGTCTTTCCACTTCCAAGATCGACTGAAATATCTTTATTGAATGCATAAAAGTTGAGAAAATATTCCTTGATCATCTCTCCCTTATAACCAAGACCGATAACAAATTCCTTTATCCCGTGAGCGGCATAAATCTTCATAATATGCCACAGGATCGGTTTTCCACCGATTTCCACCATAGGTTTTGGTCGCAGGGTGGTCTCTTCGGATAGTCGAGTTCCCCATCCTCCTGCTAGAATTACTGCCTTCATGCTCATTTCCTCCTTGATCAGGCTCCAAACAGCTGGAAGGAATTCCCCATCGAAAGCCTATAAGAACGAACCGATAATCAAAACCTTCTGGAGTCTATGCTGAAGCATAGGGAATTAGCTGGTCAATCTCTAACTACAACCCTCGCCTGGAGCGCGAGTGCGCCCAGAAATACCATCCTCTCTTTGATGCCCCGAGATCTCTCGTATAAATATAGCCTCAAGTCCGACGAATGGACTATCTTTAAGTCTGAAGAAGCAGGCCACTACTTAGCTCTTTCAGCCTCTCTAGTACGCACACTTCATGGCTTGCCATTCTTCTCTTTAATGGGGCATCACTCATCGGAAGGTGTCAATGAGTTTGGGACACTTGCTGTTGGCATTTAGTGTAGAA
>ERZ1292633.549-Hain-H41-02um-R1-549-length-43157-cov-13_pt2 | contig 41091 bp, 36 predicted proteins | sample MGYA00564406_ERZ1292633 | MGnify/ENA primary metagenome ERZ1292633 (study PRJEB36523, sample SAMEA6512639) | groundwater metagenome | collected 2019-01-08 | study: AquaDiva: Metagenomics assemblies of 32 groundwater samples | reverse complement strand
TGGAGCGCAAGGGGTTTGGGAAAAGAGGACCAACACTAAATCTGTATTAACTCGTAATAAGCATCAGCTGGTAAATTAATTTCTCTTTTGAAATACACTTCTACAGCATATCTGATGTCACGCAACATACATTGCATCTTGCACATTGCACAACCACAAAAACAGCAAATTCTCACGATAGCAAGAATTTGCTGTTTTTATGGTATTGAAGTAAAATAAAATAACATTTATGAGTGCAATAAAAATATCTCGAAAAAATCCCAAAAAGGGCGCTTTGCAGAAAAAAGTCTTGCTCCTTCTATTTGCAGGACTCGCGCTTGGACTTACGCGCAACCCAAAACAATATTTCCGCATAGTGCGAGAGGTGGCGAAAGAATGGAAAAATATTGACCGCAATTCACTCAACCGTGCAATCCAATCTCTCTATAAGTCAAAGCTTGTTTCGACAAAAGACAACCGCGACGGGACACTGACGCTCGTACTCTCAAAAGATGGGGAGCGACTCGCGCTGACATACGATATTGAAAATATGGAAATAAAAAGCCCCGCACGGTGGGACGGCAAGTGGCGCATTGTGATGTTTGATGTACCGGAAAAATTCAAAAAAGTGCGTGACACTTTGCGCATGCATTTCAAAAATATGGGATTCTATGAATTTCAAAAATCTGTTTTTGTTCACCCCTATCCTTGCGCAAAAGAGATAACCTATCTTATGGAATTTTACCAAGCACGAAAGTATATTCGTTTTATCGTCGCCACAGACATCGACAACGCCATTGAGATCAAACAACATTTTAAACTTTCCTAATAGAAAAGTGGCCGTATACATCCTCACATACCTTTTACCTTTCAATTTCCAATTCCAATTCTCCAATTCCAGCAAATTCTCGCTATAGCGAGAATTTGCTGGAATTGAAAAAGAGAAATCAACCACCCCGCCCCAAGGGCGGGGTGAGGGCTGCGCCAAGATAAACTAAGTAAATATTTCTATATTCTGCTATTTCGGTATTCTGTTATACTGCTCATATGCTTAGGAAATTAACCGCAATGATATCGGGAGAAAACACGGGAACACAGACCATAGTAGGGTGGATTTCAGGGTTTGCCGGTGTCGTATTCACCCGTCTTTTTCTTGAGCAATTTTCAAATCAATCCCCTTTAGGGATCATTGAATCCGACCCAAAAACATTCACTCATGTATTTTTGTTTTTTTTAGCAATCACTGTCTCTATTTCTCTTATCGTCTCTCTGTTTACAAAACAAAAGGGAAATAAAGTAATCACTCTGGCACTCTGCGGTCTTTCCATTATTTGGCTTGCCCCCATCCTCGACCTCCTCATAAGTGGTGGGGGCATATCCTCGATGGCTTATATGTTTGAAACACACTCGGCAATCCTTTTTAACTTTTTTACCTTTTTTGGTCCCATTAAAACACCGGGAATAACCCAGGGGCTACACATTGAACTTTTTTTAAGTCTTTGCGCCATCGGCTGGTATGTTTGGAACAAAAGAAAAAATATTTTGTTTGGGATTGGTGCGGCACTTGTTTCATATATATTTATATTTACCGCGCTTTCACTGCCGGGAATAATTTTTACCATCTCTCATCCTTTTGCTACAGAAAAAGGATCTCCTGCCGTTGTATCTTTCATGAATGAAACTATTTTGAATTCAACCATTCATGGAAACGCCTTGCACAATACTCTCGCATACAAATCGACATCGCGCCTTCTTGATATTGGCTTCGACACAATCATTTCTCAGCTCTTTTTCTTGATTTCTTTCATAACTATTCTTTCATGGTCTTGGTACACGCACAAAGACACATTTAAAAAAATACTCCGCAACGCACGGATTGAGAGAGTTTTGTCTTATATGAGCCTGCTCGCTCTTGGTGCGCTCTATGCGCGTGCAATGACCCCCGTCGTATTTATATGGGCAGACTGGATGGGGCTTACCGTCCTTACTCTGTCATGGTTCAGCGCATGGATGTACGCGGTTCATACAAACGACCTTTATGATATAGATATTGACACAATATCAAACCCAAACAGACCATTACCGAAAAAGGAGCTTTCTCTTCAGACAATGCGCGACATCGGCTTTGGGTGGCTTTTATTGTCGCTCGTCGGGGCGTACATTGTCGGATACTATCCTTTTTTTATGAGTATTGTTTTCACGAGCGCGTATTATGTCTACTCCGCGCCACCATTGCGCCTCAAGCGCGTGCCTATGCTTTCATCATTTCTCATTTCTCTCGCGTGCCTTGCGACCATCCTCGCCGGATTCTTTTTTCTTTCGCCGGATAAAATGCTCGCGACTTTCCCAACATTGCTCGTCATCGGCATCATTGTCGTATTCACCCTTAGCTCAAATTTTCGCGACCTAAAAGATATAGAGGGAGACCGAAAAGCGGGAATACAAACGATACCGGTCATTTTCGGTGCATACGGCAGACAGGTTGTCGGAGCACTTCTCGCCCTTGGCTTTCTTTTTGTCCCAATCTTTCTGTCGTTTTATACACTCTATCTTTTCGCTATCCCGGCGGCAATCATCGGGTACAAACTGTGCGTGCGACAACCTTACAAAGAAAAATATCTATTCGTCCTCTATTTTGTATTTTATGCGATAACCATTCTCTTAACTTTTTTTCTCCTCTCCCTACTCAAATGATGCGCGCAAAGAAATCCCTCGGGCAGAATTTTTTGAATTCAAAAACTGTGGCGCACGATATTGTGCGCGGGGCGGAGCTTGCACCTGCCGACACCGTGCTCGAGATCGGACCGGGGAAGGGGTTTCTCACGGGAGAGCTTCTCGCCTCGGGTGCGTGCGTCATCGTGGTGGAAAAAGACGACCGCATGATCCCGCTCTTATCGGAAAAATTCGCTGATGAAATCGCTCGCGGGCAATTCACGCTCATTCACGGCGACATACTCAAATTTGATCCTAAAACCTACCAGCTAAAACCTAACAGCTATAAACTCATCGCCAACATTCCCTACTACCTCACCGGATATATCATCCGCACATTTCTCGAAACGGAGGTAAAGCCCGAGCGGATGATTCTCATGGTGCAAAAAGAGGTCGCCACACGAATTGTCGCGCGCGACAAAAAAGAGAGCATCCTCTCCATCGCCGTCAAAGCATACGGCACACCAAAACTCATCAAAAAAGTCCCCGCGCGCTATTTCACCCCTGCGCCAAAGGTTGATTCGGCCATCCTCGCGATCACCAACATCTCCGGAAAGAATTTTCCCGACAAAAATGCTGAAAAAGTTTTCTTTGAGATCGTACGCGCCGGTTTCGCACACAAACGCAAGATGCTCGCGGGAAACCTGAAAGAAATTTATGGAGGTCAGACCTCCGAAATACTGATGGAAGCGGGTATCGCGGAAAATGCGCGCGCGGAAAACCTCTCTCTCGACCAGTGGCTTGCGCTCGCGAAAAAACACGCGTCCATTGTCCACAGAAATTAGCATATTTTTTACCCCTTCCGTGGCAAATCTGCTATACTATCCAGAAGATATGCGTACGGTCAAGCAACTCAAAAAACTTTTCCCAATTTCCCTCGCAATCATTTTAGGCGTGGCAGTTATCGTCGTCGCGGTCAAAGGAGAAAGTGTCATCCTCGTCAACAATCCACTCAGTACTTCACAGGATGACATAGACAACTCGTGGAAGTCCGCCCTCTCGGTTATCCCTATAGGGAAAAGCATCGCGCGAGTGGAGAGAGGGACCGCAAAGTTGGCTGAGACAGCGATATACGCAACCACGACGACTGATACTATTGCCCGAAGACTCATCCTCGAATACACGGCAGTCCAGCAAGGGAGAACAACACCGCTCAGCGACGCGGAAGCGGAAACTATCGCAACTCGCCTCGCTCAGGGAATAAAGCTCCCTCCAAAGAAACAGTATAAGTTAAGCGATCTCAATATCTCAGAGGATAATAGCGACGAAGCAGGCACTTTGTACGCAAAAAATCTCAATACGCTCCTTTACGCATTTGCCGTCGCGAACAGCAAAGAAAACGCCCTCAGTGTCGTTGCAAAAGCGACCGAAACAAAAGATTCGGGCGTTCTCGAAAAATTAGACACCTATATTGGCCTCTACCAAACACTTGAAAAGGACCTGCTCTCCCTCAAAACACCCTCCCTTGTCGCGACACTGCACCTTCGCCTCCTGCAAAGCTATGAGACTCTGCGTGCGGCGACAGTAGGGCTCAAAAGCGTACTCTCCGATCCGGTAGTCGGATTTGCAGCGTTTGCGGAATACCAAAAGGGGGTCGACGCGTTGAACACCGTAGCGGAAGAATATCGCACATTCAATCCTACGACTCGGTAATATATTTTTATGAATACTAAAAACCATTTCATTTTTAAAAAAATTTTTGTCCTCACCTTTGTGGTAGGCATGTGCTTTTCGTCTTTTGGGGCGCAGCGAGCGCAGGCATTCTGGGGTGTAGCCGACACGGCGGTTGTATATGATCCACTCAATACCGCCCAAGGCACCATCACCGCAATAGCAACCCCAGCGACAGCAATATCAACGACTGCAGATACCGTCGTCAATACCGCACACGCATCATGGGCAACATGGGGCAAAAATACCCTTGATGCACTCGCCTATCAAGCAGGACAAATCGCCCTAAACCAGCTCACCGACAATACCATTGCATGGATTAGAGGAGGTTTTCATGGAATGCCTTCTTTTACTGTGGACACTCAGGCAATGGGGGACGAGATTGCCGATAGTGCAACCCTTGGGCTTGTTTCCCGAATCAAGGGTCTCGCTACTTGTGAGTTTACCGGCACTTTTGTAGACGATATGACCAATGCCTACCAACTCTCCTCAAAAAAAACAATGCCTATTACTTGTCCGTTCCCCGATAGTCTTACCAATATGACATTTTACGCATCGGATGTTGAAACGGCGGTCAACCACTTTAGCTGGGAGTTTTTTAGCGCGGCACTGGACGATGCGGGTAACCCATATGGCGTACAGATCGTGACCGCAAACGAGCTCCAGGCAAATCAAGAGAAAGCAAAAGCAAACTCAGACCAAAAAATGAGCTGGTCGAATGGGTATGCTGATATTGTTGATACGGATAATTGTCCCGGTATGCCCGAGGAGAGTGCTGAGTATATAAGTAAAGGTTCCATATCTACCGCCTCTGACACTGATGGGGACGGGGTGAATGACTTAATAGAGTACGACGGCAACCCAGACCCCGCGACTGTACAAGCCCTGCAAAAAGCATACTGCAAAACCACCACGCCGGGTAATATTGTCAGCGACCAGCTTTCGTCAACTCTGGGCCTCGATATGGACCGCCTCGGCTTTGCTGACAATATGAATAAAATCATCAGCGCACTCCTGACGGTGGCAGTCCAAAGTGCAATCCGGTCGGTATTCTAGGCAACACTAATGAAAAAATTTTTGCGACACAAAAGCATACTTTTCCTCCTTACTATAGTTTTTGCTGTGGCGGGAGCTGGCGCTTCCATTCAAAATGTCACTGCTATGACTGCAGCCGAAATATCAGCGGCTGTGGATGTAGCGGCACAGGTAGCATACACGGCAGAAGTGGCAGTGGATACAGCGCAGACGGCAGTGGATACAGCGCAGACGGATTATAACACCACATTAACTTGGTTCAATAGCATCCCCGTCGGGGATACGATGAAAGGGAGTGCCCAAATATCGCTCAATAATGCCACAACCAACTTAAACAATGCAAACACGGCCCTCATTACGGCACAAGGAAATCTCCTCGCGGCAAACACGGCCCTCACTACTGCACAGGCAGAAAAAAGCGACGAAACGGTGGCTGCGGAAGCGGCTGCCACAGCGGCTGACGCCATCCCGGGATCTGTCCCGACGAGCTTAGTCACTACCCCAGACACGGCAGGAGCTCAGGGCGTATGGACTGGTACTGAGTGGGGTACTCAGTCCTCCAGCCAAGCAACCTATGATGCCTGCGCTTCAGTGCCGGATGTGGTGACCTCTGCGACAGACACAGCAACGGGAGCGGAGGTGACAACGACAACAAAATGTGATGGGACGATGACAGTGAAATCAACGACGAAGAATGCGGATGGGACGAAAACGGTGGTGACAACAGAAAAAGACGCGAGTGGCACAGTAATAGGAACACCGACAACGGAAACTAAAGCGAGCACGGCCACAACCGACTCAGAAAAAAAGCTTCTCGCTACTCTCAAAGTAGGGTGTGGATGGTCCAATCCTTTTAGTATGGGGTGCCTTGCGCAGATCCCCTACTACCTTGTTTACAAACCCATGTCAAGGGTACTCGAAATTTCCGGATATATTTTTGATGCCACTATCACACTAAGCATCAGTAAAAAATATGTCGATGAGGCCTTCGTAAGCACTGTATGGAAGATTATCCGTGATTTCTCCAATATGATCTTCATCTTTGTCCTCCTCTATACGGGGATACAGACAATGCTCGGTATGGGTGATTGGCGCAAAACCGTCCTCCACATCATCATCATCGCCCTCCTCATCAACTTCAGTCTTTTCTTTACCAAGGTTGTCATAGATGCGGGGAATATTCTGGCTGTTGGCATTTTCCAAGCGATGGGAACAGAAAAAACAACGGCAAATACCTCCATAATCCCTGCAGGAAGCGGCGTGGTCACAGAGCGAAGCCTTTCAGGAGCCATTGTTGCAAACTTCCAGCCATCAAAATTCCTCTCCAAAGCAAGTGCTACTGAACCATGGAATGCCGCCATCATATTCATCATTGCCGCGATTGTTAATGGTTTCGCAGCATATATCCTTTTCAAGGTATCTCTCCTTTTTATCGGGCGTCTTCTCGCCTTTTGGGTGCTGATGATCATTTCTCCCTTTGCATTCATCTCGTTTGTTCTCCCCGGGAAAGCAAACATCTTTCATTGGTGGACAAGCAATCTGACAAGGCAAGCATTCGTAGCCCCGGTTTTCCTATTTTTGCTCTATCTCCTTATGACGGTTATCAACTCCGGAATTATGAGCGGTTTCGCGGCATCAACAGGAACCACTATAACAGATTTCCTTTTCGATACCCTCCTTGGTCCTATCCTCGTTACGGCCCTCCTTCTCGTCGCCCTTCAAAAAATCCTTACTACTACCACTGCCATGTCCGGAGAATTCGGCGCGGCGGCGGCGGAGTATGCGGGCAAGGCGGTGGGACTCGCGGGAGGCGCAGCGCTCGGAGTTGCGTCAGGAGGGGCATCGTTTGCGATGAGAGGAGCTATGGGTTCTGCCGCAACAAGATTCGCAGGGACAGGGATTGCTAAAAAATGGACGACCTCCGATAGCAAGATTGGGCAGTGGGCGGGTCGCCAAGCAATGGACCTCACCGACAAGGCAAAGACAGGAACTTGGGACATTCGTGGAAGTTCCATTGCACAAAAAACACTCGGGAAAGGATTGGGCGCGGTCGGAATAGGGCTTGGCAAGCCATGGGAATCGGCTGCAGGTGGATATGAAGGAGCACAAAAACGACAGGAAGATGCAGATCTTTCGCTTGCAAAACGACTTGAAGTGACCGATGCGGAAAAAAGAAGATGGGCAGGCGACAATGTGCGCGGATACGAAGAAGCTATTGCTGACCAAGAAAAAAACAAAGCAGAAGAACTCTCGACAAAAAGAGAACTCGAAAAAGCGAAAGAGGAAGTAAAAAACTCGTCAGAAGAAGGGAAGAGGGTTTCTGCTGCAAAAAAGGATCTCACCGAAAAAGAAAAGGAAGAAAAAGAAACTACAAAAAACAAGCAAGAGATAGCGGTGCTAGAAAAAATGAAGTCGGAGACAGTGTTCCCCGAAGAAAAAGCGGAAATCGATAAAAAAATTAAGGAACTCAATGAAACAATCACGAAAGCAGCAGATGCTCGCAAAAAAGCCGCAAAAGAGCTCACGGACGCCACTGCGGCGCTTGCTGGAGTAATAAAGAACTCAAAAAAGGTTATTGCCGTAACGGAAAAAGCTGATAAAATTGAGGAAAATATAAAGAAAGCAAAAGAAGTTATCGTCAAGGGTAACGCGGAAGCAGCAAAATGGGCAAAAGGAGAGACCTCCGACCGCAGGGAAAGCATTGCTCAACAAATTGAATCACGCCATCAAACAGGATCCCTTGATTCTACCCCTGTGAGTGTCGGCTTCAACAGCGAAGAAGCTCAGGAAGCAACCGCAAAAAAGATCCGCGGAGGGGATGTGGATCGCATAAAACTTGAAAAAGAAAAAGGGGATACCATCAAAAAATTCAAAGAAAGCCTCGAATTATCTTCTGACGATCCTCGAGGTCTCGACGATACTGATGTCGCAAAACTGGTAGAAGAAAAGAAAGAAAACCTCACCAAGGCCGTAGACGAAGCAGAGGTTAGTTATGATTTTTCGGCGGAAAAATCTCCTGAACGCAGGGCAGCAATTATCGCGAAAAATAAAGCAGTGCGAGACCTCAAGGAATTTACGGAATCGCTCGCAAAGATCAAGACAATTGAAAAAGAACTGAAAGAAAAAGAAAAATAAAAATTGAACTATGAACTATACCGAAGAACAAATAACTCTCGCTTTTGAAAAACTCCCTCGAAATACTCAGGATGTCCTTTTTACTTCTGGAATCAAAGAACAGAGTAAAATTATTGGAGCACCGCTGTCAGTACTCAGCGGATGGGAAGAGGGGCTCAACGATCTCATCAATATGACTATTCTTAAATTAGTCGACAAAAAAGATTTTGAGAAAGAATTGATTGCTCTATTTAAAATAGGAGATACTGTCGCGGGAGAAATAACATCTGAAGCATTCTCGCAAATCATTGATCCTATTCGTTTAAAAGAAAAAAAAGAGGAACGAGAGCAAGCTGAATCCCTACAAAAAGAAAGTGGTGAGGAAACGGTAGTCATTGAGAATGTGCTTGAAGAAAAAAAAGAAAGATCTAATACATGGAAATCCGGCTCCGCCCCCGACAACCTCCCCGTCGCCGAAGCCCCCGAGTACCTCACCCCGCCCATCCCACCCAAGTCCTCCAACTTGGAGGTTGAACCTCCAAGTGAACACCCCTTCGAAGAAAAAATGAAACGCGTTTTTACTGCGGGACAGCAATCGATGGGAGACCTCACCCTCGCACCGATAGCACCGCAAACACCAAACACCGCGCATGCCCCTTACGACCCGTACCGCGAAACGATAGAGTAGCTCCTTGTTATTTGTGAATCAGCTGACGGTTCACCAAATTCGCTCTTGGGGCTCGTGTCTCGGACATAATCGTTGTATACTGTGTGGATAGAATATTGAGTATTGATTCTTATTTCTTATTCGATATTCCACATTCGATATTCTATATTCTACCCCATGCAATTCCACATCCCTCAATACATCGACATCGAAGATAAACTTTTTGGCCCGCTCACAATATGGCAGGCAATCTATGTCGCGGGAGGAGGAGGGGCTATCTATTTGGCGTATCGCATCATCCCCTCCATTTTTTTTTCCGCACCTGTTATTCTTGGTTTCGCCGTCATTACATGGGCACTCGCATTTTATCCGAAAGAGAAGCTCGGCAAGCCATTCATCGAAGTCCTCGAAGCGGGTTTCAGCTATATGATGGGGGCAAAGCTCTACACATGGAAAAAAACGACAAAAGAATCTACAATGGGGGGAGAGGAACAATTCCTCGGTTCACAGATGCCCAGGACTCCAGCTGTTCCATCCGGCAAACTCTCGAGTGCGTCGTTTAATATCGATGTCCGTGGTCCGCAAAAGGTCGAAGAAAAAGAGCTTGGACCGGGGAATTTATAGACTTTACAGAATACATCATGGCAGTCAAATCAAGAGCGGCGCAAGATTTTGTCCCGATCAAAGAAATTCGCGACGGCATCGTCATTTTAAAAGACGGTACCATCCGCATGTTACTCATGGCATCATCGGTAAATTTTGCTCTCAAGTCCACGGACGAACAGACCGCAATCCTCATGCAATTTCAAAGCTTTTTGAATTCGCTCGAGTTCTCGACGCAGATTTTCATCCAGTCGCGCCGTCTCGATATTCGCCCGTACCTTCTCCTCCTCGAGGGGCGCCTCCATGAGGAGCTGAACGAACTTCTCAAGATCCAAATTCGTGAATATATGGGCTTCGTTAAGACGATAGCGCAGTCGACGAATATTATGAGCAAACTCTTCGTCATCGTGGTGCCCTATGCACCCCCAAAATCAGTGACTGGGACAGCATCGTCGTCGGGCGGTCTCGCCGGCTTGTTTGGAAAAAAGAGTGATAAAAGCACTGCACCGTCACAGAGCGCGGTTGAAGCGTTTGAAGAAGCAAGGTCTCAGATTGAACAGCGGGCGGGAGTTGTAAAACAAGGACTATCGCGCACCGGTGTTCGCGTCGTACCGCTCGGTACCGAGGAGCTTACCGAACTTTATTATCGTCTCTTCAACCCAGGAGAAGCGGAAAAAAATGTTGCGACTGGGTAGAATACCGAATTTTGAATTTTGAAAAAACAGGAATTCACCATTTCTCCCCATTCAATATTCGACATTCCATATTCAATATTCATGGTATAGTTAATTATTATGCTTGATTTTTTTGGAAAAAAACAAAATACTTCACCCACACCGGACCAAAATACTGTTCCCGTGCTTCCTCAGGACCTCTATGCTGATACAGGACTCAACCTTGCGGATGTCATCTCTCCGTCGGCAGTACAAGTAAACTCCAAGGAGCTCCTTTTGGGGGAAAAAGTTGTGCGCTCTTTTTTCATCACCTCCTATCCGAGCATCGTCACTGACAATTGGCTTTCTCCGCTCATCAACCTCGACAAAGTGTTCGACATTTCGATCTATATCCACCCTGTCGATACGGCATCGATTATGAAAAAATTTGAAAAGAAGGTCGCCGAGGTGCAGAGCCAGATCAATGTGCGCGAGAGCAAGGGCTTCGTGCGCGACCCGATGCTCGAGTCGGCATACCGCGACCTCGAAGAGCTCCGCGACCGCCTCCAGCAGGCGCAGGAAAAAATGTTTGATGTGGGACTGTATATATCGCTCTATGCCGACTCGATCGAGGAGCTCGGGCACGCCGAAGCGGAGATCAAATCCATGCTCGAATCGCGCCTCATCTATGTGCGCCCCGCACTCTTCCAGCAGGCAGAGGCGTTCCAGAGTATCATCCCCGTCAACGAAGACAAGATCGCCGTCACAAAAAAGATCAACTCCGAGCCACTCTCGAGCTTTTTCCCTTTCGTTTCCTTCGACCTTACCTCGGACCACGGCATCCTCTACGGTATCAACAGGCACAACTCGTCTCTCGTCCTCTTCGACCGCTTCTCTCTCGAAAATTACAATTCCATCACTTTTGCAAAGTCGGGTTCCGGAAAGTCCTTTGCGACCAAGCTCGAAATTCTTCGTTCGCTGATGTTTGATATCGATGTCATCGTCATCGACCCCGAGCGCGAATACGAGTCCATGGCGAGCGCGGTGGGCGGACGATATTTCAATATCTCCCTCAACTCCGAGCATCACATAAATCCGTTCGACCTGCCCACCCCGCGCGAAGACGAGTCGCCCGCCGATGTCCTCCGCGCCAATGTCATCTCTCTTGTCGGACTTTTCCGCCTCATGCTCGGAGGGCTCACTCCTGAAGAAGACGCCATCGTCGACCGCGCCATAGCGGAAACATACGCGCTCAAAGACATCACGCCCGATTCCGATTTTTCCGCGATTGAGCCGCCACTCCTTTCAGACTTTGAAATGGTGCTCTCGGGTATGGACGGCGCAGAGTCGCTCCTCACCAAGCTCACCAAGTACACGCGTGGGTCGTGGTCCGGCTTCATCAATCAGCCGTCCAATGTAGACATCAACCGCAAATTCATCGTCTTTTCGGTGCGCGACATGGAGGACGACTTGAAGCCCGTCGCTATGTACCTCGTCACGCACTTCATTTGGAATGCCATTCGCCGTACGCTAAAAAAACGCCTCCTCGTCGTCGATGAAGCATGGTGGATGATGAAATCCGAAGACACGGCGTCGTTCCTGTATTCCCTCGCAAAGCGCGGAAGAAAATACTATCTCGGCATCGCAACAATCACGCAAGATGTGAATGACTTTTTGAAATCCCCGTACGGTCTGCCCATTATGACCAACTCCTCAATACAAATTCTCCTCAAACAATCGCCGACATCCATCGACGCCGTCCAGCAAGCGTTCAACCTCACCGATGAAGAAAAGTTTCTCCTCCTTGAGTCAGGAGTAGGGGAGGGCATCTTTTTCGCAGGAATGAAACATGTCGCGATCCGCACCATCGCCTCCTACACCGAAGACCAGATCATCACCTCGGACCCCTCGCAGATCCTCGCAATCAAAAAAGCAAAACGCGAACTCGCCGAGGCAGAGGCGAAAGGCGGGGCATAGAATCTTGCATTTTGTATCCCCACTTTTGACTTTCCACTTTAAACTTTTAACTTTCTAGTGGTATACTATCTCATATGTATCCTATGCGTACCGCCCTACTAAGCACTTTTTTTTGTGGAATTTTATGTATGCCATTTTTTGTTTTTGCGCAAACAACGCTGACGGAGGATCAAGTAAACACGCTCGCGCAACAGGTGGCAAGCTCAACCCAAATACAAGAGGCAAATAAAGCTTTGCAGGAGGCACAAAAAGCAATGGAGGACGCAAAAACTCTCCAAGCCAACATAGACAATTTCATTGAGGAGCGCACCAAACTCATTCTACAGCCGTCAGAGATTCAAAAAAAGGCGATCAGCGACTATTTAGATATAAAAGTAAGTCCTCAAACCCCTGGGCCAAACGAGTCGGTAAAAATCACCATTGAAAGCTATCTTGCCGACCTCTATAAAGCAACGATGACATGGTCTCTTGATGGGAAAATTGTTGAGAAAGGCCTCGGCAAGATGGTGTTTAACTTCCAAAATGGACCTTCGGGAAAAACAACGCGCGTTTCTGTCACTGTCACAACAAACACGGGGTATACGCTTACAAAAGAATTTTTATTTACGCCGGTGGGAATCACGATCCTTTGGGAAGCAGACACCTACACCCCGCCTTTTTACAAAGGCAAAGCATTGATGGTCCCTCAAGCGCGTGTACGCGTTGCTGCTGTTCCTGACACGGCAGGCCCAGGAAGTCCCCTCGGTGCTGGAAATTTCGTATATACATGGAAAAAAAATGACACTGTCTGGGCAGATGCTTCTGGGTACGGGAAAAATGTTTTTTCTTTTGTTGGGCCAATACCGTTAAGCAAGATTGATGTCCGCGTGGCAGTTTCCTCTCTCGACGACAGCACGAAATCCGAGCTCCGTGTCAATGTGCCACTCTCTCGACCATTTATCCTCTTTTACGAAAAACATCCACTTCTGGGAGTTTTATACAATCGACCGCTCGGCTCTGAATACGCTTTAAACAAAAAAGAGTTTTCAATAAGCGCGGAGCCGTATTTCTTTTCAAATGAAGACCCGAGGACACCAACACTCAAATACAACTGGGAAATAAATGGGAAGACGGTGCAGAAACACAGTCGCACGGTCACAATCCGCAACGACACGGGAGCAAAAGGGGACTCGTCGGTCTTGCTTACAATGAGAGGCATTGCCAAGACATTCCAAAATGCGAGCCAAAAACTCAAAGTTCACACAGAAGGGACAGAAACATCTGATCTCCCTACCTTTTAACTTATGACCACAAAAAATATCGCTCCAATTCTTGCAGGACTACTCATCTTTCTTGGGGTGGGTGTATGTATCGCTTACGCACAAAGCTATGTCCCCTTAGCGCCACTTCCGGGAACCTACACCGGCTCTGCCGGATCAGAAACGACCGACCTCTCCACATACCTCTCCGGGATAATAAAGCTCCTCATCGCTCTCGGCGCATTGATGTCAATTTTCGTTACCATCCTCGGCGGAGTGCAGTATGTTGCGTCGGGGATCACCCCGAGCGCGAAGCAAGACGCGAAGAATCGCATCACAAACGCTCTCATCGGTCTCACTCTCATCCTCACCTCATACCTCATTTTGAATTCGATCAATCCGGAGCTGGTGAATTTGAAATTTGAATTGCCGGTGGTGAGCGTGGCTATCCCCGAGGAGGTGACCGGGGCATGCCCCAGCCCAAATGACTCAAGTGCCGATTGTTGTCCATCAGGGGTTAGTTGTGTCGCATGCAGCGGCTGTTCAGAGGTTACTGGTGTGACAAACAAAGGGTGCGGGGTTGGCGTGTGTTTTTTAAGCACAACGATTCTTTCAAAGCTACAATACATAAGCTATACTGGCGGGTGGCGTATAACCGAATCGTGGCCTCCGACAGTGGACCACATAAGTGCTTGTCATCAAAATGGGACATGTGCTGACCTAAACAACACTGACGGGAAAACTGACCCAACAACAATAAAAAAATACTATGATCTTTTTAAAAGTGCTGGGTTAAATGTTCTTTATGAAAGCAGTGATTGCGCCCCTTATACAGCCGTAGGTGTTGGTAGCTGTGGAAGTTATCCAACCATGACAAATGCTTCCTCGTTTCATGTGTACTAAAACTGTAAATATTTTTGATTTATAATATATAATATCCGTATGGACCGTCGAAACAAAAACATTCTGATTGCCACTGGGGTGCTCCTTGCCCTCCTCATCATCGGTAGCTTGTTTTGGTATTTTTCAAAAAACCCAGCCGTCGTCGTAACCCCGCCGACATTCCCCGGTGTGGCAGGACCATATATAAGATCGGGAGAAGAGGAGCCGGCAGAAGAGGAGCCGGAGTTTGTCCCCGGCTCGGGAGCACCCCTTCCACGCCTCTATGAGCTCCACAAGGTTCCCGTTGCGGGTGTTGGTTTCTTTGAAGCGGGTCAAAAAGCAGACCGTGCGGTCTCTGCCCGCTACATCGAGCGCGGGCTCGGGCATATCTTTGAAACACCGCTTGCGACCTATGTCGAAACGCGCATTTCCAACGAAACACACCATGGTCTTGCCGAAGCACTCTGGGGCAATGGGGGCAAGAGCGTCGTTATTCGCTTTGTTGGAGACAATGACGGAGGAGCTGTAATCAAATCCAGTATCCTCAATCTTGGCGACACCATTTTTTCATTCGCGCGGAGTACTTCTACGACTCCCGTATCAGAGTTTGTAAGAATCGAAGAAGTTTTTTTGCCTGATTATATTCCATTTCTGGCAACAGCCGAGGGTGGTGCGGATAAACTCTTCTATCTTGAAAATGGCATCAGTGCATCCGCAGGACACATCGCATCATTCAAAAATGTCGCTGATATTTCAAAAATCTTCAGTTCTTCCTTTACGGAGTGGCTTCCCCAATTCCCAAGCCAAAAACTAGTCACCGTCACATCGAAGCCCTCCGCAAATGTTCCCGGGTATCTTTATTTCATAGATCCTAAAACAAAATCATTAACAAAAGTCCTCGGAGGAATGCCGGGCCTCACAACTTTGACCTCGCACGACGGTAAATTTGTCCTCTATTCAGCGACGCAAGGTAATGCACCAAAACTTTCGCTCTATGACACTGATAAAAAAGTGTCCCGCGAGCTTCCTCTCCAAACACTTTCTGAAAAATGTGCTTGGGGCTTCAAAAATACCGCTATTGCATACTGCGCAGTGCCACAGACCATACCAAAAGGAACCTACCCCGACGAATGGTATCAGGGGACGGCGTCTTTCTCGGACACTATGTGGGTAATAGACGCCGCAACAGGCCGTACGCAAAAAGTGATGACACCCAGCGACTATAGCGCCCCATCTCTCGATATCATCAACCCCACGCTTTCGTCGGACGACTACTACCTACTCTTTATGAACAAGGTGTCCGGCACCCCGTGGGTCTACCGCACCGTCGAGGTCATCCCGCCATGGGTAGAGCCCATTGCGCCAAAGGCGGCACCGAAAAAGAGGTAGGGGATGTGTGGGTTGAATATGGAATATCGAATGGTGAAGATATAATAGTGCCATTGAAAAATCCGCCGATAGGCGGATTTTTGCATTCATTCAACATTCCATATTCGACATTCAATATTCTACCCCTGCGCCGCCTTGCGCGCCTCGCGCGCCACATACAGCTCGTATGCGATAGAAAAGAGATTGCTTGTCGCCCAATAGAGTGCGACCGCAGCCGAAATAGAATAGGAGATGCCGAAGACGATGAGGGGGAGCATGTAGCGCATCTGCAGATTGAAACTGCGGGCAAAATCATCTTTGAACGACGGTTTTGCGCCCTCAATGAGCGCCACAGGAGGGATGGATAGTTTGATCTGAAAATATTGCGTAATAGCCGCAAGTGCCGCGAGAACAATGCTTTTATTTGAAAGAATGACCCCAAAAAATACCATATCCACCGTCTCGGGGAGATGCACGAAGGAATAGAGGTGTTCGGCATTCAAATTCGGGAGTCCTTTGAAAAACACATAGTAGAGCGCAAAAATAATGGGAAGCTGTACCACCACCAAAACGAGCCCCGAGAGCGGGTTGATCCCGTGCTCACGATAGAGCTCCATCGTCTTGCGCGCCTGCTCCTGCTTATTATCCTTGTGCGTTTCTTTGAGTTTTTCGAGATGAGGGGCAAGTGAGCGCATTTTCACCTGTGCTTTTGAGGACTTATGCGAGAGGGGGAGGAGCGCACCGCGCACAATGACGGTAAGGAGGATGATCGCCACTCCCACATTCGCTCCCGGCGTGACGGAAAGAATAAAAACAAGGGTATTATAAAGCGGTTGATAAAAAACGGTTGAAAAAATTGATTTCATTTGAATATGATAGCGCGAATATAGTCGAAAGTCTATGGAGTCAAAAGTGCGCGTAGGTATCGTATGTCTTTGCGAGTATAGCGAAGCAATCCACGGTGTGGCACGAACTCTGGATTGCTTCGTCATTCTTCCTCGCAAAGACGGGTACGGATGCGCCTACTTTCCTTATGCCTTTGATAGATTTTTTCGGATGATAGTTTCGATCTCGGATTTCAAAACAGGGAAAGGTGCCGTTTCTGCCTCTTTTTTTGGGTAAAAGACCATCAAGCTTCCTTTGTCAGTATCTTTAAGAAAATGCGCCAGTGCTGAATAAAACCTACGGCGAATGCGATTGCGTACAACAGCGGTTTTCGCTGTTTTCTTTGAAACCACGACGGCGACGCGCGTTAAACCGTCATTTTTATAAATAACCCCTGAAAAGAGCGGTGAGAAAACACGACTTCCCCTCTCTTGAGGGGAAGGGAAGTCTTCTTTTGGTATGCGGTTCTTGCGAGGAAGCATTTGGGCTGAATATTGAATGTAAAATATCGAATGTCGAATGGATACGGGTCTGATTCAATATTCGATATTCAATATTCTACCCCTAGACTGTCGTCAATTTCTTGCGACCCTTTTGGCGACGAGCTTTTAGGACATTACGGCCATTTTTGGTCTCTGAACGAACGAGGAATCCGTGGGTTGTCGCGCGCTTTTTCTTTTTTGGTTGGTATGTTTGTGACATATTGGGACACTATACACTATTTCCTAAAAAAATCTAGTGGTAGTTTTTCCTTATCGTGGTAGGGTATACTGGATGTCCACAACTTATCCACACCCTATTCACCATCTCATCCACGACATTGTGTTTCGTATTTGTTTTCTAAAGAATATAATAATGAGACCTACGAACCAACTCTTATGATCGACAATACACAACTTTGGGAAAAGACGCTTTCGGAAATTGAAGGGGAACTTTCAAAAGCAAACTTCAGCACTTGGTTTCGGAATACGGCGATACTGAAGCAAGACGACGGCATGGTGATTGTCGGCGTCCCCAATGAATTCGTCAAAGACTGGCTTCAAAACAAATTCCATAAAACAATTCTGAAATACCTCCGAAACCTCTCAGAAAATATCCGCGGAGTGGAATATTCCATATGCAAAATAGAAGAGAAGAAGCCCGAGAAGAATGCTCCGGTGCCACAACTTGCACAAACGCACGCTGAGCTTCCTCTCGCCGACCTCTACATCAACAAAGAAGACGGTTTAAATCCTCGCTATACTTTCAATAATTTTATCATTGGCTCATTCAACGAGCTCGCATACGCCGCCTCTCAGGCAATCCTGAAAAAGGTCGGCACCAATGTCTACAACCCGCTCTTCATCTACGGCAATACCGGGCTTGGCAAGACGCACCTAATCCAAGCGATGGGGAATGAGATTAAGAAAAGCTATCAGAACAAACGGGTCTTCTATACCACTTCGGAAAAATTCTCGGTGGATTATATCAACTCCGTACAGCAAGGCTCGAAAGCAATGGTAATTTTCAAAAACAAATACCGGAATTATGACCTGCTCATTATGGACGACATCCAATTTCTCTCCAATAAAGAAAAAACTCAGGAAGAGTTGTTTCATATTTTCAATGAGCTCTACCACAACAACAAGCAGATCATCTTCTCGTCCGACAAGCATCCAAACTATATCCCCGCGCTCGAAGCTCGTCTGAAGTCCCGGTTCAGCGCTGGGATGATCGTTGATGTCCAAGAGCCGGAGTATGAATCTCGTCTTGCTATTTTGCAGGCAAAAGCGGAAACACAAAAATTCTCCCCGTCGAATGATGTGATTGAGTACCTCGCCTCATCGGTGCAGGGGAACATCCGGGAGCTCGAAGGGTTACTGAACGGCATCATCTGCCAATCCCAACTCAAAAACCGCAACCTCACCCTCAATGAAATAAAGCCATTCATCAAAAATACCGCAAAACCAAAAAAACTCTTATCAGTAAAGGAGATTGTGAAAGTGGTGTGTGATTTTTATAGTATTGAAGAAGACTCCGTATATGAAAAGACTCGCCGAAAAGAGGTGGTGAAACCGCGCCAAATCGCTATGTTTATTTTGCGAGAAGATTTCAATATATCTTATCCAACAATCGGTCAGAAACTCGGCGGGCGCGACCATACGACCGTGATGCATTCCTGTGAGAAAGTGAAGGTTGATATTAAAAACGATCTTTCTCTTATGCAGGAGGTTGATCAGATTCGCGCGATGTTTTGAGTATGTGTATTAAATGTGGATAAGGAATAAAAAATGTGTGGATAAATAAAAATATAATATAAAATAAAAATTATGAAATTCAATTATCAACAACTTTATGATCATTATCCACAGAATGATATTTTTAAATCAAGAAATAAACAGAGTAAAATAAAGAGTAATAATAAGTTATCCACATATACACACCTGTAGTAATAATAATAAGTATTTAATAATTAATAATACACAATATGAACTTCATTTGTAATCGAGAAACTCTACAAAAATGCATTATGGGTGCCGATAGGGTAACCGGTAAAAATCTATCACTCCCTATTCTAAATTCAGTGCTTCTTATTACAAATAATAAATCACTTACGATTCGCGCTACGAACCTCGAAGTCGGTGTCGAATTTCAAATACCGGTTGAAGTAAAAACAGAAGGAATTATCGCTATTCCCGGTTCACTTTTTTCAAATATCCTAATGAGTATCCCTGATGAGGAAAATATCACCATCACCGCTCTTAATGGTGTTTGTAAAATAATCACCAAAACAAAAAATATCACCGTAAAAGGATTTCTTCCGGATGATTTTCCAACAATCCCTATTATCAACGAAGGAGAAAGTTTTACTATCCAATCACAAAATTTTATTCAAAGCGTAAAATCCGTACTAATGAGCGCGGCAGTCTTTGATGTAAAGCCGGAAATTTCAAGTGTCTATATTTATCAAAACAATAAATCATTGGTATTTGTCGCCACCGACTCATTCCGCCTTGCGGAGAAAAAAATAAATTATTCAGGCAGTCAAATTTCACAAGGCGTTATTATTCCAATAAAAAATATCATTGAGATCGTGAAAGTTTTTGAAGCAACCAATGAGGATATTTCATTTAAAATCACCAAAACTCAAATTTCCTGCGTAAGTAAGTCGATATATATAACCTCACGGGTTATTCAAGGTATCTACCCTGATTATGAGCAGATCCTCCCAAAAGCGCATACCACAGAAGTGGTTGTTTTGAAGCAAGACCTCATTAATACCCTTAAATTATCAACGCTTTTTTCCGATAAATTCAATAAAATTCAATTCATTGTCGATCCGGCGCAAAAAAAATGCTCGATCTCAACAAAAAACTCTGATATCGGGGAAACAGAATCCAGTCTTATTGTCACAATGTCCGGCGAGCCGGTAGAAATAGCGCTGAACGGAAAACACCTTTTTGACTGCTTGAGCGCAATAGACCAAGACAGTATCACTATTCAATTCAACGGCTCCAATAAACCAGCCGTCATTCGCGGACTCGGAGACAATTCGTTTACCTACCTCACGATGCCACTTACGAGATAAAATATTCAATATTCAATATTCAATATTCAATATTCTGCCCCTATGCTTCCCCTCCACCAACTCCTCGCGCGGTTCAAAAATCTCACCAATACTGAGAAAGTAAAAAAAGAGCTCGCGATGGAAGTGTTTGTAAAAAATAAAATACCGGTAACACTGAAACAAATCTCTTTTTCAAAAGACGCCATCTTTGTGAAGGTTCCCCCAATCATAAAAACAGAGCTCCTTTTTAAAAAAGAAGAGGTCCTCACTGAAATTCAAAAAATCCCCGGCCTCACTAATATCTCCAATATTCAGTAATCTTTGGGTAGAATATAGAAGTTGGAATATGGAATATTGAATGTTGAATATGGAATATTGAATACTTTGAATTACGAAACTGTACCTTTCCCCGTCTTTGCGAGGTACGAAGCAATCCAGCACCCATAGATTGCCGCGTCGGTGAATTAGCAAATTCACGCCTTGGGCGCAAACACCTCCTCGCAATGACAAAAATAGAGTTTCGTAATTCAAAGTGAATATAGAAGTTGGAAGTTGGAATAAATCCAAACCAAATCAAAAAACAAATTCCCCCCCCTCAATCTTCAACATTCAATATTCGATATTCAACCCCCTTACTCCACCCGCAGTTGTGTCGTATACACTCCTTTATTAAAAATCGAGTCATAGCCGATGAGGGTGACAGTGTTGTCTGTTGAAATAGAATTTATTTCTTCCGGGGCGAACGAGAAAGAGAAGGGCGCTTCAAGCTTTTTTTCAATGAGTTGACCGTTGATAAAGAGGTCGACGCGGGCGAGGGGGTATTGACCCGTGCTGTTTATCTGTAAAATTATATTTTCACTTACGGAGTGCGGTTGTGCGAGGTCTGCGCCGGAGACGGAAAGCATGGGGGAAGTCTCGGCGGTGTGCGCATTGTCATACTCTGTCGGAATGGCGCTACGGTCGCCCTCAAGGATGTTTTGAGTCGCGACCCATGCACGAATCGGTTCCTCCCAAAAGAGGAACTGTGAGTCATTCTGGGGGCTTGCGGGTCGCGTACCGCGCGGAGTATTCTTATCGATCCAATACAAAATAGAATGCACTTCGGGAACCACCACAACTTTCCTTGTTTCTACGGGCGTATTTTCTGTCGCGAGTTTTCCTGATACGGTGTCGACAATATATTTTTCACCGCCTTGCCATATGCCTGCAAGCGGAGCAGGGAGTATAGTGAGGTCTTCCGGCTCCGGCTCGATAAATCGTTCCTGCGGGCTTTGTTTGAAAACATTTTCCATAAACGCATGCCATACGACGGACACCGTAAATGCCGCCGAGTTCCCTTTTTTAATTGAAGAGTTGTCGTTGTTCCCCGCCCACATACCGACGGCGATGTTGGGGGTATACCCCACCGTCCACACATCGCGGTAATCATTAGTGGTTCCTGTTTTTACCGCGACATCTTTGCCGGGGAAATGGAGCGCTGAAGTTGCGCCGAATGTCGGCGTGCGCGCTTTATTGTCGGAAAGTACGCTGTTTATTTTTCGCGCGACTTCGCTCGGGAGCACCTCCTCGCTTGACTCTTGAAATTCCTCGATGATATTTCCGTCTTTGTCCTCGACGCGGAGTATCGATTGGGTCGGATTGCGCACACCATCGTTTGCGAAGACTCCATACGCGCCCGTGATGTCGAGAAGAGACACCTCTCCTCCGCCGAGGACGAGAGAGAGTCCATAGCGCGAGATGTCACTGAGCCCCGAGATCCCCATCTGTTTTGCGGTGGCGATGGTGTCGGCGAGTCCCGCGAGGTAGAGTGTTTTTACCGAGGTGATATTGCGCGACTGAGCGAGAGAGCTTCGCATGGAGATCGGTCCGCGGTAGCCCCCTTCGTAATTTTCCGGCATATAGCAATCCTCCTTTTTTGTGGCGGGCGTGCGGGGGATGCCTTTCGCGTCGCAACCGGTGCTGAAATTTGTGGGAAGGTCGAATAATATCGTTTCCGGCGTATACCCTTTTTTGAAAGCGGTCGCGTAGGCGAATGGCTTGAACGCCGACCCCGGCTGGCGGTGAGCGAGGGCGACATTGAAATTCCCCTCGTTTTTCGTATCAAAATAATCGCGGGAGCCGACCATGGCGAGCACTTGCCCGTTTTTCGGATCGATTGCGACAAGCGCCATATTTTTCGCTCCGTATTCATTTTCCATTTTTTCAGCAAAACCGCTGATGGAATCCTCGGCCTTTTTTTGGAGCTCATAGTCGAGCGTGGTGATGACCTTGTACCCGCTTTCTTGAACGGCGCGCTCGCCGTATTTGAGAGCGAGGTATTCTTTTATCCATTCCACAAAATGGGGCGCTTTTATACCGCGCGGTTCGCGCGGGAGAAACTCCACTTTGTCTTTGCGCGCCTCCTCGTATTCAGCGCTCGTGATGAAGCCGAGCTCATACATACGGCGCAAAACAATATTTTTGCGCTCGTCGAGCTTGTCTTTGTGGTTACCGTAAGGGGAATAGTAGGTGGGAGCATTGGGGATCGCCGCGAGATACGCAGACTGCGCAAGGGTAAGGTCGCCCGTCTTTTTGCCGAAAAAAGTGATACTTGCTTCGCCGAGGCCGTAGATGCTTCCGCCGTAGGGGATCTCATTCAAATAGAGGGCGAGGATCTCGTCCTTGGTGAACGCTTGCTCGAGACGGAATGAGAGAATAATCTCTTTCAGTTTGCGGGTGATGAGTTTTTCGTCGGTGAGGAGAGTTTTTTTGACGACCTGTTGCGTGATGGTCGAGCCGCCTCCACGAGCGCCTCCATAGAGGACCGCGCGCGCTATACCGCGAAAACTGATACCGCTATGCTGGTAAAATTCGGTGTCTTCTATCGCGACGGAAGCTTTCTTGACCCACAGAGAGATCTCCTCAAAAGGAACAATGGTGCGCTTCACATCTTGGTGGACATCGTAGAGGAGCACTTCACCGGTGCGGTCGTAGATCTTTGTGGATTCGGCGACTTTGCGCTCGTGGAATGCGTTGAAATCGGGGAGCTGCATGGATGATGCCCAGAGGAGAAAGATTCCCGACAGAAAGAAAAAACCGCCCACGCAGAAAAAGAAGAGATTTTTCCCGTGGCGTAGAAACGAACGAAACTTATTTTTTTTGGGACGGGCGCGGTGCACGATGGTTGTAAATTTTGAATTACAAAACTCTTACTCGGTAGGTATTTCTGAGACACGCATATTTTTCTGCTGAAAAATTGCTCTGCTCGCGCCAGTCGCGCTGCGCAAGGTCTCAAAAACACCTACCTCGACGAGTTTTGTAATTCAAAATTATAAAACAACTATACCACAGACAACGAACAAGAGACTACTGATCAAAAAGTGATTAAGCTCAATATCAGCACTATCCCCGATTTCTATCTATAGCTAGAAATCGGGGATAGTGCTGAGTCGCGAGCCGTGCTTCATCCGGACACACCTTATGTGGTAGAATACCCGAATGGACAAAGAGCGGAAAATTGAAGAAGTGTTGACGCGCGGAGTCGCTGAGGTAATTCATCTCGACCACCTGCGCGCGAAACTTTTGGCGGGGGAACCTCTTCGGATCAAATTTGGCATCGACCCTACGAGCCCCAATATCCACCTCGGTCGTGCCACCGTCATTTGGAAACTCCGCGAGCTCCAAGACCTCGGGCATACCATTGTCTTTATTCTCGGTGATTTTACCGGCGTTATTGGCGATACTTCGGACAAAGAAAGTGAGCGCCCGATGCTTTTGCGCGAAACGGTCGAGCAAAATCTTGCTTCGTATTTTGATCAAGCGAGCAAGATCCTCGATATCTCAAAAGTCGAAAAGCACCGCAACACCGAGTGGCTCGAAAAGCTCACCTACCGCGAGGTTACCGAGCATGCGGAAGTATTTTCTCTTTCCGATTTTATTTCGCGCGAGAACATAAAAATTCGCTTGGACGCGGGCAAGCGCGTATCGCTCCGCGAGCTTTTGTATCCGCTGATGCAGGGGTACGACAGTGTAGCCATAAACGCAGATATTGAAATCGGGGGGACCGATCAAAAATTCAACATGCTTGCGGGGCGCAGACTTCAAGAGCATTTTGGCAAAGAACCGCAGAGTATTTTAATGCTTGATCTCATCGAGGGTCTCGACGGGCGCAAGATGAGTTCAAGCTGGGGGAACACCATCAACCTCACTGACACACCAAACGATATGTTCGGCAAAGTGATGAGCTTGCGCGACGAACTCATCATAAAATATTTTGTGCATGTGACGCGCATACCGATGGAGCGCGTGAGCGAATACGAGGCGGCACTCGGTCGTGGCGAGAACCCCCGCGATGCGAAGCTCGACCTCGCGCAAGAAATTGTCTCGACCTATTATGGAAAAGAAGAAGCGAAGAGCGCCCGCGAAGCGTTCCTCTCAACATTTCAGAAAAAAGAAATTCCCGAAGACATCGAAGAGATCAAGGGAGACGGAAATCTCGGCGCACTTTTGAAGTCGAAAGAAACCGTCTCCTCGATGAATGACTGGCGCCGTCTCGTCGACGAGGGCGCGGTGAAGCGCTTGGGTGAAGGCGGAGCGGAAGAAAAGATCACCGACCCGCTTGAGCAAGCAACTCCCGGCGTCTACAAAATAGGGAAACGCCGTTTTGTAAAAATTATCAAATAAAAAATCCCACCAAGCGGTGGGATTTTTTATTCACAATTACTCCTCGAACCCACCCACACTCAACTTGAGGTCAACCTCTTTCTCGTCGAGCTCGTCGCCGAGGTCAAGGTCGTCGGCAAAATCAAATTCTTCGTCTATTTCAACGACTTCGTCGTCAACTAATTCTTCTTCGGTCATATTTTATATTAAAAATTAAGCGCCCGGAGGTGTTTATTTACTCCAGACCACATAGTTGTAGCAAAAAGTTTTTTTCTCTGCAAGCCCCTTTTTTTGAAATTGTGGATATAACTGTATACAATATCCACGGCATTCGCTCGGTAGTAAAAGGTGATTACACTTTTTACTACGCTCGCTCACTTGTGGATAACCTGGGGAGAGCAAAAAAAGTGTTACCGTGTATGGGTATTTTGGGGACGATAATAAGCAAAATGGGTGAGTCCGATAGCGATTGCATCCATCTCATCATCTTGTTTTATGGATTCCGCCCCCGAAACGAGTTTTTTCACCATCGATGATACCTGCCCCTTGGTCGCTTTGCCATAGCCCGTAGTCGCCACTTTTATCTGAAGCGGTGTGTACTCGTAGATCTCGAGCCCGAGAAGGCGCGCTTGATAGAGAATAGCCCCGCGCACTTCGGCGACGCGCATCGCGGTTTTTTGGTTGGTCTCAATAAAAAGATTTTCAATAGCGAGCGCCTCGGGGGAAAATTCCGCGATCACGCGCGCCACCTCGCGCCCCACGAGCTCAAGCCGCTCGACAAAAGGGAGGACCGCTTTTGTCTTGAAGCATTCAGAAAACAGCAAAGTTTCTTTGGTGTTTTTTTCTAGTACAGCAATACCAAGTCGTTCGTACCCGGGGTCGATGGAGATGATGCGCATGAGGGCAGTATACAACTGACCACTGACAACTGACAACTGACTGGGTGCGGATTCAGTATTCAGTTTTTTGTATTTGTGCTTGGTTTGTTGTCAGTTGTTTGTTGTCAGTTGTCACAAACGCAGAGTAGTGAGTACCCTCACTACTCTGCGTTTGTGTACACCTCCTGCACATCATCATTATCATCAAGCTCTTCGAGGAGCGACGAGAGCGCCTCACCATCCTCGTCCGAGAGGGGAACCATCGTCTGCGGTTCAAAGCCCTCAGCCGTTTTTGTAAAAGCCCACACCGCCGCGCCCTGCCCAGCGAGAGCGAGTCCGCGCTTCGAGAGCGTGTGCTTGACCTCAGCCACCGTGCGGTTTTTACTATCCGTGAGTCCCTCGATGAGTATCGCGCATCCGCCCGGACCGTACGCTTCATAGAGCACCGCTTCCATATTGCCGGCATCTCCGCCCGCGCCCTTTTTCACCGCGCGGTCGATATTGTCGATTGGCATATTTTCCTTTTTCGCCCGCTCGATCACCGCGCGAAGCGAGGGCGAGGACAGATTGCCCGCCGCCTTTTTCGACTCCATCGCGATCAGCTTCACCATTTTACCGAATATCTTGCTCCGCTTGCCGTCCGTGACCGCCTTTTTGCGCTTGATTTGTGACCATTTATTGTGTCCTGACATATGATTGTTATTATTGCCCCAGTCTAGCGGAAAAAATGACCGGATTCAACTTGCGGTTCCTTGAGGATTAATGGTAAAATTTAGGTATTAATAATTTAATTCCAGATCGCGTATAAATCATTGAATTTTCGCTATCCAAAAAAATATGGATGAACAAACAAAATCGATAAAATCTATTATGGTATTGAATATCATAATTGCTTCCGTGGCAGTAGTTGTTCTCGGTTTGCAGATTTTTCAAATTGCGACAAGGTTGGACGCATCATCGCTTGAGAAGCTTCAGGAGCAGTTGAACAAAATAGAAAACCAGCAGAAGCAAACAGGTGCATCGACAGGAGCTTCGTATCAACAGCAAGTGCCCACCCAGACTCAGGGTGGAATAATGCCGTCTGGCGCAACAGTATCTCAACAAAGCGGAACGCAAAAACCAAGCGGGTCAACAAATGCTAAATGTGGCGACGGCACTTGTGATGCTATGGAAAAAGCCAACCCAAATCTTTGCCCGACGGATTGTAAGTAAATCAAAAACACATGTATGAGAGAAAAAATAATCAGCTTAGATGCGTTTAGGATAAGAAAAGCAGCGGAGGAATTGGCAATAGAAGAAAAAGAAAAAACTGATGTAAAAATAAGAGAACGCCTTAAAGAAAGGGGAGAAGAAATCGTCTCCGCTGAATTAATGCTAGGTAACATTACGGCGGATGATTTCCTTGAGTTGATAAAATATCTCAAAAAATTAAGAGAAGAAACGGGAGTTGTTTTTAAGGTAGAAAATTTTAAGACAAATTCGGACAACCCCATTATGGTGCAAGGAGAAGATTCTCAAAGAGGCTTCGCCCCCATTCAAATAATCCTCGCCATCCTCGCCGGCACGATAGTCCTCGGCGGTATTGTCGGGGGAGTTTTGTATTTCGCTAAACCGGCAAATCAGCAATCAAGCGCCCAACAGCAAGGAAAATGCGGAGACGGGATATGCGGCGCAACAGAAGAAGAAAAAGGAGTTTGCGAGCAGGATTGCAAAGACAGCCAACAGTCAAAGACGAACAACCAAACTCAACAACAAATAAATCAATCTTCGGACGAAATCAATTTCCACCAGTTGGCTACCGGTAAAAATTTCGGTGATATATTAAAGCTTTTTAATCCAGTAATTGACGAAGTAAACAGAAAGCTCTATGTCGTTGGCTCTAAAACGACCAATGTCGGCGTGGTTGACTTGAATAAAGATGAGTTAGTGGAAACTTTTGACATCGGTGTTCTTGGAGGATTTTTGATTTTTAACAACAATACCCTCTACTCTTTTGACTTCAGCGCCGGCAAATGCTATCAAATCGATCTAACGCAAAAAACAGCGGAAGAAGTCTCCAAATCTGTTTGCGAATCTATCGTGCCGAAAGATAAAAATAAGACGAGAGAATGGAAAAATTATTCTTTCAAGATATCCGGTTATCAATCTTTTTCTGACGGAACGACCGGTTTCTCGCCTGACTGGAGGCAAGACTTGAACGCGTCCTATGGCGTGGTGGATATATACGACTCTTCAAACAATAAGAAAGGAGAAATAACCTTGGGTCCCGATGCCTTGTATTATGCGATTGATCAGACTACTGGCAAGCTCTACTCCACGATTACCGGAGATAGCTCAGTTTCCATTTTTGACCTCAATAAACTGGAAAGCACTGATTATTGCAAAAATAACAGTTGTTTAATTAAAGAAGTTGATATTGGCAATTCCGCCGATGAAGTAATCGTGGATTCGTCCGGCAATATGTATGTCAGGAATCGTCTTGGCGGAAGCGTAATCTATAAATATAATATAGGGTCTGGAAAATTCACGATTATCAACAATGAAAATCACGAGACTGGCGGACTTGGGCTGTGGCCGACAGATATGGAATTAAGTAAAGACGAAAAAAGGTTGTATGTTCTCGGTCATTATGGCGCCTTGATTGATGTTATAGATACAACGACCAATAAAGTCGCCAGCAAAATAAAATTTGCAACAGCCTTAAAGCCAAGAACTGACAGTATTTCAGCGATGGTCGTGGATAAAAGCCGAGATAGAATTTATGCTGTTTGGCCGGAGCTTGGTATTGTCGGCGTGGCTGATGGCAAGAATGGCAAGGTTTTAGGAACTATTGATCTTACAAAATATGGATTTACAAAATCTGCCAATGCCGGTCCGGGACTTATAAATTTAACGGTGAGCGATGAAGACAATAAATTATTTGCCTACCTCTATAACGAGCAAAAAATGTTAGTTTTTAATGGCGATACTTTGAAAAAAGAAAACGATGGCTCAATGGCGGCGAGCAGGAAAAGCGAAGGGATGTTGATGGCAAACGGAGAGAAAGGCGAGTTATATCTTGGAAATAAGATAATCGATATCAAAACCCTAAAAGAAACAAGCAGTTTTTCTCGTGGGCAAAAAGTTGTCGCTTTCAATAACGACAAAAAGACTGTTTACTTAAGAGAATCTACCGTAGCGGGAATAAAGACAAAAATAAAAGTTTATGAATTTGTGAGTGGCTCTCAGACAAAAGAATGGACAGCGGATAATTTGGGGGAAATAATCAACACCTTTTTTGACTTTAAAAATAATGTTTTTTACATTGCCGATTTTCTTTCCGGTACGGTTAAAAAACAGGATTTAACACAAGGCTCCGCGCCAAGCAATTCCGGCTCCCAGCCAGCTTCTTCCGGCGGACAGCAAACTCCTCAAACTCAAGGAAAATGCGGCGACGGCGTTTGTGGCCCAGTTGAAAAAGAAAAAGGAGTTTGCCCAGTTGATTGCAAATAAACAAAATATGCAAAACCAAAAAGGCTTCGCCCCCATCCAAATCATCCTATCTATCCTCGCCGGCACCATAATCCTCGGCGGAATTGTCGGGGGAGTTTTGTATTTTTCTAAATCAAAATTGCCAGCAGGGCAACAAAATCAAGCTCAAGATAAGGGATATTGCGGGGACGGAATATGCCAAGATATTGAAAAAGAAAGAGGAGTTTGTGGGGATTGCAAAGATTCTCAACCGGCGACAACAACGCCAACAACACCACAACCAACAACACCACAACCAACAACACCACAGCCAACACAGCCGACACCGACTACGACCCAAGAACCCGAACAAACAACCGGCAACAACAGCCTTGATGCCGATGGCTTTTTGTGGGGGACGGAAGTTTGGCTGGACTCCGATAAAATAGACGCATCATATAAAAGTGCCATTAATGACAACCTAAAAACAAAAAATGTAAGAATAAGGTTGGGAATTGCCAATGTTTCCAGCGATAACAATACTTTTTCCACCACCGCTTGTTTCCCTTCTTTCAAAGATTGTTCAAGAAAGAGAATTGACCTTGATGATATTGTTAAAAAATTCAAATCAAACGGCTGGAGTATGATACCGATGCTTTCTTATGGATATCATGGGACGACAGAATCATTTTCATCTTCTGATATAGAGAAATATGTTAATTTCGTTGATTGGTTTGTTTCCCGATATAAAAACGATGCGAATATAAAATATGTGGAATTGGAGAATTGTCCAAATTGTAATTTGTCGTTAACGGTGTCAAAGGAGTTACTATTGGAAGCAACCAATAAAATATACGATACCGTGAAGGGTAAATATCCGGATATTATGATGGGGACCCCTGGTTTTGAATATTGGATAGATGAACAAAATGCAAAAATGGTTACTATGATCGAGCATTTTCTTGATAAAAACAATGGAGCAAAATTTGATTATTGGGCGTTCCACGGCTATCAATTATCAATGAAAGGTAATAATTTAATAACGACTTTGCCCCCGACAAAATCTCCTTCATATAATAAATATGCCGGAGCAAAGGGTATTTTAGAAATCCGCAAGAAGCTTGATTCCAATGGTTGGCAAAATAGAATGATGATCGACACGGAAAACGGCACTGTTTTCCCCGGCATTCCCTATACGACAGATGAGGAAAAGACGGATGCGGCTTACTATGTTCAAAGCGATCTGATCAGAAGAACCCAGCGGTTAAATGATAAATTTGTTCTGGCGGGGAAAATAACGCTGAAAACAAGAACAAGAGAAAATTTGTCCGGCGTTGCTGGAGACGCCACTGCCGGCGATTTGAATTCCAGCGGTTCGCCCTATAAGTCGTATAAGGCAATTTCATTTTTACTATCCAAACTCAACGAATACAATTATTCTTCACATATTAGTGGCGAGTGGGACGCGGAAAACACGCCGTGGATAGAGAAATTCACTTCCGGCAGTAATAAAGAATTGTATATTTTTTTCAAGCCGTTCAAGTATCAAAGTGGCAAAGAACTTTCTTTGGATAATGAGACAGTAAATTACACACTAAATCTCGCTAAGACTCCAAAATCAATCACGCTCACCGACATAGAGGGCAATGTTTCAAATGTCACCGCAAGCAAAACCGTAACTTTGCAGGCGGTCAATTCACCGAAATATTTAGAAATTAATTATTAATTATTAAAAAATATGTATAAATTTCAAAAAGGTTTTGCTTTGATCCAAATAATCCTCGCCATCCTCGCCGGCGCCATAATCCTCGGCGGTATTGTCGGAGGGGTTTTGTATTTTTCAAAATCAAAATTACCGGCAGAGCAACAAAACAAAGTTCAAGATAAAGGATATTGCGGGGACGGAATATGTCAGGATATTGAAAAAGAAAGAGGGGTTTGCTCGCAAGACTGCAAAGCTTCTCAACAGCCAACACCGACACCAGCAATGAACGGCGATAACAGTCTTGATGCCGACGGGTTTTTGTGGGGAACAGAGACCTATCCAGACAAGATAAGCCAAGCGAAAGATACCATAAACAAGACGCTGCAAGTCGCTTATGTAAAAAAACGGCTACAAATGCCGATGGTAACCAAAGACGGCAAAACATTTACGGCGAAAGCTTGCTTGCCCTCACAGTCGAATTGCTTGAAGCAAAACGATTTGGACGAATCGGCAAAACTGTTCAAGGAAAACAATTGGAGCATGGTGCCGATGCTCTCTCACGATATTAGCGACAAGGATATTAATGACGCGGATATTGATAATTTTGTAGAGTTCGTAGATTGGTTCGTTTCCAGATACAAGAATGACGCGAATATCAAATACATCGAGCTAATAAACTCGCCGGCTTCGTGGTGGGGCGGCACCGACAAGCAATTGGTCGATCTGATGAATAAGGTTTATGACCGCATAAAAAATAAATATCCGGATATCATGATCGGCACCCCGGGTTTCGAATACTGGAACGATGTTGCCGGGAACGAGTCGGGAGTGCGGCAGTTGGAATATTTCCTTGATAAAAATAACGGAGCGAAATTTGATTTCATGGCTTTCCACGGCTATCCGGTCACGATTATCGGGAAAGGCAATGTCGGTTACCCGCCGACAGCAAAGGCAAAGTATAATGATTTGGCCGGTATTTACGGCCTTTTGGAGATTCGCAAAAAAATTGACGACAACGGCTGGGGAAACAGACTGATCATAGATACCGAGCACACGGGGCTGTTTGCGACAAAGCCGGCTTTATCAGAAAATGAATATGTAACTGATGCAGCTTTTATGGTGCAGGAATTATTAGTTAAAAAGACGCTACGACTTAACAATAAAAGTGTATTGTCAGGCATCATTCCTTTTAAAATCGCTCCTCGTGGCAAGACGGGAGAGTTTACTTGGGCATCACTGAAATCTGACTGGTCTGTTACTCCTGCCATAAAAGCCGTAGGAATTCTTCTGGGCAAGTTCAACGAATACAACTATTCATCTCGCCTGAGCGGCAATTGGGATGCGGAAAGCACGCCATGGGTTGAGAAATTCACTTCCGGAAGCAATAAAGAATTGTACAGCTTCTTCAAGCCCTTCAAATATGTTTCCGGCAAATCTCTTTCATTGGATAATGAAACGGCAAACTACACGCTCAATCTCAGTAAAACTCCAAAATCAATCACGCTCACCGATATAAACGGAAATGTTTCAAATATTACGGCAAACAAAACGGTAACTTTGCAAGCGGTTAATTCTCCGAAGTATTTAGAAGTTAGCTATTAAAAACTTATGTTCAAAAACCAACAGGGCTTCGCTCCCATCCAAATAATCCTCTCAATCCTCGCCGGCACGCTCGTCCTCGCCAGTATTTTGGGCGGAGTTTTGTATTTTGCAAAACCAGAAGTCAAAAAACTCGACAATCAACTGCAAGTTCAACAACCGGCAACAAGCGGACAGCCCCAAGCTCAACCACCCACTCAAAAGCAAGGGAGTTGCGGTGATGAGATATGTGGACCGGTTGAACAAGCACATCCTGATGCTTGCCCGCAAGATTGTACAGTCCAAACAGGAGATAATACTTCTAAAAATCCTACCTCAATCCAAGACTTAAAATATTCCAGCGTCGATAGCGATGCAGTAAAGCTTGACCTCTATTTCCCAAACAAAACTTGCCAAAACAAACTTCCCTTGGTGGTTATGATTCACGGAGGTGGATTTAAGGGTGGGGATAAGCGACCAGTAAGAACTTCATTCTTAACGGACGATTGTTATGCTGTTGCTTCTATAAATTATCGATTGAGCGACGAGGCGCTTTTCCCTGCGGGTAATCAAGATGTCAAAACGGCAGTAAGGTGGCTGAGGGCAAATGCCGCAAAATACAATCTGGACCCGGATCATTTCGGAGCGATGGGAGGAAGCGCTGGAGGATATTTTTCTTCTTTTTTGGGAATAACCGGGGATGTTAAAGATTTTGATGTTGGTGACAATCTCGAATATTCAAGCGCGGTGCAAGCGGTCGTTGACGAATACGGATTGGTAAATGTATCAAGTCTCGCGCAGGATAGAATCGATGCCGGACAGATATCTCGCGATGTTGAATCGGTATATATGGGTTGCGATATAAGCTCTGCCTCCTGTACAAATGCGACCAAAGCAAGCCCTAGCAATTATATAACCAAAGGAGATGCGCCATTCTTTATTCTCCACGGGGGAAAAGACACACAAATCCCCATAAAACAAAGCCAAGATTTTTATGCGAAGCTTTTGAGCACCGGAGTGGTCGCGTCACTCGCCACGCTTCCAAATGCAGATCATGGTGGTCCGGGATTTGATACTTACGAGCCACAAATCCTAGAATTTTTTAATAAATATTTGAAGAAATAAAATATGAACAAACTTCACTCAGGATTCGCCCCCATACAAATAATCCTCTCCGTTATTGCTGGCACGGTCGTGCTCGGCGGTATTGTCGGGGGAGTTTTGTATTTTTCGAAACAGCCAAGCCAACAAATACAGCAAGGCAAATGCGGGGATGGGGTGTGCGGTCCGGCTGAAAAAGCAAACCCCAATCTTTGCCCTAAGGATTGCATAGGAGAACAACCAGAATCCGATACAAAACCAACAACCACCGCAACAACGACAACAACTCCAAAAAATGAAGATGTTGTCTCGGCGAAATCGTCGTCAAAAGATTCGCCGTTTGCTCTCCAAGCTCCGTTTATGTCGAGAGCCGAAGACAAGGGATACATAAGTAGCGAGGAAGCAACCAATTTTCTTTTGGATGCGGGCGTAAAAGAAGTCAGAATGCTATTGCCGGAGCTAGAAAAATATAATATTAATGACTTGCTGACCAAAAACAATATTGCGATATCAGCTGATATCGCGCAGCCTATGTATCCGAAAGATATGGAAAAACATAAGAGCGAAGTGAAAGCAAGCGCCAAGAAGTATAAAAACAATGTTGAAGCATGGCTTGTGGTGAATGAAGCGGAAACAGGATGGAAAGATACTCCCGAAAAATATGCCGAATATTTTATTGCCACATCCAAGGCGATCAAGTCCGAAGCACCGGATGCTTTGGTCGTAATGAATCTTGCCGGAGTGTCTCCCGCCGGAGAAATGTCTTCATCTGCCGGATTAAAATTTTTGGAAACCGCTTTAAAAAATGGCGTCGGTTCATATTTTGATGTTTTAGACATTCATATTCAAGGAGACGCAACCAATTATAAAAATTTAGGCAAGATAGTTTCAGATTACAATAAAATTTTTAAACAGAACGGAATTAAAGAAAAACCAATTTGGAATACTGAATTTGGTACTTATGACGGAGACCCAGACGAGAACCCAAGACTACCGGGAATGAAACTCTCATATCAGAGTGAAGAGGTGCAAGCAGGCGGGTTAATTAAAAAATATATTTACGGGCTATCAGTAGGAATTAAAAAAATGTTCTGGACCACAATGGTGGAATGGTCTAACTATGATAAGAGCGGTAGTGGCAACTGTTATTTCTGCAGCACTGGGCTTGTTAATAATTCTAGAAATGACGGTCTCTCCCATAAAAAACTTGCCTACTACACCTACAAAAAAATGGTGGAAGTTTTGGATGGCTCAGATTGGAACAACATCCAGACTATTCAAGAGTCAGGCGGCGTGTATATCTACAAATTCACCAAAAATAACAAACCGATCTGGGTCGCGTGGAATGATAATGCAGAGTCAAAGAGCGTGACCATCTCCGGCATAACCTCAAGCAGTGTAAAAATCACCGAAGCGATACCAAAACATGAATCAGGAAAAGAGGTGACGGATTATTCGACTGCGTTCACTACGAAAACAGAGACACCAACAACCGTATCACATTTGATTGGGAACATAACAATCTCCTTGAAAGATGTTCCGGTGTTTGTGGAATGATGAATTAAAAATATGGAGGTGCGACCTCCATATTTTTACTTGGATGCCAGGCCTCCAAGTGATTAGAGCAGTTTCCTTTGCGTGTCTCCCTGTGCTTCAAATCCCAAATGCTCATACGCGCGGGGGGTGGCGAGGCGGCCGCGGGGGGTGCGTTCGATGAGTCCGAGCTGGAGCAGGTAGGGCTCGTTGACTTCCTCTATCGTCGCGACTTCTTCCGAGAGTGCGGCGGCGATGGTGCCGAGGCCGACGGGTCCGCCTTTGAATTTCTCGATGATGACCTCTAAAATTTTTCGGTCGAGAGCGGTGAGTCCGAGCTCGTCGATCTCGAGGAGGGCGAGCGCGTCCGCGACATATTTTGCAGAAAGGTCACCCTTGTGGACCTGCGCAAAATCCCGCGCGCGCTTGAGGAGGTAGTTTGCGGTGCGCGGTGTCGCGCGACTCCGCTTTGCGATCTCTCGCGCCGCATCGTCCGAGAGTGTGATGCCGAGGATCTTTGCCGAGCGTCGCACGATCTTCTCAATCTCGTCTTCAGTATAAAATTCCAAGCGAAATGTTCCGCCCGAAAAGCGCGAGCGGAGTGGCGAGGAGATCATTGCGACGCGCGTGGTTGCGGCGATCATCGTGAAGGGCGGGAGGTCGAGCTGTATCGTGCGCGCGGAGGGTCCCTTGCCGATGATGATGTCGAGCACGCCGGACTCCATCGCGGGATAGAGCACTTCCTCGATCATTTTGTTCAAGCGGTGGATCTCGTCGATGAAAAGCACATCGCCGGGGGAGAGATTGGTCAAAATGGAGGCGAGATCGCCCACTTTTTCTATTGCCGGACCCGAGGTGGATTTCACTTGACAGCCCATTTCGTTTGCGATAAGATGTGCCAGCGTCGTTTTTCCGAGCCCCGGTGGCCCGTAAAAAAGGACATGTTCCGGCGGGTGTGCGCGCTCTTTGGCGGCCTGCAGGAGGATCTTCAGATTCTGTTTGATCGTTTCCTGTCCTATGTAGTCGTCGAAACGGCTTGGGCGCAGGGCTTGATCGAGAAAAGAGAAATCAGAGATTTCATTTTCAGGGGTTTCTTGTTTATTTAAATGAGGGCTTGACATAAAAATCGTTTTGTGCTAACTTATATTGGTAAATGACTGAAAGGTCATTTTGTTCGTTAAAAAGATCCTACACATAAGCCTCTTCTAGTTGGGTCCTCCGGGATTCACATGGTTGCGGACGAGGACAGAGTGGTGCTTCGCTTTATGCGATAGTTACTGCCCTTATCCTTAGACCGCTTCCTCACTCAAGCATTTATGTATTGAGAACTAATTGAGGTTTATGTATGGGATTTTTTTGTGCTTGTTTCTTCGCGAATCTTGTTCCCTGTCAATTGTCCGCGAAGCGGTGTCAGTTGTCAATTGTTCCCCTTACTCTCCCTCCAAATCCACTACCCGCTCGACTTCGTCAAAAGATGTCGCGCCGGCGAGTATCTTTTCAATACCATCCTCACGCATACTGAGGATGTTTTGCTTTTTTGCGGCTTCACGAATTTCGCGCTCGGAGGGAATAGTGTCGAGGAGCGCTTCGATGTCGGCGTCCATGAGCACCGCTTCAAAAACACCGACGCGCCCTTTGTATCCCGTATTGTTGCATTTGATACAACCGACCGACCGCCACACCTTTTTCGTTTGTACGACGGTCCCCACTTTTTCTTTAATGAGCGTGGCGACCTCGTCGATAATCTTTTGCTCGCGCTCGTTTGGTGCATCTTCTTTTTTGCACTCGACGCACAGTTTGCGCGCGAGGCGCTGAGCGAGGGCGACGGTGAGCGATGAGCCGATGATTTTCGGCGTCACGCCGATGTCGATGAGGCGCGGGATCGCGCCCGCGGCGGTGTTCGTATGGAGCGTCGAGAAGACCATATGTCCTGTGAGTGCCGCATTGATGGCGACCTTTGCCGTCTCGCTGTCGCGGATCTCACCAATCATGATCACATCGGGGTCTTGGCGCATCGCCGCGCGGAGACCTTCGAGGAAAGTGTATCCTTTTTTTGTTTCGACTTGTGTCTGGGACACGCCCTTCATGTGGTATTCGATTGGGTCCTCGATCGTCATCATCTTGATTTCGGGCGAGTATATCCTTTTCAAAAAGGCATACAGCGTCGTCGTTTTACCCGAGCCGGTCGGACCGGTGTTTAGAATCATGCCATGCGGTTTGCTGATTTCCTTCTCGACGATAGCGAGGAGGCGCGGGCTCATACCGAGGTCTTCGAGCGTCACATTGAGTGAGAGTGGATTCAAGATACGCATCACGACCCCCTCGCCGTACGCGCCCGGAATGATGGACACGCGCATTTCAATTTCAATATCGGCGATCTTGATACTAAACCGCCCATCCTGACTCTCGGCTCCTAAGTTGAGTTTGAGTCCGGCGAGGAGCTTGAGTCGCGAGCTGAAGAGTCGGTAGATGGCGTGGGGGAGCGTCACCACTTCGTGGAGCACGCCGTCGATGCGATAGCGGATGTGTATTGCGTCCTCGGCGGGCTCGATGTGAATATCGGATGCGCGAATGCCGATCGCCCCCGCAATGATGACGCTGAAAAGATTTGAAATGTGGCGTGCCGTTTTTTCGGTAACTGTTTTTTGCAAAGCTTCCGACACTGCGGTGAGCGTCGTGAATTTCTCAACAAGTCCCGCCATATTTTCTACCGAAATATCAACCATCCCCGCTTCGCTTTTTGTTGCGCCCGAAATCTCTTGGTACCGTTCCCACACTTTTTCCAAGCTTGCATGCGAGACGAGGTACTGCTCGATGATGAACCCGCGCTCCGCGAGAGAAGCAAGGACTTCTTTTGTATTTGTCTGTGTCGGTGAAAAGAGTCCGACCTTGAGCTTTTTCCCCGCGAGGTCGAACGGTGCGATGAGCGCCGCGCGCGCGAGGTCCTCCTTGATGAGCCCTACCGCGCCGGTATCAATCGGAATAGCCGACAAATCCGCATAGGGGATGCCGTGCTTACCGGACATGATCTGCAAAAACTCCTCCTCTTCTTGTTGATGAAGTTTCGCAAGTCGTTCATCGTTACTCGTGTCGTCAAATTTGAGCATAAATATCCTGACAGTATAAGCATTTTAGCGCACAATCGCCACTTGACAAAAAAGATAGATTTGGTATAATATCAGTAGAAGTAAAAATTTGAAAATAAAGGAGGTTCGAAATGAAAAAGCTAATGGTTTTTATTTTTGTAAGCGCACTACTTTCGGGTTGCACAATGTATAAGTCCCACAACACTAGGATTTCTGGGACAAAAGGAGTTGTGCCGATGGTGTCTGTGCCGGTATCCATGCCCGTGTATTCTCCTTCATATGTGAATTATGGGGGGAATAGAAACTGGAGGTTGGATGGCAACTGCCACACTCTGGGCAGGGTGGAAATATCATGCCCTGCGGTGTACCCAATTGAGTGGGTTGGTCCAACCCCAGGAGTGGTTGTCCTTTCAACACCTGTTGCAGTAGGAACAGGTGGAAGGAAGGCAAAAACCTCGGCACTGACCCCAGAAAAGTATATGGGGTCAAAGGTGATCCCTCCCACCTGCAAGACGGGGGATGCAGGGAAAGATGGTGGGTGTATCACTGCCTTTGCTGAAAAGCTTGGGCAAGAGCAAGAATCCTGCGCCACCGGAGGGTCATGTCCAAAAGACTATGATCCAGCAAGATGGCAGAAAGCCAAGGAGGCACTGGCCTCCTTGGGGGAGGAGTTAAGCGATGAGTAAGGGGCAGTATCTATAAGGCATGCAGGGGAAACCCCGCATGCCTTTTCTTTTGCCCTTGACTTTTCTATCCACCATGTGCTATAATTGTAACTATATGAATACCATTATATTTCAAACAATCCGTGCCGGAATGGTTCTCGGCATCGCACTCTTTGCCTTTGCGGGCGAAGTGTTCGCCGCGCCGACACTCACCCCGACAGAAGCCGTCCAGATCACCGATACCACGGCGACATTGGTCAGTCATGTCGAGAGTATAAACAAGACTTCTATCGTATGGTTCGAGTGGAGCGAGAGCTCAGCGATGTCTCCATTGACGACCACTGGAATGAAGAGCATCTATAGTCAAGGATTCTTTCAAGGATACCTTTCCGGATTGAACCCTGGCACAGTCTATTACTACCGCGCTGGCTCTTCAGAGGGCGGGACGACAGTGTATTCTTCTATTGTTTCGTTTAGGACGAAGGGAGGGGTGGCACCGGTAACGGCGACAACGGTTTCCTCTCAAAATACGACCGCTACAAATTCTTCGGTGACAAAACCTGTAGCAACGCAAACAAAAAAATCCACGACTTCGACCGTTGTTGCGAAAAAGACCACAAGCACAACAAATACGGTGACCACAACAAAAGATGGTTTTACTAATGAAAATGCGAATGTTGCCGCGGTGATAGGTGCTGGAGATGGGCTACTTTCGGGGGCACTCATTGGATGCCCGAGAACACTCATTGGATGGATCGTGCTTCTTGTCGCTCTTCTCCTTATAATTCTTCTTTCTTTAATGATCTACGAATCATCTGAAAAGCAGAAAAAAGCGCGTAAGGCGAAGAGAATCCAAGAAGCGGAAGAGATGCAGGAGATTGACAAGATTTTAGAGAAAAATAGATAGTTTTTAGCTATGAAAAGTCAACCCCCATGGCAATGCCGAGGGGGTTGACTTTTTGTATGGGGTATGCTATACTACAAAGTAGAAAAAGTTCCGCGTTGGCGGACTTAAAAAATTGAAAAAAGGAGGTGTCCTGTGGACACAAATGAAAGCAAAAAGCAAAAAGAAAAAAGAAGGAGGAAAAACGGGTGGCTTTGGTTGCTCGTTGTCATGTCACTCGCATGTGTCGGCGGGTGGAAGTGGATGGAGTATTCGTCCGCGGAAGATAGGAGGGTTCAACTTCGTAAGACCTCCGCTCAATTCCAAAAGGAAATTGAAGCGATAAAGAAGGCAGAGAAGGCGGCGGAAGACATCGCCGTTAGGAGGGTTCAACTTCGTAAGACCCCCGCTCAATTCCAAAAGGAAATGGAAGCGAGGGGGAAGGTGGAGACGATGGCGAAAGTTATTGCCGTCGAGAACGAGCGGTTGAGAACGGAGAACGCTTCCCTTGTGGAACAACTGAAGGGTTGCAAAAAGGTGCCGGAGACAAAGAGGGTCGTGCCACGAGAAGGAAAACCTCGCACACCAAAAGCGAAAGCATGCGAGAAAAAGGTGGCGTCAAAGCCGAAAGCAAAGGCGCCGATACCACCGAAAGCAGTCGCTCCAGCCCCTCAAGCGGAAAAAGTTAAAGAGCCTTGTCCTGCTGGGGAAACATTGAAGATTACTGCCGGTCGCTGGAAGTGTGTGAAGGATGAGCCGAAATCTCCGACGGAAGCTCCTCCTATTGTGGTTGCCGCGCCAGAGACCTCATCATTTGCGAAAGCAATTGATGAGGAAATTGGAGCGCAAGTGGCTGTTCCTACGAGTAATGTCGCTGCCGTGCAGGTACCGCTTCAGGTACGCTGTCCGGCGTATATTGATTCCAATGGGATGCTTGTCCCTGAAGGGTACAGGCGCGTCCCCGGAGGAGGGAGGGTGCGGTGTAAGTAGGATATGAGGCATGCAGGGGAAACCCCGCATGCCTTTTTTATTGGTTTTGTGTAACCCCTCACACCCTATATTCGTCATTGCGAGTACTCGAAGCAATCTATGGGCTCTGGATTGCTTCGTACCTCGCAATGACTGGTTTTACTAAAATTCCTGTGTTGGGAGTTACGGTTTTGTTGCTTGACTTTTTTATACATTATGTGCTATAATTGTAACTATATGAATACCATTATATTTCAAACAATCCGTGCCG
>ERZ1292633.600-Hain-H41-02um-R1-600-length-41255-cov-6_pt1 | contig 41255 bp, 48 predicted proteins | sample MGYA00564406_ERZ1292633 | MGnify/ENA primary metagenome ERZ1292633 (study PRJEB36523, sample SAMEA6512639) | groundwater metagenome | collected 2019-01-08 | study: AquaDiva: Metagenomics assemblies of 32 groundwater samples | reverse complement strand
ATTAAAATTTGTTCCAAATCACTTTCATCAATTTGCACTTCAACTAATTTACCATCTCTCTCCATTAAAATTGTAATGCCTGTCATGTTTGCCATAATAGTCTTGGTGTCTGTAAATGTCAATATGGGCGTGATATTATTAAATAATGAATAAAAATAAAATTAAAACAAAGAAACAAATTTTAAAAGGTTTGTCTACAAAAAATAATTTTTGGTCTTTAGAAGGATCATTAAAATCTGATATTAAATTAAGTAATGAACAATTGAAAAAGGCTAGAGAAAGTTTTTCTAAAAACTGGGCTCAAATATGAATACATTGTAAAATACTAACTTTTAATTAACCATGAACATGTATATGTGGATCAGCTAAACTTTCTGTTTTTTCAATAAGCTCTCTTATCTGACAATTTTTGGGACAAGAACTATAACCACCTTGGTTGCAGATATATTGGGTTTTTTCAGCTTCAATATGAGCCTCAGTAATAAGCCCTTTTTCTGTTTGCCCTGGTCGTGGCTGAGTAACCACAACCCCCATACCCTTTTTTGCACACTTATAAGTTCCTTGAATTTCTTTCATATGTGGCATTATAAATAGACTATATATGGAAGTCAAGTAAATGAACTGCTAGACTAAGTTATGGATTTGCCTAAACTGACTGATTTAGATGTTTCAAATAAAAAAGTTTTACTTCGATTAGATCTTGATACTAATCCTGACTCCAATGACTTAAGGGTTAAATCTTCTTACGAAACACTAGATTATTTAAAAGACAAAGCTTCTGAAATTATTATTTTAAGTCATAAAGGACGACCTGATGGAATAATTGACGAAAAATTAAGTTTAAAACCATTTCAACCAATTTTTGATAAATGGGGGGCTAGTGTTTATGAAAACTTAAGATTTGATGATGGAGAAGAAAAAAATGATTTAGGATTTGCCAAGAAATTAGCATCTCTTGGCGATGTATATATTAATGACGCCTTTGCAAGTTCACACAGAAACCACGCTTCAATTGTTGGAATACCAAAATATTTACCATCATATGCAGGATTAAATTTAGAAAAAGAAATAGAAAATTTAAGTAGAGTTTTTGATCCTATCAAACCACTTGTTATTCTTATAAGTGGAGTTAAAAAAGATAAACTTGAAATGATTGAACCCTTATCAAACTTAGCTGACAAAATTTTAGTGGGTGGAAGACTGCCAGATTTCTTGGGGGATAATACAATAAGCGTCAGAAACCAAAACGGAAAAGTGATTATTGGGAATTTAGTCATGGACAAAGAAGATATTACAGTTAATACAATTGAAAAGTTTAAACAGGAAATAGCTAAGGCCAAAACAATTGTTTTGGCTGGAGTTTTAGGAAAATATGAAGATGAAGGTCATTCTCAGGGAACAAAAGCCATTTTCGACGCCGTAGGCGAAGCACCTGCGACTTTTAAAATTGTCGGGGGAGGAGACAGTTTGGTTGCAATTGCAAAATATAACCTTCAAGAAAAATTTGATTGGATTTCAGTTGGTGGCGGAGCAATGCTTGAGTTTTTGACTAAAAAAACATTAGTTGGTATTGAAGCTTTGCTCAATTAAACTTATACTTATACTGTTAACTATACTGCTCACATGATAAACGTTGGTATAAATGGTTTTGGTAGAATTGGGAGGCTTGCCTTTAGAATTGGTGTATCCAAACACTTGGATGAAATTAAATTTGGTGCCATAAACACTTCAGGATCTATGCCAGCTTCAGGCTGGGCACATCTTGTTAATTATGACACAATGTATAGGAAGTATGAGTATGAAGTAATGAGCAAGGATGATTCCATTCAAGTTCCAGAACGAAACGTAGATGTTCCACTTTTGGCTCAAAAAGATCCGAGCTTAATTCCTTGGAGTAAATATGGAGTTGATGTGGTTATAGAAGCAACCGGAAAGTTTACAGATGAGGAAGGAGCTAAAAAACATGCAATAGGTGGAGCAAAGAGGGTAATAATATCAGCGCCTAGTAAAGGCGGTAATGTTGGAACTTATGTTTTGGGTGTCAATAAAGTTACAAAAAATGCCGTAGTTATTTCTAATGCCAGTTGTACCACAAATTGTGTTGCCCCAGTTGCTGCAGTAATGTATGCAGCTTTTGGAATTGAAAAAGCGATGATGACAACAGTCCATAGTTATACTGATGATCAGAATTTGCAAGACGGTTCACACAAAGATTTAAGAAGAGCAAGAGCTGCTGCACAAAACATAGTTCCAACAACAACAGGAGCAGCTATTGCAGTTACAGAAACGATACCTGAACTTAAGGGTTTGTTTGACGGGGCTGCCTTGAGGGTCCCCGTTGCAACTGGTTCAATTACCGATTTTACTTTTCTCTTAAAGAAAAATGTTACCAAAGAAGATGTAAATAATGCATTTATCGAAGCTATAAAAAATCCAATATACAAGGGGATATTGGCAGTTTCTGAGGAATTTTTAGTTTCAAGTGACATCGTTGGAAGATCAGAATCTGCAATTGTTGATTTGCCATTAACGCAAGTGGTTGCGGGGAATATGGTCAAGGTTTTTGCTTGGTATGATAATGAATGGGGATATGCAAATAGACTTATTGAACAGGTAATAAGAGTTGGTAGAAATTTAGAAAGTAATACTGTACCAACTGATCCACTTAGCCTGTCTCACAATAATTAAAACAAAGATGGAAGAAAAAAAATATTCTGACAAAAAAGGATTTATTAAAAATATTGCATTTTTTGGCGATGCTGATATTTCTACGTCTGATGAGACATACACAGAGGCCTATAAACTTGCTGAAATTTTAGCTCAGGAAGGTTATGTAATTGTTGATGGCGGTGGTCCCGGTGTCATGGAGGCAGCAACATCAGGCGCTAAAAAATCTGGTGGAAAAACAATTACTGTCACTTTTGATCCAACCAGCGCCCCTGGTTTTGAAGGAAAATATATCGGTAATGTTGCTGATGAAGAGATTGTAACAACCAATTACATTGAAAGGATGTTTAAACTGATGGAATATGGAGATGTTTTTATTTTATTTAAAGGGGGAAGTGGAACAATTTCAGAATTTGGTACAGCTTGGGTACTAGCTAAACTTTATTATGGACGACACAAGCCATTTATTTTAATGGGTAGTTATTGGGCAGAGATAATTGATGTTTTTAGAAAAAATATGAATATAGATACAAAAGAACTTTCTGTTTTTGAGATTGCAAATAGAATTGAGGATGTTTTGCCAATTATTAAAAAGTTTGAGACAAAGTTAGCTGATAGAAATCATTATCAATTAAACAAACCAGATAAATACGACAAAGCATTTCAGATATGATTAAAAAAACAGTTGAAGAATTAGAAGAAATCTCCAAAGAAGTAAGACAGGATGTTATAAAAATGATCCTAAAAGCAGGTTATGGTCATCCTGCTGGTTCTTTGGGCATGGTCGATGTTTTTGTTGCAATGTATTATGACGTTTTAAATCATGATCCTAAAAATCCAAATTGGGTTGATCGAGATAGATTAATTTTATCTAACGGCCACATTTGTCCTAGCCGATATGCAGTGATGGCGCACTCTGGTTACTTTGAACATAAAGAGCTAATGCGTCTTGGAGAATTTGGAGAAATTTTACAAGGTCACCCAGATAAAAGATTTTTACCATCTCTTGAAACAACATCAGGACCATTAGGATCAGGTCTAGCTCAAGGCTCTGGAATTGCTTACTCAGCTCGAATGGATAAAAAAAGATTTAGGACTTTTGTTATTACATCAGATGGTGAACATGATGAAGGTAATCATTGGGAGGCTGTCATGTTTGCAGCTAAAAATAATCTTTCTAATCTAACAATGATAATTGATAGAAATAATATTCAAATTGACGATTTTACAGAAAATGTCATGCCACTTGAGCCACTATCTGATAAATACAAGACTTTTGGTTGGTCAGTCTTAGAAGTTGATGGACATAATATTGAAGAAATAATAAATGCCTGTAAAAAAGCTCGTTCAATTTATGAAAATCCAACTGTAATAATTGCACACACAATTCCAGGATATGGAGTTGACTTTATGGAAAATAATCCTAATTGGCATGCTAAAGCTCCAAACGATTTAGATGCCAAAAAAGCAATTAAAGAAATAAGAACTATGCAAGGACGAATTTCTCCTTACGGAGAATAAATTAACCTAATTTCTAATTGACCTAAATTTAGAATAATTAGTGCAATTAGTATAATTAGAAATTGAATAATGCTATGTTAAACAATAAATTAAATCTATCACCAGACATATTTACTAAAAAAATAGAATCAAAGTTAATGCGTGATGGGTTTGGTCATGGATTATTGGAGGCTGGGGAAAAGGATGAGAGAATAGTAGTCTTAACGGCTGACTTAAAAGAATCTACAAAAGTAAATTATTTTGCAGACAAGTTCCCTGAAAGATTTATAGAAGTTGGTGTAGCTGAACAAAATTTAGTAACTATTGCTTCTGGTATGGCAAATTATGGAAAAATACCTTTTGTAACTTCATATTCAATTTTTTCTCCAGGCAGAAATTGGGAACAAATTAGAACAACAATAGGAATTGATGGATACCCTGTAAAAATAATAGGAGCACAATCAGGATTAAATATTGGCCATTATGGTGTAACACATCAAGGATTGGAGGATATTGCTCTAACAAGAGTAATTCCAAACATAAATGTAATTGTCCCCAGTGATTATTTAGAAGCCAAAAAAGCAACACTAGAAATGGCAAAAATTGACAAACCTTTCTATATGAGACTTCCAAGAATTGAAAGCCCAGTTTATACAACAGAAAAGACTCCATTTAAAATTGGTAAAGCTAATATATTAACAGAAAGTAAAAGACCAGAAGTAACAATAATTGCAACAGGACTAATGGTTTACGATGCGCTTTTAGCGTATCGAGAACTTGAAAAAAGTGGTATAGAAACAATTGTTATAAATATGCACACAATTAAGCCGTTGGACACTGAAACTATAATTAAATATGCAAGATTGACAGGAGCAGTTGTTACAATTGAAGAACATCAAGTAATAGGAGGATTAGGGTCTGCTGTTTCAGAAACATTAGCTCAAAATTTTCCAGTACCAATAGAGATATTGGGTGTAAAAGATAGGTTTGGTCAATCAGGAAAACCAAAAGAATTGTTTAAAGAATATGGATTAACAAAAGAAAATATAGAAAAAGCTGTCAAAAAGGTAATTGCTAGAAAAAATTCTTAAGTGTATTCTTATTGTATGAATCAAACTGTCTACAATCTTCTCACTTCTTATAAAGGGATTTTAGCTGCTGATGAATCGACTCCATCAATTACAAAAAGATTTGCTAGCCTTGGTTTAGTTTCAACTCCAGAACTGAATAAGAAATATAGAGAAATGTTATTTACCACACCAAACATAGAAAAATATATAAGTGGAGTAATACTTTTTGACGAAACTATTAAACAAGGATTAGGAAAGATATTGTTAGATAAAGGGATTTTAGTTGGTATTAAGGTTGATGTGGGACTTCACGGTTTTAATAATACAGAGGAACAAGTAACAAAAGGTTTAGAAGGATTAAAGCAAAGACTTGATGAATACAAAAAACTAGGTGCAACTTTTACTAAGTGGAGAGCTGTGTTTAAAATTTCAGATATATATCCTAGTGACAATTTCTTAAATGAAAACTTAAAAAGAATGGCAGATTATGCAAAGATAGTTCAGGATCATCAGATGATCCCAATAGTAGAACCTGAAATTTTACTTGATGGTAATCACACTAATACAAGATGTGAAGAAATATCAACAAAAGTATTAAAACGACTTTTTGAAATTTTAAAAGAAAAAAATGTTAATTTTGATTCTTTAATTTTAAAAGCTAGCATGGTATTACCTGGGAAAGACAGTGGGGTTGTGGCTATGCCTTTGGAAGTGTCAAATTCTACACTTAGATGTTTGCAAAATTCTGTACCAAATGAAGTGAATGGAATAGTTTTTCTCTCGGGTGGTCAAACTCCTGACTCAGCCACATTTAATCTAAATGAAATTGTAAAATTAAATAATAGCAGCAAATTTGGATCTTGGGATTTATCATTTTCTTTTGGTAGGGCTTTGCAACAAGATGCTATGGCTGTTTGGAATGGAATGGATGATAATATGTCTTTAGCTCAAGAAACATTTTTAGAAAGACTTATTAAAGTTTCCAAAGCTAGAATGGGGGAACTATAAACACATATAAAATATGAGTAATTTAGACTTACTATCCGTGGGTGATGCTAATCTGGATGTTTTTATAGTGCCTTCTGAATCGGAATCTCTTTGTGATATCGATACTAAAAAATGTTTTATTGCATTTTCCTATGCAGATAAAATACCTGTTAAAAACTTAGAATTTGCAGTTGGTGGAAATTCTGCAAATAATGCAGTGGGAGTTAAAAGATTGGGAGTTAATGTTGGATCAGTTCTAACTTTAGGAGATGATATTAATGGTATCCAAATTATTGAAAAATTAAAGAAAGAAAATGTTGATTTAACATATATCATCCAGCAACCAGCTACTTTATCTAATTTCAATGTTGTTGTTTCTTATACAGGTGAAAGAACAATTTTTACATATCATGCACCCAGATCATATGAATTTCCTGTGCAACTTCCTCCTAAGTTGCCTTGGATGTATTTAACTTCAATGGGCGAATCGTATAGACCTTTTTACAATCATATAACTGAGTGGCTTGTTAAAAATCCCGAAACCAAACTTGTCTTTAATCCTGGAAGTTGGCAACTTCGTGGAGGAATAAAAGAAATTGGAAATGTCATGAAACTTAGTTATATTGTTTTTGTAAACAAACAAGAAGCAGAAAAATTAACAGGTTTAGAAGCAAAATCAGAAGTAACAAAAGAACTTTTAATGGCACTTTCAGGACTAGGGCCAAAAATTTCAGTTATTACTGATGGGGGAAATGGAGCTTATGTCTTTGATGGTCATAGATTTTTGCATTGTGAAGTTCTTCCAATGGATGCATATGAAAGAACTGGAGCAGGGGATGCTTTTGGCTCTGGGTTTTTAGGAGCTGTTATTAAAGGTAAAACGATTGATGAAGCTTTAATCTGGGGTACAGTTAATTCAGCTTCTGTCATTGGCTATATAGGAGCTCAAAAGGGACTACTTAAAGAAGAAGATATTGATACTTGGGTTGAAAGGTTTAAGTCTTCAGGAGTCGTGGTTACGGAAATGTAAGTAAAGCTGGCCAATAAATTGGTAAGTCTATTGACAAAAAGTAAGGAGTATGATATAAAGTAAGTTATGGATGGAATTTTAACATTAAGTTCAAAAAATCAACTCACTCTTCCTGTATCAATGGTTTCTTTTTTAGGTTTAGATAAGGGCGCAAAACTTTGGACAAAAATTGTAAATAACATGATTGTAATTGAAAAAGTAAATGATTCATGGGACGACCTCCATGGATTTTTAGCAGATAATCCAATATCAAAAAAATATTCAACTTTAGAGGTTATTGAATTAGCTAAAAAACGGGAAGCAAAGAGATTAGCTAAAAAATATGGAGTCTAAGTTTATAGATACAAATATTTTTATTGAAGTTTTCATCAGACTTGGTGATAAATCAAAAAAATCAAAGAAACTTATTAGATCAATTAACAATCTTTATACTAATCTATTAGTAATTTCTGAAGTTGTATGGGTATTAGATTCAGTATATGAGCTTGACAGAGGTACTGTTACCAAGTGTATTAAAAGTATTTTATCTACCAAAATAGTAATTGAAAATAAAAAAGAATTAGTAAGTTCTATAAATTTTTATGAATCTAATAACGTTGATTGGACAGATTGTTTGAATATGTTTTTACTTAAAAATGAAAACATCTCAACTGTTTATTCATATGATAAAGGGTTAAATAATTTTGATTGGATTAAACGCCTCGAACCATAACGGTTTTTGTGCTACATTTAAGTATATGAAAGTTTTTATTACAAGAAAAATTCCAGGGAATATAGAACTACTTAAAAATGGAAATGAAGTTGTTGTCTCTGAGTTTGATAGACCTCTTACGGCTGAAGAATTAATTGAAAAAGCAAAAGGTGCCGATGGTCTACTGACTTTATTAAATGACAAAATTGATGGAGACGTAATGGATGCAGTTGGTCCACAACTTAAGGTAATTAGTAATTATGCAGTTGGCTTTGACAATATAAATATTAAAGATGCAACTGATCGCGGAATTGTAGTTTGCAATACTCCATGCGATGAAGTAGATGAAGCCGTTGCAGAACATACTTGGGCATTAATAACAGCTCTTTCAAGAAGAATTGTTGAAGCAGATGAAGCAACCAGGAGAGGAGCATACAAAGGTTGGGAACCAGATATATTTTTAGGAACCTCACTTGTTGGTAAAACATTAGGAATCGTAGGTTTTGGTGGAATAGGAACAATGGTTGCGCAAAGAGCGGAAGGATATAAAATGAAGATTTTATATACTAAACGGACAAAAGATGAAAAAAGTGTTGATCTTGACACCTTACTCGCAGAGAGTGACATTGTGACTCTCCATGTTCCATTAACTGACGAAACCAGACATATGATTAATAAATCATCACTTGTGAAAATGAAAAAGGGGAGTTTTCTAATAAATACTGCAAGAGGACCAATTGTTGATGAACACGATTTAGTAGAAAGTTTAAGGGATGGGCACTTGGCTGGAGCAGCTCTTGATGTTTTTGACAATGAACCAAATATTCATCCAGAATTAATTGGTATGTCAAATGTCATTACAACCCCACACATTGCCTCGGCAACTCATGAAGCAAGGGAGGCGATGGCGACATTAGCAGTTAATGGAATTTTAGATACTCTTTCTTCTAAAGAGCCTATAAACATAGTCAACAAAGAAGTATGGGAAAAAAGAAGGAAATAGATTTTAAGGGCTCATCTTGGGGTAGAAAAGAGAGATTGATAGTATTATCTATATTACTACTGACTGTTATAACCTCAGGAGTTTTGGCCTTAAGTGCAAGAAATTTTAAACTTCCTCAATTACCTGCATTTAAATTATCAACAATATCAGAAATTAATCCATTTAAGGAACAAACAATTGTTGTAGGTAATAAAGGTAATAAAATAACACAGCAAAAGATAGAAAAAGTTAAGAAACTCTTTAAAGAAGCAACAAATGGTTATTCGGGAATTTATGCATTTTATATATATGATATAAAAGGCGACTATTATTATGGATTAAACCATCAAGAAGTAATGCAGGCAGCGTCACTTATAAAACTTCCTGTTATGTATATGGCAATGAGAGATGATAAAGATAAACAACTTATAGAAGCTATGGGAAAAAGATCAGATAATAGTGCCTTTAATAAAATGCTTGATATTTTAGGTCAAGAAAATGTTAATAATACAATTTCAAATCTTGGAATGTCGAATACTTCAATCCTTAAAAACACTACAACTCCTGAAGAAATAGGTATTTTTTTTAAAAAGTTATACAGGAATGAACTATTAAATGAAGAAAAGACTAAGGAACTTGAGGGTTATATGACAAATACAATTTTTGAAAACTGGCTAAGACTCGGTATTCCTGAAGATATAGTTCTAGTACATAAATATGGAAGGGAATCAAGTAGTGTTAATGATGCTGGAATTATTATGTCAGATAAACCTTTTGTGATGGTAATAATGACAGATGGAGTAATAGAAAGAGAAGCAGACGAGCTGTTTCCAAAACTTGCTAAATTATTGTATACTGAACATATAAATGAAAACACCGATTGAATATATAAAAGAGGCTTGGAGAATATATTCTAAAAAAGAAAATTTTGTCTTTTTTGCAAAGATTATGGCAGTAGTAGTTGTTTTAACTTCAGCAATTGGTTTTTTAATTAGCTATTTCTACTCATCTAATGATTGGCAAAATGCAGGATTTGTTGTTTTAACTTTAATATCGATAGTTATTGGTTTGTGGTCTCAAACAGCAAAATATTTTGCGATTATTAAGATGGGAAATTCTGAAAAAGAAATTTTTATACTTGGATATAAAAATATGTGTAGATATTTTTTGATTTCATTTGTGGTTGGATTAATCATTTTGGGAGGAGCAGTTTTGTTAGTAATTCCTGCAATAATATTTGGGGTTTGGTTTTCATTTTCAACATTTTTAGTATTAGATAAAAACTTAGGGATTAAAGTGGCGCTTAAAACAAGTAAAGCAATGGTTTATGGGAGATTTTGGAAAGTTTTAGGCAGAAGTTTTGTTTTTTTGATATTTACATTTTTAATATCATTAATAGTTGTGATCATTCCATACGCAGGAAGCTTTCTTGTTTCTTTTGTTTCTCCACTATTTATACTTCCATTTTATTTACTTTATAAAGATTTGAGTGGGGCATACTAATTGTCTTTCCTCTAAAAACCATTCTTTACTACCAGAACAATCTTTATAAACTAAACCATCAGGGATTGACCATTCTTTAGAGGCCTTGCTGGCAAGTAACGAAGTTATTATTTTGTTCCAAATAGGAGCTGCTCCTGTAATACCTGAAGCAACCCTGCTCATTGATGAGCCATCGTTATTTCCAACCCAAACGGCTACTAAATAATCTTGATTGAATCCAATTGTTAAATTATCTTTTAAATTATTACTCGTTCCTGTTTTAACAGCAACTTCAGGATGATTTGGAATAACAAGCATTGAGCTTGCACCAAATGCGGGGGATCTTGCTATATTATCTTTTAAAACGTCAATTAATAAAAAGGCAACTCTTGGATCAAGTACTTTATTAATAGAAGTATCAAATTTGTCTTGATATAATATTTTGTCTTTATAATTTATAATCTCTATTATTGAATTGATTTTGTTTTTATTTCCCATGTTGGCAATTACTGAATAAACTTCCGCAAGTTCTAAAAGTTTTGTTTCTCCACCCCCTAAAGTTAGTGATAATCCAAATCTTGATCTGTCATTCCACGAATTTATTCCCATTTTTTCCCCCATATCAATCATTTTGTCTACTCCGTAAGAAGCTAGGATTTTAACTGCTGGAATATTTCTTGACTGGGCGAGCGCTTGCCTTATTGTAATTTTACCTTTGTAGGTTCCATCATAGTTTTTAGGAACATATGGTTTTTGGCCTCTAACACTAAAACTAACTGGAGAATCATCTATAATTGATGCAAGTGTTAAACCTTCTGAAAGAGCTTGGGCATAGTTTACTACTTTTATAGATGATCCTGGTTGTCTTAGTCTTGTTGTAACGTTAACGTTTCCTCCTTTTTCTGTATCAAAATAATTAACAGATCCAATCATAGCTAGTATCTCTCCATTTTTTGGATTTAAAACAATAATACCAGTGTTATTTACATTTAAATTTTTTAGTTTATTAATTTCTTCCCTAGCTATTTTTTCCGCTAAGTTTTGAATATTTAAATCAAGTGTTGTTTTAACAACTAGGCCTCCTTTTAAAACCATTTCTTCACCATATTCTTCAATCAGTTTTTCTCTGACATACATAACAAAATGGGGAGCTTTTATATCTTGTCTATTTGGAGCAAAAGTAATTCTTTGTTCTTTTGCCTCTTCTTCTACATCACTTGTTATGAATTTATTAATTTTCATTAAATAAAGGACTTCTCTTTGACGCGAAAATGTTAGGTCAGGATGACTACCAAAGGGAGAATATCTTGTTGGACTTTGTGGAAGGCCAGCCAAAAGAGCAGCTTCAGATAAAGTTAAATTTTCGACATCTTTATCAAAATAATGTTTTGCTGCCTCTTGAATTCCATAGACAGTTCCTCCATAGTTCACTTCATTTAAGTACATTTCAAGTATTTCATCTTTTGAGTAATTCATTTCAACTCCAACTGAGAGAATAAGCTCTCTAATTTTTCTGATATACGTTTTTTCTGAAGAAAGAAGTGCATTTTTAACTAATTGTTGAGTAATTGTTGATCCTCCTTGAAGTTTTCCTTCAGTTATATTTTTAGATATTGCACGAATTGTTCCTCGTGTTGAGAATCCAATATGATTGTAAAATTCTGCATCTTCTGCCGCAAGAGTTGCTAGTTTTACGTTTTCTGGTATTTGAGTTAATTTTACAGGAGTTCTATTTTTATCTTTATATATGGTATAAAGTAAATTATTATTTCTATCATATATTTTTGTAGATACTTCTTGCTCTCTGGTTACAAGTTCTTTTGGGGAGGGAAGATCCTTGAAGAATAACCAATAACCAAGAACCAATAAACAAATTAAAGTAAAAATAATTAATATACGACTTGGAAGTTTTATTCTTGGGAATCGAACATTTATTATTAAATAGAAAACAAAAGCGATGGCTATGAATATATGGGAAAAAATAAAATAAAAAGGTTTACCAACGGCTATTAATACTGCCGTAAGTAATGAAGTGGCAGTAATTACTTTCCTTTTTCTTAAACCCACATGCCTATTCCACCAATTCTATCATACTATCATGTTAATGTCAGACCTTTAAAGGTCTGACCCTTTAAGTATTGGGTATTTGATTGTTGCTGAGGAAGATGCAATAGGGCAATTTAGACAGTATATTCCACCCGTTGGATCAGTATAAATTGGTTTATTTTGAGGCTCAACTTGTTCTGGTAGTGCGTCAGAGTTTGCAACTTGCCCCGTATCTTTAAATATTAATACATCTTGATTAATCACCATTCCTGATGATGGTACCGTACCGGATGATGGTACCGTACCGGATGATGGTACCGTACCGGATAGAAAATATTCAAATCGTGTTTGGCAATCTGGTCTAACATCACCAGTATCCGCACAAATTGTTGCCCCCACAACTTCCTCGGGTTGTAATGGCCATGAATGGCCATCATCTTCCTTGTCGTATTCTCCTTTTTCTGATTTATCTAACGCGTAACCTATTACTTTATTCCAAATAGGGGATGCACCCGATACTCCTGAAACTGATCCACTCATAGGAGCGTTGTCATTATTACCAACCCAAACAACTACTGCTATTTGTTTTGTATAACCAATAGTCCAATTATCACGTCTATCATTTGTTGTTCCCGTTTTAACAGATACTTCTGGATGACCCTTAACATTTAGATAAGATGAAGAACCAAAAGCCTGACTTCTTGCATTATTGTCATGTAAAACATGAGAAATTAAAAAAGTTGTTCCAACATCTAAAACTTTTGCTCCACTTAGTTTTTTATCTTTTATTTTTACTTCTTCTAAGACTTTACCTTTCCAATTTTCAATTTTTGTAATTGCAATTAATGGTTCTCTTATGCCGTCGTTAGCAAAAACTCCAAAAGCTTCTGCCATGTCATATGGTTTTACTTCACCTCCGCCAAGGGTTAAAGAAAGACCATACTTGCTTTTTTCTTCAAACGTTGTTAGTCCTAAATTTTTTGCAAAATCAATAAATTCCTCGACGCCATTTAAAGCAATCACTTTAACTGCAGGGATATTATATGAATTACCTAAAGCAAATCTTGTTTGAGTTAAACCATGATACGTTCCGTCATAATTTTTGGGGCAATAAAGTGACTGACCTAAAACAGAAAAACAAGTAGGAACGTCAGAAAAAGTAGTTGCTAGAGTTATTTTTTTATTCTTTATTGCAAGCGCATAATTAATTGGTTTGATAGATGATCCTGGTTGTCTTTTTGCCAGTATTACATTTACCTTTCCATCTTCATCTTTGGCAAAATAATCTTTACTTCCTACCATGGCAAGTATTTCACCAGTTGAAGGATGTGTAACAATAGTTGCACCATTCCCAACTCTTTGATTTGCTAGTTTGCCGACTTCTGTTGCTACTGCATCTTGGGCAAATTCTTGTAAATCTAAATCTAGTGTTGTGGTTACACGAAGACCACCCTGTTCAACTAGTTTTTCTCCATATTTTTCAACCAACTGATCTTTTACCCAAAGAGCAAAGTGTGGCGCAACCGGAGCCTTAATCTCAGTATATATAAGCTCTGCATCAAAAGATTTGTCTGCTTCTTCTTGTGATATATAACCATTTTTAACCATTTGGACCAAGACTTCTTTTTGTCTCTCTTTGGCTAATTCAGGGTGCGCTCCAAATGGAGAGTATCTGGTTGGACTTTGTGGAAGGCCTGCAATTAATGTTGCCTCAGCCAGTGTTAAGTCTTTAGCTGACTTGCCAAAGTAAAGTTCTGATGCACTTTCAATGCCATAAGCAGTTGACCCATATGGTATTTGGTTTAAATACATTTCAAGTATTTGATTTTTTGAATAAATTCCTTCGACTACCATTGTAAGAAAAAATTCTCTTACCTTTCTTCTGATGGTTCTCTCTGGGGTTAATAGTGCATTTTTTACAAGTTGTTGGGTTAGTGTTGATCCACCCTCAATTTTTCCTCTTGTTACTATTTTATAAATAGACCTTGCTATACCTGAAAATGAAAATCCATAGTGTTTGTAGAAATCTTTATCCTCAATTGATATTGTGGAGTTTTTAATATAATCGGGAAGATCATCAAGATCAACTGGACTTCGTCTCGTGCCTGCATATATTTCATAAATTAATTTTCCATTTCTATCAAATAACTTAGTTGATACAGGAATATTAGAGGAAGATAATTTTGTAGGCAGAGGAATTCCCCAAAACAACCACAAAGAAAATGAAATTAAAATAGTAAAAAAAATAATTCTTTTTCTATTGTATACAGTTGAAAAATGCTTCATACTTAATTCTAATGGATCTTAATCTACAAAACAAAGTTTGGTGGAATTATGTAGAAGAAGATTTGCAGGAACTTCTAGTTGCTTCTGAGTTTCTCGCGAACATTGTTAAAAGTTGGGGGGGAGATATGCCTGCTGGCAAACAAGTATTTCATGATTATTCATTTGTAGTTTTTCCTGCGGCAAAAGCCTATGAGGGATTTTTAAAAAAAATATTTCTCGATATGAGTTTTATTACAGAAGAGGATTATCGTGGAAAACATTTTAGAATAGGCAAAGCTCTAAATCCATATTTAGAAAAGAAATATAGAAATGAAGAAAGCGTATATGATAAGTTAGTTAAATTTTGTGGAGGCCCGTCTAAAGACGAGGCGGGCAAAAGACTTGCTGATACACTTTGGGAAGCTTGGATTAATGGTAGAAATTTAATTTTCCATTGGTTTCCTGATGAAAAGAGAGCAATTACTTTCCCAGAAGCCCAAGATAAAATAAAAATGATAATTAGAGCAATGGACATAGCCTTTAGTGAGTGTAAAATTAAATAAATATATAATATATGAAATCTTTTAAATATGCTGTTTCCTTATCTGTTTACCTTTTAATTGTCTGGGGATTTTATAGATTCTTGTTTCAATTTCCTGAAGCCATTGAAGAGTTGTTTATCAAACCTGTTATTTGGTTATTGCCTGTCTTTTATCTTGTTAAAAAAGAAAGAAAGGGATTGGATTCACTTGGTATAACATCTAAAAATTTATTTCCTGCAGTATATTATGCATTAGGTTTAGGAGTTTTCTTTGTGCTAGAAGCTTTAATTATTAATTTAATTAAATATAATGGCCAATTTAATTTAGAAGCTAATATTGGCAATTTACCACTTTTTACAGCACTAGGTTTATCATTTGTAACAGCAATTACGGAGGAGCTTACATTTAGAGGCTATGTTTTTACTAGAGTTTGGAAATTTATAGGCAAAGAACTTCCTGCAAACCTTTTAACTAGTTTTTTCTGGGCAGTGATTCATGTCCCTATTACCATATTTGTTTGGAAATTAGATTTTTCTGCAAGTGTTGTTTATTTAATTCTAACTACATTATTTGGGGTAGGGAGTGCATTTATATATGCCAGAACAAAAAATATCATTTCTCCAATATTACTCCATGTCCTTTGGCAATGGCCAATAATACTGTTCAGGTAATTTGCAGGATTTGACAGATTGGTATACAATTACAATTACTCTATGAAAGGTAAAATTGCAGGAGCAACCGCTACAATAATAATTGCTTTAGTCATACTTTCGGTCTCTATTCTTAAATCCGCATCAATCAAATATGCATATTCTCCAATGGTTTTGTCTGAAAAAGTTGATAGCCAATCCGTTCATAAGCCTATAGATTATCTATTAGCTTATCCAGGTAAAATTCACCCTGACAATCCACTATGGTATTTAAAAGTAGTAAGAGATAAAACATGGTATCTTTTTACTTTTAATTCCTCAAAAAAATCAGAATTAAATCTTCTTTTTGCAGATAAAAGATTAAATTCAGCCAGAGAGTTGTTTAATAGAAACAAACCTGATTTAGGCTTTTCTACTTTAACTAAATCCTCAAAATATTTAGAAAAAGCAATACCAAAAGATACTGATGACGCAGTTTATTTAAATAAACTAGCAACCGCAGCACTTAAACACAGAGAAGTAGTTGAAGATGAGATTTTACCTATTGCCCCAGAAGATTTAAGACCTAATGTAATTATAATAAGCAATTATTCTAAAGAAACATACAAAAAAGTTCGCGATTTAATGCTTTCAAAAGGTCTAGTTCCACCTGAAGATGCCTTTGATGTGAAGTAATTTTATGAACACTTTTTTTAGTAATTTTCCTCACTATTTCCGCGAGCAATTTTAAAATTGCTTTTTTTAAGTTCAATCTCCGCATAAGCTGATATATTTAGTTATAAAAGTTTATAGTTGACTATCTACCCCTAGTGTTGGAACATCAGTTTTATCACTAGATATAGCGTATGAATTGTCCATTTTGTGAACATAACGATACACAGGTTCTTGAATCAAGAGTTATTGATGATGGACATGGGTTAAGAAGGAGAAGAGAATGTGTAAAATGTGGGAAAAGATTTACCACACACGAATCAGTCAAAACATCAGTTTTGTGGGTAATTAAAAGAGAGGGAAAAAGAGAACCTTTTGATAAAGAGAAAGTGAAAAGGGGGATACTGCGATCAATTGAAAAAAGACCTGTATCACTCGATCTTGTTAACGAAGTAGCAGATGAAGTTGAAAGGGAATTGCTAAAAGCTGAAAAAGAAGAAGTATCAAGTAAGACAATAGGAAATGCAATTTTAAAAAGGCTTAAAAAGATAGATAAAGTAGCTTGGCTCAGATTCGCCAGTGTTTATTTACAGTTTGAAGATTTAACAGATTTTGAAAAATTAATCGACAGAAATGAATAGATTTAAAAATTACAAAGCTCCTTCTTATGAGGAGATTAAAAAACAAATTGAAAAGAAGGTAGGTATCAAACCAATAATACCCTCCGATCTTACAAAAGGAGAGTGGTCAGAGCAGGCTTTAAAGGTTTTAGGTGAAAGATACTTAGTTAAAGATAAAGATCTAAATCCAATTGAAACTCCAGAAGATATGGTTTGGAGGGTTGCTTGGGAAGTGGCATCAAGTGAAGCAAGATGGAGTGCTAAAAGAAAAGATGTAATTAAATTGGCTCGTGAGTTTTACAAATTGATGATTTCAAAAAAGTTTTTACCAAATTCTCCTACTTTGATGAACGCAGGAACAGGTAACGGTCTTCAATATTCTGCTTGTTTTGTTCTTCCTGTTGAAGACTCAATGGAAGGAATTTTTGATGCCTTAAAATATCAAGCAATAATTCATAAAACTGGAGGCGGAACGGGTTTTTCTTTTACTAGACTCCGTCCATCTGGTTCGTTAGTTAAAACTTCATCTGGTACCGCTTCAGGCCCAATTTCCTTTATGAGAATATTTGACGCTGCAACAAATGAAGTCAAACAGGGTGGTAAAAGAAGGGGAGCTAATATGGGAATTTTAAGAGTTGATCATCCTGATGTAATGGAATTTATTCATTGTAAAGAAAAAGGCGGAATTACAAATTTTAATATCTCAGTTGCTATAACAGATGCTTTTATGGAGGCTTATAGAAAAGATGAGGATTATGATTTAATAAATCCAAAAACAAAAGAGGTTGTTGGTACACTTCCTGCTAAAAAAGTATTTGATGAAATTGCAGAAGGAGCATGGAGGACAGGAGATCCAGGGCTTGTATTTATTGACAAAATAAATAAAAGTACAGCAAACCCAGTACCTGCGATAGCTGAGATTGAAGCTACTAACCCATGTGTAACAGGGGATACTTTAGTGTCTACAAATCTAGGCCTATTAAGAATTGAAGATATATTTAGCAATAAGTTGAAAGTAAAAGTCTTGTCGGACAGTAGACTTTCCGATGTTATATATCAGATGCCATCCAGAGTATTACAAACAGGGAAAAAACAAACCTACATATTAAAAACTATTGAAGGATACGAACTAAAATTGACTGGCGACCATAGAGTTCTTACTGAAAATGGATGGGTTGAATCACAAAAATTAAAAACTGGAGACAAAATATTTATTTCAAATAGACGGGGTGGCTTTGGAGTAATTGGATCTTTAAATGAAGGCCAAGCAATTGGCTGGTTAGTTGGTGACGGAACAATGAAGAGAACGCAAGCTGTCCTTTCTTTTTTTGGATACGAAAAACAAGAACTTGCTCCTAGGTTTGCAAGAATGGTTAGTGAAATTGTTGACGGCAAACAAGTTCTAGCAAGAGACTATTCTGTTTCTGTCATAGATGTGGCTGGAAGAGATGAAGCAAGAGTACAGTCAATCCGATTAGCAAGATACATGAACGAAATCGGAATTAGTAATGGAGATAAATTGAAAGTTCCAAAAAATGTACTTTCTGGAAATGAAGAAATGCAAAAAGGATTTCTGCAGGCCTTGTTTACAGCAGACGGACATGTTTCTGGAAATTCGAGCAAAGGTGTAAGTGTTAGATTGACCTCAATATCAGATTCCCTTTTGAAAGACGTTCAAAGGTTACTTTTAAACTTTGGGATTATCAGTAAAATTTATTCTAATAGAAGAACTAAATCAATGAGGCTCCTACCAGATGGAAAAGGTGGTCTGAAAGAATACCTTTGTAATGCTTACGGAGACTTAGTTATTTCCAAATCATCACTAATCAGATTCGATAAATATATAGGATTCTTATCAGAAGCCAAAAATATCAAGTTAAAAGATTTGATTTCTACATATAAAGAAGGGCCTTATCAAGATAACTTTATTGTAAGATTTAAGGAGCTTATTAAAGAAAAAATTGAAATGGTTTATGATTTAACAGTTCCTTCAACATCTTCATTTATTGCAAATGGTTTAGTTGTTCATAATTGTGGTGAGCAGCCATTATATCCTTTTGATGCATGCAATTTGGGAAGCATTTTCTTAACTTACTTTATTAAAAATGGAGAAGACCTGCCCGCCGACAGGAGGGTTGATTGGGAAGGACTAAAAGAAGTTACAAGACAGGCTGTTAGGTTTTTAGATAATGTTATAGAAGTTAATCCATATCCTTTAGAACAAATTAGAAATACTGTCTTTGCAATTAGAAGAATAGGATTAGGAATTGGCGGCTGGGCAGATATGCTTTTAGAACTTGAAATCCCATATGATTCTGAAGAAGCCCTGAGCCTTGCCGAACGAATAATGAAGACAATTAATGATGAAGCTGTAGCTGAAACTCAAAAGTTAGCAAAAGTTAGAGGAGCTTTCCCAATGTTTAAGGAATCAATTTACAAAAATTCCAAACCTCGTAGAAATTCTACAGTTACAACAATTGCTCCAACAGGAACAATATCAATAATCGCAGGAAGTTCTTCAGGTTGTGAACCTCTTTTTGCAATTGCTTACCAGCATATTGTTAAAGATAAACATTTAGATAGGAAATTGACCTTTTTAAATCCAAAATTTGAAGAAGTCGCAAAAAAGGAAGGATTTTGGAGCAAGGAATTAATGGATAAAATAGGAGAAATTGGAATTATAAGAGGAATAGCAGAAATTCCTCAAAGAACAAAAGAAATATTTGGTACAGCACAAGAGATTTCACCAACATGGCATATAAAAACACAAGCAGCTTTCCAAAAATACACTGAAAATGCAGTTAGTAAAACAATTAATCTTGATAATAGTGCAACTGTTACTGATATTAAAAATGCATACTTAGAAAGTTGGGACTTGGGTTGTAAAGGAATAACTGTTTTTAGAGATGGTTGTAAAGATGTTCAAGTTTTAAACATAGGAACTAAAAATGGTGAAGTATCTGTGGATCCGCTTCGACACAGGCCATATAGAGTTTCTGGGTCAACATATAAAATGAATACTCCTGTTGGAACTGCATTTATAACAATTAACGAGGATGAAAATGGAGATCCTTTAGAAATGTTCATCAATGTGGGTAAGGCTGGTTCAGACGTTGCTGCAATGGCAGAAGCTTTGGGTAGATCAATTTCAACAGCTCTTAAGTTTAGAGGTGAGGTTTCTGCAAGAGAAAAGGCAAGAGAATTTGCAGAACAACTTTCGGGAATTGGAGGTAGAAGATCAATTGGATTTGGACCAACTAAGATAAAATCTCTTCCAGATGCTATTGCAGCTGCAATTTCAGTTCATTATGACCTTGGTATTAATGGATATCATAATAGTCCTAACCTTTTTGGAGCAAAAGAAACAAAATCAGAGCCTCAAGTTGAAGTTCTTGCATCAGCTCCTCATGTTAATGAAAAACAACAGGAAAGTTTGTTTCTTCACGCAAAACAAGAAAAATCAGGAGACATTTGTCCAACCTGTGGGGCGGGGGCATTAGTTTTTGAAGAAGGCTGTTCAAAATGCTATGCCTGTGGACATTCCGAATGTTAAAATACTTTAATGTCGGTATACACGAAGACTGGTGATAAAGGGAAAACAGGAACTTTTGCTGGAAAGAGAGTTTCTAAATCTTCTAAACTAATTCAAGCAATTGGTGCAATTGATGAGTTAAATTCATATTTAGGAATAGTCGGAAAACTTTCCGATATTCAAAAAAATCTATTTACAATAAATTCGATATTATCTGGTGCAAAACTTAATTTTCCAAAAAATGCAACTAAAAAATTAGAAAGAGAAATTGATGAAATGGAATCTAAAATGCCTGTCCTTGTAAATTTTATAATTTATTCAGGAACTACAAGAGCTGTCAAATTATATTACGCCCGCGCCCTCGCCCGCCGCGCCGAGCGCTCTCTAGTTGTTTTGCCTAAATTATTAATTATTAATACTTCATTATTAATTTATCTCAATCGTCTTTCAGACTATCTCTTCACCCTTGCTCGCTTCACCAACTTCAAGAAAAAAGTGAAGGAAGAAACATGGAAAGCTTAAATTATATATTGACAAACGTAGGTAACATGTTACTATAGATATATGTTATTAACCAGAAGAACAAATGTTTTATTTGATGAAACGGATTATGCAACTCTTTTGATGTATTCTCAAGAAAGAGGAGAAACAATAGGTGAGCTTATACGTAACGCCATTAAAAAAACATATAAGGCCAAAAAAGTGTTGAACGCAAATGAAAAAGCTTATAGAATGATTAGAAAAGCTACTAAGGGGTTAGATTTTACGGGTATAGATTATAAAGAATTGATAAATTATGGCAGGAAATATTAAATCAAATTCTGTTTTTGTTGTTGATTCTTCCTTTTTAATTTCAACGATGTTTCCAGATGAAAAAGTATCAGAGAAACATACCTTGTTTGTTAAAGATTTTCGAGCAGACAAAATAGTTTTTCGATCCTGTGAATTATTAAAATATGAAATTTATAATTGTTTAAAATCTGCTGTATTACAAAAAAGAATAAATAAAGTAAAAGTGGATATCATAGAAAAAGGATTCAATTTGATGAAAATTGAATATCAAACCATAGATTTCAAAAAGTCATTCGAATTGTCATTAAAACATAATCTGAGTTTTTATGATGCTGCGTATTTATATCTAGCCAAAATAAATAAATGCAAACTCCTGACTTTAGACAAAAAACTTGCAGAAATTGGAAAATAGTTAAAGCTTCTTTGTGCTATTATTAATTCATGGGACTACTGCCTGAGAGAGAACCAAGAAAAGATCAGTATGAAAATATTGATGAGGCTTCACCTTTAAATATAGAAAGAAAAGAGGTTGTTGCTCCTGTACCTACACAATTTAAGGCCCAAGTAACAGATAGTGAAGGTAATAAATTAATTACCACTCCAGATGAAAAGAAGGTTGATATTATTATTCCTGAAATTAATAAAGAAACATTAGAAGTTAAAATTAAAGGAGATACCGAGGATTCATCTGTCTGGTCTGCAAGTTATTGGCTTCGTATCTTTAAAAAAGCAGTATACTTTGGTTGGAAGATATTATTTGATGCAAAGCAAAAAAATTAAAAAATGATTACAGCTGATTTAAATACAATTTTTGCATTTTTGATTCTCATTATATTTTTGGTATTCATTATGGCAATAATTGGCTATGTCTTTTTTGTTATATTCAGATATAGGGGAAGAGAAGAAAGGTCAGTAGATTCTGTTTATTTACAAGTTTCTGTTCCTCGATTAAATGAAATAAAAATTGATGCAATGGAACAACTTTTTGCATCTCTTTTTTCAATTAAAAAAGGAGGTTTCAAACAGAAATTTGCTGTTCAACCTACAATTTCGTTTGAAATAGTAGCCAGATCAGAAGATATCAAATTTTTTGTTTGGACTCCTACGGAATACAAGGATTTAATTGAAAGACAAATTCATGGAGCATATCCAGACGCAGAAATCAAGGAAGTTCAAGAGATAAATTTGTTTTCTGAAGAAGGAAAAGTTGCCTACAAGTCATTACAGTTATCAAAAGCTAATTATTATCCATTAAAAACATTTAAAGATTTGCCAACAGATATTTTGGCCTCTCTTACATCAAGCTTGGCTAAATTAGGAGAAGAAGAGGGGGCATGTGTCCAAATCTTAATTTCTCCTGCTGAATCTGATTGGCAAAAAGCAGGAGGTAAATTTATTTCAGATACTAAAAAACAAGAAAGCAGCAGTGAATCGGCTAAATATTCAGTTTCAAGTAAAGCCTTAGAAGCTATTGAAAATAAAATAAGTAAAGTAGGGTATGAAACTTCAATTAGAATTATTGTTGCTTCAACTACAAAAGAAAAAGCAAAAATGAATCTTGATAATATTGTTTCTTCACTCAGTCAAGTAGCAGGGGAATATAACAGTTTAGGTAGTAGAAAAATTTACAACAAAGGTGGTTTCATGCAAGATTTCTTGTATCGCTACCAACCAATGTTTAATATCTTAAAAAATCATATTTCAGTTTTAAATTCAGAAGAGCTTGCAACACTTTTTCACTTTCCAAACAGACAAATAACAACGCCACATATTCACTGGTTACATAGTAAAACTGCTCCAGCGCCAGCAGAGATTCCTGAAGAAGGTCTTTATTTAGGTAAAAGTATCTATAGAGGTGTAACAAGAGAAATTGCTATAGGAGATGATGATAGAAGGCGACATATGTTTATCATTGGAGCAACAGGTACTGGAAAAACAGAACTTTTAAAAAGTATGATTATGCAAGACATCAATTCTGGTCGTGGCATCTGTTTTATGGATCCCCATGGTGATGCTGTTGAAGATATTTTAAAACTTATTCCTCCAGAGAGAGCTGAAGATGTTATTTATTTTAGACCATCAGATACGGAAAGACCAATGGGCCTAAATTTAATGGAAGCCAAAACTGAAGATGAAAAACATTTTATAGCTTCGTCAATTATAAATATGATGTATAAGCTTTTTGACCCGTATAAAACAGGTATTGTTGGTCCTAGATTTGAGCACGCAGTGCGAAATGCCATGCTTACAATTATGTCAGAGCCTGGAGCTACTTTTGTTGAATTAATGAGAGTTTTAACTGATGCAAGATATGTTCAAGAACTACTTCCTAAGGTTACAGATCCAATTATAAGACGTTATTGGACAGATCAGATAGCTCAAACTTCAGATTTTCATAAATCAGAGGTTTTGGACTACATTACATCTAAATTTGGAAGATTTGTTACCAACAAAATGATTAGAAATATTATTGGACAATCTCAATCTTCTTTCTCGTTCAGGGATGTTATGGATAATGGAAAGATACTTTTAATTAATCTTGCCAAAGGAGAGCTGGGTGAAGAAAACTCAAACTTTTTAGGGCTTATCCTAGTCCCTAGGATTTTAATGGCAGCAATGAGTAGAAGTGATACACCAGAAGACAAAAGACGTGATTTTTACCTCTATGTTGATGAGTTTCAAAATTTTGCAACGCCTGATTTTGCAGTAATTTTATCAGAGGCTAGAAAATATAAATTAAATTTAACAGTTGCCAATCAGTTTATAGGGCAGATGGAAGAAGAAGTAAAGAATGCAGTTTTTGGAAATGTAGGTACAAAAATATCATTTAGAGTAGGTGTAACTGATGCCAATTATTTACAACATGAATTTGCCCCAACATTTGGTGAAGATGATCTCTTAAATGTAGAAAGATTTCATGCATATGTAAAAACAATTGTTAATAATCAACCTCAACCGCCATTTTCATTAGATACGACACTTGATATGAAGAAAGTTAATGAAATGAAAAACGAAAGAACTTCAGAAATAATTAAAGAGATGAGCAGACTTAAAAATGGAAGAGATGTAAGACTTGTAGATGCAGAAATCACTAGACGAGCGAAACTTTAAATGGTATCCTTCAAACTATGAATAAAATTGGAATTATTGGTTATGGGTTTGTAGGGCAGGCTACAGGTTTAGGATTTTCTAAATCGTCAAAAAATGAAGTATTGTGGTATGACAAATATAAAACTGGTAGTTCTACTTTTGATCAAGTAATCGAAAAATCAGAGTTTATTTTTGTCAGCGTTCCAACCCCAATGTTTTCTGATTATTCTGCAATGGATATGAGTATAGTTGAAAAAGTAGTTTCAACTGTTGCCAAAAAAGTAGAGGGTACAGAGAAAATTATTATATTAAAATCAACATCACTTCCAGGAACTACTGCCAAGATGGCCAAGAAATATCCTAAAGTTAATTTCGCCATGAATCCTGAATTTTTAACTCAAAATAAAGCTAATTATGATTTTTTACATCCATCAAGAACAGTAATAGGTGTTAGCGAAAAGCGTATAGGTGATAGGGTAAAAGAATTATATAAAACAATATTATCTAAAGATCAACCTTATTTTATTGTTGATGTGACACAAGCAGAATTAATTAAATATATGAGTAATTTAATTTTGGCTTCCAAAGTTTTATTAGGAAATGAATTTTATGTTTTGAGTAAAAAGTTAAAAATTGATTATAAAGATGTATATAAAGCAGTAGAAGCTGATCCTAGAATTGGCACACATCTAAGAGTTCCTGGACCAGATGGAGATGGGGGATTTGGTGGAGCTTGCTTCCCGAAGGATATGATTGGACTTTTAGGTTTTGCAAAGAAAAACAAAATAGACATGTCTGCTCTTCAGGCTATCTGGGACAAAAATATCAAAATTAGGAAAAATAGAGATTGGGAACATATGCCTCAATCATTCACTTCAAAGAAAAAGTAATCTTAATTTGATATAATTCAGCGATTGGGCCTGTCGTTCAGCGGTCAGGACGCGAATCTTATAAATTCGAGATAATGGTCCGACTCCATTCAGGCCCACAAATTAAAAATGAATAAAACAAACAGACTAAAAAGTTTAATTGAAAAAAGAAATGAGTACAAGGCAAAACTTATTGAAATGAATAAACATTTCAGGGGAGTTAAACATGAGAATGCACTTTCTGAACTCAAATATTCTGAAATTAAAGTTTATGAAGATTTTGTAAGATCATTAGATGAAGAAATTAAGACAATTCTTTAATTAGCTCTGTCGTAATCTCTCTCGTTCTATCAACTAAATACTTACTGATAGGTTTTTTAATGTCAATACTTAAAGCATCTAGGTTTAACCCTGCGGCAGCTCTCTCAAGTAGTGCATACTTCAATAAAGTTTTATCTTTGGCTATTTTTTCCATATTTTTAATCCAAATGTTTCTTTGGTCTTCGACATACTTAGGTTTAATCCCATCAACGCCAGCTAAGTCGTACATAAACCAGTGGTGGGCGAAGACCAAATCATAACAGGGTGTTCGCCATGACCAGTACAAATTTGAAAGTACCACTATTTGATTATCGACTCTAAATAAATCACGTGCAGAAAAATGCCCGTGTGCAAATTCGAGATTTAACCACTTAGGATTATTAACTAAGACTTCAACAGCTTGCCTAATCAGTTTTTCGTCACCATTTTCTCTAAGCGGATGGTTTGGAAAAACTTTATAACTTGCTTCTATCCACTGATTAAATCTTTGTTTTATAACTTCGTTTACTTGAACATCCGACTTTTCTAACCATGGGTTATTTCTACAATTAGATCGGTATTCTTTATAATATTCAAAAAACTTTTTAACAGATTCCTCATTGGTGGGTGGAGAAACAACTAAATTAGTGCCGACATCTTCAAGGACGAAGGCTTCATATCCCTTTTTGTCATCCCACGGGAAACTTGCATAAACATATGGTGGTCTTATAATTTTACTTTTATTTTGTTTAGCAAATGAATTTATCATAAAGACCTCGCTTGTTATTGGTTTAACACCTTGAATTTTCAAAATTGCTTTGTTGCCTTCAAACATTCCATTAAAATGAAACGCACCAATTCCTGTTGATTCACTCCACCAAGAACTTGTGCTGAGTAACTTATCAGAAATGAAACTAGTTTTTTCAGATAGTTCTTTAACTATTTGCGGGATTTTCTCTTTGAGGTCAACACCACTGAAAACGCCTTTCCAAATTTCGTTCTGCTTAGCCATATACGGCATTCTAACATGAAGGAGAATTACAACTCAACTAATGCTTGTTTTTTACCAGATTCAGAAACACCTGCCAAACTTAAATATCTTTCTGTAGTTGAAAGTCTTTTGTGTCCTGTAACTTGTGATATTAAAATCAGGTCGACTCCATTTTTAATATTTTCAACTATAAAAGTAGTTCTTAAATCATTGACAGAATATTTTGGAAGTTCAGCTTTTTGAATAAATCTGTCAACAGATGCTCGAATATTTCTAACTGCTAGTGGTTTTCCAGTCTTACTTATAAAAATATATTCTGATTCTATTTTTGGTCTATCTGCTAAATATTTATCCAATGCGTCTTTTGCGGGTTTATTTAGAGGAGTTATTCTTTCAGGTTGTGTTGCATAACCTTCAACTTTAATTTGACTATCTGTTAAATTAGCCATTTTTATATTGGCAACCTCAGAAATTCTAAGACCAGATTGCAATATAAGTTCAATCATGGCAGAAATTCTAGAATCAGATTTAACTACGTCACGAAGAGCCCTGTATTCAATTGGTGTTAAAAACTTAGGCAACGAGACTTCAACTTTTGGATGAGAAACACTTTTTGACAAATCAGTAGTTAAATATGAATTCTCAACCATCCATCTGAAAAAAGTTTTTACTGCGTTTAACTTTCTGGAAACTGATTTTGGTGTGAATTTTTGAGATAACAAAGCATCTCTAAATGAATCTAGATCGCTAGATTTAATTTGGTTAGGTGTAGCAATTGAATTTTTTGTTAAGTATTCCAATAATTGCTCAAGGTCAGATCTATAAGCAAGTATTGTTGCTGGAGATCTACCTTTATTGCCTAAATCTGAAATAAATTTAGGGAGTAAACTTTTAACAGTATCCTGTGTCATAATATAATTTAAGAATTATATTCGACTAATGTCGTAATAGTTCTTAGAAGGGATATTATACATTGAATAAAAAAATAGTCAATATTATGGGGTTAGTAGCTGCAGTTATAATATTTATGATTTTAGCTTCATCATTAATAAAAAGTTTAAAAAGAATAAAAGAAGGTAATACTGTAATTGAAAAAACAAAAGTCAAGCTCGAAAAAATAAATGAGGAAAATAAAAAGTTAGCAGAACAATTAGAAGTAACTCAAAGCGAAGAATTTATTGAAAAACAGCTTCGCGATAAACTTGGGCTTGCTAAGGAAGGGGAGATAATTATTATTTTACCTGAGGCTAGTATTGTTAAAAAACTTGCCCCCCAAATCCCTGAGGAAGAAGAAGTAAAACCAAAGCCAAATTGGAGGAAATGGCTGGAATTGTTTAAATAATTTCTAGTGTGGCAGGAATCAGATTCGAACTGATAACCGATCGCTTATGAAACGATTGCTCCACCCTTGAGCTATCCTGCCTTAGTGCTGTATTTTAGCATTTGCTAAGCCTTCAATCCAACCATGTATTTTTCTGAGCATATCTAGACTCTTTCTAACTTTAATTCTCAAGACTCCATAATATTCATTTTGATTCGTATATTCTTTTTTCCATTCTGATTTCTGATAAAAAGGTTTTTTGAATAGCGACATAGATATACCTGTTACTTTTGACCAGTATTCTTGTATTTTGTTAACTCTGTGCCTGTGTGAAATGTTTAAGGTTACTCTCGGCAAAAGATCATTTATTTTTACATTACAACAGATTTCTAACCATTTTATATATAAATTAATCATATCAGAATTCGAGTTTGCAAAACCAACTTGACTATCTTTTTTGAATCCCTCTGCCCAATATAGAGCAATTCCGACTAGAAAAAGTTCTCTTTTATTAATAATTCCTATCTCATTTTTTCCCAAGTTTAAAAGTCTTATTATTTTATCTTCTTTAATTTTTCTCTGCATAATTGAATTTTGAAGGCGACGACCGTAAAATGGGTCGTGTGAATTATTTTCTAAAGTTTTTAATTGTGTAGCAGAAAGTTTAACATCTTTGCACCATACACTTACAGATCCAGGAGAGACGCTTAATTTTTTGGCGATGGATTTGATACTGTTACCAGATTGTCTGAGTTTGATTGCTTCCAATTTTTCTTTTGATTTCGCCATCATATAAATTATACTATATATGGTAGTTCAAAAACAATTGACCAATATGAATTTTGAAGGTATAATTGTAGTTGTTCTTTACAATTTATAATTGCTCACAATTACATGCGGGGTAGTGTACGGCTGCACGTGAGGCTTAAATAAATATGGGCCCTTTAAACAATAATGTTTAAAGAGAACTTGGCTATATCGGGGAACACCAATTAATTTTGGTCAATCCCGAGGGAAGTCGTTCGCCAGCTGGCGAATTGACCCTCTAGAGACTACACGCCGAGCCCTCGTTTGACGAGGTGATAATATAGTCCGGCACTCTAAGTAATTAGAGATTACAGTTAGCATAATCTCACAGATTGGGTTCAACTCCCAGCCCCGCAACAAGAAGAAAAACTCCACCTTTTAATGGCGGATTTTTTGTTTTCTGTTAAACTATATTTATTAATATGAAAAAAAGAGTATTGTCAGGTGTTAGGGCGACAGGCAGGCTACATTTAGGAAACTACTTGGGGGCAGTAAAAGGTATGCTTGAATTACAGAATAGAAGTGATCTTGAGACTTTATATATGGTTGCAGACCTTCATACTTTAACTACTCCATATAACAAAAGTGAACTATTAGATAACATTAGAAATGTAGTTTTAGATTATTTAGCTATTGGCCTAGATCCAGAAAAATCAACAATTTTTATACAATCACATATCCCTGAACACACAGAACTTTTCTATTTGTTTTCAACAGTTGTAAGTCTTGCTAGGATGCAGCATTTACCAACTTATAAAGATAAAATTAAACAATACCCAAACGCTTCCACAGTTGCACTACTTAATTACCCAATCTTAATGGCAGCTGATATCTTGATTTATAAAGCCAGTCTTGTTCCTGTTGGTATTGACCAAGAACCACATTTGGAAGTAGCACGAGAAATTGCCAGAAAGATGAATGATACATATGGTACAAAATTTCCAGAGCCGGTTAGATTTGCAACTAATGGTGAATATATTCCATCACTTTCAGGTGAAGGAAAAATGAGTAAATCGATTGAAGGAAGTTATATTAATTTAACTGATGATTTAAAAACTATCCAAAAAAGACTTGCTGGAGCTCCAACTGATTCAGGAAAAGGGGAGGTAGTTCCAACAACAGGAGGAGTTGCCAATTTATTAAAATTTGTAGAACTTTTTGAAGGAATTGATAAACGCAAGAATTATGAATTAAGCTATATGAATAATGGGATTAAATACGGAGAACTTAAAACAGAACTGGCAGAAGCTATATATAAAGAACTTAGGTCAATACAAGAAAAAAGGAAAGAGTTAGAACACAAAACTTCTTATGTAGATGAAGTAATTAAAAGTGGGGCAGAAAAAGCTAGAAAAATTGCATCAGAAACAGTTTTGGAAGTTAAAGAAAAAATAGGGTTACTTTGAAATCAACTCATCAAGAGTAGTTACTTCTACTTCTTTAAATCTTTTTAACTTTTTATCATTAGTCAAAAAAGTTTTACATTTTGTGTCAACAGCTATAGCAAGTTGATAGGCGTCTGGTAAGTTTAGATTATACTCAGCCCTTATTTTAGCTGCCTCGACCGCAATTTTGTAGTTAGGTCTAACAACATCTAAGTTTGGAATTTCAGAAAAGGCTTCTAAGCAATTTTCTACAAGCACTGTGTTTTTATCTTGGAGCGGTTTTGTTAGCACTTCTGTAACAGTGATTAGTGATGTAAATGCTACAGCTTTGTTAATTGAAAGCATTGTAAATATCGGTTTTATAATCTCAAAATATTTTGGATGTTTTTCTAAAAGATATATGAAGCATGATGTATCTAAAAAAACAGGTGATTTCATTTTAATTTTCTATTTAAAGACTCTATCTTGTCTTCCTTGTTTAATATGCTCTTCAACATCTATATTTTTCCATGTTCCACTTCCTAAACCGCTTAGATATTCACCCCAGTCCTTAGGTGCTTGTTTTATTTTTATAGTTTTATATACAGGGTCAAGATTCCAAATTAAATTATCGCCTGCTGTTAAGCCTAATTTACTTATGATATAAGCTGGGACTGCAGTTTGATTGGATCGACTTAAAGTAGTCTTGTAGGTTTGTAAGTTCATATATTACAAATGATTATATTGAAACATTTGTAATTTGTCAAGATACAAATAAGTATTATGTGATATTATATACTCATGGACACAATAAGCTTTGAAGATTTTGAAAAGGTTGATATTAGAATGGGGACTGTTGTTGAAGCTACTGTTCCAGAGTGGAGCCATTGGGTAATGAAATTGACTGTGGATTTAGGGGAAGAAATTGGTGAAAGAATTATTTTTGCTGGAGTTATGAAACATTATAAACCAGAGGAATTGATTGGAAAGCAACTTCCGTTTGTGGTTAATATAGCCCCAAAAAAGATTGGTTCAGAGGGAGATTATAGTAATGGCATGATGTTGGCGGCTGGAGATGATAGACCACATATTTTCCAACTTCAGGAAAATGTGGAAAATGGGACAAAAGTAAGGTAAAATCGTAAAGCATGAAACCTACATTAGATGAAAAGAAAAAACCTGTTAAAAAACAAGTAACAGTTAAATTTAAAGTAAACATTTGGACTTTAGTGTTTGGGATTTTACTTGTTCTTTTTTTTCTTCCACCAATACTTTCTCTTTTAGGAATTGGAGAACCAATTGACTCAAAAATTGATCTTTCCCAGGCTTTAAATGACATTAAAGATCAAAAAATAGAAAAGGTAGCTATTGAAAAAGATAATATTCTCTTGACCTACACCGCAAGTGAAGGTGGGGGAGTTAAAACAGCAGTTAAAGAAGAAGGTGAAAGTTTTACAGATCTTTTAGAAAAAGCAGATATTGATCCTACTAAATTAAATTTTGCAATCATAGATCAAACATTAATTAAGGCCGTGTCAGAAATTTTTAGTATTGTTTTACCTATTATCATTTTTGGAGGATTGTTTTTTTACATGATGAAATCTCAAACAAGAGGAGCACAAGATATTTTTTCATTTGGCAAAAGTAAAGCTAAAATCTTTGCTAAAGGCAAACAAGATATAAAATTTTCAGATGTTGCAGGAGTTGATGAAGCCAAAAAAGAACTAATAGAAGTAGTAGATTTTTTGAAAAATCCTGAAAAATTCAAAAAGATTGGAGCAAGAACTCCAAAAGGTGTACTTTTATTTGGTCCCTCAGGCGTTGGAAAAACTTTACTTGCAAAAGCTGTCGCCGGCGAAGCTAATGTCCCATTTTTCTCTATGGCTGGTTCTGAGTTTATGGAAATGCTTGTAGGAATTGGAGCCTCTCGCGTTCGTGACTTGTTTGCGCAAGCTAAAGCGCAAGCGCCATCAATTATCTTTATAGACGAGATAGATGCAATTGGACGTCAAAGAGGAAGAAGTGGTCTTGTTGGAGGACACGACGAAAGAGAACAAACACTAAATCAAATTTTAGTTGAAATGGATGGTTTTACTCCAAATGAATCTATTATGGTTCTCGCAGCAACCAATAGGGGCGATTTATTAGATCCTGCTCTTCTTCGTCCGGGTAGGTTTGACAGGAGAGTAACTTTAGACATGCCTGATAAACAAGGAAGACTTGATATTATGAAAATTCATGCCAAAGGTAAAAGATTTGGCAAGAAAATTAATTGGGAAAAGATTGCAGAAAGAACGGTAGGTTTTTCGGGAGCAGACCTTGAAAACATGTTAAATGAAGCAGCCATTCAAGCAGGTAGAAGTGAAAAAGAAGAAATAGACATGCTAGACGTTGAGGAAGCGGCAACAAAAGTAAAACTAGGACCCGCCAAAAAGAGGCTTCAAAGCATGGAAGATAAAAAAATTACTGCATATCATGAAGCGGGACATGCTATTGTTACCCATTATACAAAAGGGATGGATCCAGTTCACAGAATTTCAATTGTAGCTCGTGGTATGAGTTTGGGACATACTTTAATTCCACCATCTGGGGATAGAACCCATGATACCAAAACAAGACTTCTGGATCAGATTACAGCCATGCTTGGAGGTAGGGCAGCAGAACAATTCATATTTAATGAAATGACCTCAGGAGCTTCAAGTGATATTGCAAACGCAACAAGAATTGCAAGAGCCATGGTTGTTGAATGGGGAATGAGCGCGATGGGCCCTGTTAATTATGGACCAGATTCAGCCGCTGGAGAATTTGGACAAACTGAATTTTATCAAGAAAATGCAGTTGCACCAAGAACACAAGAAAAAATTGATAACGAGGTCAGAAAAATTATGGACAATGGTTTAAAAATGGCAGAGAAATTAATTAAAAAACATAAAGCAAAACTTGATGAAGTTGCTGAAGCGCTACTTAAAACAGAAACAATTGATAAAGAAAAATTTGAAAAAATTGTTGGCAAAAAGCAAAATGGAGAAAAAAATTTAATGCTAGAAAAAGCTATTTCCCAGTAAGGCAATTCCAATAAATCTGACGGTCTTACCCATTAAGACTGCAAGAAAGAATTTTTTAAGCGAATAATGTGTTGCCCCAGCAAATATTCCTGAAAGATCAAAAATAGGATTAGGAATAGTTGCTAAAACTAGTATTGTGATAAATCCATTTTTATTCATCCATTTTGCAATCCTTTTATATTTACTATTTTCCTCAATTACAGCTGAACCTCCATATCCAGCGAGATATCCTGTTAGTTCGCCAATTGAGGCACCTATTCCTGAAAAAAGACCTACTACTACAGGATTGTAAATAGATCCCCCCACAAATGTGGCTACAAGCGATGGAGCGGGTATGATTATGGTTGCACTACCTACTAAATTAATTAAAAATATTCCAAGTACTCCAAAGTCCTGAAGTTTAGCTAGTTCATTTCTGAAATAAATAATAACTCCACTTATCAAAATTGATCCAAAGATCATAGAGTATTTAATTATTTTTTCTTTGTGTTTTAAAAAATAGTTTTTAAACTTTTGAATACCCATGATTTAATAATACCATATTGACAAACAATATACATTGTCATATTATTAATCGTGAAGTACTTTGATTGGAACAAAGATAAAAATGAGAAGATAAAAAAGGAACGTGATATCTCGTTTGAAGAGGTTTCAGAAGCAATAACAAATAAAAAAATTCTAGATGCTTTTGACCATCCCAACCAAACTAAATATCCAAATCAAAAAGTAGTTATAGTTGAAATTAATGAATATGCATATTTTGTAGCTTTTGTAGAAGATGATGAAAAAATATTTTTAAAAACTGTATATCCAGACAGAGAATTAACTAAAAAATATTTAAAAAAATGAAATATATTAAACTAGATCAAGAGGAAAAAGAAATACTTAAAGCCTTCAAAAAAGGCAAGTTGGTTCGTGTTAAAAATTTCAAGAAAGTTAAACTTGAACTAGAAGAAGCTGCACGAAATACACTGGCTAAAATTAAGAATATTAATTTAAGAGTAACAGCAAAAACTTATTTTAAGTTAAAGAATAAGGCTATTGAAGAAGGTATTCCATACCAAACACTTGCATCTTCAGTTCTTCATAAATATGTGAATTCAGTTTGAGGTGATAAAATAAACCTATGGATTCTAAACTTGTCATCTTTGATGGGAATGCAATTATGCATAGGGCATTCCATGCAATTCCACCGTTAACAACTAAAGACGGGGAAGCAATAAATGCTCTTTATGGTCTTGTTTCAATCTTAATTAACATTGTAGAAAACTTAAAACCAACACATATTATTTTTTGTTTTGATGAGAAAGAACCAACCTTCAGAAATAAACTTTTACCAACATATCAATCCCAAAGACCTGAAACCGATCACAATCTAATTTTACAATTTCAAAAAGCCCGCGATTTTTTGGAGTCTGTAAATATTCCTGTTTATTCAAAATCAGGGTTTGAAGCGGACGATGTAATTGGGACGATAGCAACTAAAGTTGCTCTTAATATCTCTATATCTCAATATCCCTATATCTCTGAAACTGTTATCGTTACTGGAGATCGTGATATCTTACAACTTGTTGATGATTCAAAAAATATCAAACTTTTCATGCCAATAGGAGGACTTGCAAATGGCAAAATTTTTGCGGAAAAAGAAACAGTAGAAAGGCTGGGCGTAATGCCAGCTCAAATACCTGATTATAAAGCTTTGGTTGGTGATCCTTCTGACAATTATTTTGGAATTAATGGAATTGGACCCAAAACAGCATCTGCTCTTTTATCCAAATACAAGACTTTAATTGGTATTTATGAACACATGAAAGATATTCCTGAAAAATTAAAAGCTAAGTTAATAAGCGGCAAAGAATCAGCATATTTGTCATATAAACTGGCAACAATAGTTCGCGACGTACCAATTAAATTAGATATTAAAAGTTCTGATAAATGGAATCTTGTTTCGGAAAATGTATTAAAATTATTTGAACAATATGGATTTAAAACTTTAACTGCTAGAATAAAAGCACTAGGCGAGAGAATAGAAAAAGAGAAACAAGGATTGCTTTTTTAAAATGAAAGTTGCATTAGTACATGATTATTTAAAAGAATTTGGAGGAGCTGAAAGAGTATTAAAAACTCTTTCTGAGATGTATCCTAATGCTCCAATTTATACTGCTTTTAGAATAAAGAATTCAACTGCAGACAAAGAATTTAAAAATGTCAAAATAATTGAAAGTTGGCTTGCACCACTACTTAAGATTTGGAGATTATATAGTCCATTAAGATTTTTAACTCCTATTATTTGGAGATCTTTTGATTTTTCAGATTATGATTTAGTAATAACTTCATGTAGTTGGTACATAACAAGAGGCTTTAGGATGGGTAAGAATACAAAAGTAATCGCATATTGCCATACACCTCCTAGATGGCTTTATGGATATGAGATGTCCGTTGGATTTACTAAATATTGGCCCGTAAAAATATATGCAGCTATAGTTAGTCATTTCATGAGAATCTATGACTTTAATACTGCTCAAAAAATAAATAACTGGATTGCTAATTCTAAAAATGTTGCAGTTAGAATAATGAAATATTATAGAAAAGAGTCAACAGTTATTTATCCTCCAATAGAAGTTGAAAAAATTATTAATCAAACAAAAGATATTGCAAGAGAAGATTACTATTTTATTGCATCTCGTCAGGTTGGGTCTAAAGGAATCGAAGAAGCTATTAATATATTTACAAAACTAAATAAAAAACTTTATATAGCAGGTGAAGGCGAAAGATTTGAATTAAAAAGTAATAAGGTTAAGTTTTTAGGAAGATTAACTGATGACGAACTTTATAAAACTTATGCCAAAGCAAAAGGATTTATTGCTCTTGCGAAAGACGAAGATTTTGGAATGACTGTTGTTGAAGCGCAAGCGGCAGGAACTCCAGTTGTTGCTTTTAATGGGGGAGGTTTTAAAGAATCAATAATCAGTGGAAAAACTGGAGTATTTATTGATGAAATAACAGAAGAATCATTAAAGATGGCAATTAATAAAATTGAAACGACTAAGTGGGATAAAAAAGCTCTTTTAAGTAATGCAAAAAAGTTTAGTAAAGAAAGATTCAAGAAAGAAATGAGGCAGTTTGTAGAAAGTAGAATTAAATAAATATGCCAGAACTTCCAGAGGTTGAGACAATAAAACTACAACTTGAGAAATATATTGTTGGATCAGTAATTAAGAAATTAGAGATAAGAAATAAAAAATATGAATTTGATGCTAGCAAGGCACTAGGCACTAGAATAATAGGCATTAGACGATTTGCAAAGCAACTCTCAATTGATCTAGAGAACGATTATTCAATTATGATTCATGTCAAAATGACAGGACAACTTATTTATCGTGGCTCAAAACTCAAATTAAATAATTTATCCAAAAAAGTAATTGGAGGACTTGATGGAAAACATACACATCTAATATTCCATTTAAATGACGGTGATTTGTATTATAACGATGTTAGACAATTTGGGTGGATTAAAATAATTAAGAGTGAAGAATTAATGAGATCCAGCTCCGCTATAAATAATAATTTCGCCCCCGAGCCACTTAAAGATTTAACCTTAGAATATTTTTTTAATTTACTTTCTAAATCAAAAAGAAATATTAAAGTCCTTTTAATGGATCAGTCAAAAATTGGAGGAATTGGAAATATTTATGCAAACGATGCACTTTGGCTTTCTAGAATTAGCCCAAGACGTTCTGCTTCAAGTTTAAGTTTAAGTGAAACAACAGAACTTTATGAAGCAATAGAATCTGTTTTAAAAGCAGGGCTTAAATATGGTGGAGCATCAGAACTTGCCTTTGTTACACCTGATGGAAAAGAGGGAGAATATCAAAATCATAGTTTGGTTTATGGAAATGAAGGTCAAATATGCAAATCATGTAAAATAAATAGAATAGAAAAATTTTTCTTAGGAGGAAGAGGAACTTATTATTGTCCAGAATGCCAAAAGTAATACTAAAACATTCTCATTTTCACTGGATTCATCTGGTTGCAGTTTTTATTCTGGGAGGTTATTTTGTTTTATCTAAAGTAAACACTGTCAATGCCATTTTAAAAGAAAACCCAATCGAAACATTCTTACAACTTTACTTATTTGGTACATTTTTTGCTTGTTTATTTTTATATATTTTTTCTCATGAGAAGTTCTTTCCATTTGCAAAAGATATAGAAAAACAAGAACAGAGAAATGAGAATAAATACTTAAAAAAATATTTTCATCATGGAAAAATACTAGGAACTTTTTTGATTGGAGCAATAGGTGGACCTATCTTTTCATCTTTAACAGCACGAATACTACTTAATAATTTTAGATTTAAATATTTAATTATAATTCTTGCTAACATTCCTTCAACTCTATTTACATTGGGAGTGGGATGGGGTATTTTAAGGTTTGTATGATCTTAAAATTAACACTATCTAATTTTAGAAATTTTAGTAAAAAAGAACTTGTATTTAGCCAGGAAATAAACGTCATAAATGCAGAAAATGCTACAGGAAAAACAAATATTTTAGAAGCAATTGTTTTTCTTTCCTTGGGGAAAAGTTTTAAAGCAAGAGTTGAAGCGGAGTGTATTAAATATGAAGAAAAAATTGCTAGAGTTAGTACAGAAAGCTTGGAAGTAATTTTAACAAAAGACGAGTCAGGATGGCCAAAAAAGAGACTTTTGGTCAATGGGGTACCAAGAAGACTAATTGATTTTACAGGTAATATAAAAACAGTTCTATTTGCCCCACAAGACTTAGAACTTATAACAGATGGTCCTCACCTTCGCCGTAATTTTTTAGACACTGTTTTATCCCTTACTGATAGGGAATACAGAAGGTCAATTGGATCGTATGAGAAAGGAGTTAGACAAAGAAATAGACTTTTAATGCAAATTAGAGACAATGGAGTACCAAGAAGTGGGCTTATTTTCTGGAATCAATTACTAATTAAGAATGGGGATTACATTTCTACAAAACGCAGAGAGTTAATTGAATTCATAAATTCAAAAAATAAATGCAATTTAGTATATGATGCTTCAAGTATTAGTGAATCAAGACTTGAGCAGTATAAAGATGCAGAGATAGCTTCATGCACGACTTTAGTTGGGCCACACAGAGATGATATCCTTTTCTTGCAAGAAGGTCGTGATTTAGCAAGTTTTGGTTCAAGGGGACAACAAAGAATGCAAATTTTATATTTAAAACTAGCAGAAATGGCGTTTATCGAAGAAATTACGAAAGGATCGGCAGCTGGCGCTGAAAAACCAATTTTACTACTTGACGACATCTTCTCGGAGTTGGATCATAACCACAGAGAAACTGTAATGCAAACTTTTAATGATCACCAAGTAATAATAACTTCAGCAGACGAATACAACTTGCCAAAAATAAGTTCTAAGAGTATAAATATAATTAAATTATGACAGAAACACGAACATATGTTTATGTTGGACAAAATCCAGAAGGCCGTAAATATTTTAAGAGGGTTAAAATAAAAAAACAAAAAAAAGAACCAGAACCTTCGCCTGCTTTTACCCCAGATGAGGAAGCTGCTACGACGCCAGAGCCTCCTCATAAAATATTAACTCAGGCACAAGCTATATTTGAAGCACTTGAAGAAAAAGAAAAATAAACCTTCTTTATTTTCCGCAAGATTTGCAGTAATATAATATTATGTATTCTCCACGATATCAGATATCCAACAAAATTTTAAAAAATATTGGTGTAATTGAAGCTTCTAAAGAAGTAATTGAAAATGCTCCTCTTGTTCCTTCCTATGAAAAACAGTTTCAAAGCGATGCAATTGCAAGAACTATCCATCATGGAACACACATAGAAGGAAATGAATTAAATCTTTTGCAAACAAAAAAAATTCTTGAAGGACAGGAAGTATATGGAAGACCAAGAGATATCCAAGAAGTAATTAATTACAGAAATGTGATGACCTTGCTTGATGAACTAGTCTACAAAAAAGGAGAATTAAATTCAAATTCCTTGCTTGATATTCATAAAGCTACAGTTGAGAAAATTATTTCTCCTGAAAAAATTGGAGTTTTTAGAAAAACTCAAGTAATTATTAAAGAGGAGGGAACAGATAAAGTAATATTAAAACCTCCGCCATTTGTTGAAGTACCATATTTAATTGATGATTTTTTTGTTTGGCTTACGTCCGCAGACGCAAAAGAAATTCATCCAGTACTTCGTGCTGCCATTTCTCATTATGTTTTAGTTGCAATTCACCCTTTTGTTGAAGGAAACGGAAGAAGTGTAAGGGCTTTTACACAACTTCTTTTAATGAAGGAAGAATTTGATATTAAAAGATTTTTTTCGTTAGAAGAAAATTTTGATTCTGACCTAGCTAGTTATTATGATGCACTTTTTAAAGTAGACAAAGAATCACAAAATATTGCATCTCGTGATTTAACTCCTTGGCTTGAATATTTTACGGAAGTAGTGGCTATTGAAATGAATAAGATTAAAGAAAAAGTCAGAAAATTATCACTTGACACTAGACTAAAAGTTAAATTTGGTGAACAAATTGCACTTTCTGAGCGTCAAATGAGACTTATGGAATATATAGCAGATCAGGGGGGAGCGCCAATGGTTGAACTTAAAAAATTAATACCAATGGTGTCTGAAGATACTATTCTTCGTGATTTACAGTCCTTACAAAAAAAGGGCATAATAAGAAAAGAGGGAAGTACAAAGGCGTCAAGATATGTCATTGCAAATAAATGACAATATGATTGATAAATAAAAATGAAATCAACTGACCCACAATTTATATATATGATCTTGGTTTTACCAAGTCTGTTTGGTTTAACTTTAATGGGTGAGGGAATTTATAAATGTGCGCATGAAGAATGGAGTGGATTAATTAGCATCTTTTTTGGAATACTTTTTATAGCAATGGTCGCATTTGCCTACTTTTTCTTTTCTTCATATATGGTTACTCGTGGAGTATAATGCCTTATTAGGCATGCTATTTAATAAACTATCTTTATATTTTGAAAAGTTGGAAAAAACAGCTTCAAGACTTGAGATTACTGCCATATTAAAAGAATTGTTTAAGGAAACTTCACGATTGGAGATCAAAGAAGTTGTTTACTTGTCTCTTGGAATCTTAGCACCTAACTACGAAGGAGTACTTTTAAACTTGGCTGAAAAAATGGTCTTACGCGCAATTTCTATTACATACGATAAAGACTTAGAAACTGTAACCAAAATATATAAACAAATGGGTGATGTTGGGGATGTGGCGGAAAGTTTATCGGTTACGAGTGACGAGTTACGAGTTAAAGAAGTAACTGTTAGTGATGTTTATTCAATACTTGTTGAAATAGCTAACTATTCAGGAGATGGATCACAAGACAGGAAAATTGAAAAATTTGCAGAGCTCCTTGGGAGCTTAGATTCTTTGTCTGTAAGATATGTTGCCAGAATTCCAGTAGGCAAACTTAGACTTGGTTTTTCTGAAAAGACGATCTTAGACGCTTTAGGTATTGGAGATGAAGCATATAATATCAGGCCAGATATAGGCTATATTGCTGAGCTTTCTAAAGAAAGAAAGCTTTATGCTGTAAGCCCTAAAATAGGTGTTCCTATCGTTCCCATGCTTGCAGCTCGTCTTAATTCTACGACTGAAATGATTAAGAAAATGGGAGAAGTATCAGTTGAACCAAAATTTGACGGGCTTCGTATTTTTATACATTTCCGACGTAAAGATAATTTTGTTCGTATCTTCACTAGAAACATGAACGCAATTGACATAAATACATTTCCAGAATTATTAGAAGTGGGGAAGTTTATCAAGTGTGACGAAGTCATACTTGATACTGAAGCAGTGGGGCTTGATCCAAAGAGGCAAATGTTTGTTGATTTTCAAAAAACAATACAAAGGAGAAGAAAACATAA
>ERZ1292633.599-Hain-H41-02um-R1-599-length-41257-cov-5_pt1 | contig 41257 bp, 54 predicted proteins | sample MGYA00564406_ERZ1292633 | MGnify/ENA primary metagenome ERZ1292633 (study PRJEB36523, sample SAMEA6512639) | groundwater metagenome | collected 2019-01-08 | study: AquaDiva: Metagenomics assemblies of 32 groundwater samples | reverse complement strand
AATCGGGGCCAATTTCAAAAAAATCACCATCATCGACAGTTTTCTCGACTAATTCTTTTATGTCATAGGGTTGATTTGGGCTTTTGGGAATTAGGCTATCAAGCGAATAATCATGCTCATTTTTGGCGAGAACATTGGGGCGAACCGGTGCTTTTTCATTATTGCTTGAGGGCAGAAAATCAACCAAGCGGCGAACTTGAAACAGTGTTTCAAAATCATTCTCAAAAGCGCAATCAGCAACGCCAGATTTCTGCGTATGAACACCAGCGCCGCCCAATTCTTCGGCGGATACAATTTCATTGGTAACGGTTTTGACAACATCAGGGCCAGTCACAAACATATAAGAAGTGTCTTTGACCATAAAAATAAAATCAGTAATTGCTGGCGAATAAACATCGCCGCCAGCGCAAGGCCCCATAATTACCGATATTTGCGGAATTACGCCCGAAGCCAATACATTTTGCAAGAAAATATCGGCATAACCACCCAAAGCATCAACGCCCTCTTGGATGCGTGCGCCGCCTGCGTCAAATAAGCCGATGATTGGCGCGCCATTGCGTAACGCCATTTGCTGCACTTTTAGGATTTTATTGGCGTGCGAGCGCGAAAGTGATCCACCAAAAACTGTGAAATCCTTGGAAAAGAAATAAACCAAGCGGCCATTTATGGTTCCATGCCCAGTGACCACGCCGTCGCCAGGGATTTTGGTTTTTTCCATGCCAAAATCGGTGCATTTATGTTCGACAAAAACATCATATTCTTCCATTGAATCTTCATCAAGGAGGATTTCCAAACGCTCGCGCGCTGTCAATTTGCCTTTGGCATGTTGGGCTTCAACCCTTTTTATGCCGCCGCCTAGTTCGGCCTGCGCGCGCTTTGATTGCAATTCTTCGATAGTTTTTTTCATTTATTTGATTCCATCTACAAACATATTGCGCTAAGCAACAGGAGTAGGCAATTCAATTTTGTTATTGCAGGTCTTTAAGTCATGCCAAGTATCGATGTTACCAAGCAAACAAAAATAGTCATGCCGAAATTGCAGAAATGGCTTTTGCTTGGCTTGGTGTTTTTGCTTTTGTTCTTGGGAACAAGCGCATATTTTTTTCGCAGAAACCTATATAAGGAATTGATAAAACCAACAATTCCGTTTCAAATCGCGAATAAACCGTCAGTGCCAAATTACGCAGATGAAAGCGCTTGGCTTAAACGCGGCACACCGATAAGCACAAATACTGACGTGTTTTTCATAAACCCAACCGCATACTACAATGGCAAATTGGGTTGGAATGCCAATATTGCCGAAGACAATTTAACAACCAGGCTTCGCCAAGTTGTTTTGCCAAACCATGCTGCGCCTTTTGAAACCCAAAACAACATGTGGATACCAAAATACCGCCAAGCAACGCTTTACGCGATGCTAAGCCAAAGTGAAGATTCGCGCGATGCATTGGATTTGGCTTATTCAGACATTGAAAAAGCATTTGATGTGTTTCTCGCGGCGCGCAATCCCAACGCAAAATTTACAATCGTCGGGATTAATCAAGGTGGATTACATGCTTTGCGGCTATTGCAATCACGGGTGGCCAAAACCCCGTTGGAGCCAAATCTGCTTGCCGCCTACATAATTGACCAAGCAGTTCCAGCGTCACTTTTCTCGACAGCTTTGCCCGCAAATATGGGCAAACTGCAAACTTGCATTTCGCCGAAACAGGTAAATTGTGTTTTCGCATTTGCGGACTTCGATGAAAATGATGCAAAGGCCCATGAAATTTTTTCGCTTAGATCCAGTGTCTGGCAAAATAATATTGGTTATTTGCGCCTTGATGGAAAAGCGACTTTATGCGCCAATCCACTCAATGGTGGCTCAAGTCCTGCGGCGCGGGCCATTGCTAATCTCGGTTCCGTTTCTGCCAATAATCTTGAAGAAGGCACACGCCCTGCTTTATTGCCAGGAGTGACGGGCGCACGCTGTGAAAACGGGCTGTTATTGGTGGACCCCTCACGGCCCGCCAATTTGCGGCCGCGTAGGTTTGAACTTGGCACATTGCATAAAACGCCTGAATATAATTTGTTTTATCAAGCGCTTAGCAATGATTTTCAAACTCGCTCCAAGCAATGAACCTAGCGCAAAGGATGTTCAAGAAGACGTGAACATTTGCGCTAGTTCTTTACTTTGCCGCTCCTTTTTACCCTTCAAGTCTATCAACTTGAAGGGGCGTCGCTGTAGTGAATCTGGGCTTTGCCAATCAGACACTTTATGTCTATTAGACTGCGCATGAAGAAACCAAAACTAAAATCAGCCGCCGAATGTGAAACCATGCAAGACGTTCGTTATGAAGTTGATAGAATTGACGAATTACTGGTTGATTTGCTCGCAGAGCGCCAATCAATGATGGACGCCGCCGCCCGCATTAAACAGCACCGCAATACAGTTAGAGATGAAGCGCGAATTGAAGACGTTGTCGCCAAAGTGCTGCGCCACGCAAATCAAGTTGGGCTTTCGCCAAATATTGCCGAACCAGTTTGGCGGCTTTTGATCGAAAAATGCATCGAATATGAATTTGTTAGATTCGATGAAAATTCGTGCGATTAAGCGGAACGCATCAAGATTTGAGACTCTTAATCGCCAATTGGTGTTCGATTTTTGCAACCTCTTGCAAAGCTTGGTCAAAAGCCTGCATGATTTCTTCGCGGTAAATATATTTTTCATCGCGGCTTAACATGCGGGTTTGGGCGGCATTTTCGGCGGCTCCGCAAATTTGTGCCAATTCCCATGCGCCAATACTCACGGATGACCCTTTTATTGTGTGCGCGGCAACCAGCCAATCAGGCGTTGTCACTTCTGGGTCCAATAGTTTCTGCCACTGCTCACCTTGATTGCGAAAAATGGCCAAAACTTCGGCCATTAAAGCATCGTCATCCATTGCCATGCGCCGCAAATGCGCGACATCAACTTTGGGGGCCTCAGTTTGGTCTTGTATCATTGTGTCCAATCCATTCCAAAAGCGCAACATTACCGTTGGAACCGCAATATTAAGCAAATTAGTGTGAACAATTTGTTCATGTTTCGCTCAGCCAAGCTATTATATGTTCGGGTTCTCGTTTCTTACAGGAGATACGCACATGTTAATGTCTCATGCTCAAAACAAATCTACAATAAAGCGAAATGTCCAAATTTCATTTGCGGCGATTGCAATTGCTGCGGCTCTATTTGTAGGTGGCGCGCAGGCTCAAGAAGGTCACAGGCGGCACGATGGCGGCAATTATTCGCGGCATCAAAACCAAGACCCTTCGCGTCATAATCAAGCTCCCTATTCAGCACCAAACGGCGGGCAAGACGACGGCGAACATAGAACGCGCCGCAATCACCCGCAGCCTTTGCCACAAACTGCGCCAGTGCCGCCAACCGAACAGCGCAGCCACCAACAACATTATTGGCCGCACCAAACGCCGCGCCTGCCTGAAAATGGTGACAATGAGGTAACAACTCAGCGCCACCAACCCGCACAACAACCTTCGCACGATACATATTCGCAGCAGCGCGGCGATGGTAACCGAGGCCATAGCCGCCAATATGACAGTGGCTATAGGCAACATCAGCCTTCGCAATATGGCAATTATGGCAATCAACAGCAAAATCAATCGCAATATGGCAATCAAAATCGTCACTATGAGCAGCCGCGCCAGCAACAACATGGGCACAATTACAATTATGGCAACCAAAATAACCATAATTCCTATGGCTCAAATCGACATTCCAATTACCGCCATTATGAGTTCCAAAATCGCAATCATGACCATAATCGCATGGGGCCATATGGCAATTGGCAACGCTGGGACAATCGCTGGGGCAATGCTAATGATTATGCGCGGCGTTGGGGTTTTGATGGCTATGACCCATATAATGGCTGGCGTCGTGGCAATCGCTGGTATTCACACCCAAGTCAATGGTCAGATTGGGGCGGCTGGTATTCCTTCTTTTTTGGATCGTCAGGTCTGTGGGGCTACAGTTATAATAGCGGCTATGACCCATATTTGAATAATTATGGCAATTCATGCCAGCGCGTCGAAACCATTGAATGGATTAGAAGCAATCGTGCTGTTGTCAGTTTTGTTGCCTGCCGCAACCGCTGGGGCAATTGGGAAGAAATCAGCGGCACTCGCGAATTTCAATATTGGCTTTATTAGTCGTTGTTGCCAAGCAATTAAGGCACATAGATCTTATTGTCATCCCCGAAAAATCAGAGATTTTGTCGGGGATCTCGAGTTTATTTCGATGAGATCCCCGATATTTTCTTCCATCTTCGCCCTTCGGGCTACGCTGGACAAGTCGAAAATTCGGGAATGATATATAGACTTACGTCAATTCGTGCCAAATTCGTATTTAAGCCGCAAACCAACCACAGTCGCGTCTTCAATACTTGGATCCGCACCGACATTTATAATATGCTGAATATCACTTTGCAGCGTTAAGCCGCGCCCAAGTGGGGCCGAATAGGTTAATTCCAAATTGGTTTCACTATCTTTAGCACCGACAATAGTTGTGCGGCCAGCTTCGCTTAGCCCAGCCCTTGCGACTGCGAATCCAATTTGGTGGTCGGTTTTGGCAAATGCGTCATTAATAACCACGCCTACGCCAACATAATTTTCCAAGAAATTCACGTCAGGGTTTGCAGTCCCTGCCCGCAAAAACCACGCATATTTGCCATTTGGATTGAGTTCAGCTTGCCCATATAAACCGCGATTACGGCGATTAGGGCCGGCCAAAATCGGGGCAGTGGCTTCGGAATAACCAAAACCGCCGAATAATAATCGCAAATGTTCGGCGCTATATTCCCATTCACCAACCAATAAAACGCCATCGGCTTTATTGAGGCTCAAATCAACGTTGGTCGGATCATTAGGATCACCGGGAACGCCATCAAAAACACCGACCCGTATTTTATTGGCATCGCCAAGCCTTAATTGATAAATCGCGCCCAGCCCAAGAATTGGGAATATAGATGGGCCATTGCCGCCAGTTTGTGAAAATGTCGGTATTATTCCGTGCGATGAATTCATAAATAGGCCCGAAACATTGGGCGCATCAAATGAACCATTGAGGTCAATTAACCCCAATTTGACCATTGTTTGACCCTCGCCATCAACAATTTCACCCCAGTTCAAGGAAATCCAGTTTTCATAAAGATAAAAACCTTCGGCGCCAGTTTCAATATTCGAAACCCCTTGGGCATCACCAACTTCCGCACCCGAAAACGGCTCGCCATTATTGTAAAAACCGCCAAAAGTGCCACGAAGCAGGGGAATCCCAGCTTTTGAGCCATCGAAATTTAATTGTGCACCAATATTGGCCTGGGTCGCAGTCCCAGTGGCAACGCCACCTGAACTATTGTTCCAATAATCAACAACAGCCGCGCCTTCGACTGACCATGCTGAACCGCTTGGGGCTTCTTGCGCAATAACATTTGACCCAAGCGCAAAAGCGCTAACACCGAATAAAAATGCAATTTTTTTCATTTATGCAGCCTTTACATCATGGAAAAATTCATCGGCGTGGGTTCGCAATTGCGCCGCACGATTGGCCACTTCCTCAGCAGCTTGGCTTAAGGCGCGCGATGCTTCGGCGGCGTCTTGCGCTGAATTACTTAGGATAACCACATGCTCATTGGCCTCACTCGTGCCTTGTGAAGCGACGCTAGCACTTTCGGCAATGAGGGCAGTTGCGCCCGATTGTTCATGCACGGCATTAGACGAAGCATTTGCCAATTCTTGCATTTCTTCGACCATTTCGATTACGCGGCTGACGCTTTGCGCCACATGGCTCGAGGCTTCTTTAATGCGGCCAATTCGGTGTTCAATGTCTTGGGTTGCGGTTGCGGTTTGCGCCGCCAAGCCTTTAACTTCGGAAGCCACCACCGCGAATCCGCGCCCCGCTTCGCCAGCCCGTGCTGCCTCAATTGTTGCATTGAGTGCCAATAAATTGGTTTGTGCCGCAACTTCATCAATCAATGAAACCACTTCGGAAATTTCGGTTACGGCGGTAGCAAGTGCCTTAACCGCTTTGCCGGTATCACGGCTAGTTTGCGAAGCTTCATTGGCTATAATCGCCGATCTTTGCATTTGTTGCGCAATTTGCTCAACATTTGCGGTCAGTTGCGTAGTCGCCGAAGCAATTGAATTAACGCCTTCGCTGGCATTGCTCGATGCCCTTGTTGCTTCTTGAGTTAGGTTTTCAGTTTGCGACGCCATCGCCCCCATTTGACAGGCATTGGCTTGCAATTCTTGCGACGTGCTCGATAAGGTGGTCAGTCCTTCTTCAAGAAATGCAGCAAAATTATTTGTTATTTCCTCAATTTTTCGCCCCCGCGCAATTCTTTCTTCTGTGGACATTGCTTCACGTTCTTGCAATTTTTTGGCCTCAATTGCAGTTTCTTTGAACTTCAGCAATGAAGCAGCTAGCCGTCCGATTTCGCCGCCCATATTGGCATGATGGGCTTCGACATTTAAGTCACCGCGCGCCAAGCTGTCCATTGAATCGGTTAAATCATTGAGTGGCGCCACAATTTGCTTGCGTGCCAGCATGAGAATACTGACGGCAAATCCAACCCCTAATAATAATATGACGGCCATCAACATTTGCGACATTTTGGCTTGGTCGGCCGCTGCTTTTGCATCGGCTTTCGTGGCATTTTCTACAACGTCCCCCGCTGTGCCCATTGCTTCTTCAAGATTGTCAAATTTTTCCTGAAACGCTGGTATCAAAGCGCGCGTTTGCGCTTCACCAGTCGCAGCCGCCGCCGCTATATTTTGGGCAGCAGCATAATATTCCGTCAAAGGTGTTTCCAGGGCATTTAATGTATTTCGCACCTCAATGCTGTGCGTGGTTTGTTTGGCGCTATTAATTGCCGATTTGAAATTTTCTACGTGCTCTTGCACATCGGCAGCGACTTGTGATGGCGCAAACAAACGGCTTTCAGGATTGGCCGATAATACAGCGTTCATAGCATCAGCACGCAAAGTATCGTGCATCATATCGCCGGTCATAACATCGCGCATGACGGACGCCGAACTCACGGCCTGTGCGACACCATTTGAATATTGGAACGAAACCCAAAGCCCGGTTCCAGCAGCAGTTCCAGATAACACCAAAGAGAAAAGCCCTGCTGCAAGCACTTTTGAACCAATTGTTTCTAATTTCATCTTAATCCCCAGATAGTCAGCTCGAATGACTTACCTTAGGTTTTGGGGCTTTATGGTTAAATAATTGATAATATCTCGAAATTACTCGTGGGTTTTCCCGTTGGGTGCATGCGCCCACTAGCTATTCGGAAAAATAAATGCGAAAGCCGTTTTGGCGGGTGATTAGCTCAGTTGGTAGAGCAGCCTCAACTTAATCAGCGGGTCGAAGGTTCGACAAAACTTGTAAGTTTTGGTCGGCGAAGCCGACCGAAGGGGGAAATATTTTGGATTACCAAAATATTTCAACAAACCTGCATCAAAATGATTCCGTTATGCGCACTTGCCCGTCCAGCATAAAATTGGCATAGAGCGAATGTGGGTGATTAGCTCAGTTGGTAGAGCAGCTGACTCTTAATCAGCGGGTCGCAGGTTCGAAACCTGCATCACCCACCACGCTTCGCTCTTCGAGCTACGCGTGGCAGGCCACGTGTAGATTGATTAGAGCGGTCGTGCCCTGCGAAGCATTTATGCGAAGCATGGGCTTTTTACGCAATTGCCGCCTTTATGGCCGTTAATGCAACTATTTCTTAATTACCCAGCCAATAACTGCGCCACCGAAAACGGAAGCGACAAAATATAATATCGGATTAGTTGGTGATTTTTCTACGAAAATTGCGAAAATTGAAATCGGCATTAAAGCTGCCGCCGTGCCGACCATTGCCAAGACGATAATTGCACCCAAATGACGCATAATTTTTTGGTTTTGCAATATCATGGCACACTCCATCGCCCGATAGCGACAATTTTGTGATAGGTAGCAAGAATTAGGCCAAACTACCTCACCAATTTGTGTCGTAACCACTGCCTAGCATTTTCGGCGACTTCAAAGGCGGACCTTATTTGCGCTTCACCTGGCATTTGTGGCGAAACATGGGTTGCAGTATCCACTGCCTGGCGAAACGCGATTTCCGCCGCCCCAGTCTGACCCGAACGCAAATAAGCCCATGCTTCAACCAAAGCCGGCATCATAGGGTCTCGGGCCAAAAGCGTGAAAAAAGGCTCATCACTTTCGGCCTTTTGGTAGGCATCAAACTCACTTGGCTCTGATTTATTATTCATTGGATTTTCCCATTTTTGGTCAATGTGATACGCTACACACTTCGCCACAAAGTTTCAATGTAAATGGTCATGCTGTTTTGCGATTTACCCGACTCCCTCCATTTTCTAAATATGGTTGATTATAGCTTTGAATACGCCGCAATGAAGCAATTTGGCGTCAAATATGTTTGCGGCATTGACGAAGCTGGGCGTGGGCCTTGGGCGGGGCCAGTTGTCGCCGCCGCAGTTATTTTGAACCCAAACCACATGCCCAATGGCCTTGATGATTCAAAGAAATTGAATGAAAACCAACGCAATCGATTAGCAATAGAAATCAAAGATACTGCGCTTGGATTTTCGATTGCCTTTATTGACGCGCCAAAAATTGATGAAATCAATATATTGCAGGCGACCTTGTTGGCGATGAAAAATGCGTTGGAAAGCCTGTCGCCAGAAGCGGATTTTGCGCTCATTGATGGCAATCGAATGCCCAAACTTGATTTGCCGTGCCAAACAATTATCAAAGGCGATGGAAAATCCGCGTCAATTGCCGCCGCCTCGATTTTGGCCAAAACTGCGCGCGATGATTTTATGATTGAGTGCCACGAAAAATTCCCGCATTATGGTTTTGATAAACATAAAGGTTATGGCGTTCCTGCCCATATTGAAGCGCTTGAAAAACATGGCCCCTGCCCTTTGCACCGCTTTAGTTACAAGCCGATTTCTAAATATCGCTAACCCCAACTGCAAAAAACGAATCACCAGATTCGGTTTTTGATTCTCCGTGAATCCTTTGTTAACTTTAATAGATTCAAATGCCTAGAAATTCATAAAAGGCGTAAATTAAAATGCATAAGACGAACAACTTATGCTTACGCTAGGATTCAGGGGCATAATTTGACACAGGACATTGAGAACCGCATTCACCTTGGTGATTGCATAGAAACCATGCGTAATTTGCCAAAAGGCTGCGCCGATATGATTTTCGCCGATCCGCCTTATAATTTGCAATTGGGCGGCGATTTAACCCGACCCGATAATTCCAAAGTCGATGGCGTTGACAATGATTGGGACAAATTTGCCGATTTTGCCACTTATGACAAATTCACCCGCGATTGGCTGGGCGCAGCGCGCGATTGCTTATCAGATACTGGCACGATTTGGGTGATTGGTTCATATCACAATATTTTTCGTGTCGGCGCGATTATGCAAGATTTGGGCTTTTGGATTTTGAACGATGTCATTTGGCGCAAAACCAACCCGATGCCAAATTTCAAAGGAACCCGCTTTACCAATGCCCATGAAACCATGATTTGGGCGACAAAATCGGCAAATCAAAAAAAATATACTTTCAATTATGACGCACTCAAAGTCTTGAACGATGACATTCAAATGCGATCTGATTGGTCAATTCCAATTTGTTCGGGCCATGAGAGGCTCAAAGATAAAGCTGGCAAGAAAGTCCACCCAACCCAAAAGCCCGAAGCGCTTCTGCACCGTATTATGATGGCAGCAACCAAGCCTAATGACATGATTTTAGACCCCTTTTTCGGGTCGGGTACAAGTGGCGCAGTCGCCAAATCACTGGGTCGGCGCTGGCTTGGGATAGAGCGCGATACCAACTATGCTTTGGCGGCAAATGAGCGCATCGCAAGGATTGTTCCATCCGCAAGCGGCGATGTAATTCCATTAAAATCCAAACGCGAAGAAGTGCGCATTCCGTTCGGCACATTAATCGAACAAGGCATTTTACGCGCAGGTGATGCGATTTATTCGCCTCGCGGTGAAAAAGCAGCACGGATTCATGCCGATGGCTCGATTTGCTTGGGTGAAATGACGGGTTCAATCCACCGCGTGGGCGCACTCGCGCAATCAAGCCCCGCTTGTAATGGCTGGACTTATTGGCATTTCAGGACTGACAAGGGCCTTGTGCCGATTGATGTGCTGCGCCACCAAATGCGCGCAAAAATGGCGGCTTGATTGCGCGCATATTTGCTGTAAATTGGCGCAATGAGCCGATATATTTCGAAGTCCAAGACCGAAACATTAGATATTCCCAAAACATTGGATTTGGCAAAAGAAGCTGTTGCGCTTGCGTTTCTTGCCAAAAATCGTGGACGGGCAATTTATGAGCCGACCAAGAAACTTGGGAAAATTCTTGCATCGCGATCAGCGGGTAAAGACGATGCCAGCAAAAAGCGGCTTTCGATTTTAACCCAAAGATGGCGCGAAATTGTGGGTGTGGAAACCGCGAAATTGTGCCAACCCGAAGCCATAAATGGCAAAACATTGGCGTTAAGAACCAATGCTGCGGCAGCTTTAGTGTTGCAAATGCGCGAAAAGGAAATTTTGGGGCTAGTGAGCCTCGCAATTGGTACTAATTTCAATAAACTACGGTTTATTCACGCGCCGACAAGCAAAGCCACGGCAAAAAAATTGCAAATCAAGCCGCTTGATGCCCATCAGAGTGCGCAGCTTGAAAAAAAACTCGAATGTGTGCAGTCTTTAGGGCTTAAAAACGCGATTCGAGTGCTAAATACCCATGTTCAAAACCGCTTATAGATTGTAAGCGTCGGGCATTAAACAAATCAATGTCAGGAGATATGAATTGACAACATCAAAACTTAAAACCCCAAAACTATTCGCGATTTGCGCCTTGAGCGCGCTCACGTTGGCGACTTTTTCAATGGTTTCTTGCTCCAAAAATGGCGCGAATTCGTCTTATGAAATACCTTCTGACATTGCACAAGGATCTGCTGATGCCAAAGTTGTGATGGTCGAATATGCCTCGGTCACCTGTCCTCACTGTGCCGATTTTGGCAAAGACATCATGCCAAGCATTAAGACTAAATATATTGATACTGGCAAAATCCGTTATGTATTCCGCGAATTTCCGACGCCGCCAATTGAAATCGCATCAGCAGGCCATTTATTGGCGCGTTGTGTTGCGCCAAATAAGCGTGAAGCAGTGCTCAATACTTTGATGACCCAACAACGCGAAATCGTAACCCAAGCTGCCGGGCCAAATGGTGCAAAACAAGCGCTTTTAAACATCGCGGCCTCGGTTGGCATGAGTGAAACTGATTTTGATAAATGTATGCAAGACGAAGCCAAATTGCAGACTTTGGTCGATATTCGCAATTATGCGATTGAAAAGGACAATATTGGCGGCACGCCGACAATTTTCGTAAATGGCAAAATAGTTCCACAACCAGTTGGTCGCGGTAATTATGTTGTTGAAGATGTAAGCAAATTGATTGATGAAGCGCTCGCAAAAACTGGCGGCGCGGCGAAATAAAATGCAATTGTGGCAAGAAAGACGAACAATGTATTCTAAACGCAAATTGCATTTAGCGACGATGTTTGCTTTTCTTGCGTTTTCAGGTTTGGCTTGGGGTGACGCGATTGCCCAGAAAGCGCCACAACAAAGCGGCGAGGCATTTGTCGGGCGCGCGACAGCGCCAGTGACATTGATTGAATATGGCTCTTTAACTTGTGGCCATTGCGCAGTTTTTCAAAATAACGTTTATCCGAGAATTAAAACTCGATACATCGATACTGGCAAAGTTCGCTATATTTTTCGCAGCCTGCCCACCGCACCAGCATCGCTTTCGGTTGGATTGCAAGTGATTGCCGATTGCGCGGGGGGCCATAGAAGATACGCCATTATTGACGCTTTTTTTGCCCAGCAACCTGAATTGATGGAAGCGGCAGGGCAACAGGACGGGGCATTGAATTTGGCGCTCACAATCGCAAGGCGCGCAGGCGGGCTAAGTGAAACAGCCGCCCGAGCGTGCGTGGCTGAGCAAAGCCGCGCCCAGGCGATTTTTGATATTGCCCAAGCCGGAACCGCGCAATTTCAATTGGACCACACTCCAACTTTGATTATCAATGGCGAAAAATTCGAACCAGCAGATGATAGCGAATACACAGTAGCCAATGTAAGCGCGGCATTGGATAATGCTTATAGGCTTGCGACGACGCCCACGACAAGGCGCAAGAAAAAGTGAAAATTACAGAAGTAAAAATCACTGGCTTTAAGTCTTTTGTCGATAGTGTCACTTTACCGATTGAGAGCGGTCTAACTGGCATTGTCGGGCCAAATGGTTGCGGCAAATCTAATGTGCTTGAGGCATTACGCTGGGTTATGGGCGCAACCAGTGCCAAAGCGCTGCGTGGCGGCGAAATGGACGATATTATTTTTTCTGGCACTGATACGCGCCCCTCTCGCGATATTGCCGAAGTGATTGTGCGGCTCGATAATCAAGATAGGTCAGCCCCCGAGCCATTTAATTCAGCGCCCAATATTGAAATTTCTAGGCGAATTCGCCGTGGCATTGGTTCAACATTTCGTATCAATGGCAAAGAAGTTCGCGCCCGCGATGTGCAGCTTATTTTCGCTGACGCCTCCTCTGGCGCAAACTCCCCGGCCCTAGTGCGCCAAGGCCAAATCGCCGAACTCATCAATGCCAAGCCTGAAAATCGCCGCCGATTATTGGAAGAAGCAGCCGGCATCGCTGGGCTGCAAGCACGGCGGCACGAGGCGCAAAATAAATTGGCGGCCACCGAAAATAATCTTGAGAGGGTGGCAGAGATTTTAGTCCATTTGGGCGAACAAATCTCAAGCCTCAAGAAACAAGCGCAAAAGGCCAATAAATATCGGGGTTTGGCGGCATATATAAGAGCCCATGAAATGTTCATTGCGCTTGATAGAATGCTTGCCATGCAAAAATCATTAGGCGATGTGCGACAGGATTATGATAGCGCAAATCAAATGGTGGGCGAATTTACAATTGCGCTTAATAAATCTGTGCGCGAGCTTGAAAATATTGAAAAACTAATCGGTGATGCGCGCCAGGAACAAGCAATTGCTGATGCCAATTTGCGGCGCTGGGAAGCAAAATCTATTGAAATTGAGCGCGATCTCAAGGAAATGAGTGAAAAATCGCAAAGCGCAATCGCCAATTTGCGGCGCATTGAATCTGACCAAACCCGGGAACAAGAATTACTTGCTGACGCGCAATTGAATTTTGACAAATGCGAATTGGAACTCGCGGGTCTTAGCGATAATTCAAGTTTGGACGCTGAAATTCTCGCTTTGGCCGAAATTGCAAAATCCGCAAACATTGAAGTCAGCGAGGCCGAAACCGAATTATCCAAGGCAATAAATCACAAAGCCGAAATTGAAGCCGAATATCGTAATTATTTGCGCACCAAAGAAAGATTATTGGCCGAAATTGCCAATAAAGACGCCCAGCATAAACAGGCATTGCAAAATCTTGCCGCTAAAGAAAGCCAAAATAACCAAAAAGCCGAAATTGAAACATTAAGGCTTGAGCTGGCAAAACACGAACAAAACTTCATTGACGCAAATTCCGAATTGGAGCGTTTCGGCCAATTCACAAATGAAAAAGAAACAACGCATAGCGAATTGGCGCAAAACCATGACGCACTCAACAATAAAAACAACCGCCTTAAATCCGAATTACAGGGCCTTAATGCTCTGATTGCAAATGCGCAAAAAATGGGCGCAAATCCTGCGCTCAATAGTATGCAAGTGAAATCTGGCTTTGAAAAAGCGCTTGCCGCTGCAATTGGTGAAGACATTGAAGCCAATATTGGCGATGTCGGGGATAATAAATGGGTCGGCGCGAGCGATATTGCGATTGATTGGGCCCGCGAAATCAAAGGTGAACTTACTGTGCTTGCTGATGTTGTGAGCGCGCCAATTGAGCTTTTGCCGCGCCTAAAATCCATTGCGATTGTTAGTGATGCGGTTTTTGAGAATACCCAAGCATTGTCGATTGGATTGCGCATTGTCACATTGCGAGGCGATTTACGGCGCTGGGACGGGCATATTAAAACCCGCGCCGCACTTCACCCAGCACAAGTGAAATTGGAGCAATTAAACCGCAAACAAGCAATCACGAGCGAATTGGCGGATTTGCAAAGCAAATTGGCGCAAAGTTCGGCTGCGCTTGCGATGGCGAAATCCGACCTGCAAACCCATAAGAATAATAGCGCAGCGGCGCGCGCCAAACTGCCGCAAATATTGCAAGAATTAAATAAAGCGCGTGAAAAATTGTCGCAGCAAATCGCGAAAAACAAGCAATGCGATGATGAAATTATTGCCGCTCGTTCGCGTTTAATTTCGTTAGAGCAAGATTTAGTTCAAGCCAAAACCAATCATGATGAGTTTCAAAGCCGCGAAACCGAATTTGACGAAGCTGCAATCGCAATTGTCGATGACAAAGCCCAAGCCGTGCTACAAATCGCCAATATTGCCCGCGACGCTTTGAGCATCGCCAAATCCAATTTGCAATCAAGACAAATCAACGCCCAAGCCCGCAAGGAAGCCAGCGCCAATTTATTGACACAAAAACAAGGCTGGCAAAGCCGAATGGCGAATGCACAAAACCGCCTTGACGCGCTCAGCAAAGACGAAGCCCTACACAAAAAACTTGTGGCCGAACTTGCCGCCAAACCCCAAGAAATCGAAGCTCGCAAGCAAGCAATACTGAATGAGCTACCAGTAATTGAAACCCGTAAACGCAAAGCCGATGATGAAATCGCTGCCATTGAAAGCAAAATTCGCCTTGCCGCCGCCGATGTTAAATCAAATGAGCAACAGCTTAATCACGCTTCCGAAGCCGTGAATACTGCCGATTTTATGCTCAAAACCTGGCTAGATAGAATTGAAGAACATAAAACCAATATTGCCAATAATTTCTTCATTGAACCCGAAGTTCTCGAAGCGCAAACCAAAGAGGCACTGGCGAACCAATTTGCATCCATGACGCTTGAACTAGCGCAAAAACGCCTCAGCAAAGCGCTGCAAGAGCGTGAAGAATTGGGTGGTGTCAATTTGACTGCCGATGATGAATTGGTGGAAATTACTGCGCGCACTGAAAACCTTGAACATGAGCGCAATGAGCTTTTGGGCGCTTTGGCCAAACTTCGCAAAGCCATCGATGAAATTAACGCCGAGGGCCATGAAAAATTACTGGCGGCGTTTGAAGTTGTAAACGCCCATTTCACCCAATTATTCACGGCCTTGTTTGATGGCGGCGCGGCGCACCTCAGTTTGAGCGAAACCGATGATCCACTTGGCGGCGGCCTCGAAGTTTATGCTTGCCCACCTGGAAAACGCCTGCAAAACATGAATTTATTGAGCGGCGGAGAACAAGCCTTAACTGCTTGCGCCCTTATATTCGCGGTATTTCTTTCGAACCCCGCACCAATTTCCGTGCTCGATGAAATTGATGCACCACTTGACGATGCAAATGTCGATAGATTCTGTCGTCTGTTGCAAGAAATGGTAAAACGCACCGATACCAAATTCGTAGTAATCACCCACCACCCAATAACAATGGCAAAAATGGACCGGCTGTTCGGCGTTACAATGGCCGAGCGCGGCGTAAGCCAAGTGGTAGCAGTGGACCTAGCAAAAGCCGAAGCAATGATTGAGGCGGCTTGAGCGATAGGCGATAAATGGCTGCATTTTATACCTGCGAAAACAGCACCAAATCGGCTTGACTAATTATGGTGCTGTCTCTAGTTATCGCGGCGTTCTAAATCGGTGGTTTTAGCGCATTTTGAGGGCATTTTATGGACGAACATCAAGAAGTTCAAAATGAAGCTGCACTCAAAGAACTGAGCCATAAAGTAGCAAAGGCGCAGGAATCGCGCAAAGAGGCCGAGCCGCAAGTTCAGGCTAATTCCAAGGGCATGGCGCTTGGTATGCGAATGGCTTCGGAGTTTGTTTCTGCCATTTTGGTGGGCGGGCTATTTGGATTTGGTTTTGATTATTGGTTAAAGTCAACGCCATTGGGAATGTTGGCTGGTTTGGGTTTGGGTTTTGCTGCGGGTGTGATGAATTTAATTCGGGCATCAAAAGAATATAGCGCTTCGGTTCCAGTTGGATCTGATTTGCCGCCTGAGAATAAAGTAGAATAGTGGAGTAAAATATTGTCAAACGATCCAATGCATCAATTCCATATTGAGCCTATTATTCCAATGGAATTGGGCGGTTTTGACATATCGTTTTCAAACGCCAGCATTTTCTTGCTATTGGGCGCCGCTTTGCCTGCTGCCTTTTTGCTCGCGTCATCAGCAAAAGCGGCTTTGGTTCCTTCGCGCTTACAATTGATTGGCGAAAGCGCGTATAATTTTGTGCATGGCAATTTATATGGTGCAGCAGGGCAATTGGGCGTGAAAATGTTTTTTCCGCTGGTTATGGCATTGTTTTTGTTCATTTTTACCACAAATATGGTCGGGCTTTTTGCCTATAATTTCACACCAACCAGCCAAATTGTGGTTACAGCGACCATGGCTTTGATTGTGTTTTTCACGGTCATTATTGTGGGATTTGCCAAAAACGGCCTGAAGTTTTTCAAAATATTTTTCCCATCTGGCGTGCCATGGGTCTTGTATTTTATTGTTACTCCAATTGAAATAATCTCGTTCTTTTCGCGGCCATTAAGCCATTCGGTTCGTCTGTGGGCAAATATTTTTGCAGGCCACGTTTTGGTGAAAGTGTTTGCGGGTTTTGTGCCGGCGATGTTTGCTGCTGGCGCAATTGGAATTGCGGGTTCGATACTGCCATTTGTGATGACAATTGCACTATACGGCCTCGAAACGCTGGTTGCCTTCTTGCAAGCCTTTGTTTTTTCGCTATTAACGTGCCTTTATTTGAACGATGCCCTGCACGCTGGGGATCACTAATTTTAACCAATCAATTTTTTGATTACAACAGGAGAAGAAAATGGACGCAGAAGCTGCAAAACTAATTGGTGCTGGCCTTGCTTGTTTTGGCATGATCGGTGCCGCTATTGGCGTTGGCAATATTTTTGGAAGCTATCTTGAAGGTTCGCTTCGCAACCCATCAGCCGCACAAGGTCAATATTCGACACTTATTTTCGGCTTTGCGGTTACCGAAGCATTGGGTATTTTCTCGCTATTGATCGCTCTATTGCTTCTATTCGTAGTTTAATAAGAACCGCGGAAACAAAACCAAATGACTGAAGCTACGCATAGTGCAGTAGAGGGTGCGAAAGCATCCTTTCCTCCTTTTGATACCAACCTCTTTTCGCACCAAATTTTTTGGTTTGCGATTGCATTTGGCGCTTTATATTTGGTTTTGGCTTTTGTCATTTTGCCGCGCATTGGCGCAACTTTGGGGCAGCGCAAATCCACTATTGAGGACGATTTGAAAAAGGCTGCCGAGGAGACCGAAGCTGCACAAAGCGCAAAGCAATTGGCGGAACAAGCACAAACCGAAGCTCGCAACACTGCGCGTGCAACCCTCGAAGTCATGCGCAAAACCATTCTTGACGAAAATACAAAAGCCCAAAGCGCAGCAGCCGAGCAAAGCGCCGCGAGCATGCATGCCGCCGAAGCGCAAATAGCGGCGCAAAAATCTGCGGCAAAAGCGGCGATTTCGGCCGAAGTTTCGTCAATTGCTTCTGAAATATATTCGGCGCTAATCGGCAAAGCGCCGACCGCGGCAATTATCAAAAAGGGTGCAAACTAATGTTAGAATTTGATGCAACTCTTGTGGCCGCCCTCGCCTTTTTCGCATTTATTGGGATTTTGCTTTATCTAAAATTACCGGGCACAATCGCCAAGGGCCTCGATGCGCAAGCAGAGGCAATTGCCAAGGAATTGGACCAAGCCCGTCAATTGCGTTTGGAAGCCGAGAAACTGCGTCAAAGCTATGTAGATCAGCAAAACGAAGCCCAAGCCCAAGCCAATGCATTGATTGCACAGGCTAAAGCTGACGCAAAAACCCTCAAGGCTCAAGCTAAAATTCAATTGGAAGCCGATATTGCTGCGAAAACTAAAGCCGCAACTGAGGCAATCAAGCGCGCCGAGCAAGTGGCAATCGCTGAAGTTCGCGCCCACACTGCTGAGGCTGCGGTTGCAATCGCTGAACGCATGATTATTGCTGGTGCTGATGGCAAAAGCGCTGACGCTTTATTGGCACGTTCATTCAAAACGATTGAAACCAAGCTCGCGAATTAAATTCCAATTCATCGGCGATAATTCACATTACAAAAAAAGCAGCCCCCGATAATTTTGCTTGACCTAAGCAAATGAAAAGGCCAAATACGAATTCTCGCGGGAGAGTGTAGTCAATTGCATTACCGCCGAAGGAGCAACCGCGCCCCGGAAACTCTCAGGCAAAAGGACCGTGATAATTATAGAAGCTGGAGAGTGTGAAGGTTCGCCTTCGCCGCCGAAGGAGCAAGCCGCTGATGCGGTCAAATCTCTCAGGTAAATGCACAGCGGGGCGCGATTTGGGTGGTTAATTCTGCCATATTGCGCTTGGGGTATATATTAATGTCCGAACAATTAAGAACAACGCCTTTGACCGACCTGTGGAGTGAAATGGGTGGCAAAATGGTCGAATTTGCGGGCTATAATATGCCGGTGCAATTCCCTGATGGCGTGGTCAAAGAACATTTATGGACAAGAGAAAACGCGGGGCTGTTTGACGTTTCGCACATGGGGCCAGCCTTCGCGTCGCTTGACGATAAAACTGGTCTAAGCGCTGAAGAAGCGCATAATAAAATCGCCAAAATATTTGAGCAAGTGTTGCCATGCGACATTCAAGGGCTCGCGCGTGGACAAATTCGTTATACAACCCTTTTGAACAATGACGGCGGCGTGATTGATGATTTGATGATTGGCCGCGGCAAATCCGATTATGAACAAGGCAGCCTTTATGTCGTCGTAAATGCCGGCGGCAAAGAGGAAGATTTCAAGATTTTCAATGAAATTTCCAAAGGCGTCGCCACCGTGAAACGCTGGGATGAAAACGCACTTATCGCCCTTCAAGGCCCAAAAGCGGTGGAAGTTATTAAGACCCTAGCACCTGATGCGGCTAATCTTTCCTTTATGTCGTATAATGGCTTCAAGACCGAATTAGGTGGGGTTGTAATTGCTCGCTCTGGTTATACTGGCGAAGATGGTTTCGAGATATTAATTAAGGCCGAAAATGCGGTGAATATAACCGAATTTCTACTAAAAAATAAAAATGTAAAACCAATTGGCCTTGGTGCGCGTGATAGTTTGCGCCTTGAAGCTGGGCTATGCCTATATGGCCATGATCTTGACCAAACCATAAGCCCGATTGAAGCTGGCCTTGCTTGGACTATTCAAAAATGCCGCCGTGAACGTGCTGATTTTCCGGGCGCAAGTCGCATTTTGGACGAAATTACCAATAAGCCGAGCCGCAAACGCATTGGTATAGAGTTTCTCGATAGAGCGCCTGCGCGAGAAGGCACAATAATCCAAAACCAAAATGGTGATGACATTGGTATTGTAACATCTGGTGGTTTTAGCCCAAGCCTAAATGTGCCAATTGCAATGGGTTATGTCGCCACCGAATTTGCAACTATTGGCACGCAGATAAGATTGATGGTGCGCGGAACTGCGCGCGATGCAAGGGTTTGCGCGATGACATTTGTGCCACATAATTATTTCAAGTCTGAGTCAAACTATAATAGGAGCCAAAAATGAGCGTAAAATTTACAAAAGACCACGAATGGGTTGCCTTGGACGGTGACATTGCCACAATTGGCATTTCTGCGTTCGCCGCCGAACAATTGGGCGATGTGGTTTATGTTGAACTTCCTGCAGTGGGCAAGAACTTCAACCAAGGCGATGCAATGGCGGTTGTCGAAAGCGTGAAAGCCGCATCAGACGTTTATGCGCCAGTTTCAGGCGAAATTGTCGAGGTGAATGACGCACTGGTTGATGCGCCGCAAATCGTAAACGAATGTGGCACTGGCCCCGAAGGCTGGTTCGTGAAAATGAAATTAAGCGACCAATCGCAATTGGACGCTTTGATGGATTTGGCCGCCTATAAAACTTTCATAGAATCATAGGTTAAGCCATGCGTTATTTGCCGTTAAGCGATGAAAATCGCCAATCCATGCTCGGTGCAATTGGTGCCAAAAACGTCGATGATTTTTTTACCGACATACCGGTTTTCGCGCGTCTAAATGCGCCAATTGCCGAATTGCCAAGCCATAAAACCGAGCTTGAGGTTTCACGCCATTTAAGCGCAATGGCCGCCAAAAATGTCGCTGCGGGATCTGTGCCGTTTTTTTGCGGCGCTGGGGCGTATCGCCATCATGTGCCGGCCAGTGTGGATCATATTATCCAGCGCTCAGAGTTTTTGACAACTTATACGCCATATCAGCCAGAAATTGCGCAAGGCACATTGCAGACGTTGTTTGAGTTTCAAACCCAAGTCGCGCGCTTGCTTGATTGTGAAGTCGCCAATGCCTCAATGTATGATGGCTCAACTGCTTGCGCCGAAGCGGTGGTTATGGCGGCGCGGGTCACAAAGCGCAATAAAATCATCATTTCCGGCGGAGTTCATCCACATTATGTTGCCGCGGCCCAGACTTTGGCGCAGAACATTGGCCTTGAAATTATGGTGCTTGATGCTTCAATTGATGATGAAAAGGCAGTTATTGCGCATTTGGCATCGGACATTGCTTGCGTAGTTGTTTCTTGCCCCAATGTTTTCGGCACAATCAGCGATTTAAGCGACATAAGCCGCGCCGCACAAGCGCAGGGGTCGTTGGTCGTTGGTGTGTTCACCGAAGTTATGGCTTTTGGCCTGATAGAGCCTCTGGGTGCGATGGGTTGCGATATTGTGGTCGGTGAAGGGCAATCAATTGGCAATGCCCTTAATTTTGGCGGGCCCTATGTTGGGCTATTTGCCACGCGTGAGAAATATATGCGGCAAATGCCGGGGCGTTTGGCTGGTGAAACTGTGGATTTGGACGGCAATCGTGGTTTTGTCCTAACCCTTTCCACCCGCGAACAACACATAAGACGCGAAAAGGCAACTTCAAATATTTGCACCAATTCAGGACTTTGTGCCTTGGCCTTCACAGTGCATCTTAGCTTGCTGGGGCAAAAAGGCTTGGGGCAAGTTGCCGCAAAATGCCACGAAATGGCGGTGGAAGTTGCGCAAGCCTTGGAAAGCATTGATAGGGTCACGGTTTTGACAGAAGCATTCTTCAATGAAATTGCGGTTTCGTTGCCCAAACCAGCGGCCCAGGTGGTCGATGAATTGGCGGCAAAAGGCGTGCTGGGCGGTGTGCCATATTCACGGCTTGACCCGAATTGTTCAGCGCAAATGCGCAATGTGCTTTTGGTGGCAGCAACCGAAACCAATACAAAGGACGACATAAGGGCGCTTGCAGATGCTTTGAAGGAGGTTTTGTAATGGAAAATACGACTTCGGGCGCAATAGGTCTTTTACAAAAAACCGAGCTTTTGTTTGAATATGGGCGATTGGATGTAAGCGGCGTTGATGTTACGCCAATTGCCAACCCGCAAACTCGCCTCGGCAAGATGAAACGCCAACAAAATCCGCAATTACCGGGCCTCACCGAGCCTGAAGCCGTGCGCCATTATGTAAGGCTGTCACAACGCAATTACGCGATTGATTTGGGCATGTTTCCACTTGGCTCTTGCACCATGAAACACAACCCACGTCTAAATGAAGCTATGGCGCGTTTAGCGGGCTTTGCCGATATTCACCCATTGCAGCCACAATCAACAGTTCAAGGCGCATTAGAATTGATGCATGAGCTCAGTTTTTGGCTCACCACCCTCACTGGTATGCAAGCCGTCGCGCTTTCGCCCAAGGCAGGTGCGCATGGCGAACAATGCGGTATGTTGGCAATACGCGCGGCTTTGGACGCCAATGGCCAGCAACATCGGCGCCGCGTGCTGGTCCCAAAATCCGCACATGGCACCAATCCCGCCACTGCCGCGCAATGTGGTTTCACGGTCGATGAAATCGGGCAAACCGCCAATGGACGGGTTGATTTTGCCGATTTTTACGCAAAATTGGGTGATGATGTTGCCGCAGTTATGATAACCAACCCCAATACTTGCGGGCTGTTTGAGCCGCAAATCAAGGAAATTGCCGATGCAATTCACGCTGCGGGCGGTTATTTTTATTGCGATGGCGCAAATTTCAATGCGATTGTTGGCAAAGTGAAAATCGCCGAACTTGGTGTTGATGCGATGCATATCAATTTACACAAAACTTTTTCCACACCGCATGGCGGCGGTGGCCCAGGCTCTGGCCCAACAGTATTGTCCACCGCACTCGCGCCATTCGCGCCCGTGCCTTTGGTGGTTAAAACTGCAAATGGCTTTGAACTTGTGGAGAATGCAAGCGGTGAGGCCGAGCAGGCTTTTGGGCGCATGGTGGCGTTTCATGGGCAAATGGGAATGTATGTTCGCGCTCTGGCCTACATGCTATCGCACGGCGGCGACGGCCTAAAACAAGTGGCCGAAGATGCGGTATTGAACGCCAATTATATTTTGGCCTCGCTAAAAGACGTAATGTCACCCGCGTTTGACGGCTATTGCATGCATGAGGCTTTGTTTGATGATAGTTTCTTGGAAGGAACTGGCGTTACCACGCTTGATTTTGCTAAAGCCATGATCGACGAAGGTTTCCACCCCATGACCATGTATTTCCCATTGGTAGTGCATGGTGCGATGCTTATTGAACCAACCGAAACCGAAAGCAAAAACACACTCGATGGCTTTATTGCTTCTACGCGGGCATTGGCTGTGGCGGCACGCTCGAATGACATCAGCAAGTTTGACCATGCGCCGCATCTGGCACCAAGCAAACGCCTTGATGAAGTTATGGCGGCTCGAAAGCCAGTATTGAAATATGTATAAGCAAGTCGGTTAGATTACGCGGTGGGGCGCTCTAATATTCAAAAGAAAAGGGTCGTTCCAGTTTTAACCGAAACGACCCCACTCTCTTGATTACTCAAGAGTATGAACTAATGTTACAAGTAATCGCTTAATTGCGCTAGCCCCAACCCATAGCAATCGACCAATCCGAACCCCACCATTTTACTGGCTCATTCTAGTTTTATCGCATCACTACTTATCAGAACTCTAGTCATTAGCTCATGATGGAAGTTTATACCTGAATTTGAATTTGACAAGTGTTTTTTTGTCGCACCTGTTTTTTGACTAAATCAAAGCGAATCAGTAGTTTAGCCTGATTTGAACAAAATCCGCAAAAACTTATCCACAGCTTTTTTAACGCTTCGCTATTGGTTTTCACAATTAAAACCCAAAGATATTGCTTGGCAAAGGCCGCGATTCACTAGAAGTTCTCGCTAAATCGCGAATTTGCTTTGCCTCGGGAGATAAAAATGGGATCTGGTATTTTTTCTTTAGTGTTTTTGTTTTTGGCGGCGGTTTTTGTTGCTGCCACCATTAAAATTGTTCCTCAAGGCTATCAATTCACAGTTGAAAGATTTGGTCGCATTACTCGCATTCTTAACCCCGGAATCGCGTTTCTAATGCCATTTGTTGAAGTTGTGGGTCGCAAAATCTCAATGATGGAAGCGGTGTTTGATGTACAGCGTCAGGAAGTTATCACGCGTGACAATGCGATGGTAAGTTGTGATGCAGTTGTCTTCACCCAAGTTTATGATGCCGCAAAAGCTGCATATGAAGTTGAGAATTTACGTCTTGCTATAAGCAATCTGGTTTTGACCAATTTACGGACAGTTGTCGGCTCCATGGAGCTTGACGAAGTATTGTCGCAACGTGATCAAATCAACACCAAATTATTGCTTACAATTGACAGCGCGACCACACCTTGGGGCGTGAAAGTTGTGCGGATTGAAATTAAGGACATTACGCCGCCCGCCAATTTGCTTGAAGCAATGGCGCGGCAAATGAAAGCTGAGCGTGATAAACGCGCAGAAATCACTGAGGCCGAAGGTTCCAGAGCCGCCGCAATTTTGCGTGCTGAGGGCCACAAGCAAGCCACGATTTTGGAGGCTGAAGCGCGCAAAGAAGCCGCTTACCGCGACGCAGAAGCGCGCGAGCGCTCTGCCGCTGCCGCAGCCACCGCAACCACCACTGTTTCCAAGGCAATAGCCGGTGGTGATATTCAGGCGATAAATTACTTCTTGGCGCAAAAGTATATTGAAGCGTTTTCGCTTTTGGCGTCATCACCACAACAACGCACCGTTATCATACCAACTGATTTGGCAGCTTTGGGCGGTGCGGTTGAAGGCGTTCGCGCCTTGCTCGACAGCGCCACACCTAATGCCACGGCGGTTCCGCCAACCAAAAGGAGTTAGAAATTGGACATTATTGAACTTTTTGGTGCGCACCCATTTTGGGCATGGATGACCTTGGCCGCCATTCTACTTGCAGCGGAGCTGATGACCGGAACCACTTATCTACTTTGGTTTAGTGTAGCTGCCGGCATTACTGCACTTATCCTGTCAGTCATCCCCAATCAAACTTTGGCGTTTGACGTGATATTATTTGCAATTTTGTCTTTCTGCACAGTTTTTGCGGGAATTAAGTTTTTTCCATTTACAGGTAAAATACACAAAAATGACATCAATGATCCGCATAGCCGTTTATTGGGCGAAACCGTGGTCGTGCTTGAAGATTTCCATTCAGGCATTGGCGCGGTAAAAGTAGGTGATACTCGTTGGCGCGCTTTGTGCGCTGAGGGCAACCCCAAGGCGGGCGATGTGGTTAAAGTCTCGAAAGTTGATGGCGCGACGCTTTTCATTTCCCCTTGCCATTAAACCCATTATTTGCGCCTTTTGCGAGCAAATAAGCGCCATAGGTAGGGTCAAACTTGGGTGCTGCTAATATTGGTTTGGTCCAAGGCGCTAACCACTGTGCGAGTCTTTGCGCCATGCCACCTACCATGCATATTTTTTCTGCGCCCAATTGGTTAAGCCTGTAAATTATTCGCTCCAAATCTTGGGCAGCGGTGGCGGCCAAGTTTCGCGCCACTTCATCGCCTTTGTCGGCAAAATCCATGATGATAGGCGCAAATTTGCCATAGTCTTTGGGCTTGGCAGTTTTGACCCAAGCGACAACATCACTTGGCTTGCCGCCAAATTCACTTAGCAAAAAATTGGTCAAATCAGTGCAAGGGCCAATGCCGTCATAAGCCAGCAAGCAGGCTTTAAGAGCAGCTCGGCCTAAAGCCGCCGAGGAACCATGGTCACTTAATTCAAAGCCATGACCGCCAATCTGATGAGCTTTATTGCCCAATATGGCATAACCACAGCTACCAGTGCCACTAATTATTATTCCGCCATCTTTGCCGTCAAATGCAGCAAGGCAGGCAATATGCGCGTCGCTTGAAATATTGATATAGCCAAAATTAGGTGCGCATTCTTGAAAGGCGCTGCAAACCTGTTTTGATGATACACCCGCCGCACCAATTCCAATAGCGACGCGTGAGAAATTATCAGCTTCAAGGCCATTTTTTACCAGACATTGGTTGGTGGCTTCGATGATATTGTGCCACGCAACATCAAACCCCAGCCTCACATTAGCGGGCCCGCTTTGCCCCTCGCCGAGAACATTGCCTTTGGCATCATAAAGACGCGCACGGCAATTTGTTCCTCCGCCGTCTATTCCGACATAAAATGAAAATGGTAGCTCCAAAATCGCACCTGCAAACAACGATGATTCATAAGCCGATTTTTGCTTCGCACAAGTCCTCGCGCGATAATTGGCATAACTCATTGATAATTTCATTGATATTGAGTGCCACAAAAAAAAGCCGCCGAAGGAAACCCACGGCGGCATTTTTTTTTACAATGCAGAAGCGACTATGCTTCGTCAGTAAATATCGGGCCTGAATCTTTGCCTTTGGCATCGACATCGCGGTCCACAAATTCAATGATAGCGACACTAGCATTATCACCGTGGCGGAAGCCAGCTTTCATAATACGCAAATAACCACCTTGACGATCTTTGTAGCGTGGGCCAATTGTGTCAAACAATTTTTTGGTTTGGTCTTCATCGCGCATACGCGCAATTACCAAACGCCGTGCTGCCAAATCGCCTTTTTTTGCCAATGTTACCAAACGCTCAACAACTGGGCGAAGCTCTTTGGCTTTTGGCAAAGTGGTGGTGATTTGTTCGTGTTTAATCAATGCCGCAGCCATATTGGCGAACATCGCATCGCGGTGTTCATGGGTGCGGTTTAATTTGCGTTGACCGTGTCCGTGACGCATTTTCCTACTCCTGCTCTTAGTCTTTTTGCTAAGACGCTAAATTGTTTACATTTGATCTTCGAATTTTTTGGCAAGCTCATCAATATGCTCTGGTGGCCAATTTGGCGCATCCATACCAAGGTGAAGGCCCATTTGCGCCAATACTTCTTTGATTTCGTTCAATGATTTGCGGCCAAAGTTAGGAGTTCTAAGCATTTCGCCTTCGGTTCTTTGAATCAAATCGCCGATATAAATAATATTGTCGTTTTTCAAGCAATTCGCCGAACGAACTGACAATTCCAATTCCTCAACCCGTTTCAATAGACCCGGATTAAATGGCAATTCAGGGCGGCTATCTTCAACTTTTTTGCCTTTGGCTTCTTCAAAATTGATGAATACTTCAAGCTGGTCCTGGATAATACGCGCAGCATAAGCCACCGCATCTTCGGGGCTGATTGCGCCATTGGTTTCGATTTCGAGAACCAAACGATCATAGTCCAAAACTTGGCCCGAACGAGTATTTTCAACTTTATAGGCAACGCGTTTTACTGGGCTATAAAGCGCATCAACCGCAATCAGGCCAATTTGTGCGTCTTCTGCACGGTTTGAACCCGCCGAAACATAGCCTTTACCAGCTTCAACCGTCAATTCCATGCGGATTTCGGCGCCAACATCGAGAGTACAAATAACTTGCTCTGGGTTTAGGATTTCAATATCCGAACCAGTTTCAATTTGCCCAGCGACCACTTCACCAGGGCCAGTTGCGCGCAACAACATACGTTTTGGGCCATCGGCGTGCATTACAAGTGAAACGCCTTTAATGTTCAAAACAATGTCAGTTACGTCTTCACGGACACCAGCAAGTGACGAAAATTCATGGAGAACGCCATCAATTTGCACCGCAGTAACCGCAGCACCGCGCAATGATGACATAAGCACGCGGCGAAGCGCATTGCCAATTGTCATGCCAAAACCACGCTCGAACGGCTCGGCAATTAGTTTTGCTTTGCGGCTTGGGTCAAAACCATGTTCGACCACTGGCTTGTCAGGGCGAATAAGCTCTTTCCAATTTTTCTCTAATACTGGTGGAGTGTTTTCTTCTTCATTCATATCGAAACCATATTTCTGCTTAAATTGAAACCAACAAATTGATGAAGTGCTTCATAAAATTCTATTACACGCGGCGGCGTTTTGGTGGACGGCAACCATTGTGCGGAATTGGGGTTACATCGCGAATGGATGTAACGGTAAAGCCCACAGTTTGCAAAGCGCGCAAAGCGCTTTCGCGGCCCGAACCTGGGCCACAAACGCTTACTTCGACAGTGCGAAGGCCATGCTCGGCAGCTTTACGACCAGCTTCTTCGGCGGCGACCTGCGCAGCATAAGGTGTCGATTTACGTGAACCTTTGAACCCCATCATACCAGCAGATGCCCAGGCAATTGTATTGCCCTGAGTATCGGCGATGGTAATCATAGTGTTGTTAAAACTTGCATTGACGTGAACAACACCAGTCGAGATGTTTTTACGTTCCTTACGCTTAAGGCGTGTGGTATCTTTTGCCATTATCTATCTCAAATACTATTTGCGAGTTGCTTGTTTTTTGCCAGCAATCGCTTTTGCTGGGCCTTTGCGAGTGCGCGCGTTGGTGTGGGTGCGCTGACCACGGACAGGAAGCCCGCGACGGTGGCGCAAACCGCGATAGCAGCCCAAATCCATAAGACGTTTCACATTGATCGAAACTTCACGGCGAAGATCCCCTTCAACCACATAATCTTTGTCGATTGCTTCGCGGATTTGCAAAACTTCGGCATCGGTTAATTGGCTTACGCGGCGATCATCAGCAATTGTGACTTTTTCGCAAATTTCCTTGGCCATCGCAGGGCCAATTCCATGAATATATTGAAGCGCAATAATTACGCGCTTATTAGATGGTATGTTAACACCGGCAATACGGGCCACAGATTCACTCTCCAACAATGCCAAAAAGGCTGGTTTTTTGCCGATATTATTCAATAAGGCAAGGTTAACGCAAGAAATGCGCAACTGTAAATCACCCTCCGCCAATTTAGATTGGAATCAACAGGTCAAGCAGTTGCGCTTGCGCGAATTAAATTGTTGTGGTTTCTATAAAGAAAGATTCGTTTTGGTCAAGTCAACGCACTGTTAGATTGCAAGCACACCAGTAATAAAGTGCAGCTATTTTGAAAAAGGCCTCGCGCGAGCAATTATTAGCGCAAAGGAAATTTCAATAGCGCCAACTGCGAGAGCAAGTCCAGCCGCTGATGTCCAACCTAGCCAAACTGCGGCAAATCCAAGCGCCAACAGCGTAAATCCAAGTAGGACATAATGCATCATTCCGTAAAGTGTTTGAAAACTAAGGTAGCGCGCGCCGATCGCCATTGACGTGAAAGCAAAAAAAGCGACTTGATTTGATGGAGCTAATAAGAATCCCGCAAGCATTCCAAGTAAAATGACTGGCACAGTCTGAAGGCCAAGCCAAATCAATTTATTTTCTTTATCCGCCGCACACAGCTTAAAGAGCTTGGTTTCAATGAAACTGGACAGCGTGTTAATCGTCATTCCGCCAAAAAATAGCGCCAGCATCGCGATTTTCATATTGCCGCCAAGCGCGATAACGCCCGACAATATCCATATAGTTCCTGATACAGCCACACCAACTGCCCCGTTGGCAAAGGCCCGCCGTGCGTCAGCCTGAGCTTCGATAATATTCATCAAGATTTGCCTTTCGTGTTTGTTGTGTATTCGTAAGGCGCATGCCGAGGAATTTCAAGCGAACTTATTGACCGCACCATCGGAAAAATTGCCTCGTTTAATATCTACACTTGATAATCTACCAAATCATAGAAAAATCGGTGTTTATTATGCTTGTCGCTGATGTTCGTCGCGATATGCAATCACTCTTAGAATTGCGCATTTTGCGTTAGGGCGCATTGGGATTAAGCCAAAACTCTATCTATTTCCGCCGAGACTTCTTTAATACTCGCCATGCCATCGACTTCTCTAATCAAGTTTCGGGCTTCATAAAACGGCAATAACGGCGCGGTTTGTTGATTATATGCAACAAGCCGTTTTACATAAACTTCGGGATTATCATCGGAACGGCCTTGCTGCTCAAAGCGCAAAGAAATGCGGTTCACCAATGCAACTTCATCCACCACTAGGCGAATTACGTGGTCAATTTTTTGACCTTTTTGCGCCAATAATTCATCAAGCGCCTCGGCTTGGGCCACGGTTCTGGGAAAGCCATCGAAAATAAAGCCTTTGGCATTGGGGTTCATCTCCAATTGCTCAGCAATCAAAGCAATTACGATTTCATCAGAAACCAATGCGCCCTCGTCAAGAATCGAAGCCACTTGCTTTCCAAGCTCGGAACCAGATGCCCTCGCCGCGCGCAACATATCACCAGTTGCGAGCTGGATAAAGCCTTTCTCATCGACTAATCTTTTTGCCTGTGTTCCCTTGCCTGCCGCTGGAGGCCCAAAAAGAATCAAGTTCATTGATAACCCCCAAAAACGATGCTTTAGCGTTTGCGACCGCGCAATTTTGATTTTTTCGCGAGGCCCTCATATTGGTGAGCCAACATATGCGACTGGATTTGGCTTACGGTATCAATAGTGACTGAAACCACAATCAAAATCGAAGTTCCGCCTAAGCTAAAGGCCGAGCCAACCCCTGCGAACACCATTTCAGGCACAAGGCAAACTAGCACCAAAAACGTGCCGCCAATAACTGTTAGCCGGGTCAATACTTTATCCAAATATTGCGCGGTTTTGGCACCGGGGCGAATACCTGGTAAAAAGCCGCCATTTTTACGTAAATTATCGGCGGTTTCGTCAACATTGAAAATGATTGACGTATAAAATACCGCGAAGAACATAATTAGCGCCGCATAAATAACCATAAACAAAGGTTTGCCGTGGGTCATCGCGCCCGCCGCATTGCGTATCCATTCTTGCGCCACTTGCCACCATTGTGCAGCCGACGAATTTTCAGGGCTTGCACCAATTATCCCCACAATTGTCGCAGGAATCATCAAAAGCGACGAGGCAAAAATCGGTGGAATTACCCCCGCAGTATTGACTTTTAAGGGCAGAAACGAAGTGTCGCCTTGATAAACTTTGTTGCCGACTTGGCGTTTCGGATATTGTATAACCACCCGCCTTTGCGATCTTTCAACAAAAACAATCAAGATAATTGCCAAAGCCAAAACCGCAGTCATCGCAAGCATCGCAAAACCCGAAAGCGAACCTTGTTGCAATAATTCCAAAGACCCCCAAATAGAACGCGGAAGTTCGGCGACAATACCTGCAAAAATAATCAATGATACGCCATTGCCAATGCCGCGCGCAGTTATTTGCTCACCGAGCCACATCAAGAATAATGTACCGCCAGTAAGAGTTATCACCGTTGAGATTTCAAACATCAGGCCAGGATCAGTCACAACATTTGGCGAACCTTCGAGGCCCTTGGCAATTGAAAATGATTGCACAATAGCCAAAACCACCGTCAAATAACGGGTAATTTGCGTCATTTGTTGGCGGCCCGATTCACCATCTTTTTTCATGGTTTCAAGTCGGCCCGGAAATGATGCCAAAAGCTGAATAATGATGGACGCCGAGATATATGGCATGACGTTTAAGGCAAATATCGCCAAACGCTCAACCGCGCCGCCTGAAAAAGTATTAAACATGCCCAAAACGCCGTTTTGAGCCAATTTGAACGCTTCTTGGAAGGCGACTAAATCAATGCCCGGAATTGGCAAGAAAGTGCCAAGCCGATAAACCAACAATGCGCCAATGGTGAACCAAATGCGGCTATGAAGGTCCTTCGCTTTGCTGAAAGACGAAAAATTGAGATTGGCGGCGAGTTGTTCTGCAGCAGATGCCATAAGGTCACACTTTCGAGTTGGTCAGCTTCGACCTTTGTTTTGGCCCATGAAAGCCACAAAGACTACAATAAAACCAGAGGCTTTAATATTGTGGTCTTTTCACAAAACTCAAGCTATTTTATTGTTCTTTCGCAGCTTTCTTTGCTTGGGTCACAGTGACGCTACCGCCTTTGGCTTCGATTGCAGCAATTGCAGCAGCAGAAGCACCCGCGACCACTAAATTGACTTTGCTGTGGAGTTCACCACGACCAAGAATACGAATTCCGTCTTTGGCTCGGCGAACCACGCCATTTGCCACCAATGTAGCTTCATCAATGGTTTTGGACACGTCTAATTTGCCAGCAGCAATTGCGGTTTCTAAATCCGAGAGGTTCAACCAATTATGGGTTTTAGCATTCAGCTTGTTAAAACCGCGCTTTGGCATACGCATATGGATAGGCATTTGGCCACCTTCGAAGCCATTAATCGACACACCGCGGCGCGATTTTTGACCCTTGACGCCACGGCCACAGGTTTTGCCTTTGCCCGAACCCACGCCACGGCCAACGCGCATACGCGCTTTGGTAGCGCCTTCATTTTCTTTGAGTTCATTCAAATTCATAATTGTGTAACGCGCAGATTAAGCGCGCTCCTCCAAAATTGTTACGAGATGCGCAACTTTACGAACCATGCCACGAACCGCGTTGGTATCTTCAAGTTCACGAATTTTGTTCAGGCGATTAAGCCCAAGGCCAACCAAGGTTTCGCGCTGATCAAAGCGACGACGAATAGGTGAGCCAATTTGTTTAATAACAATAATCGCCATTTTCTAACCCTCTGCGCCTTCAATTGCTGATGCGCCATCTTTGCGGCGAACCAAAATATCGGCAACTTTTAAGCTGCGTTTGCCAGCAACTTGCCGTGGTGATACTTGCTCACGCAAAGCTTCAAATGTTGCACGAACCATATTGTAAGGGTTTGACGAACCAAGCGATTTCGCAACAACATCACGAATTCCCAAAACTTCAAACACTGCACGCATCGGGCCACCAGCAATCAAACCGGTGCCGGGAGGAGCCGAGCGTAAAACCACATTACCAGCGCCCCAACGGCCAGTGCCATTGTGATGCAAAGTGCGGCCTTCACGCAAAGGAACCCGTATCATTTTCTTTTTGGCTTCTTCGGTTGCTTTACGAATTGCCTCTGGCACTTCGCGCGCTTTACCATGACCAAAGCCAGCACGGCCTTTTTCATCACCAACTACGACCAAAGCTGCAAAACCGAAGTTCTTACCGCCTTTGACCACTTTCGCAACCCGATTAATAGCCACCAATTTATCGATGATTTCGGATTCGCGCTCTTCTTTTTGTTCACGTTCTGGACGACGCGCCATAATCAGACCCTTCTAGAATTTAAGACCAGCTGCTCTTGCGGCTTCGGCAAGCGCTTTGACACGCCCATGGAAAATATAAGAACCGCGGTCGAACATTACTTCCGACACGCCTTTTTCAATTGCACGTTTGGCAACAATTTCGCCAACCTTGGTTGCTGCATCAGTTTTCGCGCCTTCTGCGGCGCGAATATCAGCTTCTAATGACGAAGCCGAAGCCAATGTTAGGCCACTAGCATCATCAATAATTTGCGCAGAAATATTCTTGGCAGAACGGAAAACTGAAAGACGCAATTTGCCGCCACCAAACTTTTTCAAGCGGTTGCGAGTGCGTAATGCGCGCTTCGCGTGGGGTGAGAGTGTTTTTTTCATTATTTCTTCTTGCCTTCTTTGCGACGAACAGTTTCACCACTATAGCGAACGCCTTTGCCTTTATACGGCTCAGGTGGACGATAAGCGCGAATTTCAGCCGCGATTTGACCCAATTGTTGCTTGTCAATACCAGCGATTTTGATTTCAGTTGGCTTTGGGGTCGCAAAAACTACGCCTTTTGGTGCTTTGTAAATGACTGGGTGTGAATAACCCAATGAAAGTTCAAGATCTGGGCCATTCATCGCAGCACGATAACCGACACCGACCAATTCCAAATTGCGTTCAAAGCCTTTAGTTACGCCTTCAACCATATTTGAAATCATTGTCCGTGTCATACCCCAAAGACCAAGCGACATGCGGCTATTTTCATCACGAGGTTTAACTATAACCTCTTCGCCTTCAAGTGCAACAATAACGCCATTGTGGATATCGAACGACAACTCACCTTTTGGGCCTTTGACATTCATTAATGAGCCGTTGAGTGTAACAGTTGCGCCAGAAAATGGAACCGGTTTTTTACCAATACGAGACATTCTTCAATCCCCTCTTAGTAAACTTGACACAAGATTTCGCCACCGACGTTTTCAGCGCGCGCGCTTGCATCTGACATCACACCTTTTGGTGTTGAGAGAATTGCAATGCCCAAGCCATTACGAACTAATGGTAAATCCTTGACAGATGAATATACACGGCGACCCGGCCTTGAAACCCGCATGATTTTTTCAATCACTGGTGTGCCGTCTGAGTATTTCAATTCAATTGAAAGCTCATTGTGGTTGCCAACTTTTATTGGTGAATAGCTGCGAATAAAGCCTTCACTTATCAATACTTCCAAAACGCCAGCACGAAGCTTTGAAGCAGGTGTAGTTACCACTGCTTTGCCACGCATTTGCGCATTACGAATGCGAGTTATCATATCGCCGATGGGATCATTTATGTTCATATCCTACCCCTTACCAGCTAGATTTCGTCATGCCAGGTATCATGCCAGCGGACGCGAGTTCGCGCAAAGCAATACGAGACATTTTTAATTTACGATAAAAACCGCGCGGACGACCAGTTACTTCGCAACGATTGCGAACTCTGATAGGCGCTGAATTGCGCGGCAATGCGGCAAGTTTAATTCTTGCTGCGAACCGCTCTTCTTGCGAAGCGCTTTCATCCACTGCAATTGCGTGCAGACGCGCGCGTTTGCCGGCGAATTTGATAACCAAAGCCTTGCGGCGGTTATTTCGGTTTACTGAGCCTACTTTTGCCATCTATTTAATTCCGAAACGGTAACTTGAACTCAGCCAATAAAGATTTTGCTTCTTCATTAGTTTGAGCTGTCGTACAAATAATAATATCCATGCCCCAAGAATGATCGACTTGATCATAATTGATTTCAGGGAACACAATATGTTCTTTTAGACCCATGGCAAAATTGCCATTGCCGTCAAATGATTTGCCGTTAAGACCACGGAAGTCACGAACCCGCGGCAACGCAATTGTTACCAAACGATCCAAGAATTCATACATTCTTTCACGGCGCAAAGTCACCTTTGCCCCAATTGACATGCCATCACGAAGTTTGAAACCAGCGATAGATTTGCGAGCTTTGGTTGTGACAGGTTTTTGACCTGCAATCGCAGTCAAAGCCGCCAAAGCCGAAGCCATTTTTTTGCTGTCGGCAACCGCTTCACCAACACCCATATTGATAACAATTTTATCGAGCGCAGGGATTTGCATGTCATTGGTATATTTGAATTTTTCCTTCATCGTGGCACGAATATGCTCACGATATTGGGCTTTGAGACGAGGCTCATATTTTGCAGTATCAGTTTTAGACATCGCCAATTACCTCGCCTGACCGCTTTGCAAAACGAACTTTACGTCCATCATCAAGCGTTTTGAAACCTATTTTGGTTGCTTTGCCGTCTGTTGGGTCGGCGTATGCAACATTTGAAACCGCAATTGAAGCTTCAAACGAGCGAATGCCAGCTTGCAGAGTTTGCGTTTGTTTTTGGTGCTTTTTGACCATATTCACGCCCTGCACGATCAAACGACCGCTTGTAGGAAGCACTTTAGTCACTTCACCCGACTTGCCTTTGTCCTTGCCTGCAAGAACAACAACTTTGTCGCCTTTTTTGATCTTAGCAGCCATTTACAAAACCTCCGGAGCCAATGAAATAATTTTCATGTGGTTTTTTGCCCGAAGTTCACGTGGAACTGGTCCAAAAATGCGCGTGCCAATTGGCTCATTTGAGTTATTAACCAAGACCGCCGCGTTTTGATCGAAGCGGATTACCGAGCCGTCTTTACGCATAATGTCTTTTTTAACCCGAACCACGATTGCCTTGCGCACATCGCCTTTTTTCACGCGACCGCGTGGAATGGCTTCTTTGATCGAAACCACAATTGTATCGCCCACACTCGCGTAGCGGCGCTTGGAACCCCCAAGAACCTTAATACACATAACACGGCGAGCGCCTGAATTATCTGCTACGTCGAGATTAGATTGCATCTGAATCATCGTATTTTACCCTTCTATCGGCCAGTATCAAAATTAAGCATTGACTTGACCAACCACTTCCCACCGTTTCAATTTTGATTTCGGCGGGCATTCTTGGATTGCGACTAACGAACCACTTTTGAATGAATTAGATTCATCATGCGCATGATAACGCTTGGATCGTCTCACAATTTTCTTCAAAAGTGGGTGCAAAAAAGTTCTTTCAACCTTCACTACGATGGTTTTGTCACCTTTGTCGCTAACCACGACACCTTGCAATATGCGTTTTGGCACCGTTCTCTCCTACACTTCTGTTTTCGCGGATTTTTCGTTCATCATTGTTTTGACGAGCGCGACATCCTTACGAATTTCGTTAATGCGATGGGTCTTTTCTAATTGACCAGTCGCACGTTGGAATCTTAGATTGAATTGCTCTTTTTTAAGTTTTAGCAACTCATCCTTCAATTGATCTGGGCTCATTGCCCTGGCTTCTGCAGCTTTCATCTCAATATCCTTATCAAGCCACACCAAAGTCGGCGCGCGAAATGATTTTGCATTTGATAGGCAATTTCGCAGCGCCCAACGCCAAAGCGTGACTTGCGACATCATCAGCAACGCCATCAATTTCAAATAAAATGCGGCCGGGTTTTACCCGTGCTGCCCAATATTCAACTGAACCCTTGCCTTTACCCATACGAACTTCAGCAGGTTTTTGCGAAACTGGCACATCTGGAAATACTCTAATCCAAACTTTACCTTGACGTTTCATCTGACGAGTAATTGCCCGACGACACGCTTCGATTTGGCGCGCAGTTACCCTTTCAGGCTCAAGGGCTTTAAGGCCAAAGTTCCCGAATGATAAAGTCGCGCCTTTAGTTGCTAGACCGTGGATACGGCCCTTAAACTGCTTGCGGAATCTGTGGCGTTTTGGTGATAACATTTTTTATACCCTTATACGCTTGCTTCTTGGTCATTACGCTTGCGACCCCGACCACGATCTTCACGATCACGACGCGGACGATCTGTATCGTCACGGCGAGGACGGCTATCGCCAACTTCTGCCGCTTTTTTGTCTTGATGCATTGGATCGCGCTCGAACACTTCGCCTTTGAACACCCAGGCCTTAACGCCAATAATGCCATAGGCAGTTGTCGCTTGCGCCACACCATAATCAACATCGCCGCGCAAAGTATGCAAAGGCACACGGCCTTCACGATACCATTCAGTGCGCGCAATTTCTGCGCCGCCCAAACGACCAGCAACAGTAATACGAATGCCCAAAGCGCCTAAACGCATTGCTGACTGCATTGTCCGTTTCATTGCACGGCGGAACGCAACGCGGCGCTCCAACTGCTATGCAACTGATTCAGCAACCAATGTTGCGTCAATTTCAGGCTTGCGAACTTCAACCAAGTTCAAAAACACTTCGGCGCCATCGATTAATTTGGCAAGTTGATTGCGAAGTTTTGAAATATCCTCGCCTTTTTTGCCAATAATTACACCTGGGCGCGCAGCATAAACCGTTACGCGGCATTTTTTGTGTGGACGCTCGATAATGATACGTGAAATACCCGCTTGTTTAAGCGCTTTTTTCAAATATGCACGAATGGCAAGATCTTCATGCAACAAACGTGAATAATCATTGGAATTTGCATACCAACGCGATTCCCATGTGCGGTTGATGCCTAAGCGCAAACCAATTGGATTAACCTTCTGACCCATTAAGCGGCCCCTTCAGTTTGACGGACAATTATGGTTAGATTTGAAAATGGCTTCAAAATCCGTGATGAACGACCGCGACCACGAGTGTGCATGCGCTTCATTACAAGACCTTTGCCAACGAAAGCCTGTTCAACGACCAAGCTATCAATATCCAAATTGTGATTGTTCTCGGCGTTTGCAATTGCCGATTGAAGGCATTTACGAACATCACCCGAAATACGTTTGTGTGAGAATTGCAATTCCGCCAACGCTTTATCGACTGCCAAACCACGAATGGATTGAGCAACTAGATTTAGCTTTTGCGGGCTAATCCGTAAATTGTTTGATTTTGCCAAACAACGATCAGATGACAATGCTCTAGGAGTTTTATCTTTCGACATAATTACTTCCTCTTAGCCTTCTTGTCCGCGCCATGCCCATAATAAGTACGGGTAGGAGAAAATTCGCCAAGTTTATGGCCAACCATTTCTTCAGAAACACTAACTGGGACAAATTTTTGCCCGTTGTGAACCTGAAAAGTTAAGCCAACAAATTGTGGCAATATTGTCGAGCGCCTTGACCAAGTTTTGATCGCTTCACGACGTGTTGAAGTTGAGGCTTTTTCTGCTTTCGCAAGAAGGTAACCATCAACAAAAGGACCTTTCCAAACCGAACGAGGCATCGATTAACCCTTCTTCAGATGACGACGACGAACAATCAAACGATCCGTAGTCTTGTTAGTACGGGTTTTAGGCCCACGAGTTTTCTTACCCCAAGGGGTTACAGGGTGGCGACCGCCCGAAGTACGACCTTCACCGCCACCATGAGGGTGATCTACTGGGTTCATTGCAACACCGCGAACCGAAGGGCGAATGCCCATCCAGCGCGAACGGCCTGCTTTGCCCGAGTTTTCATTCATTTTATCAGGGTTCGAAACCGCACCAATTGTTGCCATGCAACCATCTGGAACCAAGCGAACTTCACCTGATGACAAGCGAATTTGTGCATAACCACTGTCACGACCAACCAATTGAACATAACAACCAGCCGAACGAGCAATTTGCGCGCCTTTCATTGGTTTCATTTCAATATTGTGAATGATTGTGCCGACTGGAATTGATTTAAGCGGCATTGCATTACCGGGTTTAATATCAACTTTTTCGCCAGCAATAATGCTGTCGCCAACGCTTAAGCGTTGCGGAGCAACAATATATGAAAGTGTATCATCGCTATATCTAATAAGCGCAATGAAAGCGGTGCGGTTAGGGTCATATTCCAAACGCTCAACTACTGCTGGCATATCCCATTTACGACGTTTGAAATCGATAATGCGATAAGTGCGTTTGTGACCACCACCAACACGAAACGAAGTTACGCGGCCCAAATTGTTGCGACCACCAGTTTTGGTAAGCCCTTCGGTAAGTTTCTTAATCGGCTTACCTTTGAAAAGATCTTTGCGGTCCACCAAAACTAATTGGCGGCGGCCTTCTGAAGTAGGTTTAAAGGTCTTTAGTGCCATAATTCAGCTTGCTCCTATAGACCGGTTGATAAATCAATACTGTCACCTTCATTGAGGGTAACAATGGCTTTTTTGAAATCATTGCGCTTACCAAGGACACCTTTGAAGCGTTTGACTTTGCCAAGAACACGAATGGTGTTCACAGCATTAACTTTAACTTTGAACAATGCTTCAACCGCTTCTTTGATTTGCGGTTTTGTCGCGCTCAAAGGCACTTTGAAAACAACTTTGTCGGATTCCGACAACATGGTTGCTTTTTCAGTAATCACCGGAGAAAGGATTGTATCGTAATGACGAGGTTCAATTGCCATGACTAGCTTTCCTTATCTTTTTTAGGCTTTGGGGCCGCTTTTGGTTTTGCAGCTTTAGGCTCGGCGGCATCAGCAGCTTTTTCGGCTTTTGGCTTTGCAGCTTTTGGTGCAGGCGCTTCAGCTTCAACTTTCGCCGCTTTTGCCGGAGCAGCACTTGCAAATCTTGCGTTTACTGCTTCGATTGCGTCTTTAGTCAAAACCAATTTCTTGCGTTTCAATATCATTTCGACGTTCAAACCAGCACTTGGAAGCACATCAACATTCATAATATTGCGCGCGGCAAGTTTGAAATTGCTATCAAGCTCTGTGCCGCCAATGATGAGAACATTGTCAAAACCAAGTTTGGCGAAATTTGCTTTAAGCTCTTGGGTTTTTGGGGTCGCCATTGTTGCGCTATCCAAAACCACCAAAGTTCCAGCTTGCGCTTTTGCCGATAATGCCATTTTAAGACCCAAAGCACGGAACTTCTTAGTCAAATCATGCGCATGTGAACGCGGATGCGGGCCATGTGCCACGCCACCACCACGGAAAATCGGCGCATTCTTGGCACCGTGACGTGCGCCGCCCGAGCCTTTTTGCTTTACTAATTTTGAGTGAGTGACCGAAACATCACCGCGATTCTGCGTTGAATGTGTGCCGGCACGGCGTTTGGCTTGTTGCCAGCGAACCATGCGGTGAAGCACGTCGGCGCGTGGAGTTAGGCCGAAAATGGCTTCGTCAAGTTCAACCGAACCTGCTTTGCCACCATCTAATTTTAGGACATCGAGTTTCATTATTCAGCGCCCTCTTCTTTAGCCACTTCAACTGCAACTTCTTCGACTGCAACTTCTTCAACAATTGTTTCAGCTTCAACAGTTTTCAAATCACCGGGTTTACGGAAAGCAGCAGGCTTAGGTGCATCAGGATGTGCAGCTTTTTTCACTGCGTCCGAAATTTCTACCCATGCGCCTTCAGCACCCGGTGTTGCGCCTTTAATAAGAATAAGGCCACGTTCAGCGTCAGTGCGGACAATTTCAAGGTTTTGAACAGTCACGCGCTCTACGCCCAAATGACCGGCCATTTTCTTGCCTTTGAAAACTTTACCTGGATCTTGGCGTTGGCCAGTTGAACCATGCGAACGGTGGGAAAGTGAAACACCGTGAGTTGCGCGCAAACCACCGAAGTTCCAACGTTTCATCGCACCAGCAAAACCTTTACCGATTGAAGTTGCCGCAACATCAACGCTTTGACCGCTTACAAAATGGTCCGCAGTGATTTCCATACCCACATCAACCATATTGTCAGGCGAAACGCGAAACTCTTTTAGTTTTGCTTTAGGCTCAACATTCGCTTTGGCATAATGGCCGCGAACAGGCTTGGTTACGTTTTTAACTTTGCGGCTGCCGGCACCTAATTGTAGTGCAGTATAACCATCTTTTGTTTCAGTTTTATGGGCGACGACCTGAAGGCCTTCAAGCGCCAAAACTGTTACCGGGATATGCGCACCATCGGCGGCAAACACCCTTGTCATTCCTATTTTTTTAGCGATCACACCAGTGCGCATAATCTTCGCCCCTAGATCTTAATTTCGATGTCAACGCCAGCAGCAAGGTCGAGCTTCATAAGCGCGTCCACAGTTTGCGGGGTTGGGTCAACGATGTCTAATACGCGTTTGTGCGTACGGATTTCAAACTGTTCACGTGACTTCTTATCGACGTGTGGTGAACGGTTTACGGTAAAACGCTCAATGCGGGTAGGCAAAGGAATTGGCCCACGCACGTCCGCGCCAGTGCGCTTTGCGGTGGAAATAATTTCCTTGGCCGATTGATCCAGTGCCCTGTGATCAAATGCCTTCATTTTGATGCGAATGGTCTGTTGCGCCATTTTTATTTCCATTTTGCGGGCCATAACAGCCCAATTTACAAACTATCGAGATTAAACAAAATACCGCGCAAACCATAAATGGTCGGCACGGCAAACTGAAAAAGCGGATTGTGAAACGAAGGCGGACCAAACGAGTTCAATATACCTTGGTATATCGTAACAATTCGGTCAATTGAAACATTGCCAAACTTTTCAAACGAAAAGCGACTTGGCGCATTCAATAAGTGTCAATATCGGCGACACCACCCTAGTTCCTTAAAACGCGTCTGAATTGGTTATTTTTCAGCACTTTTTGCAAAGTTCGAACCAACCAACTCACAGCCAGCTTAAGCAAGAGGGCGCTATCTAGACTCACCCCCCGCAAAGGTCAAGTGCGTGGCTGTAATTGGGG
>ERZ1292633.597-Hain-H41-02um-R1-597-length-41372-cov-8_pt1 | contig 41372 bp, 41 predicted proteins | sample MGYA00564406_ERZ1292633 | MGnify/ENA primary metagenome ERZ1292633 (study PRJEB36523, sample SAMEA6512639) | groundwater metagenome | collected 2019-01-08 | study: AquaDiva: Metagenomics assemblies of 32 groundwater samples | reverse complement strand
GTATATACAATTTTAATATAAAGACCTCAAGTTAAGGAGTGGTTAAGAAAAACGCCCTTTTCAAAAACTTTTTAAGCAATATTCAAAATTCACACTGAAAACCTCAAATCATGCCCGCGTTTGGTATCTCTAGCGCATCTTACGGTCTGGAGAAACAGCTATTGAATTTAAATCAAAATAATTACTACAATAACTTATGAAAAATTTAATTAAAAATTAAATGAAAAACTTATGTCTTTCCCCGCAAGCTCCTTTCAAATCCAGGTGTTATGCTGCGATTTGGGGTGTTGATGATTCTTTGTTCTTATTCGGTGGGCAAGGCCAAGACAAGAACTACTATAACGATATGTGGCGTTTTCAGGGGCAGCAGTGGACGCAATGCTTGATTCAGTCGCAAGCCCCTACCGCAAGAAAAGGCGCGGCAACATGGCTTGGACATGACGGCAATCTTTATATTTTTGGGGGCATCGGATATCAAGATGGCGTTTTAGATTACCTAAACGATCTGTGGTGTTTCAATATAAGGGCGCAAACCTGGGTGCAACTTTCACATACAGATATCATGCCTATGCCACGCCTGGAAAGCCAGATTTGGCAAGACAATTGGGGCGATGTTTATATGTATGGTGGGCTTGGTGCCTCTGGCAGTCTTGCGGATTTCTGGCGCTTTTCAACGCACACCATGACATGGAAAACGCTTCCTTCTGGACCTGCCCCATGTTACGGCGCAGTCACATGGACCTGCCAAAACCATTTGTTTTTATGTGGTGGTATAGGACAATCCGGCTTATGGGCTTTCAACCCTACAGCAGTGCAATGGCAAATGTTAGAGGCACCGCCGGTTGCATCATACGGTTCTGTTGGATGGACAAGTGCAGCGCAGGTGCACATGTGGTCAGGATTGGCTTTGCAGGCGCCTGAGAATATTGTATGTAAGCAGGAAGCATGGTCCTATGATATTGCACACAATGCATGGTCTGCTTTTACGCCAGAATGGACAATCACCCCGCGGTACAGTGCGCATACCTTTGCCTTCCAAGATAAAGTTGTAATTTTTGGTGGAATAACAGAAAAAGGTGAATACCTAAACGATCTATGGCTTGTGCAACATGACAGGCAACAATCACAAGAGCCGCAGAAAAACATGGCCACATTTCAAATGAATCTTTAAAAATTCAACACGCGGCTTGATATATTCAACCAAAAGGTGAAAATCTCATGACAGGTTCTGTTTCTTGAATTAGACTGGTTTTAGGATCGCCTCATAACTATTTCTATGATATTAAAAACTCTGGGCAAAATTTTCGGATCTGCCAATGAACGGCAGATAAAAAAGTATCGTCGTATCATCCAAAAAGTAAATGCTTTAGAACCATTTTACGAAAGTTTATCAGATGCAGAATTGCAAGGACAAACGCCGGCATTAAAGCAGCGCTTGGCGAACGGAGAAACCCTTGACGATATCAAACATGAAGCTTTTGCCACGGTGCGCGAAGCTTCCAAACGTGTGATGGGGCAACGTCATTATGACGTGCAGCTCATTGGCGGGCTGGTATTGCATGATGGGCATGTTGCCGAAATGAAAACAGGTGAAGGAAAAACCTTGGTAGCAACGCTACCTGTTTACCTCAATGCTTTGTCTGGCAAAGGCGTACACTTAGTGACGGTCAATGACTATTTGGCCAAACGTGACGCCCAGTGGATGGGGCGTATCTATGAATTTTTAGGGTTAACTGTTGGCTATATTATCCATGGTTTGACAGATTCAGAGAGACGCGCAGCTTACGCCGCAGATGTGACCTATGGTACCAACCATGAATTTGGGTTTGATTATCTACGCGATAACATGAAATTCCATTTGGAAGATATGGTGATGCGTGATTTCAATTACGCCATCGTGGATGAAGTGGACAGTATTTTGGTTGATGAAGCGCGTACGCCATTAATCATTTCCGGCCCTGCTGAAAAATCCTCAGACCTGTATATGGTCACGGATCAAATCGTCAAAAAATTATTGCCAGAGCATTATGAGAAAGACGAAAAGAATAAAAACGTAACTTTCACAGATGCCGGCGTAGAATTTGTTGATGAACAATTGCATGCCCTGGAAGCTATGCCAGGAAAAAGCTTGTACGATGCCCAAAATATACAATTGCTGCATTACATCAATGCGTCATTAAAAGCCGTCACCATGTATCAAAAAGATGTTGATTACATTGTTAAAGACAATCAGGTTATTATCATTGATGAATTCACGGGCCGCATGATGGATGGTCGTCGTTTTTCTGATGGATTGCATCAAGCGATTGAAGCCAAAGAGGGCGTTGAAATTCAAATTGAAAATCAGACATTGGCATCGATTACCTATCAAAACTATTTCAGGATGTACCCCAAACTATCTGGTATGTCTGGTACAGTCTTAACAGAAGCTGAGGAATTTGAAGAAATTTATAAACTTCAATGTATTGAAATTCCCACCAATCGTCCAGTCACCAGAATTGATCATGATGATGAGTTCTACGTCACGATGGAAGAAAAATATAAAGCCTTGGTTAAGTTGATTCGTGAATGCCAAGAACGGGGACAACCTGTGCTTGTTGGAACAGCCAGCATTGAAAAATCAGAAGAATTGTCAGAATTTTTCAAAAATGCAAGTGTTGAGCACAACGTATTGAACGCCCGCTATCACGAACAAGAAGCTGATATTATTGCAGAAGCTGGGCATATGGGCGCCGTCACGATTGCAACTAACATGGCTGGTCGCGGTACCGATATTAAGTTGGGCGGCAATGCAGAAGTACGTATCAAGAAAGCACTTGAAAATGCAGTGTCAGATTCCGATGTTGACGCCATCAAATCCAAAATCATAGAAGAAGTGCGGATACTTGAAGAAAAAGTAAAACAAGCCGGCGGGTTGTTTGTAATTGGTACAGAACGTCACGAAAGTCGTCGCATCGACAATCAGTTGCGTGGTCGTTCTGGTCGTCAGGGTGATCCCGGAGCCAGCTTCTTTTTCTTATGTCCGCAAGATGATTTGCTTCGTGTATTTGGTTTTGATCAGAAACATGATTACCTGCGCAAAAAAATGAAAGAAGGCGAAGGTTATTCCAATTGGATGTTCAACAAGGTTGTGGCCTCCGCCCAGCGTAAGGTTGAAGCGCGTAATTTCGATATGCGTAAACATTTATTAAAATATGATGACGTGATGAACGATCAACGCAAAATCATTTATAAGCAACGCCGTGATTTCATGCGCGCAGATAATTTATCGGACATGCTATTTGAAATGCGTGATTTGACGCTAGAGCATATGATCCAATTCTACATGCCAGACGATGTGATGCAAGACATGTGGGATATGAATCAACTTGAACTGCAAATTCACCGTGTGTTTAATATCACCGTGCCCATAAAAGATTGGCTTGAGCAAGAAGACCTGTCCGTACATATGATTCATCAACGCCTGTCTGATTTGGTATCGACAACATTTAAGGAACGGTATGAAAATGCCGATCAAAACATGCTGCATTTTATGGAGAAAAACACCCTGCTAAGCTTGCTTGATCAACATTGGAAAGATCATTTGTATACACTGGATCAATTGCGTCAAGGCATTAATTTACGGGCTTATGCACAGTCTAACCCACTTAATGAGTATAAACGCGAAGCCTTCATGGCTTTTGAGAATATGATGCTTAATCTACGATCAGAAATGGTTTCTACCATTTCACATATGAAGACGGATGGCAGTGATTTCGAGCAAGATCACATGTCTTCTATGGATACAGATGCATTGATAGCCCAGCTAACAGAAGAGATCAGCAAGACAAATGAACAGATTGAAAATCTAAAATCCGAGATAGAAGGTAGTGCTAAAGTTTCCCGCAACGCCCCTTGCCCGTGTGGTTCTGGAAAGCGTTATAAGCAATGCTGCGGCACGGTTTTGCCAAAGTCGGACATTCCTACAATAAGGTGAATAGGAGCGCAGGGAATAGATATGATTCGATTTTTGACGCGGCATAAGATTTATATCAAATTCCTTTTCTTTTTGATGATTGCCATTGGATTTTTATACATCTCTGGCGTGCATATCGTATCAGGAAAAACAAGGCAAATGTTGGACTGGCAGATCCAAATTGGTGGTAGTATCACCTTCCCTTTATTTTTAATTCTTAAAAGCATGGCGGCTATTTTGGTGGGCTTTTGGCTGGCCACCAGAACTGTTGGATTTTGCGAACGTAATATCAAACACTTTAAGCAAATCAATCCGACCAGCCAATCGATACTGATTAACATTATCCAAATATTTATCTATTTCATCTTTTTCGTGGCGGTCTTGGACATCCTGAATTTCCAGTCCAGCTCGATCGCTGTTGTTTCTGGTGCGGCGGCCTTTGGTCTTAGCTTGGGACTTCGCCAAATTGCATCAAATCTTGTCAGTGGTTTTGTTTTGTTATTGGAACGTTCCGTCAATGTCGGGGATTTTGTTGAAATGAAAGACCAAAGTGTTGGCTTCGTCAGGCGCATTGGTACGTTGTATACGCACATCGAAATAACAGATGGCCGTGAAATTTTTATTCCCAATGCCGATATTTTTAATAACTTGTCTGCCAACTGGACCCTCAATCACAGGCAGGCCAGGATAGAATTTGAGATCATCATTGATTACACAACAGATATCGCGGTTATTCGTGATATCTGTTACACTGCGATGAACGCCCATGCGTGTAGATCGGAACATCATGATCCCAGCTTTTTTGTCGATCGATTTGGCGATTTTGGTTTGGTTTTGAAAATGCAGTTTTGGCTGGACGATATCTTTTTGGGACGTAACCGCGTTAAAAGTGAGCTGCTGACCGAGATTTGCACAGAACTACAAAAACAGAAAATTCGAATCCCTTCTTCCGCCATTCAGCCAAAAAAGATTAGTGCATAACGCCCCCATTCAACATCACAAATAACGTTTGGTATTGATCATACAGATTTTTTAAGGATGTCCATTCTGCAAAAAATGGTGCATTGCGATAAGGTATTTGCATCGACTTGTCGACACTGGAAAAACCAGAAACCAAGGCGATCACATGCCCACAACCACGAGCATCCACTTTAAATACAGGTGAACCTGAAACGCCTGGCAAAGCCATTGCATAGGGTGGTTTTCCATGATGGTTCCAATAATACCGCGCCAAGCTGGGACGTTGTTCCTTCTCTTCTAAAAAGGGATTGTTGGCGCTGGCTTTTCCTGCTGGGTTAAAAAAAACACTACCATAAATCTTACCGATGTATCCTGTTGCATCAGTCACACCCGAAGCATGTACCGAAGTGAACTCTGGCAGATGGAAGGCCAGTAATTTACTATCACGATACGTCATCGCAATTAACAAATCTTCGTCGTTTAGCTCTTCATGATCGTGTGTCATAGAAACAGGGCATACATGACGCGGCTTGCTAGATAATGTACAAAAAGCCATATCATACCCTATTTTCCCAAATTTGGAAGAGGGATTGGTTTGAATTTCCACATACGATTCTGGTACCTGTATTAACGCAATCCCGCATATGGATCCATTCGGAAATTTCACCTTCCATCCGGACTGGTGAAAATGTGCATGTTTCGGTGAAAACCCATGTGCTGCGGTTAATACTGTTCTTTCATCAATCAACACACCTGTTAACTGAACGCCTGTTTGAATGTTATAAACCAAGCAAACACTTTGGCTAAGGCAATGGTATTTTTTTGCTAGCTTTTCGTAATCAGAGCGATGAAAACATTTGGGCATCCGAATCGCAAACAATAATGCAAAAAGACATATCATTTTATTGGCTCTTTTGAAGAGTGAGTAGGCAAGTGAAAATTTCTCTCCTCGTCCTCATCATGAAATGATTCTTTAATACTTGCGAATCGTGGGTAAAATCTAATTTTTATAACCATTATTTTCCCTAAAGCAGGGGGCGTGGATACTTTGATCCCCCATGCTTTAGGGAAAATAATGTTCTCACCTTGCCGTTGTGATTCAGATAGGACGTCGCTCCCGGCTTTGCGGTCGCACTGGTTGTTGCCCTGCGACTGCGTAGCCAGGAGCTTTTCATCAATTGCAATAGCAGTACGATGCCTCGTATTTATTTCCTCAAACAAACGGGGGTTCACAAGCCAGCGCCCCCTTTGTTTGGGGAAATAAATGCCTTGCTGTCTTGCCATGAGAAAATTGCAATTTCCATTGAATACGCGATAATCAAAATATTTACCCTCTCATTCCTCAAAAGAGCAACTTTATTGTGTTTCGGCAATCAAAGATAGTTTTTGATATCCACCCATAACAAGTTTATTCATAACCTGAAAAATCTTATCGTAGGCAAGATCTTTATCGCCTTTGACCTGAATTACTTGCGTCTTGTCTTTGCCAGACAGATCATCCACACTTTTTAGCAACGTATCAAGATTAACTATTTTTTTATCAACGTGAATTTTTCCAGCCTTTGTTATCGCGACAACAATACTTTTCTTGGATTGTTGGACAGAGGATGCCTTATTTGTTTTAGGTAAATTAATATTAACCCCCGATTGAATCATAGGGGCCGTCACCATGAAAATAATTAGCAAAACCAACAAAACATCGACAAGAGGTGTCACATTGATTTGGACTTGCTGTTGATCCATATTTTGCATGATACATCCTGTGTGGTGGGCGATACAGGATTCGAACCTGTGACCCACTGATTAAGAGTCAGTTGCTCTACCAACTGAGCTAATCGCCCTGAAGTTATTATCTCCCTAATTGCCATCAAAAACAATGCTTTCAAGTGCTGTAATACTAACACACGAAACTTTTTTATCCATAGGAAAGGTTCTCGTTGCCATTGGTATAATAAGATACAGATGATCTAAATTGAGCAACTCAAGAGCTGTATGCATGGATTGCGAAATTTTAGGGTGATCGGTCATTTTGATTTCAAACCCAATTTTCTTTTGTCCATGCACAGTCAGAACATCCAGTTCGGCACTATTGTGAATACCCCAAAAAAACAAATTTTCATACAGTTGAAAATGACGTTGCAACATCTCTATGGCAAAACCTTCAAATGTTGCACCCAGATTAGGGTAAAAGGGGATTTGCTCTTCATTTAAGGACAGTAAACGGAATAGCAATCCAGAATCGCGAATATAAACCTTTGGCGCCTTAACTTCGCGCTTGTTTAAACTAGCGGACCATGGTCTTAACAAGGTGATCATAAATGCACCTTCCAAAATACCTAAATATCGCTTGATCGTCCTTTGATCCATATCTATAGCTTCTGCAAGCATATGCACATTTAAAGTTTGTCCATGCATCTGGGCAAGCATTCGCCATAATTTTCCCATTTGGTGTGGCACAATATTAAACCCTAGCTGCGCAATATCTCTTTCTAGAAAAGTTCGTATGTATGCATCTCGCCAACGCATGCTGAGGTTGTTGCTTGTTGCCAAATAAGATTTTGGGAAACCACCCCTGTACCATAATTTTTTCCAATCTTCTGTAGAAACTTCATTGATTGAGAAAGGGGGGACCTGAATATATCCAATACGTCCTGCCAATGTTTCGGAAGATTGAGAAATCAGATCACGAGAAGCGCTACCTGTTATGAGAAATCTTTTGCTTGGATAACGATCAACCAATACACGAAGCACGGGAAACAAATCAGGACGACGCTGAATTTCATCAATGACAATCAGTCCATCAAGCCCCTCAAAAACCATCAATGGATTATCAAGACTGGCTAAATGCACAGGATCTTCACAATCAAAAATGTGAATTGGCATTTTCTGTTGCTCAGCATACATCAAGCTTAAAGTGGTCTTTCCGCACTGTCTTGCGCCAAGCAATCCGCAAACAGCATGAATCTCAAATTCTTGCGCTATTTCTTGCATCAAAAAAGAGCGGTCTATTATCATGAAAATCTAGCATACGCATGTTATATTTTCATGATAAACGACAGGCAGAAAAATAGATAGATCATTGAAAATATGACATGCGTATGCTAGATTTTCACGATCAATAGCATGAAAAGTGAAGGGTGTAAGCCGGATTCTGTACGTCGTAAGACGTTAAGGACATTCATCTAGGGTTACGGTCGCCCATAACCTCAAGCAGCCTACCCGGATGCAGCGTGCAAACGCGCCTAATGCATCCCTATTTGGCCTTGCTCCCGGTGGGGTTTGCCAATGCCAATGTTACCACTGGCATGGTGCGCTCTTACCGCACCATTTCACCCTTACTTATCAGAAGATAAGCGGTATACTTTCTGTTGCACTTTCCCTAACACGCAGATTTCTCCGCGCACCGCCTGGCGTTACCAGGCACCGTGTTTGCAAAGAGTCCGGACTTTCCTCGGAGATGTTGCCATCCACGCGTCCTTACCCCTTCATGAATATTGTATACCCATTACACTTGGAAATTCGGCTTTTCTTCATCACCTTTCACAGGTAATGGATGCAGAATAAATTTTGAAGTACCCACATTTTTTGCGGTAGAATCACATCATGAGGTTTAGCGAAGTTTAGGACCAAAAATGTTTTGTGTTTTTGCACTATGTTTTTCAAAAGTGACCGAAATGACGGTGCAAAAATATGCGCAAGCTAAGAAAATTTATATTGATAGTTTTGTTGCTTCTTATAAACGACAAAAAATTTCATTGAAAGATCTTGCCAAGAAAAGCTGGGCCGAGTACGCAGTTGCTTTAGACAGCAATTTTGATAAAACAGTTGAAAATCCTCGTAATTTTTGCTTCGTTGACTTAGATCCTAATGGACAAGTTCTTGGTTTTATTGCTGCGCGTACAGATGGAAACATTTTGTATATTGCTGAAACGTCTGTACGTACGGATTCTCAAAACAAAGGCATATCTAAAAGGCTTATCAGCGCTTGTATAAAAAGAATGAAAGTCAGTAACTGTCAGAAAATTAAGGTTACAGCATTTACGCGCAATGGAAATAAGTTGGTTAGAGAAATTTATGTAAATAAATGGGGATGGAAGGAATACCCGAACGTTCAAGACGCCATTAAAGTTGGAGATATTCCTGAATCAAAAATTTCCCCTTCTTCAGAAGAAGACGCAAACCATGTTGTGCCTTGGTATGATCCTGAAAAATATGTTTTTTTTATTTGGAGTGATGCGAAAAAATGCTTGATGAAAAGGCTTGCAAAACCCTAAATTAATCTTTCTTCATTCCTGAAAGGGCGTTCTTGATTTATGACAAAAACCATTCAAGATGCGGGTTTTGTCTTTTTGGATGACAGCATCCGACAAGACTTGATGTACTCAACCCCTCATAATTTTACGGGCGCGGTTGTGCCGGGTTATATCGCCAAGCGCGCTGTTTTTACAAAGCAGGCAGCGCAAGCTTTGCTTAGCGTTGAAAATCAGTTGCAAAATCAAGGGTACGCCTTGCTTGTCAAAGATACCTATCGCCCGCACCGCGCTGTTCAGTTTTTCAAAACAGAATGGAAAAATATGCCTGACCATCCTGAAATGAAGCAGCTTTACTATCCCAATCTTACCAAGGCATACCTATTCGAAAATGGATTTATTGCTAAACATTACAGCAGGCATAGTAGCGGCAGCACTATTGATTTGACAGTCATTGATCTAGAAACCAACAAAGAAATTGATATGGGTGCGCCAGTGGATTTTTTTGGCACCATTTCTAATGTTGGATATCCTGGATTAACGGAAAAACAGAAAAAAAACCGCGCCCTCTTATCTAAGGCCATGAAAACAAATGGATTTCAGGAAATGATATCAGAATGGTGGCATTATACACTTGAGAATGAACCTTACGCTAACAAGGCGTTTGACTTTGTTTACGATGATGAAGGGGAAATTGTTAGCGGGGATATTACCCCAATTTTGTGGTAACTAAAAAATCGCGCAGTCTGTCTTCCCGGGCGTTACAAACCCTTATGCGAAGCATTTAGGGGTTGTTAGTACCGGGATCCAGAGCGCGTCAGCGCTTGTAACCTATAGAATAGTTATATTTTTTCTGGATCCCGGTACTAACAGTCTCTACGCACTACGTGCTAGAGTCTGTAACGCCCGGGAAAACAGGCGCACTTGCTTGTCTCAAATTCATAACTGCCCCAAAATCTTGCCCACACCACTGGCGTTAGAGCCTTTAAAGAAAAGAATATCACCCTCTTCCACAACATCACGAATACGCAAGATTGCATTATCATGAGAATACTGCATAATTTTCAAGGCTTCACTGATGAATTGTCCTGACGGAATCACGTGCGCAACATCCTTGACACTGTTAATTTTCAAGACAATTTTTTCGTGGTATTCTTTTGCAAATTCACCGACTTCCCCCATATCACCTACAACAAGGATTTTGCGCCCTGTCATATGTGACAAATCTTCTAATGATGCTAAAAATGCATCAAAAGCAGCATTATACGCATCATCAACGATCGTAACTTTTTTGCCATTGATAACGTAAGGATAGACAAGCCCGCGCCCTTGCAAGGCTTGTAGCTTGGATAAATCAAAATCACGTACGCCCAAAAGTTCAGCAGCCTTTTTAACCGCTGCGACGTTTCCGTGCAGTCTTTTGGGGATGGTTGGCAGATCTTCCTTTTCATCTTCTTTTATGATCACTAATTTCTTGCCTGATGCTTGATAAATTTCTAAAAATTCATCATCGGGAACAATCCCAACTCCGTCATCAGTTAAGGCATATAAAATTTGTGCTTTCTCTAACGCAATATTTTTTTTGCTGCCAAAATGCCCAATATGCGCCGTACCTATTTTTGTAATAATCGCTATATGTGGACGCACCAAATCAGCTAACGGTCTCATTTCTCCGGGATGATTTGTACCAATTTCAAAAACACCAAATTCTGTTTTGTCTGATAACCCTGTCATAGTCAGAGGGACACCAATGTGATTATTAAAACTTTTTTGAGGTGCAACAACGGTATGTTTTTGCTGTAGAATTTGCGCTAAGAATGAGGTTGTTGTGGTTTTGCCGACGCTACCCGTGATTGCAATACGTTTTGCAGGGCTGTGATCTTTGGCATAGACACCTAATTTATTTAGTGCAGCGTAAGAATCAGGTACCAAAAAATCGGCATTTTTCTGCCCAATAACGCACACCGCGCCCCGCGCGTGCGCATCGTCAATAAAGTTATTCCCATCCAAAACTTCACCCGGCAATGCAATAAAACAATCACCTGGTTTGACTGCCCGCGAATCAAACTGGAAACTATGAATAAGTTTGTCTTGTGGAGAGGGTAGTCCCAGAACCACTCCAATTTTTTTAGTTGTCCACATACAATGGTTATTCCTAAAAAATTATCATCTGTCATTCTAAACAATAACCTGATATATTTACCATAGCAAAAGGCATGCGGTGGAAGGTTGTGTTGCAAAAACGCATCAGGAAGATTTGCGAAAAAACATGCCTGTATCGCTTCAGCCTTATAGGCAAGGAAGAGCTATCATTAGCTGATTTGTTTACTGATCCATGGCCCGCGCAGATTGCTTTAGATATTGATCAATTTAAAATGTTGCTAAGCCATCGACGCGGCTCTTTATGGAATGTACCATATTTCGCTAGCTTTGAATGGATTCGTGACTTAAAAACCAGTCAGGATGTAACCATCAGGGCGCATATTCGGGACATTATTTTATTTTGGGTTCATACCAATCAACGATTTTTTGCACCCTCATGGTCTGATTTTTCTTGGCGCGCCGACATTGTAGGGCTGCGCTTGTGGAACACCTTGGCGCTGTTTGATTTTTATGGAACCAGTGGATCCGAGGTTTTCAAGCAAACTCTGGTCAAAAGTGTGACGCAGCAATTTAAACAGCTGCTTCGTATTTGGGATGATTCATCAGATCCATTAATTCAATTCAAAGCCATCAAAGGTATTATCGGTTTTTTATGTGCCGCAAAAAAATCATCGGCGCACCGCCTAGAGTATTGGAGAGATGTCTTAGCACACGTTGTCGAACAGCAAATTTTACCAGATGGGGGACATATCAGCCGCAACCCTACAATTTTGTTATTGTTTTTGCGTGATTTGATTGATATAAGAGCTATCTTATCCAAGCACAATATCGAAAGCCATATCTTGTCTCGTTTCATTAACCAAATTGCACCTGTTGTTCGGTTGTTTCGTCACGGAGATGGTCGATTGGCGCGCTTTATTGGCAATGTGCCAGAAGACGAGGCACAATTTTTACCGGATCGCATTAATATTTCTTTTATCGATATGTGTTTATCGCTTGCCGATTCTGGTAGACGTCCGCCAACATGTGCTGATGATATGGGCTATATCCGCTGCGTAAATCAATCCGGTGTTTTCTTGTTTTCTGCGAAGCCAGAAATTGGATTGAAGCAGGATCATTTTTGTACGAATCTGTTCAATTTTGAATGGAGCTATGATCGCCAAATGGTCATAGAGAAGTGTGAGATGTTACTGGATCTGCCAGAGTTTGATGGCTTGTCAGCAGATCGGTCTGTGAAGGTTGTTCGCCACATGGAAGATGAATACACATTTATGAATGCAGAATGTAAAACAGGAGCACTGTCTTTGAATCGCAAGATTTATATGTCAGGTCAAGAAACCAACATTCGCGGTGAAGATATTATTACCGGTCATCAAAATGGCATGTTCGCCCTGCGTTTTGTTTTGTCCCCAGATATTGAAGTTTTACCTGATTCGAAAACAACGAAAAGTGTGATTTTGAAACTAAGCGCATCTAACGTAAAAGCGGCGAAGAAATTGGCGCGTATTACAACGCTGCAGTTTGTGGTCAATGGATGTTATGACTTGACCTATCAAAAACCAGAACCTGGTCAGCAACACGCCCTTATTTTGCTATCGACGCTTGAGCCTAAAAAAACGATGCATTGTAAATGGGCCTTTATTTTGAATGGATAAAAAATGCAAAACGTAGAATTTTACTTTGTGCGGCATGGCGAATCAGAACACCTATTTGCATCGCTTTACAGTTGTGGAAATGATTATGCTTCTTACTGAACAAAAAAATCCCATACTATCTGTTACAGAATTGGCAAAACGGATTCAGGCTACCGTTTCAACGCAATTTATGTCTGTGTGCGTTAAGGGCGAAATATCTGGATACACCAAGCACAGCTCTGGCCATCAGTATTTTACCATCAAGGATGAAGGTGCACTGCTAGACGCGATCTGTTGGCGTGGCACCATGTTATCCACTCCCTTGCAAGAAGGCGCTGAAATCATAGCTTACGGTCGCATCACCACCTATCCCTTGCGATCAAAATATCAAATCGTTGTAGAACAAGTTGAAGCATCAGGTGTCGGTGCCCTACAAAAAATGCTGAAAGAACGATACGAAGCTTTCAAGAAAAAAGGGTATTTTGATGATCATCATAAAAAACAATTACCCGCGTATCCCTTGACAATTGGCGTAATTTCTTCACCTACAGGCGCTGTGATTCAAGATATTCTTCATCGTATTCGTGATCGATTTCCTTGTCATGTTATTTTATGGCCTGTATCTGTACAGGGTGAAGGTGCAGAAAAAGAAATTGTGCGCGCGATTAAAGGATTTCATGCGCACATTAAACCCGATGTTTTGATCGTGGCACGCGGCGGCGGCAGCCTAGAAGATCTATGGGTATTTAACGACGAATCTATTATACAGGCCATTTATAACGCGACAATTCCTATTGTGTCTGCCATCGGACACGAAACAGATGTGACCTTAATTGACTATGTGGCTGATATGCGCGCCCCAACCCCAACAGGCGCGGCAGAACTGTGCGTACCAGTGCGTCAAGCCGTTTTGATGAATCTAAAATCACTTGGCCATGCCATAGAAGCCAAGGCTTTGCAAAAGATTCAGTGGCTTTTAGATATTGTTATGCGCATGCGTATCCCAACGCCTACCCAAATGCTTGAATATAAAACGCAGTATTTGGACGATATGGCCATTTATCTTGACGGCAAAATGCAGAACATCATTCTATTTCACAATAATCGACTGAATCGTATAATGTTGGTGTCTCCTGATCTAGGCCATCTGGATCAGCGTTTACAAATGCTGTGGCAATCCCTATCATTTGGCATGAAACGTTATCTAGATCAGCGTATTCATCGCATGTCAGATTATCAAACGATGTTATCGAATTTGGATATTCCCACAACATTGAAGCGTGGGTTTTGTATTCCTAGACTGAAAGGGCATGTGCTGACATTAGAGAATGCTAAGCAGGTGACAGAATTTGAATTACAGTTTCATGAAGGAACGTTACCCGTATCTATCCCAAAATAAGCGCTTTCCAGTCCGTCTCTTCATTCACGTTATTGCTATCAATATACACTACTAATTTTTCCTTAATCGATTGAATGTCTGGAAGAGGCACCGTATCCAAAAATCCCTGATTCGCCAAATACAGCAACCACGTCTGCGTTTCATACCGTAGTGGGATATGATTTTTTTGACGCAGTAACATCATAATGCGATCGCCGCGCTCTAGAAACTTGCGCGTTGATTCATCCATATCTGTCGCAAACTGCGCGAAGTTTTGCATTTCGCGGTACTGCGCCAAATCCAACTTCAATTTACCAGCGACTTTTTTCATGCCAGATGTTTGCGCGGCAGAGCCAATACGACTAACAGATATCCCCACGTTAATTGCGGGACGCATACCTTTAAAGAACAAATCTGTTTCCAAAAATATTTGTCCATCAGTAATCGAGATCACATTGGTGGGAATATAGGCAGCCAAATCCCCAGCTTGAGTTTCAATAATAGGCAGCGCTGTTAACGATCCCCCACCTTTTGCATCAGACATTTTGGCAGCGCGTTCTAGCAATCGCGAATGAATATAAAAGACATCGCCGGGGTAAGCTTCACGCCCTGGCGGTCTACGCATCAGTAATGACATTTGTCGGTAAGCTACAGCATGCTTCGACAAATCATCGTAAACTATTAGCGCATGCATCCCATTGTCACGAAAATACTCGGCCATGGTTGTCGCTGAGTATGGCGCAAGATACTGCAGTGCATTTAAGTCAGAAGCTGTGGCTGACACAACGATGGTATATTCAAGCGCCCCTTTATCCTTAAGCAACTTCACAAGACGGGCTAAGGTGGATCTTTTTTGGCCAATAGCCACATACACACAAAACAGCTTTTCTTTGTCAGAGGCCTGATCGTTATAAACCTTTTGGCTAAGAATGGTATCAACAGCAATGGATGATTTACCTGTCTGTCTGTCACCAATTAATAATTCGCGTTGACCCCGTCCGATGGGGATCATCGCATCGATCATCATAATGCCCGTTTTGATTGGTTCACGCACTGTTTGTCTATCCATAATAGACGGCGCTGGCCGCTCTACAGGTGAAAGTTGCGTACCCTGAATGGGACCTTTATTATCAATGGGCTCCCCAAGTGCATTTACAACTCGCCCCAATAAGCCCATGCCCACAGGTACAGACAACGTTTTCTTCAGGCGAATAACGCGGTCACCTTCAGCAACCAAGCGATCATCACCCAGCAAAGAAATGCACACATGATCGTCTTCAAGATTGCTGATCACACCGATCATAACTTCTTCTGAGGTGGTATGAATTTCAACGCATTCTTCAAAAAATGCACCATCCAATCCAGAACAATTCACAATGCCATCTTGCACAGACAAAACCACACCAATTTCTTGAACAGAGACACGCTGTAAAGACATATCTTGGATGCGTTTTGAAAGAAGAGTTGATATTTCAGAGGGTTGCGCAGTCATTCTGATAAATTCCTTTGTATAGCTTTTAGTTGTTTAAGGATCGATGTGTCAAAACGTATGCCATTGCATTCAACTATTAAACCACCGATGATGTGGGGTTCTATTTTTTGGGTGACGCGGCACTTCTCAGGATTCATGGAAAATGCCATTAAAACCTGATTGCAATCTGCCGTTGTCAGTAAAGACGCGGTTATAATATGTACGTGAAAAAATCTTGCTGTTTTATAGTAGAACGCTTTCCACGCATCTACAAAAATATTGAAATTACTTAGATGCTGATATGTGTGCAACAGTTGGATTAATCCCAAACCATAGGGCAAATTCCATAAGACACAAAATTCATCCAGCAACTGTTTTTGCTGCGCGATAGATCCGCCAATAAAGACAGGTGTTTTGATGTAAGCCATCAGCAATGTTCCAAATTCATCAATGACAACAACCCATTTTTCGACTTCATCTTTGGTGAGCAGATCCATATGCGCTTTTACATAACGATCACTCCAACCTGTTAACGGTCGATCTCTATGACTAAGCATCATATTTCACCGAAAAGATTGAAGTTATGGTTCAATTATATACGTTTTTCAGATCTCAACACATGAAATTTATGGGCATAATCCAGCCCCATAAATGGGGCATTCGATCCAAATCGATCACATGTCCGTCTCCCCATCATGCGGCATTGGCGGTCCTATCAAGCATTTTACCGTTTACGACAAAACTTCATTTTTCTCATATGTACTGAACGCGACTCACCCTTGAATGGGCACTATTTTTCAAGTACAATTGGCATGTGCGGGTGTGGTGAAATTGGCAGACACGCCAGATTTAGGTTCTGGTGCCGCAAGGCGTGGGGGTTCAAGTCCCTCTACCCGCACCATTTATTACTTGTTTTTCGCAGCTCTTTCAGCCATATATTCAGCGTAGGTTTTAGAAACCGCAGAACGTGCATCCCAGTTTTTTCTGTAGACAGAGGCGACTGCTGGTTGATTTTCTATAATAACCAGGTTTTCTGCATTGCGATTTTCTGCGCCATCTGTCCAATTATAGGATCCTGTCAACGTTGTTTTTCCATCAATGATAATAATTTTGCAGTGTGCAATTGCGGGTCTGTGGTCGATTTGAACAGAAATACCAACCTTGGCTAAACGCGGCACATAAGTTGGTCCGGTTTGGCTGGTTTGTGTTTTATCGGCAAGAATATAAACTTTTACGCCCCTTGAATAAGCACGCTTCAATGCTTCAGCAATAGGCTGTGCTGTCAATTGATAAGCTTGCATATAAATTGACTCTTTCGCGCCGTCGATCAATTGCACGATGCGTCCATAGCAACTGTCTTGAGGTGGGCACAAAATTTCAACTTGCGATGTTTTTGCGATAGCACCTTTTGTGACAGTTAATGTTTCTGCGCACAAGTTAATCAATGTAATAAATAACATTTAATATATAGTTTTTATTATAATTAGTTATATTATACTATATATCTGAAAATTAGCCAAAATAAGGGGATTTTTCGTAATTAGAGCGTTCGACTCGGATATTTCTTCCCATATGCTGCGAATTGTTTAACGCCTCAATTGCAGCATTTTCTTGCTCAAGATCTTCCAATTCAATAAAAGCGTAGCCACGCATTCTATTTTTTGTATGATCTTTTGGAATTGTTTTATTTTTTACGCCGCCAAATACCGCGAAAAGTTCATCAATATCTTCTTTTGTTGCTTTGTATGAAATGTTACTAATGTAAATCGTCATGCTAACCCCTATGAAAAGTTTTATGAAACAAATCGTCCTTACATTTTTATAATAGGGAGTTTTTTTAAAATACAAAATAGTTTTTCTATAAAATTACATTATTTTTATTATTAATCTTTTGTTAACGGTTTGTTTACTTTTTGTTAACTATTGGCCAGATATGACGATCTCCTCGCACCGCAAAACATCCTGCTGTTGAAACACACGGGCGGGAAAGGCATGGATACCAAATTTACAGCACAGAAACCCACGCTGATCAAAGTAGATAGGTATTTGGTATTTTTCTTCTAAATCTATCGGGCTGCCATTAACCAAAACAATCTTGCAGCGTGCCTGTTTCAAGGCCCACGCGACTTGTTCAGGGTCATTACCTTCAATAAATATCATTTGCGTTGAAATTTTTCTTTGCGACAAGGGATTATAAGTAGCGCCCTTCTTTTTTAAAACATGTCCTTTATGGTCGACAATGTCTTTCTCTAAAACGGCTGTAGGGTCAAACAACCATGTTTTGTATCGCAGGCACCGAGAATTCTGAAACGCAGGCGGCGGTGTTTTAATGGATTTTTTGATACGTTCTTGCACTGTTTTTTGGGCCTGCTGCATATTAATTTTTTGCATACGTTTCATTAACACATCCTTGATATCTGTTTCTTCAATCTGAAACAAGGTGCCTAGAACGGCGATCATCTCTGCGCCCATAGTTGGTATATAATCAGACATGATATCAGATTCAACTAACACTGTGATCGTCTGCGATCAAGTTCAATTTATGTATAACCAAGGACAAAGACTGCCTGAATTTAATCTGTCTATTAAAAAAGGGGCATTAACTGGTATTATTGGGCCAAATGGGACAGGTAAAACCACATTTTTAAAATTGGTTTCAAAACTGCTTCAGCCAGGGGCAGGCAGTGTAACCATTTCCAGTCAGAGTATTGGTTTTTTAAATCAACGTAATTTTTTCGATATTCATTTCCCTATTAATGTGTTTGAGGTGGTCAGCATGGGATTATACCCAAAATACCGTTGGCTAAAGTATATCGACAAGCAAGCCAAGAAAAAAATATTTAACGCCCTTGAAGAAGTGGGGCTAACGAAAGTGATGTGGCAAAGTATTGGGCATTTAAGTGGGGGACAATTCCAAAGGGCTATTTTTGCACGGCTCATGGTTCAAGATCCTGATCTGATTTTACTGGATGAGCCATTTAATGCGGTTGATTGCTTAACCTTTAAAATATTAATAGAGCAGATTCAAAAATGGCACACTCAAGGCAAAACAATTTTGTGTGTGATGCACGATGTTATCGCGGTTCGCCAGATCTTTAAAGAATGCATTGTGATTGCCAAAGACACGGTAAGACATGTGCCAATGGATTTGATTACAGACGAATTTTTAGCGCAAATCTTTTTTTGCGGCATGCATGCGGGGGCACACAATGTTGTATGACATATTTGTTGCGCCTATCGCAGACTACATATTTATGCAGCGCGCATTATTAAGTTGCGTTGCCATTAGTTTTGTAGGTGGACCTGTTGGCGTCTTGCTTGTATTAAAACGCATGAACCTGCTTGGCGAAGCTTTATCGCATGGTATCTTGCCTGGCATTGCCATTTCAGCTTTGTTATTTGGCGTGTGGATGCCCGGGTTCCTTGTGGGTGCCATGACATCTGGCTTGCTAATCGCGTGGGGCAGTTATTTTTCAGCCAAGAAAACAGTGCTTACAGAAGATGCTGGATTTGGAGGATTCTACCTAATCGCTATGGCATTGGGCGTGATGATTCTCAGTCTGAAAAAAGGAAATTTTCAGATTCTCCATTTGTTGTTTGGCAACATTTTATCGGTCACAGAGGAAGCCCTGCATATGGTTTTTTGGATTGTGGTCATCGTTTTAGTTTTCTTGCTTATCAGTATTCGTCCCATTGTGTTCGATGCGTTTGATCCTGTTTTCATGCAAGTTGTGGACAAAAGACGTTTCTATTATCAAGGTTGTTTTTGGGCAATGGTCATCATTTTATTGGTGGCTGCCAGCATGACCATTGGTACATTAATGGCGCTTGGATTGATTATGTTGCCGGCCCTCACCGCCCGTATTTTGGTGACGCACATTCACAAGATGTTTTTTGTAGCGACGTTCTTATCGATTGCTGCTAGTTATTTGGGATTGATAACTTCCTACCACTACAACCTACCCTCAGGTCCTGCAATTATTTTGATATGTGGAGGCTTTTTTATGCTGGCTGTGAGCTATGCTGCCATCGCTTCACAAAAAAACTAACGCACACTGCAAAAGCAATTACTACCGTACATTTCAGCGCAGTATACAGCTTTTTTCTTGTAGGATCCGCTTTTAATTTTTCTACAAGTTTTGCGTTGCTCAGAATATATGTTTTTTCTTCGGCAGTTACAGATCTTCTGCGGTCTGAAAAAAAGAGCGAATCGTTATTTTCAGAAAATTGACATTGCGGATACAAATTGCACAGAAATGCTGTAAGCTCTGCAATTTGGTGTAAATAAATTGCACTATTAACCAATAGTGGATCAATGTGCGCAAAAACTTCCACAATACCACCTTTCATTTGATGAGGAATGCCTGCTTCATAATAATTATTGGCGGCCTGAAGAGATGAAGGCTTTACCAACACATAAAAAATACATGATAAATCTAATGTGTAATCTTGAAGGGCTTGATCGTATAGAATAGGCTTACGCTCACAGGCATAATGCGACCCTCTGTTTGCTATACTGTTATCAATAACAGGCAGTACAACAGATCCATCTTGACGCAGAATAGCAAGTGGTGTCACTTGGATTCCAGTACCCCCGAGTTTAGGAGACCCATCTGATTTGTTGGTTTTTTCCAGTGGATACCCTTGGCTGTCCCCCCTGAAAAATCTCCTACCATAGGCGAAGCTTCCACCATGAGAACATAGAATGAGATCTTCAGGTTGAATGGTTATTCTAAAAGAAGGAAGTGGTTGCCAAGGGGCAAAACCGTCAGGAACATGGTAAGCAGCTGAAGAAAAAATGATTAGCATACTTAGGAAAAACAAATCGAGACAACTCTGTTACTTCTTGCTTGATTTAAAAGTAAGCTTTTCTATGCGCAATCGCAAGGCGTCTGTCAGTCGAATTTTTATGCGTAATCGGTATATAATGCAGCAGGATACGGAAACAACGATGCTGTGTTTAACAAGATTTTGATAGCGAATCGCGGTGAAATTGCGTTGCGTATTATTCGCGCCTGTAAAGAACTAGGCATCAAGACTGTGGCCGTATATTCAGAAGCGGACAGTAATTCGCTGCATGTGCGCTTGGCTGATGAAAGCGTGTGCATTGGCGCTGCCCCCTCACGTGACAGTTATCTACGGATGGATAACATTATTTCTGCCGCTGACATTACAGGCGCGGAAGCGATTCATCCAGGTTTTGGATTTTTGTCAGAAAATCATGTCTTTGCCCAAATGGTTGAAGAACATGGCATAACTTTCATTGGACCTAAACCCGAACACGTCAAAATCATGGGTGATAAAATATTGGCAAAAGATGCCATGCGCGCGCTTGGTGTGCCTCTTGTGCCGGGATCTGCTGGAAAAGTAGCCACTTTTGCAGAAGCGAAAGCTGTGGCCCCAGACATTGGTTATCCCATGCTGATCAAAGCCGCGTGCGGCGGTGGCGGTAAAGGCATGCAAATTGTTCATACCGAACATCAATTAGAACGTGCTGTCACCGTAGCGCAAATGGAAGCACGTGCCAATTTTGGAGACAGCTCTGTCTTCATTGAAAAATATTTGCAAAATCCAAGGCATATCGAAATTCAAATTCTGGCTGATCAGCATGGAAATTGTGTTCATTTAGGAGAACGGGATTGCTCGATACAAAGACGCCATCAAAAGATTTGGGAAGAAGCCCCGTCCCCTGTGATGACTGAAGAAATGCGGGAAGCTTTAGGTGCAACATGTGTTAATGCCATGAAAGGTATGGGTTACCGCGGCGTTGGAACGATGGAGTTTTTGTTCGAAGATGGGCAATTTTATTTCATCGAAATGAATACCCGTATTCAGGTAGAGCATCCCATTACAGAAATGGTGACCGGCGTTGATCTTATTAAAGAACAAATTAAAGTAGCAGCTGGTCAAAAATTGCTCTTTACCCAAGCAGATATTCATCTTAAAGGGCATGCGATTGAATGTCGTATTAATGCTGAAGATCCTGACACATTTATGCCATCACCTGGAACCATTACTTTCTATCATCCTCCAGGTGGCTTGGGCGTGCGTATCGATAGCCATATTTATGATGGATACAAAATTCCGTCCCACTATGATTCGTTGCTTGGCAAGTTGATTGTATGGGCCCCTACCCGCGCGGATTGTTTGAATAAACTGAGCAGCGCCTTGGATGAATACGTGATTGACGGTGTTAAAACATTAATCCCCTTACACAAACGCCTGACCTTGCATCCCGCTATCATTAAAGGCAAATTCGACATCAAATGGCTTGAGACAAAGTTTTTGGTTTAACCAAATGTGTCCCGACTAAAATATGATACATCATAAAATAGTCGCGACCAATATATGATGGATCATACAATGGTCGGATTTTTATTAAGCAAGCATGCAGGGCGCTTTACTTTTCCTTAAGTAGACCTTTGATAGTCTATAATCAAAGACTTCTGACCATACTGCCATGATTGGATTAGATCCTGATTTTTGGGTAATGCTTTCAGCGTTTTCCATTATACTGGTGCACTCTATCTTCCCTTTGATTCGGCGCATGGGCGGGCGCACAGTAAGTATTTTAAATTCGATGAGCAGTGGTTTTGGTGTAACGCATTGGCTTATTTTTAATACAGATTCCTTGTATCAATATGCTGACAATTTACATAGAAAATTCTACCAAAATTATACCGGCGAATTTTTAATGTTTATCTTTTTAAGCTGCGCCATTTTTGGATTTTTGTTTGTACATGGGTTGAACACGGCAACACGTTTTTTAAAAAAACACACATTAAAAACGCCAGATTTGGTGTATCACGTTAAACTGCTGGCATTGTTTTTATTTAATTATTCAGCCAGTCATTACATTCCCACCTCTGCACATAAAGCATCATCAGAGCTTTCTTTGTATACGGTTGATTGCATAGTTACTTACATTTTGGCTGATTCTTGTTTGTCAGAAGAATTCCCAGAACAATACAATTTTGCAGGACGTTTGTTTTCTATTCTGGGCGTTATGATTGGTATTTTATCTGGATATTTTGCGCCCTATCAAGAACATGATTGGTTCATGGCTTTTCTTGATTCATTCCTGATGGGGTGGGAAATGATGTTGATCATCGCGATAGAATTTTCCTTCAAAGATACAGCAAGACATTATTGGACATTTTTGTTCAGTACTTTGTTGATGCTAGCTTTCCTGGGGTCTTATTATTATGTGAATTGGAAGCTACTTATTTAAGCTGCGTCCAAAATACCCCGAAGATGCTGCACTGCGCCAGCTTCATCAAAGCCTTTAATGGCACCCACTTCACGGGCCAAGCGGGACAATGCTTGTTGATAAATTTGACGTTCACTATATGACTGATCCATATCATTGCGTTTATATAATTCACGAACAACTTCGGCCACGGCAACAGGGTCGCCTGAGTTTATTTTTGATTCGTATTCTTGGGCGCGCCGGCTCCACATCATGCGACGCACGCGAATACGTTGACGCAAAATGTCTTCGATTTGTGCCATTGTTTGTGGATTAAACAAGGGGCGAATACCTAATTTGGACAAATTGTTGATGGGGACCCGCAAGACAAGTTTTTCTTCCTTAATTTCGATAACGACAAATTTAATGGTTTGTCCTTCAAACGATCGATCTTCGATAGCGATGATTTTTCCTACACCGTGTACAGGATAAACAACGTATTCGTTTTCTTGAAAAACATGTGCCTCTTGCACTTGAACTGCTGCTTGCGTCGTCATTTTCTGTGTACCCATGCACGTCTCTCTTTTTATAGAATACATGATTTTTAAAAAAATTGAAAGACAGCAGAATATCTTTTTCAAATTTTTTACTTAATGATTACAATTCACAACTATTAAATAATTTTAATTATTAACAGATGGATTCTGCAATTGCCAGCAAGTGACGTGTTACAATGAGACGGTTTTCACGGAAAATAATTCATTGAAAAAAATTGCATTATTATTCCCCGGACAAGGGGCGCAGCACGTGGGTATGTGTAAAGAATTATTTCATGCCTTTCGTTCATTCAAAGAGGTAATTCAAAAAGCAGAAGACGCGGCCAGTTTGCATATATCCAAACTGATGTTTGATGGGCCAGAACATCTGTTAACAGATACAGAAAATGCGCAGCCTTGCTTGGTTGCTGCAAGCATAGCGACGTTGGCTGTTATGCGTGAAGCCATCCCAGATTTTTCATTTCATAGCACTGCAGGTCATTCTTTGGGTGAATACAGTGCATTGGTTAGCGTTGGGGCGTTAGATTTTGAAACGGCCATTCGGCTTGTAACAATGCGCGGTAAGCTTATGAAAACGGCTGCAGCAGAAGGTGGTATGGCAGCCATTATCGGTTTGGATCATACGACATTGCAGCAATGTTGCAATGAACAATGCGTGATTGCCAACGACAATTGTCCCGGGCAATTGGTGATCAGTGGACTGCCATTGGGGTTGGCTGACACGATGGAAAAAGCAAAAAAAGCAGGCGCAAAAATGATCAAAAAATTGTCTGTTTCAGGGCCCTTTCATAGCCCGTGGATGACTGATGCACAAGAACGCATGAAAGAACTATTAAGCAGCATCGTTGTGAATCCATTTACCATTCCTTATTATCCCAACACAAAAGCTATACCCACGATTGATGAAACAAGTGTTGCGCAGCTTTTACTGAATCAGATTACTGGGCCTGTACTTTTTCGGGAAACATTGCTGCATATGGGATTATCTGAAGTCACACATTTTTTTGAGGTTGGTCCCGGACAAGTGCTTTCCGGACTGGCGAAGCGGACATGTCCTGCCATTCCATGTCAAACTATTCACACAGGTTATGATGTTGAAGCCATAATATCGGTATGATCAATTTCCATAAATTGGCAGAGTTTTTAAATCAACAAGAAGGCTCTTGCGTTGTTATTACAGAAATAGACTTATCGACCATTCAACAATCTTTAAAAGCCTTGGGTTTGACGAAGAAAATTTTGACCTATCCAGCAAGGGGCGCTTTTCCGTATGATCCAGCGCCCCCTGCTGCTGTGGATGCTGCTATGCGCATCAAAACGATAGAGTATTTCAAAAGTGATCAATGCTTTTGTTTACTGATGTCTCCCCTTGCTTGGTTTGAAAAACGCCCCCTGTTGGATGACATGCTTTGCAAGCCACTTCATATGCAGGCGCATGACACGTTAACGCATCGTCACCTGACCGACGTGCTAACGCTTTATTCGTTTCAAAACAGTGATGCCGTAACAAAGCCAGGACAATACGCTATTCGTGGTGACCGTGTTGATCTTTTTCCACCCAATGCGACCTATCCGGTTCGTATCGATTTTTTTGGAGACACGATTGAGACGATTAAAGTTTTTGATCCTACCACTCAAAAATCAATGACAACTGTACCGAAGATGTCTTTATGGCCTGCCAGTGAATTTATGATTGATCAATCTCACATTGATTATTACCGCAAAAATTATGCAGGCCAGTTGCCCCAGATTGATCAAGAAATGGTGGAGGGGTTAATTGCCCAACGATCAGGCAAAAACTGGGGACATTTATGGCCTTTGTTTTATGATATTAGCCATCACATTAGTTATTTTTGGAAAGACACGCCAACTGTTTTTGTGGAACCTACGATAGATTTGTCAAAAATTTGGAAAAATATTCAAGATGTTTATGCGCAGGGACATCAACAGGGGCGGTTTGTCCTAGAACCGCAGCAGGTGTACTGCAGCGTGATGTAAACAAGCACGTGATTTTATGCGGACAGCGTAATCACCCGGTCCAATTGTCCGGCCAGTACATCGTTATGCGTGGCAATCAAAGCGCACATATTTCTTTTGCGCGCTAAATCGATTAGCAGTTCAAAAATATGTTGGGAATTTTTTGTGTCTAAATTGCCGGTGGGTTCATCAGCTAATAAAATTTTGGGCTGATGAATAATAGCCCTGGCTATGGCGACACGTTGTTGCTCACCCCCTGATAGCTGATGTGCTTTATGATGTAAGCGATGTCCTAATCCAACTTCCTTTAACAAATTTTCGCTTGCTACATATGCTTTTTGTTTATTTTTTCCTTGGATCAGCAAGGGCATGGCCACATTTTCTAGGGCATCGAAGTTGGGCAGAAGATGGTGAAATTGATAGACAAACCCCATGCTGTCGCGCCTTAATGTGGTGCGTTCTTTTTCTGTTAAAGCCTTTGTATCTGCGCCCAAAATATTCACGGTTCCTGTTGTAGGACGATCCAATAATCCCAAAATATGCAGTAAAGATGTTTTACCAGAACCCGAAGGCCCTGTTAAAGCGACTGTTTCATTCTCCTGCAATGCCACATCTATATTTTTTAAAATATCGGTAGAGCCAATCGATTTTGATAGTTTTGCAGCTGATAGCATCTGACTGATTTGCTCATATATGGCACTAAGATAGTGTAGGGTGTGTGGACATTGAAAACAATTCTTGCATCATTTTCTAAAATACGGCTAACATAAATTAAGAACGCGTTCGAAAGTGCGCCGACTGTCTTCCCGGAACCTACAAAAAACTTGGAGCATTAGCTCCTTAGTTTTTCTTGGTATCCGGGATCCAGTCTAAATTTCTGGATCCCGGTTCTAACAACCTCTAAGCGCCTTCGCGCAAGAGATTGTAACGCCCGGGAAGACAGCCTCATTGTTTGCCTCAAAAGTTTTTCACAAGCTTTGACAAACTGGGGTAGCCGATGCCAGATCTAATTTCTTTCCACAAAACAAGCGACTGTCTTAATGTTGAAGGTATATACTTGTTTCATGATTTGGATGTGCACCAGTTGCATCATTTCATCATGAATGCGGAAGATTATATTCCCCATGATTTAATCAATATGAAAAAGTTGTCCATCAAAAATGAACATGCGCGTAAGACTTTTACGTACCGATCGTTTTCAGCTGATGCTGATATTGTCATCAAAAGCCAAGATGTTGAAAATGGAAAAAAAGTATTGATCCATAACTATATCAATATTTTGATGTTTGGTATGGCCAAATCCAATTTAGATTGGACAATTGAAAACGTTGGTTTAAACAAAACGAAATTAACTTGCAAAGGTAAAGTTTACATTTCTGGGCTTATGGCCGACCGCATCGAACAAGAAATGCGTCGCATGTGCAACCATGTTATCGAAAACGTGATGACCCGCTTTCATGATCAGAAAATTGAAATTTTGTAACAGAGGTAATCATGCTGTCATCGCAGTTAGGCGTTCCGGAAACATACTTGCGGCTTATAGCAAAGGAATCAAACAGGGTTCCTGCAAATCTGACATTAAATAGTACAAAAAATCCTTTGATTGCACATATGTACAGCGCTGCTTTATTCCATATCTTTTCAAATAAGCAATTTGAGACGATGCCTTTATCCTTGATGTCAGTCCCTGTTTTAGGGCTGATGGCTAGGGAAGGCATAGACATTCAGCCTCATGTGGGCGCTGTCATGGTAGGCAATGATCTGGAACAGCACTATAAACTGTGGCGCTATTTTTTTTCAACGTACCTGTATACAAAAAATTTGTGCGCACATAAAGATTTGGTGAATTTTATGATGCTGTGCGTCGATTATAGTTTTTATTTGAAAAGTAGTTTTCAAAGGGATGTTCTGCTTTATTACACGTTTGATTTTGTGACCTGCGGTGTGACACATGCATTCGATTTTTCAAATATTTTCACGTACGTAAAAAATAATATCCTATCAAATTCATGTATTGAGATTGTCGTTTTGTTCGAACAGTTTAAACAACAATTGCTGCCATCTTATCAGGGCGGAAATATTGCATCGGCCTTAGCCGCCTTTTTCAAAGTGATGCCAGACAGCCTGCAGACATTTTCTTGCTTGCTGAAAAATCAGGATTACCCTGCTGTGGAAAGACTGTGTTTGGCGTCCTGACATGCCACATATGTTTCGCGTGAATCAGAGCGACTGGCGGGCGGCTTTACATGTTTTACGGTTTTAAATAAATCTTTTAAACGTTTTTGAATAGCGTTGTTAAGACCACCTTGGAATGTTTTGAATATGAAAAAACCGCCGGGCGCCAAAAGCAAAGGCAAATAATCTAGTAGTTCTTCAATCAGGCCAGCCATTTTTAATTGATCTACGCTCAAAAAACCAGTGGATGATGCGGCCATATCACTAAGCACGCCGTCAAATGGACCCATCGCATAAAGCTGCGCCAAAATACCATCATCTCTAAAATCACCTTCTAAGCAGGTAACGTGCTCGATAGGTTCAATAGCTGTTAAATCCACGCCCACGACCACACCAGATTTCCCAACTTTTTTTTGCACCACTTGCAGCCAGCTTCCTGGGGCAGCACCTAGATCTAGTATTTTCTGCCCAGAATGCAGCAATTTAAATTTGTCATTGATCTCAATTAATTTATAGGCAGCGCGGGACCGGTACCCTTCTTTGTGGGAACGTTCTACATACGGGTCATTGATTTGCCGTCTTAGCCAGGATTTTTGTTGTTCAGTACGTTTCTTTTTTGTTGGATCCAACTTCTTCGTCATACCAACATCAATTCGGGCTGCTCAAGATATAGTTTCAGTCTTTGTAAAAATTGCGCTGCATCAGCGCCGTCAACTGCCCGGTGATCGACCGATAAAGTCAACTGCATAATACCTGATTTTTGAACAGTGCCTACAGCCAAAATTGCTACTTGCGGGGGGTTGATAATGGCTTGAAAGTGACTGATTCCAAACATTCCTAAGTTCGAAATTGTGAAGGTACCACCTTGGTATTCTTCAGGCCTTAATTTGCCATTTTTAGCCTTATCAACCAATGCTTTAACTTCGGCCGAAATAGCGCGTAAATTTTTGCCATCCACATTGGCCACGATAGGGGTAATCAGTCCGCCATCAACGGCGACCGCTACACAAATATGGGGATGCGTGAATTGTAAAATATGGTCTTCATGGAAGGTTGCGTTAACAGCCGGAACATCCAATAAAGCGCATCCAGATGCCTTGACGATCATATCATTGACCGTGATTTTTACATCTTTGTGTTGCTGGTTCATCAGGGCCCTTGCTGCCAGCAAGCGTTCGGCTTCTATATCAATAGTCAGGTAAAAATGAGGGATGGTTTGCTTGGCTTCTGTCAAACGTTTCGCGATGACTTTGCGCATACCTGATAACACGATTTTTGTGGATTCTGCGGTCGATACAGCCACGTTAACGACGACATTTTCTAAATCACGTTTTACAATGCGCCCGCTTGGGCCAGAGCCCGTGATTGTTGTCAGATCGATAGATTGATTTTTGGCAATGCGCTTGGCCAAAGGCGAAGCAAAAACTCGAGAATCAATAGTGTCGTCCCGGAAGGCCATAGGCCTATCCGATATCTCATGCAACACCTCCACGGGCTGAGGTTCCAGATCTTCGTTCTTCGAACTAGTCCGGGATGACACCTCTGATAGAAGATTTTCCGCATCTTTCATCGTCTCGCCAGCGCTTAGCAAAATCGCAATGGGCGCGTTAACTGCCACGTTTTCGGTATTGTCCTGCACCAAAATTTTGCCAAGTATGCCGTCATCCACTGCTTCCAATTCCATGGTGGCTTTGTCGGTTTCAATTTCACAAAGAATATCGCCCGCACGCACCTTATCGTTTTCCTTTTTTATCCATTTGGACAAGGTGCCGTGCTCCATCGTGGGGCTAAGTGCGGGCATTTTAATCAAAGACGGCATGCTATTTGCGGCGATACAAGCTACGCCTGTATTGTTGCCTTTTTTCGAAAGTGAATCAAGTATACCTATTGACATTAGTTTTAAGTGTAATGGGTATGTGCTTTAATAAGATCAACGCCCCTAAAACACCTTTACACCTATGGCTGTCGTTCAAAAACGTGATCTTGATGCATGGCGCGATCCTAACGCGGATCCCTATATTGAGATTATCAATATATCGAAAACATTTGGCGAAACAGTTGCATTGCGGCATGTGTCTTTGTCGATTTACAAAGGGGAATTTTTCTCAATGCTGGGGGCGTCTGGCTGCGGAAAGACAACGTTGCTTCGTATTTTGGCAGGATTCGAAAAACCAACAGATGGCAAAATTCTGATTGATGGTGAAGATGTCACGCATTGGCCGCCCTACAGACGTCCTGTCAACATGATGTTTCAGTCTTACGCTTTATTTCCCCACATGACTGTTTGGGAAAATGTGGCCTTTGGATTGCATTTTGATGGACTGCCTGCAACGGACATTAATGACCGGGTTGGACATGTGCTGGATTTGGTGCAAATGACCAACTTCAAACACCGCAGGCCAGATCAGCTGTCTGGTGGACAAAAACAACGTGTGGCTTTAGCCAGAAGTTTGGTTAAAAGCCCAAAGTTGCTTTTGTTGGATGAGCCCCTTGGCGCTCTGGATAAAAAACTACGCGAACAAACGCAGTTTGAATTGGTGAACATTCAGGAAAAAGTCGGGATTACTTTCGTCATGGTGACCCATGATCAGGAAGAAGCGTTGACGATGTCGACCCGTTTATGTGTCATGCGCGAAGGCGAAATTTCGCAAATTGGTATGCCCCACGAAGTGTATGAATTTCCCAATTCTAGGTATGTGGCCGATTTTATTGGAACGGCCAATGTGTTTGACGGCGTGGTGACGGGGCAAGAAGATGGTGATGTTTTGATTGAATCCTATGATATGGGAACAACGCTGCGCATCACCTGCACGGCCGCCATTCCTATTGGATCGCACGTTGCGGTGGCCATTCGTCCCGAAAAAGTATACATAGGGAAAGAGCCGCCAGGCAAAGATGGCTATCATAATCTTATTGAAAACGGCATTATCAAAGAAATTGCGTACCTTGGGGATATGTCGATTTACCATATCGAATTGCCATCAGGCAAAATGATACAAGCATCCTTGCCTAACTTTTACCGCCTATCCGAACGTGATGTGACTTGGGATGATGAGGTGTTTTTGGCCTGGAAGCCCGAGAATGGGATGGTGTTGAGTATTTAGAAAGTATTGCGGTATTAAACAAACGTTGCAGGGCTACCAAACAAGGAATTTAGCTGTTTTGGTTTCAGTTGTACCAGTCTTGCAGCAACAACCTTTTGCTGCTCCTGATTTGTACGATCGTTCCACGCTTTGATAAAATCTGTTTGATCCGACTTTTTCAGCCTATTGAATCTCTGCACAAATGTACATTCATTTGGCAATACACCTACATAATTTAAGCCTTGAAAATTCGCGACCGCTGCTGGAGTTGCCGCAGCTAAACTTCCTTCTGGAGCTGGTGCCGCTGAAGCTGTCGCCGCAGGCGGTGGGATTGCAGCTGCTGGCTGAACCGCTGCCACAGGTTGAAGTTCTTTAGCTGGTGGGGTAGTAGGTGGTGTTGCAATTTCCTCCGTATTACTTGGTGTTGTTGGTGCAGTGCTTGATGCTGCAGCGACTACCACAGGTTGATGTTTTTCCGTCGGGGTAGTAGGTGGTTGTGCCGCTGCTGAAGCGCTTGCCACATGCTCTATTGCAGGTGAGCTTCCTCTTTCTGCCGCAGGTGGTATTGCAGCTTTCTCCGGAGTATTACGTGGTGGTGGTGGTGCAGCGACTACCACAGGTTGAGGCGCCGCATCGGCTGTGACTTGCTTTGCCAACTTGACGTAGTTTCCAATCAAAGCCTTAATATGAAGTTCTAGAACATTTGCAAAAGCAACGCCAGCAACGAAAACCTTGTATCCAGTAACAGTTAATAGCGCACCGCCAAGATGATCTTGTCCAGTTACTTCACCATAACAACCAATGGTACTTTTCGTAGTGGCTGTTATCGTCTTCTTTAAGTAATCCAAATAACTGACTGCATCTGCTGTCTGTCTTGCAAATGCGGCTGCAGCAGGTTGTGGAGGGACAGCTGGCTGCCAATAACCATGCAGTCCAGGTGCAGCAAAATTAGGGTGCTCTATAGGCGCTCCCCCGCAAAAAACAAAAAGAAAAATACCTAACATAAAAAAACCAGTTTGTGACTCTAGAATGAAGTATAGGTGTTTTTACGAAGTCCTGCAATAACGCTCTAACCCTTCTTGCCAGGGCAAGACAGAAATACCGTTTATGATTTTGGCACGTTTGTCTTGTGAAAAACAGGCAAACTCAGCATCTGGGAAGCTGGACCTGATAGCTGCCAATTCTTTTATGTCGCGTTCTTGCACATCTGTTTTGCTTTTAATTTCGATGAATAATAAGGGTAGGCCAGGACGTGCAACTACCAAGTCAATTTCAACGCCGTCTTTCGTCATAAAATAATTAAACTGAAAATCCTTCCTGTGATAACTGGCCAGTTTTTGACACTCTAATATGATGAAATGCTCGAATGCGTCTCCATAATCATACGTACTTGGCATGATTGGCAGAGATAGCTGTCTGGCCAAAGCGCGCTTCACACCTGTATCAAAAAAATAAAACTTTGGTTTTTCCGATAAACGTTTTCGGGCAGAGTGCTTGAAGCCATGCAGTAAAAATCCAATCATAGTATCTTCCAGAATTTCAAAATATTGATTGATTGTTTTGTCATCCACCCCCACATCTTGTGCGATTTTATGGGTGTTGATAATACGTCCATTCATTTGGGCCGCAATTTCCAAGAATTTTTGAAAAGGGTCCAGTTTCCTAATGATATGTTCTGACCAAATTTCTTCTTTTAAATATGTGTGGGCATAAGCTTTTAAAAATTCTGTACGTTCTTCATCTGTCTGATGATGAAAAATTTTCGGTAGTCCACCCCATGTTATCGCTGTATTTAGATCAAATGTATTGCCCAATTCAAAAGCACATAAGGGAAATAAATGATAGACAAACGCACGACCTGCCAGTAAATTTGCGCCGCCGCGTTTCAGTTTGCGCGCGCTTGATCCTGTTAAGACAAAATATTTTTGTGTTGTTTCAATCAGATAATGCACAACATCCAATAATTTTGGTACTTTTTGAATCTCGTCGATGACGATATGTGTTTTAGTTGTAGCCAGCACTTCATATTTTAGGGTGTTTGGGTTACGTAAGAACCGCTCTTCTTCTTCGGGGTCTAGTAAATCAATCGACAAGGCATCTGGAAAGTTTTGTTGTATGAGGGTGCTTTTTCCCGTATTTCTGGGACCAAACAAGAAGAAATTTTGATTTTGTGGTAGTTTTAATAAACGTGGGAACACGATTTTTCTTGTTTTTGGAGTATACTCCAAAATTGTACCGCATTTTTTGGAGTATAGTCCAAAAACAACAATCGAGGCGTTGCATAAGTAACGCCGATGTCCCGGAACGAAGTATCCGGGATCCATTTCAATTATTTCAAAAATATTTTCTGGATCCTCGATCAAGTCGAGAATACGAGCCTCTGCTTACGTATCGGCTCTAATTATTTCGGTTTCTTAGGCACGATTTTTCCCAATACGGCCGAAGAATTTTTAGCCAAATGAGGACCTGTAGCACTTTCAACCTGTTTACGCATAGTGTTTTTTCCTTGCTGTAATGCTTGCTTTGTCTGCGAATGATCGAATTGCATGTTGTCTAAGCGTTGTTCTTGCGTCTCAATCTCTTGCCTTTTTTGCGCAATAGGATTGGATATTTTTTGAACAGATGGGGGCGTCATTTTGGACAAAGGCTTCACCATTTCAGCGGTTCTCACTTTTTCAAATTCAGCTGGAAAACTGCGCGGAGACATCAGTTCCTTTTCTTTTGCTTGAAGAAAACGTTTTGCTGCAATATCTCTTTCATAGGGGCTGTACCGAATGAGTTGCGCTGCCGATTGACGCCCGCGCACATGCCCATTATCCATCTTCTCATGGGCTAAATCATCGACAAATTCTTGCGTTAATTTTTGATTCCAGACCACTGATTTCTGTTCAAGATCCTCAGCCACCTTCGATAAATTTATAGATCGTTGCATATGTTTTTCGATTTGTGTTTGGTGTTGTTGGCTTGTTTCTTGAAGCTGCCCCATCGTTTGGGCAAAGCGTTTGCCAACCTCGTCATGATTGCTGACGCTTTCATTGCGTAGCAAATTGACGTGTTCTTGATAGCTTTTTGAAAATCCAGTTTCTTCGTTAAACTGCTTGGCGCTGTTCAGTAATTCGTCTTGTGATACGCCTGTTGCTTTTTGACGATCTCCGCCCATTTTTAAAATTGGTGTGTTGATTCCTAAGCCAATATTCGACAAAATTGACATCGAATCCTTGGCAGAAATATTGTACTGTTTGCCCCATGATTCGGCTTTGCGTAAAAGCGTTTGCGACGATTGTGATACGCTTTCGTTAACGCCTGCAGATCTAAGGTTGTCGTAGCTTTTATTACTGGCGGTATGTTCTATCTGATCAGAAGATACGCGGTTTGAATGCATCAGATTTTCATTCAAAGATTCGCGTTCTTGCGTGGCAAAACTATCCGATTCATTGATACCATTACGTATGCTTTGGCTAAGATTGCTTGAGGCGTTTAATTCGAACGGTAGTTGGGACACAGGGTCATTCATGATCATACTGCGATCCCCATGTGTGGTTGAATGATCGCCTCGATTTTCTTGGTAGAATCCCGTCGATAACATGGGTGCCTTTTGATATTGATGCATTGTTTCGGTAAATCCGGCAGTTGTTGCCAAGCCTACTTGACCGTAACTGTAGTTGCCTGTTGTTTGCTCTTGCGCTGCAGTTCCTCCGGCCCCTTGCGATACACCGGCAAGCGAAGATACCATTTGCACCATCGATGAAATACCGCCTTGCAAAATGGCGTAGGCAATTAAGGGTACGCTTAGCGATGCGTAGGCAGCGTAAGTTTGCATATCTAATGCCAGATTGTTCAGCCCTGTTGATGTCAGTATTGTCAGCCCTTTATCAATGCCAATCATATGTTTTGCATTGGCTTGCGAAGCAAGCATAATACCGCAATTTAAGATGGCGTATAGGGGCGGCCATAGTTGAATCCAAATCAGTAACCACAGCCATTTAAAGAAAACACGAAATCCCATTGGCATAAGGGCTAAGGGCATGATGAAAATAAAGGTAGCATAAAGTAGGGCCTCTAGAATATTGCGCATAACCACAAGAGATTTGGCCGCCAAGGCGCCGACAACCTCATACGTGTGACGTTGCTGCATATAGGCCCGTCGAACGGCAAAGTTGGTGCCAAGACCGCTTGAATCGCATTTGCGTTCGATGGCGTCGATCATTGTGTGCATCATCACCTGTTGTGAGATGGCTGCAGTGGCTTGCGCTGCCATACCTGTTAACCGTTCATAAAAATTCGGTAAATACTGAAAAACGTGATGCTTGGCCAAGCCATCAATGTGGGTTTTCAGCAAGGTATGTAAATCATTTGCGCCCATGCGACAGGAAACCAAAGTACACCGTGTTTTCCCGGTTTCACACTTTGTGAACATGCGGACATTGGATGTGCGTGTCTTGATCAAATCCCAAATATTGGCACTTTGCTTCAAATCATCCATCGAATATTTTCCAAACAAAATATCAAAGGTGACGCAATTGTGCACAAAGTCACGCATATTGCGCGCCAAGCATTCATCCGTAATGGCGTAATGTGACATTTCTAGTAAATTCTCTGCGCCGAAAATCATACCTGTCTTGTTGTATCGTTGATGTTGTGGCACATGGAATGCTAATTCGATCCAGGATGTTAAAGAATAGCCGATTGAACTGGTCATTTGGGCTGCGCGAGCCAATCCAAAAGGAACATTATCCACGTTCCATGAATGCGCAGGTGTGCCCGCAACGGGATCTGTAATACGAACAGTTGCCGTAGGGATAAGGCACGTGCCAACAAGAGCCATCATGGGGATCAGCCATTTCAAAACCAAACCATCAATTGATGAATCCCACAATGCTTTGCTAATTGCCCACAAAGCACCAATTGTTCCCCCAATAAACATCAGGGGGCGAAAAATAGTCCCGGATTGACCATTTACCAACATGGCTACGGCATTGAAGACGTGGACAAGCATCTCACCACCGCCATAGGTGATAATTTCGGACACGTTGTTGTTTTGCAGGGGCGATGGATTAATATGCCTGAATCAATGGCTGCCCGCAATTGAAAAGGAGACGTGTATTGATTATGTTTTGGGCATGAATCGGCCCCGTAAACGGGGCCCGCCCTACGAGACCAGATGCGGAACCCGCCCCACCGCCACCTCAACAAAGCCTCGCCATTACACTTTTGCAACTTCGAAAAGTTAACAAAGTGTTAATCCTGCGAATGGGGGTTTCATCCCCCAGGCCAGGTAGCCTATTATAAAAATACGCGCGTACTTCTACAACAAGCCGAACGAACTCCCGTTTGTAGGGACAAACAAGAGCAGCGCCTACGCTGACTTCGGACCAAGCTCCTTGATCTAAACTAACCGCCAGTATGATTATACGGGGACAAAGATGAAGAACACGTTAATACGCCAAAGAAAAACAGAATTTTTATATGATTGCCAGACAAAAAATTTGAAAGAGAGGGATAGAGCATGCGCGAACGCATTTTGCTGAAAATATCGGGCGAGGCATTAGGGGGCTCTGCCGGTATTGGATATGACCCTGTGTTCATCAAGACATTGGTGTCTGATATTGGACGTGTCTATGAAAGCGGCGTTGATATTGCCATTGTTGTTGGCGGGGGTAATCTTTTCCGGGGCAAGCAAGCTGAAGCTATTGGATTTTTTCCTGCTTCAGCTGATCAAATGGGCATGCTTGGCACTATTATGAACGGCATTGCCTTGCGTGATTTGTTTCATCGTATTGGAGTTCCCTGCGCTGTCCTTTCTTCTTTGGCATGCCCCTCTGTTTGTGACGTATTTTCCAGCACAAAAGGCAAAGAAATTCTACATCAGCGGCAGATATTAATTTGCGTAGGCGGTACAGGTTGTCCTTATTTCACCACAGATACGGCCAGCGTTATTATGGCCGCGTCTTTGACGTGCTCTGTCCTTATGAAAGGCACAAAATTTTCAGGAATTTTCTCAAAAGATCCGGCAAAATTTACCGATGCGAAACATTTAGATCGTGTATCATATGATCAGGCCCTAACCGAACGGTTGAATGTTATGGACATGACAGCTTTCGAAATCGCGCAAAAAGAGAAACTACCTATTGTTGTATTTTCTTTGTTTGAACCGAATCCAATATCGTCAGTCCTTGCCAAAACCTGTCAGTTCACAGTGGTAAGTGATAAAGGAAATCAAATGGTGTCGTCATGCTAGAGCAACTTAAAAAAGATACAAAATCAGGAATGGACAAAGCGATAGAAGCCTTGAAAAATGCGTTTCTGGGTCTTCGGACAGGTCGCGTATCTGTCAATTTACTAGACCGGGTTAAAGCGGAAGTGTACGGTGTTATGACACCGATTCAGCAGTTGGGAAATATCTCTGCCCCTGAACCGCGCTTACTGGTTGTGGAAGTCTACGATAAAAATGCTGTCAAGGCTGTTGAAAAAGCAATTCGCGAATCGTCCCTTGGGTTAAGCCCCAATCCAGATGGATGTATTATTCGTATGGCTATACCAGAGCTGACCAAAGAAAGACGTGAAGAGTTGGTTAAATTGGCATCCAAATATGCAGAAGAAGGACGCGTGTCAGTACGTGCCCATCGACATGATGCACTTGATCAAGCGAAGAAATCAGAAAAAGAACATGATCTTTCGGAAGACGATTTGGAGCGATTTAAGAAAGAAATTCAAAAACTAACAGACGATTATTGCGCCAAGATAGATGAGATTTCAGAGCAGAAGAAAAAAGATATTATGGTGGTGTAATTATCAATGTGCATACATAAAGACGGATTCAAGTTTATTCTGCCGGCTATTGCCGTGACGATAGCAGCTTATTATATCAATCAGACATTCGGACTTATATGTGGACTGATAACAGTTTGGATGATTTATTTCTTTAGAAATCCAAAGCGTTATGCAACGCAGATAGAGGGTGCGATTCTTGCCGCGGCGGAAGGTAAAATTGTTTCGATCACAACAAGCACGCTTCCTTCAGAAATAGCTTTTATAGACAAACCAGTGACAAAAATCAGCACATTTTTGAATATTTTTGATGTGCACGTCAACGCGATTCCGGTCACAGGTAAAGTAATTGATATTCAGTATCACCCGGGCCAGTTTTTTAATGCGTCCATGGATAAAGCCAGTGATTTGAATGAACGAAACAGCGTTGTGATTGAATATGGTGATGGACGAAAAATGGCAGTTGTACAAATTGCAGGTCTTATTGCCCGCCGCATTCGTTGCGATCTGAAAGTAGGTGACACGGTAACGCAAGGTCAGATTTTTGGAATTATTCGTTTCGGTAGCCGCGTTGACGTTTATTTCGATCGTGAAGTCACACCTCTTGTGGTTGTAGGCCAAAAATCGAGACTGATTGAGACCGTGTTATTGCATTAATCGTTATAGTTCCCAGTTTTTTCAGGTAAAATGACACAGATATCTTGCTTCGTTCATTTTTATGTCTTTATGTGCTATCGACACCCCGTTATGCACTCAGCTTTTGTGTGTAAAAATTACGGGCGTAAAAGCTGTGGAAAGCCCTGATTTCATAAAACATAGATTGAAATCGGCAGGCATTAATCCACGGAATTTGCTTGTTGATGTCACCAATTACATTTGTTTAGATTTGGGGCAACCGTTGCATGTCTACGATGCAGATGCAATAAAAGGACCCCTTAAGGCTTGCCAATTGAAGACAGACCATCCCTTCAAAACTTTGGATGACATAACAATTACCCTGACATCTTCTGATATTGTGATTGCCGATGATTCTGGCCCCATTGGCTTGGCTGGCATTATGGGTGGGTTATCTACAACCGTCAGAAACACAACAAACGCCATAATTTTAGAAGCGGCCGTATTTGACGCAGTTGCCATTGCAGGATCCGGGCAACGCCACAATATTAATTCGAATGCGCGTGCCAGATTTGAACGCGGTATTGACCCGGTCATGACAGAAGTGGCACTAAAAAAAGCGATCGATCTGATAGTTACCTATGGTGGAGGAGCTGTTGATGCGACGGATTACCACAAAACACCAATTAAGAAACGTGTGATTGTTTGGGACCCCACGCTTATGGAAACACGGACAGGGGTTATTTTATCGCAAGAAAAAATGACCGCTATTTTAACGCGCCTTGGATGCACTGTTTTTGGTAATGAAATCACGGTGCCTACCTGGCGTCATGATCTTCAGATACCGGTAGATCTGGTTGAAGAATTACTGCGCATAACAGGCTATGATGCCTTGCCAACACAATCATTACCACCTAAAGCTTGTATACCACAGACATCCATCCTGACAGATGTCTCATCCCTTGGATTTCAAGAATGCGTGACTTTATCTTTTACTACGCAGCACAAAGCTTCTTTATTCTCTAAAACACTTGTTGAAATTGATAATCCGATTTCTCAAGATTTATCGACCATGAAGCCTTCTTTGCTGTGTGGGTTACTTGATACCGCAAAGCACAATTTGAATTATGGACAGGAGCAAGGTGCCTTTTATGAGGTTGGAAAACGTTATTTTCTAACCGAAGCTTCTGATTTCCCGGGCGTTACAGACTCTAGTGCTTCGCGCGTAGAGGCTGTTAGTACCGGGATCCAGGAAAAAGAACTAGATCCCGGCTCCCAAGAAACTCTAAGGCAGCAAAGCAGCCAAGAGTTTCGTAAGGTCCGGGAAGACAGACCTGGACAGTCGGAAGAAACACGTATGATGGCAGGGCTTCGATATGGTCAATACGATGATCGTTCATGGCATACACTGACCAGATCAGTGGACATTTTCGATGCAAAAGCCGATTGTTTGGCTGCGCTTAAACAATTGGGATTAGCTGATAATCAGGTGCAACTGACAAGGGATGTTCCCACTTATTACCATCCCCAGCAATCAGGCTGTTTCAAGCAAGGCAAAAAAATATTGGGGTATTTTGGAACGATTCATCCTTCAGTGTTGAAAGCGTATGACATCAAAAAAATATGTGTCGGGTTTGAGGTTTTTCTGGAAAACATACCTGTTTCCGCGTTTAAGCCAAAATCATTCGTGATAAACGATCTGCAAAAAACACGTTTAGATCTTAGTTTTATGATGGACCGAACACAAGAGGCAGGTCCCATTTGCCAGCTGATTGCCAAAACACCTTTGGTGCAAGATGTATCTGTGTTTGATGTGTACACAGGCCAAGGCATCCCCGAAGACAAAAAAGCTGTGGCCATACAGTTTATTGTCCAGCCGACGGAAAAGAATTTAACAGATACTGATATTCAAAACTTGATGCAGGGGATTGTGCAAACGGTTAATACGAAGTTCAATGCGACGCTCCGCGCTTAACTAAAATAGTTCGGACACAACTGGGACGACACTATTTTTTATGCCCATCTTAACCTGTTTTTAATTTTTGTTTTTTATATGGTCTTGTGTAGAATGATCCTACGTAGTGTTCACAGAAAATAGAGGTCTGTTATGATTGCAAGTCAAGTCAAGTCAAGTCTAAGCTGCGCTAAACTATGTGTCTTGGCGATCTTTTTATTGCCCAGTTTTGTTTTTGCGAAGTTTTCTTCTGAGGAGGTGATGAATGCTGCTAGAAACAATTACGGACATGAATACAACCTGTACGCTCTATGGGCAAAGAGTCGTAGTATTGAAGCGACTAACGAAAGATATCCTGGTATTACTCCTCTTTCTCCAGAAAATCAGGCACATTATAGAAACGATTTGGCAGTTGAACATGAAATAAAAGAGGCATTAGTGCCAGCAGTTGCTTGGGTAAAAAAAGAAACAGGTTTGGGCGCGAGGGATACATTAGGTTCCGATCTGAGTCGAATTGATGAGCTTGCTATGGCTAAAATAGCTAGAGACTATAATGTTTCATTTCAAGATATTTATGTGATTCTAGGTAGTAACTTTCCAGCGTACAAAGAACTACCCGACACATTTTCGAACGTAAAACCAATAGAATATATCGACAAAAGAGCAAGCATCCTGTGGCAAAATTCAGCTCCGAAATTAGGTGAGCCTGATGATCTTACTCCAGAAGAGCTTGCTGCGATCAAAGAAGAAAGAGAAGAAAGAAAAAAAAGGAGAGGATTTTAACGCTTCGAGAACTGGTAACGACGGCGGGCGCCACTGCGGCCCGGCTTTTGACGTTCTACTTCGCGTGGATCACGGGTAACAAAGCCTGCTTGCTTCAAGAAAGCGCGCAGTTCTGGATTGAAGTTAATCATCGCGCGGGTAATACCGTGCTTTAATGCGCCTGCTTGACCTGACAATCCGCCGCCCGTAACGGTGCTGTGAATGTCAAAAGCACCTTCTGTATTTGTGACTTGAAAAGGCTGGTTCAAAATCATTTTCAGTACAGGACGTGCAAAATAACTTTGATGCGGCTTGCCGTTGATCACAATCTTGCCTGTGCCTTTTTTAATCCAAACACGTGCAATCGCATTTTTGCGTTTTCCTGTGGCATACGCGCGGCCCAATTTATCAATTTGGGGTTCACGATGCATGGGTTCGAATTGCTTTGGTTGTGGCAATTGCACCGCTGGTTCTTGGAACTTACGGCGGTCGAATTTTTTCTTCACATTGGTTCTCATGATGCGCGTTTCCTATTCTTAGC